>Ga0210397_10002803_pt1 | contig 10843 bp, 10 predicted proteins | sample IncBWH2OmetaG_FD_160126 | JGI IMG/M metagenome (GOLD analysis project Ga0210397, IMG submission 160126) | Forest soil microbial communities from Barre Woods Harvard Forest LTER site, Petersham, Massachusetts, United States - Inc-BW-H-2-O ...
TGCGTATTGCGCGTCGTTGCGCCAAACGCGGCGAGCGTCGAAGCCGGCGTGGAGCCACCGACCAGAAGATCGTGCGCTCCGCTGGTATCCTCGACCAGCGACAACAACACGCGCCCCATATCCGACAAGATCACGCGGCCTTTCGAGATGGCGGCGCTCCATTGCACCTTGACGGTATCGGCGCAATTGATCCGTTCGGAGGTGTCTTCCTCGCGCCAGCCGATCAGTGAGACGCTGGAACGACCGGAATCGTCCACGATCCGGAGCGCCTCGCCGCGGCGCAAGCGGATCGTCGCGTACCAGCCGGCCGGCACCTGCTCGCGATGGATCACGGCATCCGCAGCGATCGGCGCGCCGTCGAGTGCCGTCGGCTCGGGCAGGCCCTTCGGCGTCAGCTCCTGCCCCGCCGCGCGAAGCTCCTCGTAGCGGCGCCGATTGGCCTCGGCAATTTCCTGCTTGGTCTGGGCCATCCTATGCTCGCTCCGATGTGCTATCCGCTGACCGTGAAATGCGCCTCGACCGGCTTTCCCGCAGTTCCGTTGATCGGCAGGATATCCTGCGGGCAGGCCGAGAACGCGATCACCAGATCCATCTCGGCGCGCAGCCGGACATAGCCGCCCGGCACCGGCCGTGGCGGCGCCGCGAAGCCAAGTATCCCGTCGGCGCTCCAGGGAATATTCATGAACAGGTTGAGCGGGCTTGGCACCTCCGGCGGCACCAGCCCGAGCTCTGCCATTCCGGCGAAGAGATTATCCGTGCAATTGTCGTGATGACCTTCGACGCCGAGAAACGCATAGCGATAGCGATCGCAGGCCGCGATCAGCGTGTCATGAACCCCGCCAGAGGTATCCTCGATCAACGTGAGGATCGGCCGGCGCTTGTTGGTCCGCAACACATCGCCGGGTTTTGGAACGAGATGCAGGCTGTGGGCCCGGGTGTGCTCGTTCGACATGAACTCGCCGAGGTCGGCGCGGTTGAACGCCCAGGTGTCGACCACCTGCTCGCCATGGGTATTGATAACGGTGACGATCTGACCTGACGAAACCAACGCGGCTTTGCCGCGTCTGGCTGGAATTTCGACCGGCGTTTCCATGATGGTGGACCTCTCAAGGTCTGAGGGCGATCAAATCGATCTCGACAATACCGCCGCGCGCGAGATCGGTGACGCCGACCGTGGTCCGTCCGGGTCGCCGGCTGGACTCGAAATAGCTCGAGAAGATCGCATTCATGGCCGCGTAATCGCGCTTGAAATCGGTCAGATAAATCCGGACGAAGACGGCGTTTGCGAACGTCATTCCGCACCCCTTCAGCACACGCGCCAGATTGTCCATGACCTTGCGTGTCTGCGCCTCGATGCCGGGCGGAATGGCAAGCGAGTCGTCGTCTGGATCGGTCGCGAGCTGGCCCGTCACGAAAACGAAGGGACCGGCCTCGACCGCGTGGCTGTAAGGCGCGACCGGCTTCGGTGCATCCGGCAACAAATGGAAGATCGGCTCCATGGTCATCTTTGCTCCCTTGCTTGGTTATGCTCCGCGCCTGCCGTTGGCGGCATCGCCGGCGTAACGCTGCAGAAACTGTCGCGCGCGATCGGTTTCAGGATTGGAGAAAAACCGGTCCGGCGAGCCGGTTTCGACGACGCGTCCATGATCGAGAAACAACACCCGGCTCGCCGCTTCGCGCGCAAACCCCATCTCATGCGTCACGATCACCATCGTCATGCCCTCGCGGGCGAGCTCGCGCATCACGACCAAAACCTCGCCGACAAGCTCCGGATCGAGCGCGCTGGTGGGTTCGTCGAACAGCAGAAGATCCGGCCGCATCGCCAGCGCGCGCGCGATGCCGACGCGCTGCTTCTGTCCGCCCGACAGTTTTGCCGGAAAGGCGTCGCGCTTGTCGCTGAGCCCGACCTTGGCAAGCAGTGCAAGCGCCTCGTCACGGACCTCGGCCTTGGGCCGCTTCTGCACATGGACGGGCGCCTCCATCAGATTCTGCAGAACCGTGAGATGGGGCCACAACGCGAAATGCTGAAACACCATGCCGATATGCGTTCTGATCTGCGACAGCTCGCGATCGCTCATGACGAGATTGCCGCCGCTAACCCCGATCTGCGCACCGTTCAGATAGATCTGGCCGGCGTCAGGCCGTTCGAGCCAGTTGATACAACGCAACAAGGTTGATTTGCCGGAGCCCGATGGACCGAGGACGCAGATGGTCTCGCCCTTCTCGACCTGGAAGCTGATGTCGGACAACACTTCCAGATCGCCAAAACGCTTCGACACGCCGGCCACATCGAGGACTTTCCTGCTATCCGCCATCGCGTCCCCTAGCGTCGCACTGCTGCCAGGCGCTCGACCGAGCCGACGCCGGCTTCGATCACTAGGCACAGCCCCCAATAAAGGAACACGGCGGTGATGAAGGCGGCGAACGGAACATAGTGCCGGGACTGGATCGAGCTTGCGGCATGCGTCAACTCCGGCAGCGCAATGATGGTGAGAAAGGCGCTGTCCTTCACGATCTGAATCATCTGATTGCCGATCACGGGCCCTGCCGCAAGCAACAATGGCGGAAGCACGATATGACGGAACAGCCCAATATTGGAAAACCCGAAGGCAACGCCGGCCTCGATTGGCTCGCGCGGCTGCGCCGCCCACGCGCCGCGCAGAATCTCGGCCATGTAGGCCGCATTGTAGATCGTCAGCGCGGCGAGGCCGGAGGTCCAGTTGTCGAGCCTGATCCCGAACGACGGAAGTCCGTAATAGACGATATAGGCAAACAGCAGAAACGGCACGCATCGCATGCCGTCGACGAAGCCGCGCGCGATTCCGGCCAGCAACCGTTGCTTCGACATCAATGCCGGCGTCAGGGTAAATCCGATCAGCAGGGCGGCTGCGGCCGATAGCACCGACAGGATCGTGGTGTTACCCAAGCCGCTCAGCAAGAGGTCGCGTTCGCTCCAGACAATGCCGAAATCGTGGATCATGCCGCCGCCTCGGCCACGTTCTGCCGTCGCTCGATCCAGCGCTGCAGCGAAACCAGGGCAAACACGATCGGCGCGTACAGCGCCACCGCGACCAGGAAGGGCGGCAGCGGATCATAGGTCTCGGCCCCGATCCGCACGGCCGCCCGCGTGATATCGACCACGCCGACCACCGCAAGTACCGGCGTGACCTTGATCAGAAGCGACATCTCGTTGACCAGACCCGGCAGACTCCCCCGCACGATCTGCGGCAGAACGATACGGCGAAACCGCAAGCTGGCGTTCATGCCGACCGACTGCGCCGCTTCATATTGGTCTTTAGGGAAATTCATCAACCCGGCACGCCAGACCTCGCAATTGAACGCCGCCGTATTCATGACGAGCGCCAGGATCGCCGCCGAAATCGGACCGATCGCGATACCGATATTGGGAAGCGCAAAGAACAGCAGCAGCAGCAGGGTGACGAGCGGCGTCGCGCGCAGGATGCTGACATAGACCGCAACCATGCGCGCAGCGACCGGCACGTCCGCCCAACGCAGCACCGCAAGCGCCAATCCGATTGGCAGACCGATCAGGATGCCGGTCAGCGACAGCGTCACTGTCACGACGGCACCCTGGAGGATGGCTAGGACGTCGCCACCGGTCATCACCATCAACCATGCCGCATATTAGAACTCAGGTTCGAACGCCACCGGCAGATTCGGGAAATCCTGGCCGAACCACTTCTTCTGCAGCTCGGCAAACCTGCCGTTTTCCTTCTCCTTGGCGATAAAGCCGTTCAGGAATTCCAACAGCTCGGTGTTGCCCTTGGCGACCGCCCAGGCCGGAAACGATTTTCCCGATACCGGCTGTCCGAGCTCGAACACGGCCGGCTTCTCGGCGACCAGCGTCTGAAGGTTGATGACGGTGTTGACCACGTAATCGACGCGGCCGAGCGCCAGATCCTGGTAAGCTTCGGGATAGGAGGTGTATTCCACAACCTTGCCGAGCTTGCCGCCCTCCTTCTCCAGCATCGCGCCCAGTTCAGGAAGCCGCGCCAGCAGCGCACTCCCGGCCTGGACGCCGACGGTTTTGCCGTTCAGGTCCTTGATCGAGGAGATGCTCTTGTCATCCTTGCGCTTGACGTAATAGTGCGTCGCGTCGGCGATCGGGCTGGTAAAATCGAGCGACTGCTTTCGCTCCTTGGTGATGATCGCAGCCGTAATGGCGACGTCGTATTTGCCCGTGCTGACCCCGGCCAGGATGCCGGTCCAGGGCAGGATCTGCTGATTGATTTCGAACGGCGCATATTTGCGCATGTCTTCGATCAGCTCGTTGTCGAAGCCGGTTGGCTTGCCGTCCTTGACGAATTCGAAGGGACGGAAATCGTCCTCGGTCGCAACGATCAGTCCGCGTTTCTTGATTTCGTCGAGGCTCGCCGCCTTTACCGCGCCGACGAGGGCCGGCATGGCGAACAGAGCAGCGAGCAAGCCCAGCGTCAGGCGTCTGGACTTTGAATTGAGGCGGACAAGCGAACAGGTCGTCATCATGAGTCTCCCTTTCGTTGACGTATCAGTCGAAGCTAAATCCGTGTGAACGCAGATAAGGCGGGAACGCCGCGCCTTCGGCCTTGGCCGCTTGCCGCGCCTTGTCTTCCGACCAGCCGTAAAACGCCGCCTCGCCGAACTCCGCGTTGGAACGCTGCTGTTCCCTGGGGATGGCGTGCAGCGAGTCCCGCCTGTGGTCGTAATCGTCGATGTCAGGACCGAGCGCTGCGTCATCGTAGCCGTCGTTGTGCGTGGTAATGCCGCGCGGCAGGCGCAGGCTGACATACCCCACACCTTGCGGGTAACCGAGGCAAAGACCGGCCACGGGGAACACAAGATCGGGCAGGTTGAGAAGGCTTCCGACCTTGTCGACCTCGTTGCGAATGACGCTAATGGGGCAAACCCCGAGCCCAGCCGATTCCGCGCACAGGATCATGGTCTGCATGGCAAGGGCGGCATCGATGCTGGCGTTGAAAAATCCCTCCAGCGTGCCGTTCCGAACCGGCTTGCCGCGCATTTCGCCAAGGCGCTGCAGCCGCCTGGCATCGCCCAGGAAGACAAAGAAGGCCGGGGCAATCCCGATCCACGGCATGCTTGGAAACAACTCGCCGATCGCGGCGCGCCTCTCGGGATCGCGCACGCGCAAAATCGAGGCTTGCTGAAAATCCGACTTTGCCGATGCGCTCAAGGCGCAAGCGACCAACAGGTCGAGCAGCTCCTCGGCTGGCAGCTTGTCGCTATAGCGGCGTACCGTCTTTCGCGAGAGAACGCGGCGGATCAACTCATTGTCCTCGGCGCCCTCAGCGTAAGGACCGCCGTCGCCGAAACGCCGCGCGATCGCGTCCGAACTAGCCGACATCAGTTCGGTCTCCGGTCGGAGCGACTGTCGTTGTGCCGGTTCATCGCCAACTCCAGATTGGATGCACAACCTTGGAATTGGCACCGACCTTACCAGCGCCAATTCCCGGCCACTGAGGTCTCCCGGGATTTTATCCCGCCGTGTCCTGAGCAGATTTCTCCTGCCCAAGCGGCAGCTCTTGGACCAGCCATCTCAGGAGATGCGGAACCCTAGCCACCAACTCAATGACAATGATCGGAGCAAAGGACATGCCAGTCGCCCGCCAAATGCAAAGGCCGCTTCATGCTCACGCCTTCTGCGACAATCGGTCGAGATCATTCGGCCAAGTGCCTAGGGATTGCGGGGAGAAATCCCCCTCACCGCTTCATCGTGACAATCTCGAAATTGCGAAGCATACTTCGCAATGCGCGGCCGCGTCGGCTGCGCAAGACACCTGGGCTGCCCGAGGTAGCTGTTTTTGAGGCAGATTGCACAGAATGTAATCGTTTGATCGTCCGCCGTGGATCAACCGGGCGGCGTCGCATTCGCCTGCGTGGAGCGCGCCACCACAATCTTCTGCATCATGGCAATGAAGCGCTTCTGATCGGACTTGCTCAGATCAGCCACAGTCTCGAGATGGGCTTCCCGCGCCGACTTTTCCATTTTCCGCAACAGCACGGTACCAGCCTTGGTCAGACGGCAGATCTGCGCGCGGCGATCGCCATGCTCAATCGAGCGGTCGACAAAGTGGCGCGATTGCAGGCGCTTAAGCGCACCGGTGGTCGTCGTGCGATCAAGCGCGATATCCGCCGCCAGCGTGCTCTGATCGGCGGTTCCGCGCTTCGCCAGAGCCGTCAGCAGGCTATACTGCAGCGGGGTGATATCGAAGGCCGCGCATTTCTCCTGAAACAGGGCAACATGGATTTGATGCAGCCGCCGGATCAGGTAACCGGGACGCTGCTCGAGCGGCCATGAGGTTTCGCCATTCGGCGCGCGTCGTCCGGCCATCAAATCGCTCCTTGGCATGTGCGGTGCATTGGCGCCTTAAGCCGTGCATGAATTTGGTGCTGTCTATGGCACGCATATTGGAGTAATAAAATACGAAGTATGCTTCGTAATTGGCCGGCCGCCAAGATGCGCCGGCGAGAGGGATCGAGAGGAAAAGGAGATCGGCCATGTCCGTCAGCGCCACCTTTGACCTGCTTCTGCGCGGGGGTCGCGTCATCGATCCGGCATCAGGCGTCGATGGACTGAAGGACGTCGCCATCCGCAGCGGCAAGATTGCCGCCGTTCAATCCGATATTCTGCCGACCAGCGCCAAGGAAGTCGTGGACGCTAGCGGCACAATCGTGCTGCCCGGACTGATCGACACCCACGCGCATGTCTACCAATATGTCACCGGCCGCTTCGGCATGAATGCCGACATGGTCGGCGTTCAATCCGGCGTCACGACGCTTGTCGATCAAGGCGGACCCTCGTGCATGACGTTGCCGGGTTTCCGGCACTTCATCGCGGAGAAAGCCCAGTCGCGTACTTACGCCTTCCTCTCCGCCTATCTGGTCGGTGGCCTGGAAGGACACTACTATCCTAATCTCTACACGCCCGACTGCGTCGATATCGATGCCACGGTAAAGGCCGCCACCGCGAACCGTGATCTCGTGCGCGGCATCAAGGCGCATGCCGAGATCGGTGGCTTTGCGCGCTGGGGCATCCGCGTCATCGAGATGGCCGCCGAGATCGGACGGCGCGCCGAGCTTCCGGTCTATGTGCATTTCGGGCAGTTGTGGGGCCTGCCGGAGAGCGGCAGCAACGGAGAAGATGTCGATACCATTCTCGAGCGGGTCATTCCGCTGCTCCGCCCCGGCGATATTCTCGCCCACCCGTTCACGCGGCATCCCGGCGGCTTCGTCAATCGCGAAGGCGAGGTGCATCCCGTGATCCGAGCGGCGCTCGATCGCGGACTGCGGGTCGACGTCGGTCACGGCAGCCATTTCTCCTATCGCCTCGCGCGCAAGGCCATCGCCTCCGGGATCGTTCCGACCACGCTGGGCGCGGACATCCACGGCTACAACACCCATGTCCCGGCGCCGGCCGGCACGCCCGACGAGCCCGCCGACGACGAGAACCATCCCTTCGCGGGTCAGGCGAAATTCAGTCTGGTGCAGGCGATGAGTTCGATGATGGCGCTCGGCCTCAAGCTCGAGCAGGTGGTGCCGATGGTGACGTCGCATCCGGCCGAAATGCTGGGCCTTTCGGACCAGATCGGCGCGCTGCGCCCGGGCATGGATGCCGACGTCAGCGTGGTGAGGGAAAAACCCGGCCGCTACATCCTGCGCGACAACGAAAAGACCGAGGTGGTCGCCGATCGCCTGTTGCAACCGGTGTTTTGCCTGCGCGCCGGCGTTCGCCACGACGCGGTCGCCGCCATCCTGCCCCAGGCGGTGGCAGCCTAGTCACTCTCGGCGGTTCAAGCGGGGACGGCTAGCGCATGTCTGACGTCGAACGCGTTCTTCCTTCGACTGCCAAGGCCAGCACCGGGCAAGGGGTCGGTGCACGGCTAAATCGCAAGGAGGACGACAGGTTCATGCGCGGGCGCGGCCAGTACGTGGCCGATATCAGGCTGCCGGGCCTCCAGGACGTCGCTTTCGTTCGCAGCCCGCTGGCGCATGCCCGCATCAGGGCCATCCATGTGCCGGAGCGTTTTCGCGATGTCGTGTTCACGGCGGCGGATCTCACCGGTGTCACGCCGATCCGCGCGGTGTCCGGTCTTCCCGGTTTCAAGATATCGGAGCAGCCCGTGCTTGCGACCGGCAAGGTGCGGCACGTCGGAGAGCTCGTCGCCATGTGCGTGGCGGCGACGCGAGCCGAGGCCGAGGATATCGCGGCAGCGGTCACGCTGGACCTCGAACCGATGCCGGCGATCCATGACATGCGCAAGGCCCGCAACCTGGACACCGCGCTCGTCCACGAACATTGGGGCGACAACGTCTTCCTCGAAAGCCTGTTCGAGGTCGACATCACGCCGGCGCTGGATGCGCCCATCAAGGTGACGCGCGAAATATCGACCGCGCGGCAATGCATGTCGCCTCTGGAAGGTCGCGGCGTGGTCGCCACCTTCGATCATCGCCTCGATCAGCTCACGCTCTATACCGGCGCTCAGATGCCGCACATCGTGCGCAACGGCCTGTCCGATTGCCTTGGCATCGAGCAGGGGCGGATCCGGATCGTATCGCCCGACATCGGCGGCGGATTCGGCCACAAGGGAATTTTGCTGCCCGAGGAAGTCTGCCTTGCCTGGCTCGCGATGCACAAGGATCTTACCGTTCGCTGGATCGAAGATCGGCGCGAGCATCTGAGCGCCAGCGCAAATTGTCGGGAGCATTATTACAAGATCACCGTCTATGCCGATCGTGATGGCCGCCTGCGTGGCATCGACTGCGAGGCCACCGTCGATTCCGGCGCCTACTCGTCCTATCCCTTCTCAGCCTGTCTCGAAGCCGCGCAGGTCGCGAGCATCCTGCCGGGCCCCTACCGCATGCCGGCCTATCGCTGCCGCACTTTCTCAGTGGCGACCAACAAATGCCCGATCCTGCCCTATCGCGGCGTTGCGCGGACCGGCGTCTGCTTCGCGCTGGAGATCATGCTGGACGCCGTGGCGGCCGAAGCCGGGATCGAGCCCGGCGAAGTCCGGCTGCGCAATCTGGTTGGGCCTAACGAAATGCCGTTCGAGAACATCACCAGAAAACACTTCGACAGCGGCGATTATCCGCAAGCCATGCGTCGCGCCCTCGCCGCGATCGACATCGCGGCGGTGCGTAACCGTCAGCGCAGGAAAGAGCCGGACGGACGGCTGATCGGCGTCGGCCTTTCGGTTTATTGCGAACAGGCCGCGCATGGAACCTCGGTCTATGCTGGCTGGGGCATTCCGATGGTCCCTGGACATGAGCAGGCCACGGCACGCATGACGCCGGACGGCGGATTGGAAATCCGGGTCGGCGTGCATTCGCACGGCCAGGGTCTTGAAACGACGTTGGCCCAGGTCGCGCACGAGATTCTCGGCATCGACACCGCCAAGGTGCGTGTCGTGCATGGCGACACCGCCATCACGCCCTACTCGACCGGCACGTGGGGCTCGCGCTCGATGGTGATGGCCGGCGGCGCGGTCGGGACGGCCTGCGAGGCAATCGCCGAGCGGGCGAAGCGCATCGGCGCCAAGCTGCTGCAACTCGATCCGGCAGCGGTTTCCCTGCGCGACGGCCGCGTGTGGGGGCCGAACGGCAGCATCGCGCTTGCCGAAATCGCGCACACTTGGTACCGGCGACCGCAGGACCTGCCGCCCGATGTGGATCCGGCCGGACTTGAGTCGACCAGCGGCTACAAGCCGAAGCGCGACAGCGGCACTTTCAGCTATGCCGTGCACGCCGTTACCGTTGCGGTCGATCCCGATCTCGGCGATGTCGAGCTGCTTGACTATGTCATCGTCGAGGACGGCGGCGTGCTGGTCAATCCGATGATCGTCGACGGCCAGATCTATGGCGGCCTCGCGCAGGGCATCGGCACAGCGCTGTACGAGGAAATGCCGTTCGATGCCGCCGGACAGCCGCTGGCGACAACGCTTGCCGACTATCTGCTGCCGGGACCGACCGAAGTGCCGGAGCCGCGCCTCTATCATATGGAAACGCCCTCCCCTTACACGATGTTCGGCGTCAAGGGCATCGGCGAAGGCGGCGCCATCGCGCCGCCGGCGGCGATCGCCAATGCCGTGAACGACGCGCTGCGGCCGCTGGGCGTTGAGCTGTTACACTCGCCGATCTCGCCGCGCCGCATCGTGGAGGCGGTTCTCACGGCCCGCGAAGCCGAAAGACCAGCCGCATGAAAGCCGCGCCTTTCGCCTACGAACGTCCGGCGAACATGAATGCGGCGCTCGCCTTGATGACCGAAGCAAAGGGCGTCACCAAGATCGTCGCCGGCGGCCAATCGCTCGGTCCGATGCTCAATCTGCGGCTGGTGCAGCCGGATCTGATCATTGATATCGCCGGGCTTGCCGAATTGAGACAGGCCGAACGCCGCGGCGACGAGCTCGTGATCGGCGCCTGCATCACGCATGGCGATATCGAGGACGGACGAATACCTGACGTGACCCGCGGCGCCATGCAGCGGGTCGCCGCTGCCATCGCCTACCGCGCGGTGCGCAACCGCGGCACCATCGGCGGATCCCTTAGTCACGCCGATCCGGCAGCGGACTGGGTTTCGGCCCTGCCGGCGCTGGGTGCGAAGATCAGGCTTCGCAGCCTTGCGGGAACCCGCGATCTTGCGATCGAAGATTTTATAACCGGTGCGCTCGAGTCAGCGCTGCTGCCGGGCGAGATCGTCGAAGCTGTCCGCGTACCGCTGATGCGGCCCTCGGCCCGCTGGGGTTATGCCAAGGCGTGCCGCAAGCCGGGAGAATTTGCCCACGCGATTGCCGCCGTGCTGATCGATCCGGACGCCGCGGCGGCCCGC
>Ga0210397_10002815_pt1 | contig 10822 bp, 7 predicted proteins | sample IncBWH2OmetaG_FD_160126 | JGI IMG/M metagenome (GOLD analysis project Ga0210397, IMG submission 160126) | Forest soil microbial communities from Barre Woods Harvard Forest LTER site, Petersham, Massachusetts, United States - Inc-BW-H-2-O ...
ACGCATGACCGTGAACAAGGTCCTGTCGGGGCTTGCGCAAGCCGGTCTCGTCGAGCGCCGGCGGCGCGCGGGCAGTTTTGTCTCACGCCCGAAGGTTCATTCGGCGGTCCTGCAGATCCCCGACCTGAAAGCGGAAGTCGAAAATCGCGGCGAACGCTATGGCTACACGCTCCTGGAACGCCAGAAGCGCGCCGCCACGCGGCAGGACAAGGAACGGCTTGAGGTCGGCCTGCGGACGCCGATCCTGGCGCTGCGCTGCCGCCATGACGCCGCGATGCAACCGTTCGCGCTGGAAGACCGGATATTGAATCTCAAGGCGGTGCCGGAAGCCATGCGGCAGGATTTCTCGGTCGTCTCGCCGAGCACATGGCTGGTCGATCATGTGCCATGGACGGAGGCGGAGCATCGCATCTCGGCCAGCAATGCCGACAAGTCGCTCGCCGCCGAATTGAATATCGACGAGGGCGCGGCCTGCCTCGTCCTCGAACGCCGCACCTGGCGCAACGGCGAGCCGATCACCGCCGTGCGGCTCGTCCATCCCGGTCCGCTCTATGATCTGATGGCGCGGTTCACGCCGAGCAGCTGAAGCTATTTCGTCTTGGCTATTTCTGCTTGGCGCCGTCGACAAAGCGGTTGGTCCAGAGATCGTTCTCCGCGGCTTTGGCGTCGAATTCCTTGCCGAAATTGGTGCCCATCTCCTTGGCGAAGACGAGCATATTGGAAAATCCCTCGGCATCGAGCTTGCCGCCGTCGGCGACGCCGCTGTTCATGGCCTTTACCGCCGCGACGACAGATTCAGGCGTTGCCTTGGGGAAGAACTGCTTCTGGATCGCCTGTGCCGTCTGATCGGGCTGCTTGACCAGTTCATCGCTTGCGGCTTGCAGTGCGCGTACGGTCTTCACGAACAGCGCCGCTTTCTGGTCGTCGATCGGCTTCTTGGCGACGAGAACCAGAAAGGGCTGATGGTTGAGCACGGGGAAATCGTCGCCGAGCGAGGCAAGGACGACACCGCTGCCTGCCTTCTCCGCGAGAAATCCCTCCGGCGGTGACAGCACGAAGGCGTCGATCTGCTTGTTGTCCAGCGCTGCCTGCAATGCGACGGGATTGCCGATCTGGGCGACCTTGACGTCGGTTTTCGGATTGAGGCCGCCCTTGGCTGCCAGCCATCGCGCAGCGGCATCCTGCGTGCCGCCAACGGCAGCGACGCCGACGGTCGCGCCCTTGAGCGCGCCGAGCCGTTTTTCCAGGGGATCGCTGGCCTTCACGCCAGTCCGATCGAGCAGTGCGGGTGAGACCACGAGCTGAAGTGTGACCTTGGACATCAACGAATACACGATCTCGAAAGGCTGGCCCTTCGCGGCAGCGCGCAGAACGGTTTCCGAGCCGACTGCGGCAAGGTCGATATCGCCGGCATCGAGCGCGGCGAGCGTCGCCGCGTCGCCGCCCGGAACGACCACGGCGTTCGCGGTCAGTCCTTGCGCGGAAAAAGTGTTGAGGGCGCGGGCGGCCCACAGCGGGAGAAAACTCAGCGTGGGAAACGCCTTGCGCGATCCGGATCGTTTGCTGCGCGGAGACTGACGCCGGCATCAGCAGCAACGCTGCTCCGATCGCAAGCAGGCGGAATATGCTGTTGTGGGAGCGCATCGCCATCTCCGGGTTGCCGCTGGTTGATTCAGATGTCGCTTGGGCCTGCGCCCGAAGGATTGCGCCAGCGGAGCAGCCGGCGTTCGAGGCGGCCCGCGAGTGCGCCGGCTGCCATCACGAAGCCGAGCAGGAGGACGATGCCGGCGAACACGCCGGCAGGATCATAGGTAGCGGATGCCTCGTGAATGAACAGGCCGAGTCCCTGCGTTGAAGACGTGAATTCGCCGACGATCACGCCGATAACGCTGTAGGGAATGGCCATCCGCATGCCGAGCATCACGTAAGGCGCGGCCGCCGGCAAATAGACGTGATAGGTAAGCTGGCGCTGATTGGCTCCCATCACCAGCGTCAGATTCACGAGTTCGCGGTCGACGCTGCGCACGCCGGCGAACACATTGTAGAACACCAGGAAGAACACCATGATCGAGGCGAGCGCGATCTTCGATCCCATCCCGATGCCGAACCAGATGATGAAGAGTGGCGCCAACGCGATCTTCGGCACGCCGTAGAATGCCATCAAATAGGGCTCGAAAATGCGGGCGAGCCGCGGCGAGCGGCCGAGCGCATAACCGCCCAACACGCCGCCGGCGACGCCAATGACATAGCCGAAGACCAGTTCCTGGCCTGTCGTCCACAGATGCGGATAGATCTCGCCGGAGGAGAACAGCTCATAGAGCCGCACCGCTATCGCGGTCGGCTTGCTGACATAGAGCTCCTTGATCAACCGGCCCGCGGCCCATTGCCAGAACAACAGGAATGCGAGGCCGGGAAGCACGGCAAACAGCGCGTGAGCGAGCCTTCCGGCCCATGCGTGGCGTGGCGATTTCGGCACGTCTTCCGCGGAAGGTGGCGCGTCGTAGGCCATGTCCGTCATCGGCTTGCTCTCGTTCAATGGGGCTGCCCGGTGTCGATCTGCGAACGGAACTCGGTCCACACCGCGTCGTAGGCGGCCTCGAAGCCGGGATTGCGGAACGGCTCGAACATGTTGCGCGGCCGCGGCAGATCGATCGGGATGTTGGCGAGCAGACGCGACGGACGCTGGCTCAGCACCACCACGTGGTCGGCGAGCAGCACGGCCTCGGTTATATCGTGGGTCACGAACACCACGGTGGCCCCGGCTTCCATGGACAGTTTCTGCAGGTCGCTCTGCATCACCATGCGCGTCTGCGCATCGAGTGCCCCGAACGGCTCGTCCATCAGGATGATGTCGGGCCGATAGACCAGCGTGCGCGCGATCGAGCCGCGCTTCTGCATGCCGCCGGAGAGCTGGCTCGGGAAATGCTGCTCAAAACCCTTGAGGCCGACGGCGCCCAGCGCATTCGTAACCCGTTCGTGTCGCTCAGCGGTCGCGACACCGCGCAGCAGAAGTGGAAGCTCGACATTCTCGGCAAGCGTCTTCCAGGGGAATAGCTGCGCCTGCTGCGGCACGAAGCCGACTTCGGTGTTGATCGCCGTCACCTTGCGGTCGCGATGACGCACGGCGCCGCGGGTCGGGATCAAAAGGCCCGCGGCCATCTGCAACAGCGTGCTCTTGCCACAGCCGCTCGGGCCGATCACCGCGACGAACCTGCCGCGGTCGACCTCGAAGCTGATTCCGTCGAGCACGCGGATGTTGGTCCGCCGTCCCGGCGCTGGAAAGTCCTGCCCGATCCCGTCAAAGGCAAGTACGCGGTCGTTCATGCCGGCCATCCCGTTTCCGAACATGTCTATACATAATCGAAGCGATCGAAACGGGCAAGCCGGGATCGATGGAGAGATTTTGGGCCCCGCTGCCCAAGGCCGCGGCAGACATTGCGCGCGCGAGGGGCTTGAGCAGGGGGGACATCGCAGTGCCCGCAAGCACGATGTGCCCTGCGCGTTCCATTTGGTTTTTCCTATCGGCAGCTTCGTCCGATCCGGATTAGGCGGGCCTTTGACGTTCGTCTAACGTCGCGCAAGACCAATCGCGGAGAAAAAAGCTGCCGCGGCAACAACGAAGAAGAGAAACGATGGCTGACACGGTTTTTGCGGGCACGGTTGTCCTTCCCGACCGCCTGATCGACAACGGTTACGTTCTGGTCGGCGATGGCAAGGTGCAGGCCGTTGGCTCCGGTGCTTCGCCCGCGGGCGAAAAGCACGGCGGTCCCGGTTTTCTCGTGCTGCCCGGCGCCATCGATGCGCAGGTGCATAGCCGCAGCCAGCTTGGGCAGGAGGACTTCGTCTGGTCGACGCGCAGTGCGGCCGCGGGCGGTGTCACCACGATTGTCGATATGCCCTATGACGACAATTGCCTAATCGCGACCGCGGAGCGTTTTCGTACCAAGATCAGGGAAGCCGGCGCACAGGCGCGCGTCGATTTTGCGCTTTATGCCACCGTCGATCCGACCGAGGGGGCGGCGAGGGTGGATGAGCTCGTCGACGCCGGAGCCGCGGCGTTCAAGTTCTCGACTTTCGGCACCCATCCGACGCGGTTCCCGCGGATTCCGCCGCAGACGCTCTATGCCTGCTTCGGCGCAGTCGGAAAGCGCGGCCTGATGGCCGGCATCCATAACGAGAATGACGAGATGGTGCGCGCCTTCATGACCGATGTCGAGGCGAGCGGCATCACCGACTACAGGGCGCACGGTCTGTCGCGGCCTCCCGTTACGGAAGCGCTGGCAACAGTCGAGGTCTATGAGCTCGGTGTGGCCGCCGGCTGCCCGGTGCACATCGTCCATTGCTCGATCGGGCGCGGATACGAGCTCGCCGCCGCCTATCGCGCACAGGGACATGGCGCCACCATCGAGGCCTGCGTGCACTACCTCACGCTCGATGAGGAGAACGACGTTCGCCGCCTCGGCGGCAAGGCCAAGATCAATCCACCGCTGCGTCCGCGCAAGGAGGTCGAGGCGCTCTGGCATCATCTGGCCGCGGGCAACGTCACGATCGTCTCGACCGACCATGTGAGCTGGTCGGAAGACCGCAAGACCGATCCGAACATGCTGAAGAATGCTTCCGGCATCCCCGGCCTGGAAGCATTGTATGGCCTGCTCTTGAAGGGACTTGATCAGCGCGGCCTGCCGCTCACCCACGCCGCGCGCCTGCTCGCGCTCAATCCGGCGGCGCTGTTCCGGATCACGCATGTCAAGGGCGCGCTGGAGATCGGCCGCGACGCCGATGTCGTGCTGATGCGGCGCGACCCCCATCGTTATAGTGCGGCGGCCAGCGGCAACAATTTCGTCTCCTGGAGCCCATATGACGGGATCGAGCTGCCGTTCCGCGTGATCGAGACGTATGTTCGCGGTGAATGCGTGGCGGCAAATGGCAAAGTGATCGCCAAGCCCGGCAGCGGACGTTTTGTCAGCCCGTCGCGTGCGCACTGACGGGCGCGGCCGGTGACGAAATCGAATCTTCCGCTCGACGCCGATCGTCTGTGGTCGGACATCATGGCGCTGGCTGACATCACCGATCCGGCACGGCCCTATACGCGCCGCTCGTTCACCGCGCTGTTCCTCGAAGGCCGCGCCCGGCTCGCGCAAGGCTTTGCCGACGCCGGTTTGACCACGCGGATCGATACCGCCGGCAACCTGATCGGGCGGATCGAAGGCCGCAAGCCCGCGCTTGGCGTGATCGCGGTCGGCTCACACAGCGATACCGTGCCATCCGGTGGCCGCTTCGACGGTATCGCGGGCGTGGCGACCGGTCTCGAGATAGCGCGCGCGTTGCGTGATTCCGGCACGTGGCTCGATCACACGCTCGAAATCATCGATTTCCTGGCAGAGGAGCCGAGCGAATACGGTCTTTCCTGTGTCGGCAGCCGCGGCATGACCGGCTTGCTGGACGGCAAGATGCTCGATCTCGTCGAGCCGGGCGGCGAGACGCTGCGCGACGCCTTGCGCCGGGTCGGCGGCGATCCGGACGGACTGGAGCGAGCGAGGCGCAGCGATATCAGTGCTTTTCTCGAATTGCACATCGAGCAGGGCATCGTGCTCGAATCGCAGTCGCTCGACATTGGCGTGGTCAGCTCGATCGTCGGCATCCGCCGTATCGAGATCATCTTCGAGGGTGAGGCCGATCACGCCGGAACCACGCCGCTTCACCTGAGGCATGACGCTCTGGTCGCGGCGGCGGCGACCGTCGGAACCGTGCGATGTATCGCCAAGGAGCTCGACGGCGAAGGCTCCGATTATTTTGTCGCGACCGTTGGAATCCTTTCCGTCGAGCCGTCGGCGTCGAATATCGTGCCGGGCCGCTGCCGTCTCGTCATCGATGCGCGCACCACCGATCCGGTACTGACCACGCGCTTCGTCGAGGCGCTGGACCGCGAAACTGCGGCCGCAGCGAAAGCCGCTCGCGTCCAGCGCGCCGCGTTCAAGACGCTTTCGGATGGTCCGCCGGTCGCCTGTGATCCGGATTTGCAGAGAGCGTTGCGAGACGCCGCGCACGATCTCGGTCTCGGCCAGGCGGATCTGCCAAGCGGAGCCGGGCACGATGCCGCCTTCATGAGCCGAATTTGCCGCTCCGCCATGGTGTTTGTGCCCTGTCGAGGAGGGAAGAGCCATGCGCCAGAAGAATGGGCGGAAAAGGACGCGATCGCGGCGGGCGCCGCGGTCATCCTGCAAGCGGTGAAGGTGCTGGATCGCTCCTTGCAGGAGATCCCGTCGGTGTGAGCGGTGGCGGCGTAGCTTAGCCCTCGCAGCGCTGCTCCGATAATTTGCGCCGCAAGATGTTGACGAGGCCGCGTTCCGGCTCGCTCAGAGTCCGCTCGCCGGAATAGATGACATAAAGGCGTCGCGTGATGGCGGGCTCGATGATCGGATGCGCGACGAGGTCGCCGCCGGCGATTTCCTGCGCGACCGCAGAGGCCGGCAGCACGGTGCAGACCGGCAGCCGCGTCAACAGCGACACTGCCATCGGCAGTGCGTCGATCTCCACGACTGGCTGAATCCGCAAGTCACGTTCGGACGCCGCCTTCTCCAATAGCTGGCGCAGGCCAAAACGGTTGGTCGGGAGCGCGAGCTTGAGCTTTGCGAGGTCGGCAAGCCGGACCGGCCCCGGTGGCAACAGCCGATGCGCGGGGTGTGCGATCGCGGCTAGCCCTTCCGATGAGCCAAGGGGCAGCCGCGGCATGTGCGGCAAGGTCGTCTCGACGATCGCCACGCCAACCAGTCCGCGGATCACCCAATCCTGCAACGTGCCGTTGGGTGCTTCCTGGACGACGAGCTTGAGGGCTGGATAGCGCGCTTGAACCTCGATGATCGCCTCGGTGATCCGGTTGACGAGGAAGCCGTGCTGATTGACCGACGGCAGGATGCCGACGCTGATCCGCCGGCCTTGCGGCAGCGCTGCGCCGGCATCGCTGGAAGAGAGGCGGCGAAATCCAGCTTCGATCAGCGCGGCAAACCGCACGAAGCGATCTCCCTTCGCGGTCGGGACTACGCCGTCGTCCTTGCGCTCGAACAGAGCGCCGTCGAGGGACGCCTCGAGCTTATGCAACTGTTCGCTGAGCGCGGGCTGGCTGATGTTGGCACCACGCGCCGCGGCGGAAATGCGCCGCACGCGATGGATCAGGTTGAAATAGTGAATCTGGCGCAGGCTGATGACCGGGCGTTCGGCCCGCGCAGCCTGGTCGCTTGCGAGCGCCCGCTTCACGTGGCGAATGAACAGATTGGTGATGGCGTTCGGCTTGCTGGCCCGGGTAACGACGTCCATCGAGAGCGCGTGATCGGGTGCGACCAGGACGACGTTGGAAAGGCCGAGCCGCGCCGAGATCAGGCTCCGCGGCACGAACAATGCGGCATCCGGGTAATCGTCGATGGTGCGCGGCAGGTCGCCCGGATGATCGTTGAGAAAGCGCACGCCGGTGATCTTGTGCCGGCTGAAATAGCGATCGGCCTGCTCGATCAATGGCGGCGCCAGCATGGGAACGACGATGCGGCCAGCGATCAACTCGGCTGCGTCAGGGGGCGTATGCGTGCCGGTCGGCAGCCGGAACGCAAACACCCAGGGGTCCGAAAGCAATATCGTATCCTGCTTCGGACGGCGCTGCCCGGCTTCGGCAAGACCGATCGTGACATGGCTTCGATCCAGTCCGCTCCAGTCGCCGGCGAGAGGCTTGAGGTGCGGGAGGTCCTTTTCGTCCTTCCATTGTGGATCGACGAAGACGTCGCCGCGTTCGCCCGCCATCCGGTCGATGGCGAGACGAAGCGCCTTGCTGATGCCGCCGATCGTGAAGCTCAGATTGACCTCGACGATGAGGTACCTCAGCCGGGCTTCGGTGGATGCCATGGTGTGGCGCCGGGCGAACATTTCGGCGATCAGCAACGGTTCGGCGGCGCGCATTAGCGCGCGCGCCGCTGATGTCGGATAGAGCGTGTTGTTGGAACGCCTGAACAGCGTGAGGTCGAGATCCTGCCCCAGCGTCTTCAGCGTCGTGCTGAGCGTCGATACCGCGATGTCGAGCTCGGCGGCAGCGCGCGCAAAGCTTCCGGCCCGGCAGGTCGTCACGAAATAGGCAAGGGTGCGAAGCTCAATCATCGGACCTCGGGCAATTTTGGGGAACATAGCCGCTCATCCGGGCCGCGTCATCCGGCCTTCGTTTTTCCCTATGCCCTCGTTTACGCGATAGAACGATGGACCCCGCTGCGCCGGCCGATATGATCGGCATCGGTCTCATCGACGGAGAGACACCCGCGGGGCAAGATGGACGTTGGCGCAAAGGCTACGACGACGCTCGAGCCGACTTCCTCCCGGCAGTCGATGCGGGCCTTTCTGTCGGCGCTGGCGGATCGGGGTGAACTCGTCACCATTCCAGACCCGGTCAGCATCGATTACGAAATCGCTGCGTGTTTGGCCGAGGCTGATAAGGGGCCGCCGCTTCAGTTCCAGAACGTCAAAGGCCACGCGGGTCGCTTGGCCATGCCGATCGTCGGCAATCTGCTCAGTTCGCTGCAACGCCTTGCATTGGGAATGGGCAGCACGACGCGCGCGATGCAAGCCGCGCTGATTGCGGGAATCGAAAAACCGCTGCCGCATCGAATCGTCTCTACTGCGCCGTGCCAGGAGCATATTGTGGTCGCGCCGTCGTTGTTGGACGAACTGCCTGTTCCACGCTTCTTCGAGAAGGAGGGCGGCCCCTACATCACGGCAGGTGCGATCGTCGCCAGGGATCGCATCACCGGCCAGGCCAATCTGTCGATTGCGCGCTTGATGCCGCTCGGCGGCGACCGCGCCTTTGTCGGCATCGCGCCCAATCATCACCTTGCGATCCTGGCGCGCGCCGCGCACACCCGCGGCGAGAAGCTCGACATCGCCGTATGCATCGGCAACCACCCGGCGGTGCTTGTGGCCGCGTGCCTCTATCTCGGCCTCGGCGACGATGAGCTTCCGATCGCGGGCGCGCTGCTCGGCGAGCCGCTCGACGTCATCCGCTGCACCCAGTCCGATTTGCTGGTGCCCGCGTATTGCGAGTGCGTGCTGGAGGGAACGCTGGATGCCGGTGAGCCCTTCATGGAAGGGGCCGTCAGTGAATTCCACGGTATGTACGAGAATTACGGCGTAGGCATTATCGCGACGTTCTCGCGACTGACCCGCCGGCGCGATGCGCTGTTTCAGGTCATCCTGCCGGGCTATCATCCCGAACATTGTCTGCTCGGCGGCGTCGCCATCGCGGCCGGTTTGCGCCGCGCCGTGCAAAACGCGGTGCCCTCGGTCCGCGAGGTCGCCGTCGGTATCGGCGGAGCCGGGCGGTTGCATGCGGTGGTTTCGCTCCATGCGCCGCGCCCGGGCGAAGCGCGCAAGGCTATGTTCGCGGTCTGGGCCGCGGTCAACCTGGTCAAGCAGGTGATCGTGGTCGATGAGGACATCGACCCCTGGAATGAGGTCGATGTCGAATGGGCCTGCGCGACGCGCAGCAAGCCGGATCGCGATCATGTCATGATCCCTGCCGTGCGCGCAGATCGCTCCGAACCGCTGGAGCAGGGCGGCACCATCACCAAGCTTGGTATCGACGCGACACGCCGGGAAGGCGACCGTCCTGACTGGGACCCGGCGCAGCCGCCGGCGGCGGCGCTGGCTCGGGCCCGGGACATCCTTCGCCAACACAAGCTCAATTAGGGACGGCAACGATCAACTCTCATTTTCCGCGGAGAACGCCATGTTGACTGACAGAATCACGCCGTCGGCGCTCGGAACGAAAGCGCTACTGGGTTTCGCGAGCCTCATCCTGCTTGGCGTAGTCACCGCGATGCCGGCGCGCGCCGATATCAAGATCGGATTCCAGGTGCCATTGACGGGCCCGGCGGCCACCGACGGCAAATCCGCCCAGATCGCCTGCGAGATGGCGATCGAGGACATCAACGCGGCCGGCGGCGTGCTCGGACAGAAATTGCAGCTCGTCACTTATGACGATCAGGCCAAATCGGACCAGGCGATCTTCACCGCCAACAAGCTGATCGGCGAGGATGGCGTCAAGCTCGTCGTCAATGGCAGCTATTCCGCATCGGGACGCGCCGCCGCTCCGGTATTCCAGAAGGCCGGCGTCGTGATGATCGCGGCCTATGGCGTGCATCCCGATATCACTCGCGCGGGCGATTACATGTTCCGCCTCGTGCATCTCGGCCCGCCTCAGGGCGCGGCCACCGCACTCTATATCGGCAAGACGCTGGGGCTGAAGAAGATCTCCACCATCACTATGGATAACGACTACGGCCAGGCCACCATGGACGGCTTCCTCGAAGCGGCTCCGAAATACGGCATCGAGGTCCTCAACAAATACAGCTATTCGCTGAAGGATCGCCAGTTCGGCTCGATCGTCGCCAGCGTCAAGCGCGACAATCCGGACGGCGTCTATGCCACCGGTTACTTCTTCACCGGCGGCCCGCTGGTCGCCCAGCTCCGCGCCGCCGGCATCACGGTGCCGATCGTCGGCTCGCAAGCCTTCGATTCCGAGAAATTCATCGAGATCGCAGGTCCCGCCGCCGAGGGCACCTACATCATCGACAGCTTCGATCGCGACCGCAAGGACGAGGCGCTGCAGAAGTTCTTCACCGGCTTCAAGGAGCGCGCCGGCTACGCGCCGGAGGGCGTCGCCGCCATCACCTATTCGGCGGTGAAGCTGATGGCCGACGGCATCAAGCGCGCCAACAGCGCCGAGCCCGACAAGGTGCGCGACGCGCTCGCCGCGACCAAGTATTTCCCGCTGCTCGAAGGCAGCATGAAC
>Ga0210397_10002820_pt1 | contig 10812 bp, 8 predicted proteins | sample IncBWH2OmetaG_FD_160126 | JGI IMG/M metagenome (GOLD analysis project Ga0210397, IMG submission 160126) | Forest soil microbial communities from Barre Woods Harvard Forest LTER site, Petersham, Massachusetts, United States - Inc-BW-H-2-O ...
CGCCGACCGTATTCTCCCAGGTAAGCCACCTAGCCGGCCTGCCGACGGTGCTCAAGATCCTGTGGACCATATGGCTGACCGCCGTGTCGGTCAACGTGGTCGTCTGGGCCCTGGTCAGCGGCACCGGTGGTCACCTGGCCTACCCCTGGCCAGTCTGGGTGGCCGGTCCGTACGGGGCGGTGCTGTTCGCCGTGTCGGCTGGCGTCGTGCTATTCCGGCGCAGCCGACCGCCGCATGCACGTACGTACGCCAGACTCATGAAGGCGAACGGATGAGCTCACCGGGAGAACCTGCGCATGGATACTCCGCTGACCGGCGTCGTGCCGGTCGTGCCGACGATCTTCCACGACGACCAGAGTGTCGACCTGGGCGGCACGGCGCGGGTCGTGGACTACCTGATCGACGCGGGGGTCGACGGGCTGTGCCTGCTGGCCAACTACTCCGAGCAGTTCTCGCTGACCGACGCCGAACGCGACACGATCGCCCGCACGCTCCTCGAGCGGGTCGCGGGACGGCTCCCGGTGATCATCACCACGAGCCATTACAGCGCTCGGGTCACCGCCGAGCGCAGCCGCGCCGCGCAGGACATGGGAGCGGCGATGGTGATGATCATGCCGCCTTTCTTCGGCGCCACGCTCACCGTTCCCGGGCCCGCGGTGATCGAGTACTTCAAGCAGGTGGCGGACGTCATCGACATCCCGGTCATGGTGCAGGACGCGCCCTTGTCATCGACGCCGCTGCCGGTCAGCCTGCTGATCGACCTGGTCCGGCAGGTGCCCCGGGTGCAGTACGCCAAGATCGAGGTGCCGCAGGCCGCGGACAAGCTGCATGCGCTGGTCAGCGCCCTCGGCAGCCGTCTGCCTGGTCCCTTCGACGGCGAGGAATCGGTCACGTTGATCCCGGACCTGGACGCCGGGGCCACGGGCACCATGCCGAGTTCGACGGTTCCCGCCGAACTCGGCCAGATCATCCGCCGCTATGCCGCGGGCGACCGGGCCAACGCCGTCAGCGCCTGGGAAAACCTGCTGCCTCTGATCCATTTCGAGAATCGTCAGTGCGGCCTGCGCGCGCAGAAGATCCTGCTGGCCGAGGGCGGCATCGTCGCCTCGGACCGGACACGCGCGCCGTTCGGGCCGGTGTCGCCCAGGACCCGCCGCGGGCTGATCGAGCTGGCCGCAGCACGCGACCTGCTGATCATGCGCTGGGCGCGGTGACTACGCCGGTGGTCGATCTTGACCAGGGCTGGCGTACGGAGCGGCTCGATCTTGAGCCGCTTACCGCAGACCACGCCGCCGAACTCGCGCCGGTGCTCGACGACGCCGCCTTGCACGAGTTCATCGGCGGAGCACCGTTGCCTGCGGCGGCCCTGGACCGGCGCTACGCGCGCCTGGCGGCGCGGCGTTCACCCGACGGTCATCAGCTGTGGGGCAACTGGGTGATGCGGGTTCGCGACACCGGTAATGCGGTCGGAACCGTGCAGGTGACGATGCCGGCCGGCGGCCCTGCTGCTGGTCCCGCTGAGGTTGCCTGGGTGGTGGGCGTGCAGGCCCAGGGCCGTGGCTACGCCAAGGAAGCGGCATGCGGGCTCGTGGCCTTGCTCCGGGAGGCCGGATGGACCGTGGCAGCCCATATTCATCCCGCCCACCTGGCCTCCCAGCGGGTCGCTCGCGCCGCCGGGCTGTCGCCTACCGAGGAGATCCAGGACGGCGAAGTCCGCTGGGTGGCCTCAGCCACGCGATCCTGACCCTGGTGATGCCCACTCACATCGGTTGATGGCCGGATGGGCTCAGGGTTTGAGGAGGACTTTGCCGATGTTCTGGCGCTGCAGGATCCGGCGGTGCGCATCGGCGGCCTGAGTAAAGGGATAGCTCATGTCGACGCGCGGCTTGATCTTGCCCTCGTCCCAGAGGGTGAGGACGGCCTGGAGTTCTTCGCGCAGGATGGCGATCTGACCCCACATGCGGCCGATGTTGACGCCGCTGACCGTCCGATTGTGGTTCATCATCTGCAGCGGGGTCAGCAGCGGGATGCCAGCCACCTGGGCTGCGAGACGGGCGGGCCGACGTCGCCCGTCGGCCAGGTTGGCAAACCCGTAGGCCACCAGGCGGCCGACCGGGCGCAGCAGCTTCAGCCCCTTCCGCCAGTCATTGCCGCCGAGCGGGTCCAGCACGATGTCCACGCCCTCACCCCCGGTCAGGCGGCGGACCTCGGCGGCATAGTCGGTGGTGTGGTAGTCGATAGGGTGCGCGCAGCCTTCGGCCCGCAGTACGTCATGCTTGGCGGCCGAGGCCGTGCCGAAGACCTCCAGATCGTCCACAGTGCGGCATAGCTGCAGCACCGCCGTCCCCACCCCGCCAGCCGCCATGTGCACCAGCACCCGCTCGCCCGGGCGGACGCCGGCGACACGGAACAGCATGTGGTAGGCAGTTAGGTAGTTGACCGGGATGGCGGCGGCTTCCTCGAAGCTCATCGCGTCCGGAATCGGCAGCACCTGCTCCGCGGGCACGCACACCACGTCCGCGTGCCCCCCGAAATGCGTCAAGGCCAGCACCCGCTGACCCACCGCGTGGCCCTGGGTACCCTCGCCCAGCGCGTCGACCACTCCGGACACCTCATAACCGACCACGCAGGGCCGCTTGGGGGCATCCGGATACAGGCCCTGCGCGGCCATCACGTCGGCAAAGTTCAGGCCGGCCGCGCCGACGCGGATGCGGACCTGGCCCGGGCCCGGCTCGGGATCGGCCGTCTCCCGTACCTCCAGCGCCTCGGGTCCTCCCGGCCGCGTGATCCAGACTGCTCGCATAGCCATATCCTCCGCAGCAGACCAGGCATACGGGTCAGCCCGTGCCGCCCGACGCCACATCACAGTAATCCTCCCAGGCAAGCGCCGATGATCCGATGCGAATCGCAGCGACGTCCTGACGGGTGAGCGCCATGATCGCCGCGGATGCTGGCCCGCCGCCGAATGGAGCCGAACGGTCTGAGCTGGGAGCCCTCGTCACCGCTTGGGGTCGGCCGGGCGGCTAGACCGGCGGAAGCGCATGGCGGCCAGGGCCGACGTGGCGATCGCGGCCATCCGCCGGCCGACGGGCACCTTCTCGGGAGCCGGCGTCGCGGCGGCTGGCGGCGCCGAGGACGGCGAGTCGGCGGTAGGTGCGTCTGTGACGTCGGCGGCAGCCGGCGCGGCTGCGGGCGCGGCTGCGGGTGATCCGGCGCCGGGCCGCGCCGCGTACGGCCAGCCAGCGGGCGCCGCGGCCGCCGCGGGTGCTGCGGATGCTGCGGGCGGGCTTGGGTGGGATCCGCTCTGCCAGGTCCGCGCCAGGATCACCTGGGTCGGCGAGTCGTGAACGTTCTCCGGGCGGCTGGCGCTCGTCAGCCGGTCCAGCAATTGCGCCGCGCTCGGCCGGCTCTGCGGGTCCTTGGCCAGTGAGGCTTCTACCAGCGGGAGAAGCGAGTCGGGAACCGAGGCGATGTCGGCGTCGCCGTACATGATCCGGTACAGGACCGAGTGGGTGTTCCCGGCGCCGAACGGCGACCGGCCGGTGGCTGCGTACGCCACCGTCACGCCCCAGGCGAAGATGTCGGCCTCCGGGCCGGGATGCCCGCTGATCTGCTCGGGCGCCATGAAGCCCATCGAGCCGATCATCATGCCTGTCTTGGTCACGGCGGTGGTGTCCTGCCGCCGGGCGATGCCGAAGTCGATGACCTTCGGTCCGGCGTCGGTCAGGATGATGTTGGAGGGCTTGAGGTCGCGGTGCATGATGCCGGCCGCGTGGATCGTGGTCAGGGCCTCGGCCAGCCCGGTGGCCAGCCCGAACAGCATGCCCGGGGCGACCGATCCGTGCTTGTCGATGTACTCGGACAGCGACGGGCCGGGGGCATATTCGGTGACCACGAACGGCGTGGCGGATCGGGAGTCCGCCTCGATCACACGCACCGTGCAGACGCCCTTGACCTGGACCAGCGCCGAGACCTCGCGGCCGAAGCGGCGGCGGAACTCCTCGTCGCCCGCCAGCTCACGGCGCAGCACCTTGACCGCGACCGGGGCACCATCCCAGGAAACGCCCAGGTACACCACGCCCATGCCGCCCGAGCCCAGCCTCGCAGTCAGCCGGTAATTCCCGAGCCGGGTCGGGTCATCAGGCCGGAGCGGCGTGCGAGCCAACCGGATCCTCCTCCCAAGCGGTCATCGTGCCGTCCAGGCAGGCCAGCACAACCGTCTGCATGTTATTTTCCTACCGTATCGGCCGGGTGCGTGCCGTGCCGTCAGCCAGAAGGAAGACTCCGCACCAGGAATTGCTGGCTGGCCTGGGTCTGGACCGAGTCGATGCCGGTTACCGCGGAACCGGACGCGGCCAGCGCGGTGATGGCGTGGCTGCCGCCGTCGGTCAGGCCGCTGACCGACGACCGCGCCCAGCTTGTCCCGTCAGCCGAGGTCCAGACGGCGGCGGCCGTGGTCCCGCCGGACGAGCCGAACTGCGCCGCGGCGGTAAATCCGCCTCCGCTGGCGGTCAGCGCGGTGAAGCTGACACCGGGCCCGGGTGCGGTGAACGGCACTGGCTGCCAGGTCTTGCCGCCGTCGTCGGAACGTTCGGCGAGAGGCTGGACGTCGTGCGCGGTGGTCTGCTGTCCCAGCGCGACCGCGTGGTTCCCGTTGACCGCCACCTGCTGGATCATCCCGGCCGTGGCCCCGGTTGGCAGCGGCGTGCTGACGACCGTCCAGGTACGCCCGTCGGAACTGGTCCAGACCGCCGGCAGCTTGTCGTGGGAGCCGGCCGAAACGAAGCCAGCCGGGCCCGCGGCGACAGCCAGCACCCGGCTGGAACCGCCCGTATCGTTCACGTCGCGCGCCTTGGTCCAGGTGACCAGGTCCGGCGACCACCAGACGTCCCGCGAGTACGCGCCGCCCGGTTCGGCCACCGCGCCGGTGATCACGTAGCCGTGCGGGCCGCTGGCCGCCTGCACGGCGGACACGTCGGCCAGGTCGTGCGTGATGCCGCTGGACGACCGCCAGGTCGTGCCGTCGGAGGAGGTGAGTACGAGAGGACCAGGACCGACGGCCAGCCACCCGTGCGGCCCGTGGGTCACGGCGGACAGTTCGGCCAGGTCGGTACCCGCGGACACCTGGGTCAGCGAAGAGACCAGGGTCCAGGGCCCGTCCGATACCCGCCGCCACACCGCGGGGTAGCCGTCGGCGCTGCCCACGGCGACCTGCTCGTTTCCCGCCACGGCGACGCCGCTCACCGTCTGCTCGGGGACGAAGCCGCCCGGGATGGAGCTCAGCGAGACGGGCTGCTGGTGTCCCGCGGTATCGGCCTTGATGAGCAGGCCCTGCTGGTTGGTGCGGGTGGAGTTCGTGCTGCCTGCCGCGATGACGCTGCCGCCCGGGCCGACGGCCGGGGTGAAGCCCGGACCGCTCGACGTGCTGCCGAGCGACCCGGTCGGCAGCCATTTCGTGCCGGTTCCGGTGCTGGTGTAGGCCACGTACTGGTCCCTAGTGCGGCCGACCACCACGAAGCCGTAATCGCTGCCCTTGACCACGTCCGGGCTCCAGCCGCCGGCCGCGGCGATCGTGCCGGCGTACTGCCAGGTCCTGCCGTCCTGAGAGAAGTAGGCGACCCCGTCGCTGGCGCCGCTCGCGGTGCGGCCGGGCCGGACCGCGATGAGACCGGCCCCGTCGAACGACACGCCGCTGATGGCGTCCTGGGCGCCGTGGTCGACGGGGATCGTCACCGGCGTCCAGTGCGCCCCGCTGTCGGTGCTCAGCCACACGCCGGCTCCGCGGTCGGTGATCACCGTGGCGTTGCCGTGCGAGACGGCGAAGTCGATGCCCGACGGCGTTCCGGCGGGCTCCTGCAACCCCAGCTGCGCGGCCGTCAGCCGCTGCCAGGTCACGCCGTCCCGCGAGGTCCAGGTCACCGCCTGGCTCCCGGCGCTTGTCGTCTCGTAGCCGGCCGCCAGGAAGCCGTCCGGCGTGTTGGTGACCACGTTGATCGTGTCATTGGACTGCCGCGGGGTGATGCCGCGGGTTCCCGCCAGCGTCCAGGACTGCCCGTCCTGGCTGGTCCAGATGGCGTCGTCGCCGAATGCCATCCAGCCGCGCTGGCCGCCCGCGATCCTGATGGCCTCGTGCCCGAGCGGGGGCTGGCCGCCGCCGGACCGCTGTACCGGAGCCAGTCGCCAGTGCTGCCCGGCGTCGGTCGACACGAAGAACTGCTGGCGGACGGCGTCGCCGGTCTTCTGTGAGCCCGTCGTCACCATCGTGCTCCCCGAGGTGACGATGCGGTCGATCCGCTGGAAGACACCGCGCGCCAGCTGCCCGGGATAGGTCGGCAGGGTGTCCGGCGCGACCGGGGTCGCCGTTCCCGGGCCTCCCTCGTTGGCGGCCGGGCCTTCCTTCGGCGTGTGCCCGGGCACGATGGCGAAGACCACGGCAGCCGCGACAGCCGCGGCGGCCAGGGCCGCCGTGCCTATCGCGGCGGTCCGCCTGCTGAACCGGCCCGGGCTGTCGTCGGCTGCCCCTGGGTGAGTGGACGGGGTGGTGCCTGGAGGCTGGGCGGGCTCGAGGAGCAGCGAGCCATTCGACCTGGAGCCCTCGCCGGCCGGCCGGGGACCGTTGGGACCCGGCCCGGTCTGCTGCCAGGTCTGCGCCAGGACGGTCTGGGTGGGCGACTCCTGGATGCGCGGGGACGTCGCCATCGGCGCCATCGGCGCCATCGAGATGCTGGTGAGCTGGTCGAGAAGCTGCCGGGCCGTGGGCCGCTGGTCCGGGTCCTTGGTCAGGGCGGCCGCGACCAGCGACCGCAGCGGATCCGGAACGCCGCTGATGTCCGGGTCGCCGTGCATGACCCGGTACAGGACCGCGTGGGTGTCCCCGGTGCCGAACGGCGGCTGCCCGGTGGCCGCGTACGCGACCGTCACGCCCCAGACGAAGATGTCGGTTGGCGGTCCTGGCCGTCCGCTGATCTGCTCCGGCGCCATGAAACCGGCCGAGCCGACCATCATGCCGGTCCTGGTCAGGGACGTGGCGTCCAGTGCCTGGGCGATGCCGAAGTCGATGACCTTCGGCCCGGCGTCGGTCAGGATGACGTTGGAGGGCTTGAAGTCGCGGTGCACGATGCCGGCCGCGTGGATCACGGTCAGCGCCTCGGCGAGCCCGGTGGCCAGGCCGTAGAGCATGTCGGGCCCGATCAGCCCGTAGCTGTCGATGTACTCGGCCAGCGACGGGCCCTCGGCGTACTCGGTGATCATGAACGGCTGCGCCGACTCGGTGTCGGCCTCGATCACCCGGACCGTACACACGCCCTTGACCCGCATCAGCGCGGATACCTCACGGCGGAAACGGCTCCGGAATTCCTGGTCGTCGGCCAGTTCCGAGCGGAGTACCTTGACCGCCACCTGGCTGCCGTCCCAGCCGATGCCCAGGTACACCACGCCCATGCCACCGGAGCCCAGCCTGGCCTTCAGCCGGTAGTGGCCGATCCGCGCAGGATCGCCGGCCCGTAGAGGCGCGCGAGCCAAGGAATCCCTCCCGTGGGGTCGATGGGTGGCCTCTGGGCAGTCCGGGGTACAACTGCGCTCTTGCTACTCATTATGACGTAGCTGGCCGCGCATTAGTTCATGCGGCGACCTCTGCCGTTGCCCGTGGTCCTGGCGGCTGGCACCATGACGGCGTGGACTACCTACTGGCGCAAGTGAACATCGCCCGGATGCGCGAGCCGCTGGACAGCCCGCGGCTCGCGGACTTCGTGGCCGCCCTCGACCCGGTAAACGCGGTCGCGGACGCTGCCCCCGGCTTCGTCTGGCGGCTGCAGACCGAGGACGGCAACGCGACCGCGGTGCACGCGTTCGAGTGGGACCGGGCGGGGAGCGCCGGCGTCCTGGTCAACATGTCGGTCTGGGAATCGGTCGAGGCGCTCGCCGCCTACGTCTACTCCGATACGCACCGGCAGGTCCTGCGGCGTCGCCGCGAGTGGTTCGAGCGGATGGCGGAGGCGCAGACCGCGCTGTGGTGGATACTGCGCGGTCACACCCCGACGACCGATGAGGCCGAGGAGCGGGTGATCCACCTGCGGGAGTTCGGCCCCGCTCCGTACGCGTTCACGCTCAAGGAGTACTTCCCGCCGCCGGACACGGCGGGCTCCGGCTCGGTCCGCGACCCGGTCCGCAGCCCGGAGGAGTGGACCTGCCCGGCCTGAGTGCCGCCGGGTGGCGGAGCGCCGCGGTATGACAGTGTTGGGGTAACACCAAGGGGAAGAGGGGCGCCGGGGATGAAGCCGATGCCGGAGGACTGGGACCGGGCCGTGGCCGTGGTGGCTCACCCGGACGATCTGGAATACGGCGTCGCTTCCGCCGTGGCCCGCTGGACGCGGCAGGGCAAGCAGGTGTCCTACCTGCTCGTTACCCGCGGTGAGGCCGGCATCGCCGGAATGCCCCCGGATAAGGTCGCCCCGCTGCGGGTGGAGGAAGAGCGGCGCAGCGCCGCGGTCGTCGGCGTGACCGAGGTGGAGTTCCTTGACCACCCGGATGGGCTGGTGGAGTACGGGATCGCGCTGCGGCGCGACCTTGCCGCCGCGATCCGCAGGCGGCAGCCCCAGGTCGTCATCGGGATGAGCTTCGACCTCACCTGGGGCGAGGAGGGCCCGGTCAACCACTCCGACCACCGGGCCGTGGGGCTGGCCACGCTGGACGCCTGCCGGGACGCTGCCAACGAATGGGTATTCCCCGAGGCGGGCCCGCGCGCCACCGACATCAGGGACGCCTACGTGGCCGGCACCGGTGCGCCGACGCACTTCGTCGACGTCACCGACACGATCGAGGCGGGCGTGGCGTCGCTGCGCGAGCACCGGGCCTACATCGAGGGCCTGGGCCGCGAATTCGACCCCGACGAGTTCCTGAAGAACATGGCGGGCTATGTCGGGCTCGGCGCCGGATGCGAGTACGCCGTCGGCTTCCACCGCTACCCGATGGGCTAGACCCGCCGGACGCACTGGATCCGGGGTTTCATGGCGTTCCACCGGGGTTTTTGACCAAGAATGCGACCTGCTCGGCCAGCGGTATCGCGGCGGTCAGGCGGTTGTCTACGGTGAGGTGCCGGGCGGCCGGCTCGGCGCCGATCCGCATGCTGGCGCAGAACCGATCGAATTCGGCTAGCTTGGCCGCGTCGCGGCCCAGCCCGCGAGCGGTGAGCCGGCGGAGCAGGGTGGCCTCGTCCGACCTGACCCAGACCAGGTGGACGGTTCCGCCGCCGAGTTCGGCCTCCCAGGAACGCCACCGCTGCGCGTCGTGGATCTGCCCGGTGAACGGGCCGGACAGCAGGACCGGGCAGCCGTGCGCCCGGATCTCGCGGGCGGTAGCCGCCATCCCGGCGTACTCGTGCACCTTGACGTGCTCGTCGTACCACGGTCCCTCGCGCTCGCCGGACGGCCGCCCGGCCGTGGCGAGCACGGCGGCCACGAACGAGGAGTACATCGTGTCCTTGTCCAGCAGCGCCGGGGTTGGCTCGAGGGCAGCCAGGAGCAGGTCCGCGACCGTGCTCTTTCCGGCTCCGGGTGGCCCGGCCACCACCCAGCCCGGGGCGGGAACGCTCATGAGCTCAGGATGATCCAGCCGTGCCCGGGCACCAGGGCCGGGTCGCCGGGCCGGGCCTCCGGATCTGAGGCCTCCGCCACGGTCAGCCCGGTCATCTCCACCGGGAACCGGAACGGGATGTCACCCGCGTTCAGTAGCAGAAGGATCCCGGCGTCGTCCGCGGCGGCCCGGATGGCGATCGTCTCGTTGGCCAGGTGCTCCACGGTGGTCCGCGCCCGGGCCAGCCACGGGTGGCGGCGGCGCAGCCCGATCAGGCGCTGGTGCAGCCGGTAGGCCGGCCAGCCGTCCGGCGGGAGTTGGGCCGGGCTGGCCGGGAAGGCCGGGCGGATCTCGTCGTCACCGCCGGCCCGTTCCTCCTTGACGCCGCGGAATGCCTGCTCGTCGCCGTAGTAGATGCTAGGTATCCCGCCGACGGTGAGCAGCACGGCCAGCGCGTGGCCGAAGTGACGCTCGTCGTTGAGCCTGCTGGCCAGGCGGGTCACGTCGTGGTTCCCCACGAACGTCTGCGGCATCACCGCATCGAGCACATGATTGTGCCGGTCGAGCGTCCAGGCCAACTCGTAGAAGTTCGGGTCGTTGAGCGAGCTCCAGATCGCCTTCCACAGCTCGTACTGGGTGATCGAGTCCAGGCCGCTGTCGGCCGCGTAGGCCGCGTAGTCGCCGCCGATCATCTCGCCGAGGAACCACGCGTCCGGGTGGGCGTCCCTGACGACCGGCAGCACCTTGGCCCAGAAACTGGCCGGCACCGCGTACGCGGCGTCGAGCCGCCATCCCGCCGCGCCCCGGTTCAGCCAGTAAGTCATGACCTGCGCAACGTAGTCGAGAACCTCGGGCTCCTCGTGATTCAGGACGACGAGCTGGTGATGGCCCTCGAACGTTGCGTACTCGCCGGCCGCGGGGTCGTACCGGAACCACCGGGCGGCGGGCGAACCGGAGCCGCCGGCCAGCGCGGCCTGGAACGCCGGGAACGAGCGGCCGACATGGTTGAACACCCCGTCCAGGACGACGCGCAGGCCACGTTGACCCGCCTCGGCGATCAGCCGGTCGAAGTCGTCCTGATCGCCTAGCCGGGGATCGATCTGGAAGTGGTTGATGGTGTCGTAGCCATGGGTCTCGGCGGCGAAGACCGGGCCGAGCAGCAGGCCCGAACACCCGAGCTCGACCGCATAGTCCAGCCAGCCCTCCAGCTGCCGCAGCCGGTGCCGGACGGACTCCTCCTCC
>Ga0210397_10002825_pt1 | contig 10802 bp, 7 predicted proteins | sample IncBWH2OmetaG_FD_160126 | JGI IMG/M metagenome (GOLD analysis project Ga0210397, IMG submission 160126) | Forest soil microbial communities from Barre Woods Harvard Forest LTER site, Petersham, Massachusetts, United States - Inc-BW-H-2-O ...
CTCGATGATCCACTGCTGCTCTTCCATACCGGCCGCACGGAAGACATCAACGGCTTTCACCAAATCTTCGACAGACCTTGTCGCCAAAGAGTTTTCATAGATGTCATCCGCGTATTGTTCGGGGTGAGCCTCCACATACGCTTCGGCTAACGTGCAAGCGTTGGGGTGGTCTCGACCGTCGCCCGTGGACTTGTCCATGGCGTCCTTAATAGCTTCCAGCTCTGCGTTCATGTTCTGCCTCCTACGGCGTCTTGATAGAGTACATACTACCGAAATTTGCCTGCTTACACACAGATACAACAGAATCGTTCTTGATGATGATGATATCGCCAAGAGCGGCCTGTGCACTGCCCCCAGTGGTCTGGTTGTTGATAGCCAGAATCCAAGTAATGGTACCGTTGACGTTCTGCATGATTACATTGCCGCTATATTGGTTACCCGCCAGCGAGCCAATATAATTCAGCGCATCTGCTAAGTCAGTGTACGTGTTGAGTTGCGCCCCTTGAACTTTCGGGCTTACTTCGTTGAGGTCAACTAATGTGGCCATGGTTACCTTTCGTTGTTAACTAAGTTGTGCATTCGCCCCGGCCCAAGCTCCTGCCGGCGACATTGTAGCGCCGAAAGTCGTTGACGGCAACGAGCTTTCAATTATACATAAAGGCACTTGGGCAGTCGAGACACCACCGTGGTTGTTAAAGCGTGACGTACCACCAGTTGGCGATGTAATAGCTGCGCTGGAACCACGACCAGCAAACGCCTGAACCAACATAACGCCAGTGTTTGTCACAGCTTGAGACAGAGCCGTCCCAGAGTTAAATGACTTTGTAAGCGCCGCAGTGGAAGTGCGGCCCGTGTATGCGATGCTATTGCAGCACGCGCTAACTGAGCCCGTCCATGTCGTCGCAATTGTGTGAGCGCCGGATGATGCGCCGACAAACTCATAAAAGTACAAAACGCCGTTTGTGCCTGCGTTGTTGAAAGCTTGACTGCCTAGAAGTGTGGGAGTTGAACCGCCCCAAGTGATGCCGCTGATTGTAAATGAGTTAGTGGTGTTGGCGAGTATCAGCAATATGTATGTGCCAGCCGCGACGGTAGTGTGCGACCAGTTAGGCGTACTCGATGCAGATGCCGTAATCCAACCGCCGCCAACAGAATCGAACACAACAACGGGGGCACCAATGGTACCGGCTAGTGCTGCAGCGGCCTTCTTGAGCGCACCAGCAATGGTGCCACTAGCAGGGAATGATTGGCTGCCTGCTAACGCTGCTGTCAGCTGCTTATGAACGCCACCAAGGGTACCATCATACTCCTGCGCGCCATTGAGTATCGCTGACATCTGATGAAGTATGGAAGCTATTGCGCCACTTGGTATTTCAACACCTTGCAGAGCTGCGCTTAACTCCATGAAGCTGGAAACTATGTTGCCGCTTGGTATCTCAACGCCATTCACAGAAGCTTGCAACTGCTTCAATGTAGAAGCCATAGTGCCAGCTTCGCCCATAGTAGCAACAAAATTCGAGTTCATCGGCTTCATTACAGAAGCAATGCTACCAGAGAATATGTCTTGCGCGGCCAGTGATGCCGTCAGTTGCTTGCCAGTCGATGCTATTGTGCCTTGCTGTGTCTGCGTAGCCACGAACGCGGCGGCCATCTTCTTGCCTTGCGCCGCAAGAGTTCCGGTCTCAGGTACAAATCCAGACAGGCTAGCTGTAAGCTGCTTCAGCGTACCTGCTTCTGCGCCAATAAAACCCATGAAAGCAGAAAAGCTGGCGGTCAACTTCTTGAATGTAGCGGCAACGTTCGACACATGGAATGCGAACCACTTTGGCCCGCCAGGCTTTTGGACGCCTGGCGCCGTTACTCCCCAAAACGTCGGCATTACGGCTGCCTCAAAGTTACTGAGGCCCAACCCTTAAAGCCTCCTGCGCCATCGCTGAATGACGCGCCACCACCGCCACCACCGCCTGGGTTACCGCCAGTCTGACCAGCCGCAACGTTAGGGCCACCGAAGTATGGTATGCCATTGTACGTTATGTTGCCGGGGCCATTAGCAGCAGGTAGGTTGTTACCTTTAGGACCACCAGCGCCTCCAGTTGCCGTCAACGTAGTCATGCCAGCGTGACTGAAAGTTGTGCTACCTCCTGAAGTTCCATCGTTACCGCCCAAAGCAGCAGCGCCGCCTGTGCCAGGGTTACCGATTGTTACTGTGATAGCCGTCGATGTGATTACAGGGAAGCCGGTGCCATTAACATCTGAACCCCAAACGTACGTTGCAGGATTCCAGTTACCGGGCTGCCCGCCACCGCCCATATTGAAGCTCTGTGCCGATCCACCACCGCCACCAGCGCCCAGTGGCACGAGGTCGATAAGGTTGCCGGCAACTTGCCAAATCAGAGGAATGCCGAATGTACCGCTGCTAGCAAAGTCCGTTCTGGCGGGCGGCATGTATCCTGGTGGTACGTTGGCGATTCCGAAATTGAAGTATGGCGTGATTGCGCTGTACGTTACTTGGGCATCGGTCAGGGAAGCAGGCTGCGCTCCACCCGTACTGGCCGTTACGCGAGTTGTACCCTTGTTGGGCGGGAAGTCCGAAGGGTGGTTAGGCGCACCCATATTCGTGGTAACGACATTCAGTGCGTTAACCCCGGTGTTGACTAGCTCAAGCAACAAGTTGTCACCAGGGTCAACTGCCATCTGATTAGCCGTGGGAATCAACGCTTTAACGTAGCCCAGCGAGCCTGGGATTGACGCGGCCAAGTTAGCAGACCCCCATAGCTTGGTCTTGGCGTGCGTCGATGGGTCAACGGAGAAGACATTCACGAAGATATTGGTGACACTTGTTCCGCTAGCGATGAATTCAACGAAGCCCTTGGTAGCAGACTCGGATGCACGGAACGGCTGGCCAATAGCGTTGCCCGCCGCTAGCGATGTAGTGGTGAGCGTGCCAGCATTATTGAAGTGGCCAAGCGTAACCATTGCCTCGCTGGTCGGGTCAGCGCCGAATGCCAGGTTCTTGTTGATCCTGATGCCAATGATCTGAGTCACCGTAGTAGCTAGATTATGCGCTAGCGTAGCAAGATTCGCTACGGCCTGTGCACCACTGAAGACATCAGATGATGATGTACCGGTGACGGTATCGAGATTGAATCCTGATGTTAGGCCATCGAATAGGTGACCAAACGAAGTCAACATATCCGAAAGACCTTCAAAGCCTTCAACACTCGTGGCTAGCAGTTGCGGAATGTTGGCTACGTTACGCAACATAGCCGCGTCCCAGATACCACTAGGCAGCTGAACAACACAGTCATCGAAATTGAAAGTGCCACCAGTAACAGTACTTTCGACCTCAAGAATCAACCGCACATACGATGTTAAGGCAGGTGCTTGGTAGTCGCCGGATAGATGGACCCACCCAGACACTTGGCCGGCATATGACGTACTAGCACTGGTAAGGCTCGAAAGCCCTTGTATCACACGGTTGCTCGGGTCGCTGATCTGCGTATCATCTGATTTGTATGCGTTACAAGCTAATACGACACCTTGCGCCGTACTGCCAGTAAAGCCAGTCCATTTCGCATAAGTCTCAAGGTTCAGCGTATCACCAGGGTTACACGGAATCGCAACAGACATCAAGACTTTTTGTAGGCTTGACCCAGTTGTCTGCGCTGATCCAGGAGCGTTGCGGCCGGTGCTACTCCAGGTCCAAAGTAGGTCACCAGCTAACGCACTGGCATCGGCAAAGCTGGGGTCCGGCAACAAGTTTGTTGACGCGCCACCCGGCAGGAACTGCGCTAGCAAGTGCGGCGGTATCTGGGTGAACGTAGATAACGCGCCTGCTGGCGTCAGGACGTTCTGTAGTAAACCCTGCGCAGCGTTGTTCAGGTTGAAAGCGCCGCTAAGGTCTGGACTTCCGAACAACTGAAAGGCATTCCCCAAGTACGCCAACACCTGTATCGGCGTATGACCAGATCCACTGAGCCCCAACGCATTAGCTATGGCGTCTGTAATCCCTTGCGCGCTAGGCAATCCGCTCAAAAAGCCTTGTAGCCCAGGGAAATCCAACCCGGTAACACCGCCAAAGCCCTGGCTAATAGCATCAACAAAGCCTTGTAACCCGCCGCTCGTCAGGACTTGCTGAAACAGCGTGGTCCAGGTGGCTAGCGGGTTGAAGGTGCCGCTGGGGATCAAGTTGATGTATGGCGCTAGCATACCGCCAAAGTTGACTATTCCCTGCAGATTTGCTACGCCACCGGTGAACGCCTTGATGATAGTGTCAAGGTTCTCCAGCCATGTAGCCAAGTCTTCAATCCACGGCGCCAAGTGCTCAAGGACCGGGTCAGCGAGGTCTACCAAGTGTTGTAAGCTGTTGGCGGACAACAGCTGCGTAACAGCGTGCCACAAGTCGGCTAGCGGGGCGAGTAGCGCGGTGTTATCTCCACTCGGGTCCAAGCCGAACATGTCGGTCAGGATGAGCTTTATGGTAGCGAACAACGCGTGTGCGTCAGTGGTAACATCTTGAATTGCGTTGAATACGTCCAGAAGTGAATCAAGTACATCTGGCGGGAAACCTATGCCCGTCAGGAAGTTGATGATCAAGTCTTCAATCTCAGCGCCGAAAGCATCAAGTGGGACAACATATCCCAAGAAGAAATGCTCAGCGGCGTTCAGAAGGTTGATCGGAAACGGCGTATCCGCGTCGAAGCCGAGTAATGCGCCGATTGCGGGCAGGTAGTACTGTAGGTCACCTAAGTCCAAGCCGCGGAACAACTCTCCACCGCCGAGCAATATGACGAGGTCTGCGCCGAAGCTCTTGACCTTGTCGATAGTGCCCAAGTTCGCTTGGTCCACGCCCTTCTGCATAGTCTGCAGATACTGAGCGATGTAGTCTACGAACACATTTAAGCGTGCTAAGTTGTCTTCAAAGTCCTTGTTGGTATCAGGGTACTTTGAGCTGCTGATTTGAGCCAGCTGTTGAGTCGTCTGGCTCTGATACTGCCCGAATGGCCCGCTACTCACGACGGCCACGCCATGGTGATGATGCCTGTTGACGGCCAAGTCACGTAAAATGGGCCGTCCGTTATGTTTTGGCCAACGCCAAAGTCAACGAAGCACACGAGCGGCTGCTGCGTAATCGGGATGTCAATAGGCGCAACATAAACCACACCATAGCGTGCGTCGCTCCACGTCACTGTAGGCCAGTTCATAGGTCCACCGTTGATGGTGAGCTTCTTGGAAGCATAATCCTTGGTAATGCCCGAAACCTGTTGCCCGCCAGCGGTGTAACCACTGCCGACAATCTCATTAGTAACCACGGAGCGGAACTTGTGGGTGTCAGTGTTCGGCACATAGGAGCTGTTGCACAACATCATGAATACCGGGTCAGAGTCAAGGTTGACTCGACCTTCTAGGATGGACTGGTGAAACAGCCCGTAACCTGTTGTACTAACGGCCATTACGGTGGTCCTAACGTTGGCACTTGACCAGTTGACGTACTGGCTAGCGTAGTCGGAACAACCAGAGTCGTAACACTCTCGTCGCCAGGGTAGAAGATGGGGTCATAGTTGTAAGCACCCTCTGGCATCATCGTGATCTGTACGGTCTGCGTCTTCTCGTCATACGCCATGGCGATGATCTTGTGGAACTGGGCAACGTTACCGACCCAAGGCATCAAGCCCTTCACAAAGATTCGATCACCGACATCATAGTCGCCGAATGGCGCGTTTGGGTGGCCGGGGTCAACGATGATACTGTCCCAATATGCTGGCGTCTGACGGCGGGCTAATTTCTTTTTGGCCCAAGCGGCCGCACGCTCGTTAGAGTTGATGCGGGCATCGTCCTGGGATATGACACGCCGATAACGGTCAGGGTCAGCGTTGGTCAAGCTAGCACTGTATTCTGAGCCAGGGAACCAGCCGTCCACGATAACATCGCTGGCCCAGTCAATCTGAGTCTCAATATGCGGGCTAGCCTCAATGACGTTCTCATTGATCACAAACGACAAAGCGTCTTGCTCTACACCAGCTTTCGGGTAACCAAGGTACAACTTCTTGGTTATGGCCGAGAAGTCCTCATTCCAAGCCGACTGCTCAACGTAGTCGAATGGTATGTCACGAGCTAGCTTGTCAACGTGGTCGCCGCAATCCTGCTTGTCGCTAGCTCGTATGAACTCAGCGGTGAAGTTGAGATTGGCTACCTCACCATCAAAAGCATAGCCGGGCAACATCTCTATGCCGCTCAGTGCCGGGTACACCTCAACGCCAAGGTTACCTGTTGGGTAGCTTTGAATATGATCCCAAATCTTGTGTACTGTCTCGAATGGGTCCACTACCAACGGATTCCAGTTGAATAGCATCGGCAGTTTCTTCATGTACCCCGAAAAGCCTTGTGCTTCAAGGTGCATCACGCCAGTCTTCTTGTCGATCTGCGACGGCACAACGATACCGCTGGCCCATATGATCCGGTTGCCGCGTATCACTTTCTCGGCGTGAATCCACTGTTTCCACGGCTTAAAGTATATGCCCGCCGCGCTGTAATCCTGGTAGTTGACGTCAAATTGAATGTTACACTGACCGCTCAAGGCGCGCAACAACTTAGCGTTCTGTACCACTAAATCACGAGACAGAAAGTTGCCGTGGACATCTTCCACGATGAAGTGCCAGCGACCCTCATTGGCCGCTAGACCCCGTGCTCCCATCTGGCCCGGTAAAGTGATAGGTAACTGCATTATATCACTTGCTCAATCAACGCTACATACACGGTAGCCGTGCCAGAGGCCGCAGCCACAGACAACGTAAGCTTGTTATCAGCAGTAGTCGCAACAGTAGTCGTAGCAGTCTGGTTCGATATGTAAGCATTGGCGATGATGTTTGAAAGTATTTCGCCAATGGCCGTACCGCTAGCGCCGATACTCCTGATTGTCACCAAGCCTTGGTTATACGATGGCGTAGCACCACCATTCGTACCCTGCACAACGCTGCAAACCACCGGATCAGCCGTAGTGCCAAGCGGCCCAAGATGTATTTGCCAAGTCAAGTTGGCGGACACGCTATCGATGGCGGCTGCTATCACATTGAATGTCGAACCAACTTGCAGCGAGTTAGCCGGCAAATCTAACTGCAACACGACGGTCTGAGTAGTGCCACTGGTAACAACATTGGAATGAAGTGATACCGAGTTACTTAAGTTGTTGAGTAACTTGCTGATTGCGATCAGATCAGAGGCAACCAAATTACCAGGTAGAGGCGCTGTACCGCCATCATCATAGTTCGTTCTGAGTGTCATAAGATGTTGTATGCCTCTCGCCACAAGAAGTACATCTGAGTGTTAGAATTGGTTGTGCCCGTGCAAGTCCAGCTGATGTCGAGCGAACTATCCACCGGGAACACAATATCCGACAAGTACTGCGTAGCGCCAATGACCTGTGACCGCCAGTTGATGTTGTTTGTGTCAACAACCCGCCGCGCCCACGGATAGCTGCTGACCTCTAATGCAACGCCGTCATCGATGGTTAAGTCAAGCTCAATTACGTTGTCGCCGTAGGTGATTAGCGGATGCGTACACGGCCCGTTAATCAAAACCCTCACCCAGCTATCCGCATCCCCGTCGCCGCGCTCAACGGTGACCGGAGCAGCGCCGGGAGCTAAGCCGTTGGCGGGGTTCACCGGATCAGGAGCGTAGAACTCAAGGTCAGAGTGAGCATAGGTGTCAATACGCCTGAACTCGGCCTGTATGTCGATCCACTGAGTGTTGTCGTTGTAACGCGGCGCATACTGAAACTTGCCGGGGCGCCCATAGATTCGCAATACTTCGTCGTTGAACGTCTTGTGCAATAACGGCACCGTAGCGCCCCAGAACATGCGGGTACTCTTGGCTTTCCATGTATTCGCCAGACCGCCAACGACAGTGCCCCGCATAGCGAACAAGTCATCAGGGTTGAAGTCATGCGGCAGCTGGTTAGCATATTGAGGCAGCACATAGTTCTCAACGACGGCCATAGTGAACACAATCGTTCCTGGCACGAGAGTGTCTATGCCGAAACGGTTTTCATCAGTTAGCGGTATCTGAAAGTCTTGATTGTTGACGTTGTACGGCTGAATGTCGCACTTGCTAATCGGGATGTTTGTGTTGCGACCGAACACAAAGTCACCTAGTTGATACTGAAATCTGTCTAACGTCATGTCTGTCCTGCCACTGAGGCGACTGCCGGAGCGCCGGTGCTTACGAGCCACATCGAATCAGACATCATACCAACAGGAGTCTGTCCAGGCCCGACGTACTGGTTGAGTATGTTCGTCTGAGTGTTGGGCTGCGCGTTGGGGTTTGGCCCGCCATAGGCTCTGGCCATCCATGTCGGCAAGTTGTGCGTGGCCTTGTTGAGCGGGTTGTCCTCGCTGTAGGCGTATATCTGGCCGGTGTTGGTATTCAGCAACATTCGTACGTTACCGCTCAACGCACCAGTATCCTTGTTGCCTAAGATGTTGCCGGCGAACGCAGCGCCGTACTTCATGCCCTGCTTCACCACGTCTTCTGTCAAGGTAATGCCCTCGTTGACAGCCTGCAAGGTCTGGGTGATTAAACCTGCAATCGCACTTACGGTTCCGAATGCGGCGGCAACGCCAGCAGTCGAACCTGACGGGTCAGCCGACGCACCAGCGCCCACAAAGCTAGCGATGGTTCCTGCGGTGTCGGACACCAACTTTGAGATATCAGCAGCCGTCGTAATGAAAGTTTGAATCTGGCTGATGAAGTTGAAAACATCATTGGTGTTAGCAAAGCCACGAACAAACTGGTCGGTGATATTCGCTGCTGCCCCAATGGATTTGATGACGTCACCGAACACAGTAAAGGCGTCACCGGCGATGCTACCAACACTGCTCATCACCGACGAGAAGGTATCCAGCGGCGACTGAGCGCCGAATGGCGAACCAGTACCGGCTTGCGGTCCTTGGAACGGCCCGGTGAAGTTGTCGCCAGGCTGTTGCTGGTAATTGGGGAAGTATGCCGGGTTTGGCGCAGTTAGATTTGGTTGTCCCGGTTGCAAAGTCGGCGCTGCCGAACCAGGTACAGCCGCAACATTAGCCAAGTTGGGCGCTTGCGGCGATGCATAGTAAATGGGCGGTACGTTGTCTGGGATACCATGTTGCTGACGAACATCGTTGGGAATAGGCTGATTTGGGTCGGCGCCAGCCGGCAACCGCATCCACGAGTCGTCGTCGTGAGCAGGCGCTGCCCCAGGAGGTAATGGCGAATCTTGGCTACGCAAAGCAACTTGCTGTTGTCCTGGTGGCGCCAAATTAAGCGGTACCGAAGTTGAGAACCGAGTGTGTACGTGCGCGCCACTACTAGTCCCGCCGTGCTCATCGTATGAGCCTTCACCAGACTGCGGATAGTAGCCAGGCGCAACATTACCGGCACCGCCAAGGCCATACTTGGTGCCGCCTGGGCCAGCTTGGTAGATGACCTGCTCCAGACCACCACCCTGACCCTCTGCACCGCCATAAGCCAAGAGCGCCTGGGCAAATCGCTCCATATCCTCACGAGAGCCAACCCAGTCAACGCCACGGTTTTGATGTTGCGGGTTAGGTGCATAGCCGGGTTCACGCTGACCATTACGCAAAAAGCGGTCTGACTCTTGGTGCTCTGGATATGTTGACGGCTTTACATTAAACTGAGCGCCTAGTGCCAACAACCATGGCGGAAAGTACTGTGCAGCTTGAGGACTACCATACCCGCCTGTGTTCGTGCCAGTTGGCAGACCATACGGCACCGGAGTGAAAGGTGCTGCGGCAGTAGGTGCGCCGCCTTGCACTTGGGCTGGCGGCTTTGGCGCAGCAGCTGGAGCCGGCAGTGGATTCTTGCTAGCGTCAACAAGACTGCCACCAGGGAAGCGCGATAGCATTGCTCTTGGGTCTGCGCCAGGCGGCACCATAACGTACTTACCATCGGCAGTCTTGACGAACGCACCCTTGGTGTAGTCAACTTGATCTTCTTGACCACTCATAGGCGCGCTAACGCCAACGCCAGCGGCTGCGACAGCGGCTGGGCCAGCGAACGTCAAGCCGCCAACGCCAACACCGATAGACGCTGCGCCGCCTGCGATTGCGGCTGCTGCAGGCGCACCACTAGGCGTGAGGTCATTGGCGCCCGGTTGTTGAGGGGTGCCTTCTTGGCCAGGCACAGCTCCTGGCGGTGTATGTGAGGTGTATGTCGGCTTAGGTGACGGCCCACCCCACGCCCAAGTCCCAGGCGCAATCTGCACGGCGTCAGCAGGGGTGACGGGTGGTTGACCAGGAGCACCGGCTGGCGGTCTGTAACCGGCTATGTACTGTTGAGCCTCTGCCTGAGCGCGTGTAAGGTGACCCTTCGCTTGATTTTCCGGGTGATAAGGACCGCCACCAGAAATAGTCCTGCCCAAGAATTGAGCCGGATCAGTGAAAGCTGCAGGGCCGCCAGCAGCCGCCATGTGAGAGAAGTATGCGTCAATGTTGGACTTAGCATCGGCTCGCTGGCTCGGATCAATACCGCCAGCCCGTGCAAATGCACCCTTTTCCTGGAAGATGCCGATGACCTCGTCATCACCCTGCTGCCCACCGGAAATGCCTGGGGTTAAATTACTTTCACCAACAGCTTGCGTCAAGATTTGGTTAGCTTGGTCTCTGCTGTAGCCTTCAGACAACGCCTTGTTGATGATGTAGTCGGCTATGTCTTGCTTGCTACCCGTGCCGCCTATGCCCGTAGGTGGCGCTACGCCTTGCGAACTAGGCGGGGCAGCCCCTTGACTACCGGCAGGTGGGTTAGCTGGC
>Ga0210397_10002827_pt1 | contig 10793 bp, 9 predicted proteins | sample IncBWH2OmetaG_FD_160126 | JGI IMG/M metagenome (GOLD analysis project Ga0210397, IMG submission 160126) | Forest soil microbial communities from Barre Woods Harvard Forest LTER site, Petersham, Massachusetts, United States - Inc-BW-H-2-O ...
AACAAATACGCCGTCCATAATATCAATATGAAACCAATCTGCCTTACTGGAATTTATCAGTTTAACATCACGCTCCAGATTTCCGAAGTCTGCAGATAATACACTTGGTGCTATAAGTACGTTTGCCATAGATACAAATATAACTATAATTTAATCCACTTTAGAATTTCCCTGTTGTTTGCTGATTGAACAACGATCAAATAAAAACCGGGTGTTAGCTCTTTAACTAAATCATCCATCTCTATAATCGTTGACGTCGTATATTCCGAATAAGAAACATTTAATTTTCCTTGATTATCAAACACTTCAATATTATACAATTCATTATTAACAGGAACTTTCAAAAACAATTCTCCTGATTGATATGGATTTGGTGCAATAACACTTGTTGCATTATCCGTGTATATACCAGCTAGTTTATATGTCTTGGTAAAATGCGGAACACCATACCCTTTTTGATCATCCGGTTGTTGGTATTGATCGCAGGATTGAAGCAACAAAGACTTAAGCGCATCATTGGTTAGAGCTGGATAAGACTCCTTCATTCCTGCTATAAGACCCGAAATCATTGGTGTTGACAAGGATGTACCATTGGCAATAAAAAGCGTTCCGTCAGGTTTTATACAATAAATATTTGATCCCGGTGCGCACAGGTCCGGCTTAATTCTTCCATCAGCAGTAGGGCCTACAGAACTAAAAGCCGATTTACTATTATTCATATCAACAGACCCTACTGCTAAAACATTTTTCGCATCTGCAGGTGTGCCGATATATTTCCAACTTGTATTACCATCATTACCTGCACTGCATACTACAATTATTCCTTTGTCGTAGGCCATATCCGCAGCTTGTGATATGATACTGGTCTTTCCGTTCATATCTGCATAAGTATAGCTCGTTGCAGGATTATCGAATGTTGTATACCCCAATGAAACAGATATAATATCTGCACCGCAGCTATCTGCAATTTCTGCCGCCCGTAACCAATTATATTCTTCAAGCGTTGATTCGGTAGCAGCAACTTCTGTACGCAATAATATATAATTTGCTGCCGGTACAATGCCTGTATAATCAGTTGCTTGTGCCGCCAATACAGACAGTATATACGTACCGTGATTATCGTCATTAAAAATATTCGATTCCTTATCTGCCACGTCATAATAATAATCTATTTGATTATTACTCCACAGATGTTTGAATGCGCTTAATGTATCTGTACCCGGAAAACCCGAATCTGTTATTGCTATTAATACGCCCTTTCCGTTTATTCCCATCTGATGCATTTGCGTAATACCTATATAATCAGAAAAATAAGTCGCATAATTTGGCTGCGCCACTATCGATGTAGCCTGAGTATTCTTCTTCGTAGAGATTCTGAAAGTACTAACACTTGTATTTACAAAAGGCAAATTTAAAATGGCATTATACTGACTTGAAGTAGCTTTAATACAAACAGCATTCATCCATTTAGAGGTAAATACAATTTCTGCTCCTTGCATGTTAATCTGATCCAGGTAGGATTGTGAAACAGGCAGATCTAAAGAATCAATAAGAATATTCTGTTTGTTTTTTCGCTCAATACTTCTGGGAGAAAGATAGGTAGACGGATCATTTATGGAACCTGTTGTACCTTGCTTATTTTTCAAATACAGAATATAAGAATTACTCTGAGCTTGAAGTGTAATTAGATTAAAAAGAAAAAAAAGACATACAAAGCAAATAGGTTTAAGGAGTACCATATCCTGTGAGCGTTTCTTCAATAACACTTCCATAATCAATCAGGTATTGTCCGATATATTGAGCTGAAGTATTATAACTTAAAAATTCGTATTTTTTATATACCAGCCCTATACCTTTAGCATATATTCTATTCCGGTAATCTTTATTAACCAGATTTAATGATTGTGATTCTTCCACATTACATGTTGCAGAAAAATAATATTTGCCTGCTGAAAAAGGTTGTCCCAGATTTTTAACTATATAATCATCTTCAAGCGAAGTATTTTTTGCGTTCCCATTCCATGTTTTACCATTGGATAATGGAAAATCAAGTACTATAAATTCAGCACTAGCTTGTTTTATTGTGATTTCATTTTGATCTGTTGTAAAGCTCCATACAGAATCGGGTTGAAGCGGCCACGCATAAGTACTATCGGGCCTATAAAAACGATACAATTCATAAACAACTACATTCTGATAATGAAAAGTATCATAGATTACTTCCTTCACCTGAAACGTTGTATCAATTGTATCGCTGTTATATTGTATGGAATGCACATTATATATCCAATACCTGCCGGAATCCGTTGGAAAATATTCCACACCTGTTAATACAGGTACCTCATTATTCTTCTTATGACAAGAAAAGAATATGAGCAGTGTAAGTAAAAAAAATATTACTTTCTTCATTATGCTTGTTTAAAACTAGATTTGATCCAGCCTCCGCCAATTACATCTTCGCCTTCATAAAATACAGCGGCTTGTCCGGGTGCAATTGCTTTTACATGATCGTGAAATAAAACACGCATCTCATCTCCTACCTGTTCAATAGTAGCCGGTGTTCCATCATCATTATAACGCACTTTTGTGATCGATTCTTTTACAATGCCTTTTAAATTTTCATACTTAGACATGTTTAATTGATCAACCCACATACCATTTCGGTTCAACCCATCTTCTTTTCCTAAAACTACCCGGTTGGTATCTTTTTGAATTTCTGTTACAAAAACAGGATAGCCCAGTGTAATACCTAAGCCTTTGCGCTGACCAATGGTATAGAATGGATAACCTTCATGCTTACCAACTACAGTACCATCTTCCATTACAAATTCTCCTCCTTTAACCTGCTCTTCCAGGCCCGGATTGCGGCGTTTTAAAAAACCTCTGTAATCATTATCCGGTACAAAACAGATCTCATACGATTCACTTTTATTTACCAGATCCATAAAACCTCTGTCAGCGGCCATAGCACGAATGTCTGTTTTATGCAGATGCCCCAATGGAAACATTGTTCTGCTCAGGCTCTGCTGAGAAATTCCCCATAAAGCATAAGACTGATCTTTGTTTTCATCCAAGCCTTTAGAGATTATAAAACGACTGTTTTCTTCACGCACTTTTGCATAATGTCCTGTTGCAATAAAATCACAGTCCATCTTATCGGCTCTGCGAAGCAACGAATCCCATTTAATATGTGTATTACATAATACACACGGATTTGGTGTACGCCCATCCAGATATTCTTTATTAAAATGGTTGATTACATAATCACCAAACTCTTCCCGTATATCAACAATATAATGTGGAAATCCCAGATTCACAGCTATATTACGTGCGTCATTAATAGAATCTAAACTACAGCAGCCTGTCTCTTTTTTACTCCCCCCAAGATTTGCATAATCCCATGTTTTCATGGTCATGCCGATCACTTCATAGCCTTGTTCGTGCAACATTACTGCTGCAACTGAACTATCTATCCCACCACTCATGGCAACCAATACTCTTCCTTTTTTACTCATTTCCAATGAATTCCTTTTAAAACAAGCTTGTAACCGCAAAAACGGATGCTTAGTTTCTTTTATTATTAACAAATTTATGAATAAATTATCCCATATTTAGATTTAATTACAGAAGATCATACATAATGGGATTAACGATTCCGGTAATACTAAACTCGGTAAACAACTTATCTGATGCCAGATATGCAGCCGGTATGGGCGTTGATTTAATGGGTTTTGAAGTTGAAATAGCTGCTGAAAGATACATTAACCCTGATTTATACAAAGCGATCACAGCTTGGTTATCCGGTGTTAAAACAGTTGCCGAAATTGCAGTCCTTACTCCTGCCACATTAGCAATTATTCAAGAACACTACCAGCCCGATTTAATTCAATTTGAAAAGGCAGAAGGTATTTCGATTGAGTTACTATCAAAAATTACATTCATTCAAAAAATCACTGCTGAAAAAGGTGCCGAATTAGACTTATTACAACATTTAGAAAGCCTTATTTTAAATCCTGCCACATTCATTTTACTTGAATTATCTGACTGGAAAGATTGGACAAATCACCCGGAAGAAATTTTAAAAGTGAATCATTCATTCCCTGTTCTCTGGGCTTTGCCGGTAGAAAAGGAAGATGCATTACAGATTCAAAATATGGAATTAAAGGGTCTTGCCTTAAAAGGCGGAGATGAGCAACGACCAGGCTGGAAAGATCTGGATCAATTGATTGATATATTAGAAGCATTAGAAGAAAATTAATTTTACCCTATGAAGAGTTCGATTTTTACACTTACACTGAGTCCGGCTTTTGATAAAAGTACTTCAGTTGATAGTGTACAGCCTGAGAATAAATTACGTTGCGACAGTCCGATTTACCAGCCAGGCGGCGGGGGAATTAATGTTTCCAGAGCAATAAAAAAATTAGGAGGCAGCTCTGTTGCCTTATATCCTATCGGAGGAGACACAGGTAATCATTTTAAAACACTATTAACTGAAGAAGGAATTGAACAGATTACTTTTCAGATAAAAAACTGGACACGCGAAAACTTCATCGTGGTTGAACGTTCAACCAATAATCAATATAGATTTGGAATGCCCGGTTCTGAAATATATAAAGAAGAGTGGGAACAAATGCTGGCTGTAATTCAGGATCCGGCAAATGATTTTGAATATTTTGTAGTTAGTGGCAGTACTCCTAAAGGTGTGCCTTCAGAATTTTACACACGCTTATCGCAAATTATTCTGAATAAAAAAGCGCGTTTAATATTAGATACTTCAGGTGATGCATTAAAGAACTCTCTTAAAGAAGGAATCTTTTTATGCAAACCAAATATTAATGAGTTGAGTGAAATTGTTGGCAAAGAACTCAACACAACAGAGCAACAGGAAGCTGCGGCCATGGAAATTATCAATACCGGTAAAGTAGAAATACTGGTTGTTTCCCTGGGTGGTGCTGGTGCGTTCCTGGCTTCTAAACAAGGAATCGTTCATGTAACTGCACCTACAGTAGAGAAGAAAAGTACAGTAGGTGCCGGTGATAGCATGGTAGCCGGAATGGTATTGAGTTTGTCACGCGGTAATACATTCGAAGATGTCATTAAATTCGGTGTAGCCTGCGGTACAGCTGCAACCATGAACTTCGGTACAGAGTTGTGCAAGAAAGAAGATGTGGAGCGTCTATACAAACAACTTGGGGGCAAGTAATTTCAACTTTTAGTTCTGATGGAATAATTCCTTATGAATAACCAGAAAATAGAAACTTCAACAACGAACGGAATGCCGGCAGGTATTCCGTTTATTATTGGTAACGAGGCAGCTGAGCGTTTTAGTTATTATGGCATGAAAGCAATTCTTGCTGTATTCATGACAAAGTATTTAATGATGACTGAAAGCACCGCTAATGAATGGTTTCACTCATTTGGCTCTGCAGTTTATTTGATGCCGATTTTCGGTGCTCTTCTTTCCGATATCTTTCTGGGCAAATACAGAACAATACTATACCTATCTATCATATATTGCCTGGGGCATCTGGTGCTGGCACTGAATGAATCTCAGGATGGATTATTCTGGGGCTTAACTCTTATTGCCATTGGTTCGGGCGGTATAAAACCATGTGTATCTGCTCACGTAGGTGATCAGTTCAACGTAACGAATAAACATCTTATCAATCGGGTATTTTTATATTTTTATTTTGCAATTAATTTTGGCGCTGTAATAAGCACACTCGCTATTCCATACATTCTTGAAGAATTGGGGCCACAGATTGCTTTTGGCTTACCGGGTATTTTAATGTTCATTGCGACATTTGTATTTTGGCTTGGCCGGCATAAATTTGTTCATATCCCTCCTTTCGGAAAAGATTATATCAAAGTAATTTTCAGCAAAGAAGGCCTTGCGGCAATTGGAAGATTACTTGTACTATATGCATTTCTGGCAATATTCTGGTCGTTATACGAACAAACCGGCAGTACCTGGATCTTTCAATCAGAAAGCCCGTTTTTAGATAAAGAAGTCTCTCTGTTCTTCTGGAAGTTCACCTTACTCCCTTCACAGATTCAGGCCATCAATCCATTATTGGTCATGATACTGATTCCAACATTTTCATTTGTTATTTATCCTTTGTTAGAAAAGCTTATTCCATTGAAGCCTTTAATAAAGATTTCCATTGGAATGTTTGTAACCGTTATTTGTTACCTGGTTGTTGCACACATTGAAGCACGCATTTCTCAGGGTATACATACGAGCGTATTGTGGCAGTTTTGGGCGTATGTAATCTTAACCATGGCTGAAGTAATGGTATATGCTACGGCACTTGAATTCTCTTACACACAGGCACCGCTGCAAATGAAATCGACCATCATGGGCGTTTTCATGTTTTCTATTTCAATGGGGAATTTTATTATTACACAGATTACGCATTTTAATAGCATACCAGTAGCTGTTGAAACAATACAATCAGGCACTCCTACTACGTTTACATTAAACAAGTCGTATGTGCCGATAAAAAGAGAAAAGATTGAATTTGAAGAAGGCTCCGGAATATCAATCATCCGATTGAATGAACGAACAGATAAAATGGATACAATACCTCTTTCGGGAACCTTCCTTGTGGGAGATATAAACAAAGAAAATAACAGTTTTATTATTGAAGATAATAACTGGCATGCTATTTCAACCATTAAAAAAACAGAAAAATCATCTAATTATTCAGTCGTATTTCATCGCTTTAAGCACGAGTCGTATTTCTATATGTATGCCTTACTGATGTTTGTAACAGCTGTTTTGTTTATCGGGGTCGCTATTAAATATAAAGGAAAAACTTACATTCAGGGAGACTCTAATTAACAGGCTTCCTGAAAATTTTAGACAGAAATTTCTTTATATCAATTAATTAGTATATATTTGCATGTCTTTTGAGTAATGTACTCGCTAATAAGCGGGTTTAATTCACAAGGAAATGTACGCTAGATCGTACCGCTGAAAAAATACCACCCATAGTCTCGAGGTAGGCTATACTACTTGTCAATCTGTTTCTAAGATTAATAGATTTTGATGTCCCAAGGTATTTTTTCATTACACCTTTCGGATATATTATGTAATCTAGAAAAGACGACGAAATAAATCATTTAACAATTATTAAAACATCCTATGTTATTTAAAGAACTTGGATTGTCTCCTGAAGTTGTGGAGGCTATCGAATCTATTGGCTATTCTGAAGCCACTCCTATCCAGGAAAAAACAATTCCAATTTTAATGACAGGCAAAGACCTTACAGGTCAAGCACAAACAGGTACTGGTAAAACAGCAGCCTTTGGTATCCCTGCTATTGAACATGTTGATATTTCTATCAACCAAACACAATCTTTAATTCTTTGCCCTACACGTGAACTTGCTTTACAGGTTTGTACAGAATTAAAAAAACTTTCTAAATTCAAAAAAGGTCTTCGTGTACTTGCAGTATACGGTGGCGAATCTATCGAAAGACAAATCCGTGATCTAAAAGCTGGTGCTCACATCGTTGTTGGTACTCCAGGTCGTATCATTGATCACTTAGACAGACGTACATTAAACGCTTCAAACATTTCTCAGATCATCTTAGATGAAGCAGATGAAATGTTAAACATGGGTTTCAGAGAAGACATCGAATTAATCTTAACCCGTTTACCTGAAACACGTCAAACAGTATTATTCTCTGCAACACTTGCGCCTCCTATTCTGGCGCTTGCTAAACGTTTCCAGAACAATCCTGAGATTATTAAAATCGAGAGAAAAGAATTAACAATCAGTACGGTTGAACAATTCTATTACCTGGTTAGAAATTCTCAGAAAACTGAAATCGTTACGCAGATTATTGATTTGAATAACCTGCAGTTGATGTTAATCTTCTGTAATACGAAGAGAAAAGTAGAAGAAGTTACAGACGAACTTAAAGCATACGGACACAATCCGATCAGCTTACACGGTGACAAAACACAACGTGACAGAACGGAAGTAATGAGCAAGTTCCGTAAGGGATTAGCAAATATTCTTGTAGCTACAGACGTGGCTGCACGTGGTATTGATGTTACGGGTGTTGACGCGGTAATCAACTACGATGTACCGTTGGATATTGAAAACTACGTTCACCGTATCGGCAGAACTGGTAGAGCAGGCCAATTAGGTAAATCTTTCACATTGGTTACAAGCGATGAGAAATACAAACTGAGAGACATCGAACGTTACACAAAAGCAACAATCGAGAAAGCTGAAACACCTACACGTCAGGAATTAGTGGCGTATAAAAAAGATAAATTAGCTACACGTATTGCTTCTGATTTAGATAAACCAAACATTAAAATCTGGTCTGATTTATTAGAAGAATATAAAGAAAAAGGTATTACTGCAGATCAAATTGCAATTGCTTTACTTTCTAAAGAAATGAAAGACCTTGCAGAACCTGAACGTAGAGAACGTTCATTCGAAGATCGGGGCGATCGTAGAGACCGCGGCGACAGAGGTGGTGATCGTGGAGGTCGTTTTGACCGTGGTGACAGAAGAGATGCACCTCGTAGAGAGGGCCGTTCTTCCGATCGTTTCAACGACAGACCGGTTTCAAGAGACCGTGATGGTGGTGAAAGACGTGAAAGAACACCAAGACCCAGAACGAGCAATGAAAACATGGCACGTTTATTCGTAAACGTTGGTAGAATTGACCGTATCTCTCCTGGTGATATTGTTGGTGCATTTGCTGGTGAAGCAAACATCAAAGGTTCTCAGATCGGACAAATTGATATCTTCGATAAATATTCATTTGTAGAACTTCCTCATGACCTGGTTGATCAGGTAATGGACGGAATGAGAAACAATAAAATTAAAGGAAAATCAATCAACATCGAGATCTCGAACGGTAAGCAATAATAATGAGCCATTTGTTTTTAAACAAAGACGTTTATTCATGCATACTCGATGAACAGGAATCTGTTCATGTTGTAAAAGTTCTAAGATTAAAAGAAGGTGATGCCATTACTGTGACAAACGGTAATGGCATTATTGTTTCTGCACAGATCACAAAAGCAGATCATCGCAAATGCGGTTACAAAATTATTGAAGAACAAAAGCTGAATAAAAGATCTGACGCTACTATTCATATTGCCATCTCTCCTACCAAAAACATAGAGCGTATGGAGTGGCTGGTAGAAAAATGTACAGAATTTGGTGTTGATGCATTCAGTTTTATTTTAACCGAGCACTCGGAAAGAAAGAACCTGCCTGTTGCAAAGCTGGAAAAGACTTCTTTTGCTGCGATTAAACAAAGCGGTCAACCATTCTTGCCACAGTTCAGCGATCTGGTTCCATTTAATACATTCATACAATCTGATCTTTCGGGATATGAGTTCAAATTAATTGCATGTCTGGATGAAGATCCTAAACCTACCATCTTACAATTGGTACCTCCAGGTAAAGCGTGTTTAGTACTTATCGGACCGGAAGGTGACTTTACCGCACAGGAAGTAGAGAAAGCTGTTGAAAAAGGATTTGTGAAAATATCCTTAGGAAATTCTATCTTGCGTACCGAAACAGCAGCGATTGCATCTTGTCATATTTTGAATCTGATTCAAGAAAAATGAAAAACATAAAATCATCGGTACAAGCAATGCTTATTTTTATGGGCATGTTTTTTTTAACATCATCCACCTTTCAACCTTCTTATAAAATTGCAAAATTAAAATATCAAGGCGGTGGAGACTGGTATGCAAACAAAACCTCATTACCTAATTTAATTGCTTTCTGCAATAAGAATATCGGAGTTAATATTGCTCCCGAGGAAGATATTATTGAAGCTGGCAGTGCAGACCTGTTTCTGCATCCGTTTGTACACATGACCGGACATGGCAATGTTGTTTTTTCTTCTGTTGAAATACAAAACCTACGCAATTATTTGATCGGCGGCGGCTTCTTACATATTGATGACAATTATGGCATGGATAAATTTATTCGCCCGGAGATAAAAAAAATATTTCCGGAATCTGAATTAATAGAACTTCCCTTTTCTCATCCCATATATCATCAGAAATACAATTTCAATAACGGCTTACCCAAAGTACACGAACACGATGGTAAAACCCCGAAAGGATACGGAATATTGTATAAAGGTCGCTTAGTGCTTTTCTATACCTATGAATGTGATTTAGGTAATGGCTGGGAAGATAAACAAGTATATAATGATCCGGAAGAAATACGAACAAAAGCCCTCCAAATGGGCGCAAATATTATTTCTTACGCTTTAACTTCATACTAATCAGCCAGAATACTTACATCTGAAAATAAATCCTGATTTTAAGTAACAAATTCACTAAATTTGTTGTTCTATTACAAACCAAACTAACCTCAAAATGACTGGTACAGCCTGGCCCATAATAATATTCTTTGTTGCACATTGGTATTTATCTTTGTTCAGCCAAACATTCTTTCTGCACAGATATTCTGCACACGCAATGTTTCACATGAATAAATTCTGGGAAAAATTCTTTTTTGTATTCTTATACCTTACTCAAGGTTCTTCATATTTAGTTCCAAGAGCTTATGGCGCACTTCACAGAATGCACCATGCTTATAGTGACACAGAAAAAGATCCGCACTCTCCTTTATATTCAAGAAATGCTTTTGTTATGATGTGGAAGACAAAAGATATTTACAATTCTGTATTAAGAAGAGAAGCAAACGTTGAAGAAAAATTCAATAAAAATCTACCTGAGTGGGCGTTAATTGACAACCTGGGTGATTCATGGATCTCAAGAATTGTTTGGGGTACCAT
>Ga0210397_10002829_pt1 | contig 10790 bp, 7 predicted proteins | sample IncBWH2OmetaG_FD_160126 | JGI IMG/M metagenome (GOLD analysis project Ga0210397, IMG submission 160126) | Forest soil microbial communities from Barre Woods Harvard Forest LTER site, Petersham, Massachusetts, United States - Inc-BW-H-2-O ...
GGTGGTCCATGGCCCCTTCGCCCAGCAATGCCTGTTCGACCTGCTGCGCGATTCGATGCCCGGCCGGACGATCAAGACCTTCGCCGTGCGCGCCCGCGCCCCGCTGTTCGACACCGCGCCGTTCGACGTGATCGGCCGGCCGACCGCCGACGGCAAGGGCGCCGAGCTGTGGACGGTGACGCCCAAGGGCACGATCGCGGCGCAGGCGACGGCGACGCTGGCGTAACGGCTCATCCGAGTGCGCCTAATCATTGGCAACGCCGAAGCGTAGCGGCCTGAAAAAGGCGCGGACGTCCTCGACCAGCAGCTCGGGTTCCTCGAGCGCGGCGAAATGGCCGCCCTTGGCCATGACCGTATGATGGCGCAGGTTGAAGGAGCGCTCGATCCATTCCCTGGGCGGGGGCGGCGCAAGGTCGGCGGGGAAAGCAGCGAAGCCCGTCGGTGTTTCGACCCGCTTGCCCTTGGGCAGGGCGCGCGGCTTCTGTTCGGCGACGCCGCGATAGAGCCAGGTCGCGGTGCCGGCGGTGCCGCTCAGCCAATAGACCATGATGTTGTCGAGCAGCAGGTCCATCGAGAAGCGATTGAGCGGATTGCCGCCGCAGTCGCTCCAGGCCTGGAACTTCTCGACGATCCAGGCGGCCAGTCCGACCGGTGAATCGGCCAGCGCGACACCGAGCGTCTGCGGCCGGGTCGCCTGGATGCGTTGATAGGCGGTCCGTTCGTCGCGCTCGGCCTGGACCTTGTCGAGCCAGGCCTTTTCGGCGGCACTGAACTGGGTCTTGCCGAGATCGATGCCGGGCCGCAGCCCCACCATGTTGAGGTGCAGGCCGAGCACGCCCGATTTCCACTCCTCCTTCTCTTCCTTCAGCGGATGGTCGAAAGCCGCCCAGGACGAGACGACGGCCCCCCAATCGCCGCCCTGCACGCCGTAGGGCCGGCGGTAGTTGAGCTTTTCGTGCACGAGCCTGTGCCACAGGCCGGCGATGGCGCGCGGACCGATCGGTCCCGTGCTGCCGTCGTCGCGGATCGGCGGGCCGGAGAAGCCGTAGCCGGGCAGCGAGGGCGCGATGACGTCGAAAGCATCGAGCGGATCGCCGCCGTGATTATCGGGATGGGCCAGTGCATCGATGACGTGCAGGAACTCGACGATCGAACCCGGCCAGCCATGGGTGATGACGAGCGGCAGCGGCCGCGGCGCGCCCTCGACCTCGCTGCCGGGCTCGCGGATGAAGTGCAGCCGCTGCGGCCCGATGTCGACCAGGTAGTTCGGCCAGCGGTTGATCGCCTCCTGGCAGCGTTGCCAGTCGTAGCCGTGCCGCCAGTAATCGACCAGTTCGGCCAGGAAATCGGGATCGGTGCCGGAGGCCCACGAGCCATTGTCGGCGATCGCCGTCGGCGCCCGCCAGCGGCGCAGGCGCTCGTCGAGATCGATCAATGCCCGTTCGGGAATGTCGACCTTGAATGGCTCCGGAGTGTCATATCGCGTGTCGCCCATGCGACAGGCGTAGCGCGGAACCTATCGCTCCAGCAAATCTGCCTTGAGCCGCTCGCGCCGGACGGCGTCGAGCCCGAGCGCCCGTTCGGCGAAGGCCTCGGGGCCGCCGAAATCGGCCCGCACCACCTCGAATGCCGCTTCGAGATAGGGCGTGCGCGCCTCGACGATGGCGGCGCGGGTGTCGATGTCGAGCTCGGGATAGCGGCCGACATGGCCGGTCCACAGGTCGTTGGTGCGGAGATAGTCTTCCATGACCGTCTCCCACGGCACGCCGAGCAAGCTGAGCAGCAGCGCCGAGGCGAAGCCCGTGCGGTCCTTGCCGGCGGTGCAGTGGAACACCAGCGGGCGGTGCGTGCCGTCGCTCAAGGTCGCGAACAGGGTACGGAAGGCCGGCGCGCAGCGGCGCGGGTAGTCGCGGTAATGGTCGGTCAGGATCTGCATCATGAGATGCGGGTTGGCGCTGCCGTCGGCAACGGCGCCCCGGATCCTATCGCCCACGGCGGGCTCGATATGGGCGCCGACGATGCGGCATTCCACGCCGTCGACACGATGCGGCGTCTCGGCCGCTTCGTTGACGCCGCGCAGGTCGACGATGGTGCGCACGCCGAGGCGCCCCAGCGCGCTGCGGTCCTCGTCGGTCAAGTCGCCGAGATGGGCGGAGCGGAACACCGCGCCGCGGCGCACGAGGCGGCCCTCCGCGGTGCGGTAGCCGCCGAGGTCGCGGAAATTGGAGCCGCCTTCCAGCGGCACGACATGGGGCAGCGAGGTCTCGAGCATGACCAAGCCTTTAGCATGTCCAGCGCTGCCGAAGCATGTCGGTTTTGGGTCAGTTTGCGCCTTTCAGCGGCGCTTGATCGTTTGTACGGCCAATATCCATCGCGACCAATCGCTTGCCAGAAATTTCTGAAACATTTCGGTCGGCATGAACGAAATCTCGCCGCCGATGGCCTCTACATGCGAACGCGTAGCCGCGTCCGAGGACGCTGCGCTAACCGCATCGGAAAGCCGGTCGATGACGTGCCGGGGTGTCCCTGCGGGGGCATGAAATCCGTACCAACTGATGACGGTGACTTCGGAATAGCCACTCTCGCCCATCGTCGGCAGGTCGGGCAACAGAGGAGAACGGTGGTTGCTGGTGCTCGCGAGGGCACGGATGCGGCCACCGGATATCGAACTCATCACCACGCCCAACGGCAACACCGACATGTCCAGCTGACTGTTTAGCAAGTCCGATAGCACCTGCGGGCCCCCCCGATAGCCGACGTTCGAGAACTCCACGCCGGCGGCGTGCTGCAGCAGTTCCACGGCCATGGTCTGGGGCGCGCCCCGGCCGGCATCGCCCACCGAAAGACCCGGTCGCGCTTTGGCCAAGGCGATGAACTCCGCGAGCGACTTGCTCGAATGCGACGCGGGCACGACGAGGATATTGGGTGACGTTGCGAACAGCGCCACCGGCACGAAGTCATGCGGGCTCCAGCGCAGATCGCTCTCCAGAAGTGGATTGAGCAGCAGGAACGTCGCGCTGGCGAGCAGGGTGTATCCATCAGGAGCGCTACGCGCGACGGTCTCCGCCCCAATGTTGGCATTCGCGCCCGGCCGGTTGTCGATCACGAACGGTTGGCCCAAGGCTTGCGCCATGTGATTGGTGATTTGGCGCGTCACGACATCGACAGCGCCGCCGGCCGGGTAGGGGACGACCACGCGTACCGGCTTGCTGGGATACGGTTGCGCTGCCGCCGTACAGGCAACTACGGCTAGCGCCGCATGCAATATCAGTCGATAGAGCGTCCGCATGATGTACCGGGCCAACTGATAACGTCAGCCGCTATCATGGCAGCCATCCACTCTCGAGTGAAACGAGGTTGAGGCGCCGAGCGCTCGGTGGCTTGCCCTGTTCCGCGCGGCTACACGGCGGCTGCGCTTGACCCCTCCCGGTCAGCAACCTAGTTTGATGCAGCATTCGCGGCCGCCGCGCGCTAGAGGTCTGGGTATGCAGTGTCCCCGATGCCAGCAGGATAATCGCGAAAGGGCGCGATTCTGCCGAGCGTGCGGGATGACGTTCGGCGCGGCCTGTTCTGTTTGTGGAGACAGGCTGCAGCATGGCAGTAGGTTTTGCGACGGCTGCGGCGCGCCGGTTGCAATTGCCGAGGCGCGGCGAGCCGGTCTTGCCGATTACGCTTCGGCAAATCTCCCTACCCAGAAGCTTTCCGCCAAGAGCATCGTGACCTCCCTGCCTGCTATGGAGGGCGAGCGAAAGCAAGTCACCGTGTTGTTCGCAGACATGAAAGGATCGACCGAACTTGTCGCCGGCCTCGATGTTGACGAGGCACGTCGGCTTCTCGATCCCGTTCTCAATCAGATGATGGAAGCCGTTCACCGTTATGGGGGCACCGTGAACCAGGTGATGGGCGATGGCATCATGGCCCTCTTCGGAGCGCCGATCGCCCACGAAGATCATGCAATCAGGGCGTGCTACTCGGCACTCAGGATGCAAGAGCTGATCAAAAAGTACGCTGAGGAAGTTCGTCGGACAGAGAGTGTACCGCTTCAGATTCGCGTCGGCCTGAACTCTGGCGAAGTCCTTGTTCGCTCGATTGGCAGCAATCTCCACATGAACTACTCCGCGCAGGGTGTGACGACGCATCTGGCGGCGCGCATGGAGCAAGTGGCGCTACCAGGGACCATCCTCATCACGGCGCAAACGTTGCGTCTAGTGGAAGGCTACGTGGTGACCAGGCCCCTCGAATCGGTGCAGCTCAAGGGGTTGGCGGCGCCCGTCGAGACGTATGAGGTGCTGAGTGCCAGTGCCGCGCGCTCGCGGCGTCTGGCCGTCGCCTCCAGACGACTGACCCCCTTCGTAGGGCGCCAGAACGCAATGGAGCAACTGCGGCGGGCTCTGGATCACGCGAACGCAGGCCATGGGCAGGTTCTTGCCGTGGTGGGCGAGCCCGGGGCGGGCAAGTCCCGAGTGATCCATGAATTCATGCACTCGCAGTTCACGCAAGGATGGCGGGTCCTCGAAGCTGGAGCAGTGTCGTACGGTACATCCATCAGCTACTTGCCGGTGACGGAGTTTCTCAAGGACTACTTCCAAATCGCCACGTCAGACGAGCCGGCGGCGATCCGCGAAAAAGTGACGAACAAGCTCCTGAGGCTCGATGAATTGTTGCTGCCGATGTTGCCCGCGTTGCTGAAGCTCCTGGACTTGTCGCCTGACGATCCCCAGTCGGGCATTCTCGACCCTCCACAGCGCAGGCAGCACACTCTCGAGGCCGTCAAGCGCCTGCTGTTCCGCGAGAGTGCGGCGCAACCATTGCTATTGGTCCTCGAGGACCTGCATTCGATCGATTCGGAAACACAGGCATTGATAGACGGACTCGTCGATGGCCTGCCGACTGCACGCTTCATGCTCCTCGTCAGCTACCGGCCCGAGTACCGGCACGGATGGGGCAACAAGACATATTACACCCAGGTCCGAATTGACCCTCTTACCCCGACCGTCGCGCGCGAAATGCTCAACTCGCTCGTCGGCACCGACATTGAACTTGAGCCGCTAAAGAACCTGCTCATCGAAAAGACCGAGCGCAACGCCTTGTTCCTTGAGGAGAGTGTGCGAAAGCTCGTCGAGACCGGCGCCTTGATCGGGGCGCCGGGGGCCTACAGTGCGGCAAAGTCGATTTCAGACTTTCAGATACCGGTGACGATTGAGGCGCTGCTGACCTCGCGCATCGATCGCCTGTTGCCGGAAGACAAGCGTCTTCTTCAGTGCGCTGCCGTCGTCGGAAATCCGGTACATCTGGGCGTTCTCGAAGCCATCGGAGAGTGCTCCCCGGACGAGGTGCAGCAGGCACTGGGACACTTGCAAACCGCCGAATTCCTGTACGAATCGAGATTGTTTCCAAACCTCGAATACACGTTCAAACATGCTCTCATCCACGATGTCGCCTATCAGATGTTGTCGGCGGATCGGCGACGCGCGCTGCACCGCGCCACCCTGATCGCCGGCGAAGAAATCTATGCCGACCAAGCAGGCGAGAAGGCCGAGTGGCTGGCATTGCACGCCCTTCGGGCCCAGGTATGGGATCGTGCGGTGGCCCATCTGCAGGCGGCCGCGGCCATAGCCATCGCGCGCGCGGCGAATCGGGTTGCTGCGCAGCATCTGGAGAGCGCACTCATCGCCGTCGACCAGTTGCCCGAACAGGAACGCACGCGAATCGCGATTGATTTGAGGATTGGCCTGCGGCACGCGCTGACACCGTTAGGACAGGTTCAACGAACGCTCAATCACCTGAGCATGGCCGAGCGGCTGGCGACAGAACTCAACGACCGTTCGAAACTCGGCCGGATAGTCTCCTTTACCGCCAACTGCCTGCTTCTCCAGGCGCGGTACACGGAAGCGCTGAGCACGGGCGAACGCGCCTTGAACATCGCGCGCGAGCTTGGCGATCGCGGGCTTGAGCTTGCGACCTATTTTTTCATGGCGCGCGCCAGGCTGAGCAAGGGAGAATGCCAAACGGCGATCGGAATGTTTCGGGAAATCGTCCGGGCGCTGGACGAGAGACCTCTCAACGATTTCCTCGGCCTTCCGGTTCTCCCGGCAGCGTCCGCCCGAAGCCTTCTCGCCCTTGGACTCGCCGAGGTCGGCGCCCTTGCCGACGCGGAGGCGCAGGCGTCCGAGGCGGCTCGTCGAGCCGACGCGGCGGGGCAGCCGGACTCAATCATTTGGGCGTATTGGAGTATTGGATTGGCAGCGCTTATCCGAGGCGCTTCTGGCGAGGCCGTCCGTGTGTTCTCCCGCCTGCTCGACTTGTGCAAGGCTTACGATCTCGACGCTTATGTTTCGCGATTGATGGCCGCCTTGGGTTGCGCCAAAGCCCGTGCTGGCCAGGTCGATGATGGCCTCCTGCTCTTGCAAGAGGCCGTTGCTCTCGATAGCTCCGCGGAGCCACAAACTACCCACACATTCGCGCTCATGGCCCTGTCGGAAGCGGCCTTCTTGGCGGGTGACCTTGCAAAGGCGCTAGCAACCGCAACGCAAGCGGTTCAACGAGCCAGGATGCAGGAGGAACGCGGTGCCGAGGCCCATGCGCTTTGGCTCCTGGCGACGATCCACAGCGCGCGCGCCAGCGACCTCGAAGCCGCCATCGGTATGTTCCAGGCTGCCATAGCGATCGCTACGGAGCTCCACTTGAAGCCCCTCCTGGCACACTGTCACCTCGGTCTTGCCGCGCTGCATGAGCGGCGGGATTGCCGGTCAGAGGCTCATGATCATCGGGAGACCGGCCAGCGGCTTCTGGACACGCTTGGCATGACGCCGTGGATTCAAATCAGGTAGAGGAGCTTCGACCGGCTCTCGATTTGGCTTTGCGGCGCGGCGTCGATTTTTTTGATTTCGAACCGACTGAAAGCTGACGTGTGACGCTTACGTCGGGAATTTCCAAGCCGTGGCGCTGGGCGATCGCGCGAACTTCGAGGATCACATTTTCTGCCAGTCGCTGGTCGCCCGCCAAGACAACCCTCACCTGCATTGGCGCGTCACCCTTCTTTTGCTTCATGGGGCCAACTGGAAACGAACTGTCCGTCCCGGCAAGGTCATCGCTCCCTCGCCTCGCGAACTAAATATCTCTAGGCGTCGGTTGGCCCCCTATCGTTACGCCCACCAAACCTGGCCCAAATTTCTTCTTGAGCTCCTTTATGGCCTGATTCCACTGATCGATTTGCTCCTTGGTCATTTGCCCGACGAAGGTAAAAATCACCACTTGGTGATCACCGGGATTTTGTGGCGCGACAAATCCACCACTCATGAGTTCCCCCAAATGCTGGGCGCAGACATGCGCAACTTAATGCAGCGGTGATGTTAGAATACAATTCCTAAGTGTGCAACTGGCAATGGTCTGTCTCGACCTGCGCGGGCTGCCCGGAGGATGCGCCATGGATACCAAGAATCGCGTGGCGGCTGGAATGGCCGTATTCGCGGCCGCCGTCATCGTCGGGCTCGCCAGTCTTCTGCTGACCGGCCCGGCGGGCCGGGCATTCGGCCAATCTTCCTTGCCCAAAGGCGCACAAGTCGATCAGGTCTTCGCGCAGTGGGACACTTCTGGCTCCCCTGGCTGCGCGGTCGCAGTGATCCAAGGCGGCAGCATCGTCTACGAGCGCGGTTACGGCATGGCCGACCTGGATCACAAGCTCAAGATAACGCCTACCACGGTTTTTCACGCCGCCTCGCTATCGAAACAGTTCACCGCCATGTCGGTGATGTTGCTTGTCGCCCAGGGTCGCCTCTCGCTCGACGACGACGTGAGGACGTATGTCTCGGATCTTCCGGACCTGCGAACACGCATCACCATTGGCGACATGCTTCACCATCTCAGTGGAATCAGAGACCAGTGGATCTTCGCCACGATGGCGGGATGGCGGGTGTCCGACGATGTCGTCAAACTCGAGGACATAAAGTATTTCGTGCGGCGGATGAAGGCGCTGAACTTCAAGCCGCGCGATCAATACCTCTACAGCAATACCGGCTACACGCTCGCTTCGTTGATTGTCGAAAAGGTATCCGGGCAACCGCTGGCCGATTTCGCCCGCGACAATATCTTCCGTCCCTTGGGGATGGCCGACACGAGCTTCGCCAAGACGCACCGCGTGGTCGTCCAGAATCGTGCCTACGGGTACACTGCCGACCGGCCCTACCAGCTGAGCATGCCCAACTACGATCTCACGGGCCCGACCAATCTTCTCACCACTGTCGAAGACCTCGCGCGTTGGGACCGCAACTTCGACGACAACACCGTCGGCGGCGCTGCCGTACTTTCACAAATGCAGGAGCCCGCGCAGCTTTCCAATGGCGACAAGGTTCCCTACGGGCTTGGGCTGATACTTTCGCAGTATCGGGGACTGGACGTCGTCGAGCATGACGGCCGCGATCCAGGATATCGCGCCCATCTGATGCGCTTTCCGGACAGGCACTTCGCCGTCGCGTGTCTGTGCAATCTGGCTCTGCCCGACAATACGCTGCCGGGCGCGTTGGCGCGCAAGGTCGCGGACATTTATTTGTTCCCGGAGAATCAAGATCCTGCGATTCCTGCAATTCCCGCGATCGTTCTGCCGCAAGGGGATGCAACGCCGGATCCCTATTGGAATTCGCTGACAGGATCCCTCGCGCTGGTTTCGAACGTTGGAGGTCAAAATTTTCTCTGCTTCGCCAAGGATTGCGGGGTACTCGTGCCCTTGCTGGCCAATCGGAGCCAGTGGGTCCTGGGATCGCAACCTGCGACAGTGGAGATTGTCCCGGCGCACGGCGCCGTGCCGGCGCAGTTACTGTTCACCGAGGGATCGCGAACGCTGCAATTTGACGCGATGCCGCCCGCCAAGGTCACGCCGGCCGATTTGGCCGAGTACGAAGGACGGTACTTCAGCGACGAGATCGACACCGTCTACAACATTGAACGGCAGGGATCGTCCATCAGGATCAATCGGCACAAATATGACGACATTCCCCTGACGCCGGCTTTTCGCGACGGTTTCACGATGTCGGATCTCAGTGTCGTGTTGCCATCTGCCACCGTGCGGTTCACGCGAGATGCCGAGGGGCACGTCAGCGGCTTCCTCGTTGACGGCGGCAACGTCCGTAACTTCGAGTTCATCAAGCAGCATAGGTGACGAACGACGTCAGGCCGAACTCGCGTGGGGCTTTTGCGGACTCAGGCACCCTCCAACAATTCTTCGGCCGAGAAAACCCTCGGAACGGCGTCGATATCCCGCACGAGGTAGTATTCCAGCACGGGGCCGCGCGCCTCGACGGTCGCGACGGCATCGCCGACCGCAGCGCGGGCGAACACTTCAACCATGTTGTCTCTTCCGGCCGCGAGCAAAGCCGTGACGCCCGACGGGAACCGTCCCGCATTGATCTCGGTTATGGCGGGAACGCGGTCTGCCGTCTCCTTGAGCTCGACAAAGAACGCTCCTGACGGTCGTTTCTCGAGCGCCTGCACCGCTTTGAGGGCGACATCGATGGCCTCGGTCGCCAAAACGGTCTTCGCCAGACACGACAGGGAGAAAGTACCGCTCGGATTGTTCCCCGCAGCGAAATAGCTCAGGACCTCGATCGATTGCGCCTGCAGCAAGTTCCCGTTGCGCCATATGCTTTGGACGACGAAATGACGTCCCGGCAGATATTCGCCCAGGGTGAAATCGGAGACTTTGACGCCTCGCAAGTCGCGCCACTGTGTAATCCAGGCGCGAGCCTGCTCCACGGTGGCGACCGGCGTCGCTCCCGCCGACCGGGCACCTCGACGAACGCGACACCAGAGAATGCCGGCGCGCGAGAAGCGCGCAAAGATCTTGTCGAGATCCCGCAGCGATTTGACCTCGTAGGTCAGTGGTGCCGGAATGGCGCGGCGGCGAAGAAACACGTTAAGCGCCTGCTTGTCCTGGCACAGGTCAACCGTCCTTTGTCGAGGAAGCAACAGCTCGATCGGGAAACGGTCGCGTTCATCAGAGAGTATCCTGACGACGGTGTCGTCCGTCGGCATGACGACGTTGATCCGTTCGCGTTTGATGATTTCCAGCATCGTCTTGACGAACTCGCCACTGGCGGGCGCGGGGGCGACATAGTTGCGGTCAGCCAGGGACAACTTGAGGACGAACCGGTCGTCATTCAATCCGACGATGTAGGGCATAGGCTTGATGGCTCGAAGGGCACGAATCAGATTGCCGCTGGACCCGGTTCCAGCGCCCGTAATCAATGCGCGAATATCTCGCTTCTTCATCGGCCTGTATCGAGTGACTAACGTTCTCGGTTTTGCTTCTAACAGTTAACGTCGCGCCCAGCCATGGCGATATGGAAAGCCTGTCCGTCTCTAGGGCGCAACACAGTCGTACAGGGCGCTCTTAGATGCTACGCTGTGATAGCTCACATTTTCCATTCGATCGAAATGGGCGGTCTTGCCAAGTGCATTGCAATATTCTTCGGCAAACGGCAGGGCCTCCGACTCACTCGCCACATTGGTAATTCTTACCGACAGCCCATGGCCGATCGTTCGCTGCTGATTTGAACTGCGGAAGACATTCTTTTCCGCAGGCGTGCATGCCCCGAGGCAGACGGCCGTCAGTCCGATCATCAAAGACGCGTGGCCAATCGCTCGTCCGAAAGCCATGGTCGGTTTCCTTGTCCGCTATTTCACGGCGGCGAGCGGCACGCTGCCCGGCTTGCCGCCGCGTCCCGACGCCTGCAGGGCGCGGCCCATCGACAGGAAAGTCAGGAGCTCGAAGGCGAAGGCGTCGAGCTTGGCGGTCA
>Ga0210397_10002836_pt1 | contig 10778 bp, 14 predicted proteins | sample IncBWH2OmetaG_FD_160126 | JGI IMG/M metagenome (GOLD analysis project Ga0210397, IMG submission 160126) | Forest soil microbial communities from Barre Woods Harvard Forest LTER site, Petersham, Massachusetts, United States - Inc-BW-H-2-O ...
TGGCTGATCCAATCCGGTCACGTGGCACTGGACCTGCACGTGCCCGGGCAGGGCCGGATGAAGATCGACACCATCGGCATGGGCGAGCTACTCGGCTGGTCGTGGCTGTTCCCGCCGTACCGGTGGACCTTCGGCGCCGTGTCGGCCGGCCCGGTCGAGGCCTTCGAGTTCGACGGACGGATCGTACGGGCCCTCTGCGAGTCCGATCCGGCGCTCGGTTACGAACTCACCCGGCGGCTCGCCCGCGTGGTCGCGAAGCGGCTGCAGGCGACCCGGGTCCGGCTGATCACCGCGTCCAGCCAGCCGGCTGGCGCACGCTGAAGAGGAGGCCCGGTCATGACAACCAAGCCAGTCATAGTAGGCGTCGACGGGTCGGAGGAGTCGCTGCGGGCCGTCGAGTGGGCGGCGCTGGAGGCGCGACGGCATGGCTCATCGCTGCGGATCGTGTCGGCACCGGCCGAGCTGCCGCGGCTGCGCGCCTACCAGGCGTCCCCGGATGAGATCGCCGCCGCGCTGCGCGGGATAGCCGCCCGGTCCCTCGACGCGGCCATCACCCGGTCCGAGGAAGTGGCGCCCGGCCTGCACATCGAGACCGGCCTGCTGTCCGGGCCGTCGGCGGTGGCCGTAGCCGACAGCGGCGCCGGTGCCTCCATGCTGGTTGTGGGGGCCCGGGGGGCCGGCGGCTTCGCGGCCATGATGCTCGGCTCGGTGAGCCGGTACGTCGCCACCTGGGCCCCATGCCCGGTCGTCGTGGTCCGTGAGGAGACCACGGCCGTACACCGCGAGGTCGCGGTGGGCATCCGCGATCCGGAAGACGTCACCGGAACGCTGGCGTTCGCGTTCGAGGAGGCGGCGCTGCGCGGCGCGGACCTGGTCGCCGTCCACACCTGGTACTGGCTTCCCGGCACGCCGGACGCCTCCGGCCCGGCCGGGGCGCTACGACCGCCGGACCCCGCTCAGATCTCGGCCGAGGCGGGTCGCCACCTGGCCGCCGCGCTCGAGCAATGGCACGCCAAGTACCCGGAGGTCCGGGTCCGCCAGGACGTCCTCCGCGGGCATCCCGCTCGCGTGCTCGCCAGCTACTCCGCGCGCGCCGACCTAGTGGTGCTCGGCAGGCATGGCCATCCTTCGGGCCCGGGGCCGGGCATCGGCTCGATCCAGCACGCCGTCCTGGACCACGCCCACGGTCCGGTCGCTGTCGTCCCATCGGGACCCTGACCGGCGAAGCCGGAGGTGACGCGCCGGTGAATCCGGCCGCTCACACTGGACATTCCGGGCGGGCCGACGGGACCAGGCTGGACTGGAGCGTTCCGCTGCGACCGTAGGCCGAAGGTCCCGCCTCGACCCGCCGAACGACTCTGACCGCCGGGCCTGATCCGGGATCAGGCTGGTATCGCGAGCCCGGAGGAGTCTGCCTGCCGGGCGTCGGCTCGAGGAGATAGCGTGATGATGAAGACGATCGATGATGTCGCGGTCGAGGGCCAGCGGGTGCTGGTGCGCGCCGACCTGAACGTGCCTCTGGACGGCGACCGGATCGCGGATGACGGCCGGATCAGGGCCAGCCTGCCGACCCTGGCCACGCTGATCAGCCGCGGCGCCAGGGTGATCGTCTGCTCTCACCTCGGCCGTCCCGGCGGCCGGCCGGACCTGAAGTACTCGCTGGCGCCAGTCGCGGCCCGCCTCGCCGGACTGCTCGGCCAGGAGGTGGACTTCCCCGGCGACATCGTCGGACCCCGGGCCCGCTCCGCGATCGCGGCCCTGCGCCCCGGCGGCCTGGTCATGCTGGAAAACCTGCGCTTCGACGAGGCCGAGACCAGCAAGGACGACATGGTCCGCGGATACTTCGCCGACCGGCTCGCGGCTCCCGTCGACCTGTACGTCGCGGACGGATTCGGCGCGATGCACCGCAAGCACGCCAGCGTCTACGACGTGCCGCTGCGCTGCGTCAGCGCCGCCGGCTACCTGGTCCAGGCCGAGGTCGTCGCGCTGCGCCAGCTGACCGCCGAGATCCAGCGACCCTATGTAGTGGTGCTCGGCGGTGCCAAGGTCGCGGACAAGTTCGACGCGTTCGGCGACCTGATCTCCAAGGCCGACCGGATCCTCGTCGGCGGGGCCATGGCCTTCCCGTTCCTCGCCGCCCGCGGCCTGAAGACCGGCACCTCTCTGCTCGAAGCGGCCCAGGTCGACGCGGCCACGCGCTACCTCGAGCAGGCGGCGCCGGGCCAGATCGAGCTGCCGTCCGATCTCGTCGTGGCCACTGAGGTCGCGGCCGACGCGCCGCGTCGCGTGGTGGCCGCGGACGCGATCCCGGCCGATCAGATGGGCCTGGACATCGGCCCCGAGTCGGCGGCACGGTTCGCCGCCGCCATCGGGACGGCCGGAACCATCTTCTGGAACGGCCCCATGGGCGTGTTCGAGCTGGCCCCATACGCCGCGGGCACCCGTGCCGTGGCCCAGGCCATGACGGATAGCGACGTGTTCACCGTGGTGGGCGGCGGCGACACCGGTGCGGCCATCCGCGCGCTCGGCTTCGCCGGAGACGCGTTCGGCCACGTCTCCACCGGCGGTGGCGCCAGCCTTGAGTTCATCCAGGGCAAGACCCTGCCCGGCCTGGCCGCGCTGGAGACCTGATGGCCCAGCCGGTGCGCCTGGTCCTGCTGCGGCACGGGCAGAGCGAGTGGAACGTGGCCGGCATCTTCACCGGCTGGGAGAACGCCCACCTGACCGTCCACGGGGAAGCCGAGGCGGCCCGGGCCGGATCGATGCTTGCCGAGCACGGCGCGCTGCCTGCCTTCGTGCACACGTCCCTGCAGCACCGGACGATCCGCACCGCCGACCTGGCCCTGGCCGCCGCGGACCGCGACTGGATCCCGGTGCGCCGCTCCTGGCGGCTCAACGGCCGGCACTACGGGGCGCTGCAGGGCCGGAACAAGGACCAGGTGCTCCGGGAATACGGCGAACGGCAGTTCCGGCTCTGGCGCCGCTCGTACGACGTCGCCCCGCCGCCGCTCACCGCGGAGGCCTGGCAACTCCAGCTGGACGATCCCCGTTACGCCATGCTGCCGCCGGAGGCGCAGCCGCGCGCCGAATCCCTGCGCGACGTTTCCGCGCGGCTGCTGCCGTACTGGTGCGACGCGATCGTGCCGGACCTGCGGGCCGGCGGCTGCGTGCTCGTCGTCTCGCACGGCAACGCGCTGCGAGCCCTGGTCAAGCACCTGGAGTCGATACCGGACGACCAGATCGCCGGGCTGGAGATCCCCACCGGCGTCCCGCTGCTGTACGAGCTCGGCCCGGACCTGCGCCCGGACGACCTGGGCGGCCAGTACCTCGACCCGCACGCCGCAATCACCAGGAGGATCTCATGAACGCGGTTCCGCGCATCGTGGTCGGCGTGGACGGCTTCGAGTCGTCCAAGGCGGCGCTACGCTGGGCGATCCACCAGGCCAAGCTGACCGGGGCCGTGGTGGACGCGGTCACGACATGGCATATCCCGCCGGGCTCCGGATTGGTCCCGGCCGCCGATATGCCCGACTACCAGGACGACGCCCGGATCGTCCTCACCGAGGCGATCACCGAGATGTGCACGATCGACACCGACGTCGTGGTCCGCCCGCGCGTGGTGGAGGGGCAGGCCGGACCGGTGCTCGTCGAGGCGGCCGAGGGCGCGGACCTGCTCGTGGTGGGCAACCGGGGGCACGGCGGCCTGGCCGAGGCCCTGCTCGGCTCGGTCGGCCAGTACTGCGTACGCCACGCGCCGTGCCCGGTCGTCATCATGCGCGGCAAGCCGCCTGCAGACGCCTAGAGGTCTTTAGTGAATCCCTTCTAGGCGATGAGCCTGATGGCTAGGGATGCGCTCTGGTGTCAGACATCCAAGAGGCCCAGCTCCCGGGACCGGGCGACCGCCTGGCTGCGTGAGCAGTGCCCAGCTTCCGGTAGGCGCACCGGAACCTCCGGGAGAGTGACAGACTCACTGACATATTGCCGGGCTAGCTGAGGAGATGGCATGCGGACCAGGTGCGCATGATCCTCACCGCGGCCACTGCCCAGCCGTCTACAGAGACATTCACCAAGCTGATGGACCACGTAGCCCAGGGTTTCGAGGCGCTGGGAGCCGCGATCCTGGTCGTCGGCGTGATCTGGTCCTTCGTGCTCGCGGCGGTGGCCGCACGACGATGGCCTCGTTCACCCCAGCGAGCGGCCTGGTCTCATAGCTCACCTTGGTTCGCCCGGCCGCGTGCAGGCCGAACAACCTCATTCAGGTCGGCCTGGGTGCCGACGATCGACCCGATGACCGAGGTCCCGCTGAGCACGGTGTCGAAGACCGGAATGCTCAGCGTGCCGGACGCGGGCAGCGCCACCAGCACGAGCCGGCCACCCCGGCGCAGCCCGGCGTAGGCCGCGGCGAACGACTTGTCGTCGACCGCCAGGCCTACCGCTACGTCGGCTCCGCCGTGAGCCTGCAGCACCGTGGCCGGGTCGTCGGCGCGGGCGTCGATGACGATGTCCGCGCCGAGTTCGCGGGCCAGCGCGAGCTTCTCGTCGGTGATGTCGACCGCGGCGACCGTCAGGTCCGGCCCGCGTCCCTCGTCAAGAGCAGCTGGCCGTGGCTCCCGAGTCCCGGTTCCCCGTCACCAGGCAGCCCGTCGTCGCGCTCGTGAACTGCAGCGAGCTCAGCGTCGCGCCATCGCTGGTGCCCCGGATCCCGAACGTGGTCCAGCTCTGTCCCAGGTTGGCCGAACTGTAGATGGTGTCCAGGCCCGGCGTCACCACGGCAATCGTGATCACGCCGAAGCCGCCCGGTGGTTGTCAGTAAAACCAGGGACCTTCGGGCCGGACTTTTACGTCGGGCTTTATTCACGGATATTCACCGGCCCGAAAATTATGCCGCGCCGCGCGAAACCGTCTTATATGGCGGCGCGGTCCCGGTCACCGGTCCGGACGCGCAGGGCGCCGTCTACCGGGGTGACCCATATCTTCCCGTCGCCGATCGTTTCCGTCCTGGCGTGCTTGGCGATGGCCTCGACCAGGGTTTCCACGTCGTCATCGAGGGCGATGACCTCCAGCCGGATCTTGTGCAGCAATATCACCCGGGAGAGGCCAGCCCCGGCGGCGAGCTGCCCGAATTGCCGGCCGAAACCACGGACCTCGGTAACGGTCAGGCCGTGAGCCCGGTTGTTGACGAGGGCGCCGATCAGCTCGTCGAGCTTGTCGGGCCTGACGATGGCTGTGATCAGTTTCATTCCAGCTCGCCTCCGCTTCAGCCTGCGCGCTTCACATGCTGCGCATGCGGTGGAACTTGCGGATGTCGTCCTTGCCCGCCAGCAGCGCGAGGCCGGTGACCAGCAGGACGACGCATGCGGTGCTCCTCAGCGCCGTGCCGGTGATGTGCTTCATGGTCCGAGCCTTTCTGTTCCGCCCGGGACGGATTCCCCGGGGACTGATCAGGTGCGGTGCGGCCCGCGGCCGACACCGCAGCCCCACTGTCGCGGTCCGCGGACGCCGCGGGCTAGGGCCAAACAGCCGGCCCTGCCGGGACCTCGGTCCCGGGCGGTCCTAGCTGGCGGCGGCATCCGCCTGGGTGATCGTCTTGGCGATCCGGTCCAGAAAGCCGCCGAGGGGCGTCGCGGCCGTGCCGTGGCCGTCCTCGCCGGGCTCGGCCCGGTAGACGCTGGCCAACTGGAGCAGGGCCGCGCGGGCCCGCCGGGATCAGGGTGAGGTCGGCGTCGAGCACGGGGAATGGCTCGCCGTCGCGGCCGCTGGTCTCCCACCTGACGGCCAGCGCCGCGCGGCCCGGCTCCGTGACCAGGTCATGGAAACGGGACAGGGCCAGCCACGGCCCATCAGACGAGGCGCCCGCGGCGTAGGCGTCGGCCGAGACCCGGGTAAGCGCGCCGCTCCCGGCCAGCGCCGCGAACCGGGCCAGCGCCACCTCGAAGCTGATGTCGAGCGCTGCCTCGTCGTTGACGAACATCGCTGGCCTCCTCGCGCAGCGGCCGCAGGCAATGCGCCGAAAACGGCTCAGGCCCGCCGCTCCCCCGGCACGGCCTCTCCATGCGCGGAACCTTCGATGGCTCGGGACCGCAACTGCCCGGTCAGTCGAGGTCCCGGCGGGCGAAGGCGCGCTTGGCCACGGCCGTCGTGCCGATGAAGGCGAACAGCGCCACGGCCACCGCCGACGGGATGATGGTCGGGCCGCTGGACGGGTTCGAGAAGACCATATCGCCGCCGAAAATGCCGTCGAACAGGACCGCGAGCCACATCGCGACGATGCTCACCGCGCCCCAGAACGCGGGCACCAGAAGCCGCGCGGCGATGCCGTCGCGAGCCGGCCTGGCGGTGGAGGGCTCATTCATGGTTGCAGTCATGACAACCTCCTCAATCACGATCTCACCGTTACCCGGCACGAACACGCCGCCAGGGGCGTTGGTCACCGCTTCGCGGTACGAAGGTTGACCGGCCCGCTCGGGGCCAAGGTGAGGGACCTTAGGCACCGGAGCGGCGGCCGACGAGACCAGGCCCCACCAGGGCACGTTACGCATGATCCGCACGCTAGGAACCGGCGCCCGGCGAAGGTAGTGGCCAAGGTTCCCGCCCCTGGTCCGCCGGACGAGGCTGCGGTACAAAGAGAAATGATCCCGGGACTGGCCGTGCTGCGTGACTACCACCGCGCCTGGCTGCCCGGTGACCTGCTGGCCGGCGGAGGTTGGCCGCAGCTGAGGTGGCAGGCCAGGACGTCCGGTCAGCTCACATAGCACGCTAACCGGTCACCGGGTGCGTCGGCGTCGAGCCGTTCGGCAGTAGCAGGTCGAAGCCATCCGGGGTGTTGAGTTGTCCAGACGCGGTGCCCGGCTTGCCGGTGATGCCGTACTGCCACACCAGCGCGCCGGTGGCTGGGTCGATCGCGACCATGCGGTCGTTGTAGTCGTCATTGGTCATGAACACGCCGCTCGGCAGGAGTTCGGTCAGCGAGGGATGATCGAGCATCCCCGGGCCCGACGCGGCCCGGTAGCGGTCCAGGATCGTGCCCTCGCGGTTGAATTCGAGGATTTGTCCCGGCGAGGCGTAGTCGGCGATCAGGTACCTGTCCGGGCCAAGCTGCTGCGGATCGGACGGGTAGCTGATCGGAAGCCGGACCGTCCACACCAGCTTTCCTGCCGGGGTGTACTCGCTGACCCATGACCCGTTGATTTCCGATACCAGCAGGTTGCCGTCGGCCAGCGGCGTGTCCCCATTCGGGGAGCCCATCGAGGTCGGCGGATGATGCACGCAGGCGCCGTCGGTGCCGATCTGGTGCGCGACCGTCCGGTTCGCGTTGATGACCAGCACCCGGCAGTTCTGGGCGTCGGCTACCGTGACCTGCCCGTTCTTCAGCAGGTAGGCATCGTCAGGTTCGTTCAGGTACCCCGGCGTCGTCCCGTGGTGCCCCGGATGGCCGAACGACCATATGATCCTGCCCGACGGATACGCGAGCTTGATGATGGTCTCGTTCTGCTCCTGGTTGGAGATGATCGCCGTCCCGTGGTCGGTGAAGAACGCGTCATCGGGGAAGTAGAAACGCAACGGATCCCGCGGCAGGCCCGGCGACGGGTACCTCCACACCACGTGCATCGCCGCGTCCATCAACAGCAGCCGGTTGTTGCCGCGGTCGGCGATGAGCAGCCTGGCCCCGAAGTACGGCGAGCCCGCCCCCGGCGCGCCCGCGGTGCCGAAGGCCCGGTCAGGGCGCAGCATCTGCACCGCCGAGACCGCCGCGCCGCCGGATTCGCCCCCCACCATCCAGGCGGTGGACCCGATCACCGCGACCGCGGCATGGGATACCGGCACCTGGAGCCGTCCGGCCGGCAGCAGCCGCCTGGCGGCGGGATCGAACGCCCAGATCGTCGACACGGCGGAACCGCCCGCCACGGACGGCCCGGACAGCTGGGTCGTGCCCAAGCCCGGGGTCGGCCGCCGGGCCCCGGCGCTGTCGCCGCCGGCCACGAATACCTCGCCGTCCACTGTGACCGCGGCCGCGCCCGCCAGCGGCTCGGGCAGGTGGCCGATGACGGCCGCCGTGTGCCGGGCCGGGTTCACCGCCTGGATTGAGTTCACCGCCGTGCCGGCATCCGGGCCCGTGATGGCCTGCCCGCCGAACACGTAGATCGTGCCGTCCACGGCGGCGACGGCAGGGTAGCGCACGGGAACCGGCAGTGCTGCCACCCTGCTGAAGGTCCTGGCGTCCGTGGTGGCCAGCACCGAGGCGTCGGGCTTGCTTCCGTCGTAGCCGCCCACGACGTAGGCGATGCCCCCGATGGTGACCGCCGCGGCATCAGAGCGCGGCACGGGCAGCGATCCCGTCACGCGGGCGGTGCCAGCGCCGGAGAACGCCTGGACCGTGCCCACGGTGATCGGCGATCCGCCCCCGAAGACCAGCGCCCGTCCGCCAGAGACCACCCCGGCGGCATCATGCAACGGAGCGCGGAGCGCGCCGATCCGCCGGGCCGCCCCGGTGGCCGTGCGCAGCGCGTACACGCCGCTGGCCGACGTGCCGGCCGGCGTGAGCCCGCCGAGCACGATGAGCTGGCCCGGCGATCCCGGCACCACCACCTCACGGCTGAGCGGTGCCGCCAGGTGCCAAGGCAGCAAACCTGACTCGGCGGCGTCCAGGATAGGCGGCGCGGCCGCGGCCCGGATCGGCGTCAGCGCGGTCCCGTGCGTGCTGGTGCCGCCGTGCGGGAGGATCGCGAACCACCCGACAACGGCGACGACGACCACGGCCACCGTCGCCACGACCGTACGCCTGCGGCGCACGCGCGCCGACGCCCGCCGACGCCCGGTACCCGCCTCCGGCCGTCTCCTTTGACCCGGGGATGCTAGCACCGACTCATCATGCCGTGAATAGATGACGGCACTGTGAAGAAAGCTGGCAGAGGCGATGACCTGCACTCCGAACGGGCTGATGCCGGCCTACGTGGCCGCTGATACTGGTGTCGTCAGTTCGGGCTGCCTGCGCCGCTTAGGTCGCTGAGCACAGCGCTGGCCACCTCTTCCACGGCCGCGGCGACCGGCGGGGTCAGGCCGGTACCCAGGGTCAGGTCGGCGGCCTCAATCGCGTGCACGATGAGCCTGCCGGGCATCCGGTCCAGCGCGAGCGCCAGCCGGATCGCGTCATCCAGGCCGAACCCGTGCGAGCTCGCCGTCCGCGTCGCCCCGGCCAGGGGCCGGTCCAGCTCGAACCGGTGCACCCGGCCCGGGCGGGGAGGGTCGGCGCGGACGGCGTCGACCACGACGGCGAGCGCCGCCCCGGTCCAGGCTTCGATCAGCCGGGTGGGCTCGCCGTCGGTGAGCACGAGTTCCACGCCCGACGGCACCCGGTCGCGCAGGCTGGTCACCACCGCGAGCCCGGCTCCGTCGTCCCGGCGGTACTCGTTACCGACGCCGATCACCACCACCAGGCTCACTCTACGCACGGCCCGTAGGCCGGGACCTTTGGCACTAGGCGAAGTGATTTACGTCCCTTCCGGTCAGCGGGGCTGCCGGGCGACGCTGGAGCTATGAACGCGAGATTCCGCCCGTCGCCAGCCGGCCAGGTCGAAAGCGCGGCCGGGCTATTCGACGCCGCCGCCCAGCGCGGGCCGGCCACCAGCCTGTCCGGCCAGGCCTGCTGCTGCGTGGCCCAAGCCGTGGTCCGGGTCGTCATGCCGCCCACGGCGGATCGACCCCACGAGATCGAGCTGCTGATGTGCGGTCACCACTACCGCGTCTCGCGCGCCGTCCTGGCGGCCGCCCACGCCACCGTGTCGGAGCTACCCGGGAGTGCCGACAACCCCGACGCCTGGTTCCACGACGACCCTGGCCACCCCCTCCCGGCCCCCGTCCCCACGGCCTAGCGCCCATCGACGTGGCAGCGGCGGGACCCACCTCAGCCCAGTGCTTCCCGTCGGCCTCGCACAGCGCGCCGGTACCAGCGGCAAAACGGTCCGCCTGGCCACAGCCATCGTCGGTGACGAAGGTCCCTTTCCGCCCCCCTTTCGTCCCTGGTTGCCGGATTAGTCCCGTCCGACACTTGAGTTGGGAAGAAGAGTTCATCGTAGGGAGGCTAGGGCAATGTATGACAAGATCCTGGTGGCGGTGGACCATTCCGAGCCATCCGACCGGGCGCTGCTCGCGGCCCGCGACCTGGCCCTGCTGTCCAAGGGCGAAGTATGGGTGCTGCACCTGCGCGAGCGCGAGATAGCGACCAAGACCGGAGTCGTCCTGACCGACGAGACGGCGGATGAGGCCAGCGCTGCGGTCGAGGCCGCGGTCGACAAGTTGACCGCGGCGGGCGTCAAGGCGCATGGCAACGTGGGGCACACGGTATTCGGCTACGCCGCGCGGAGCATCGTCGACGATGCGATCGATCGCGACGTCGATGTCATCGTGATGGGCTCGCGCGGCCGCGGCGACCTGGCGGGCCTGGTCCTGGGCAGCACGGCGCACAAGGTGATCCACCTCGCCGACCGCCCGGTCCTGATCGTCAGGTGACCGCGGCACGTCTGGTTGCGTGCCGCGACAGCCGGATCGTCACGGCTGTCGCGGCACCATGGTGTATTCCTCGATGAGGAACCATGACCCGTCCGCCGCGGCCATCTCGTTCCGCCAGGTGATGACGCCCGGGCCCGAGGCATCCCAGGTGAAGCGCAGCCGGGGCCCGGTGTCCCGCATCGATTCGAAGACCAGGCGGTCGCCCTCGACACGCCCGCGGTACACGTCCGCGTGACCGTAGTTGTCGGCCATCACCGCCCGGTACTCGCCGT
>Ga0210397_10002837_pt1 | contig 10775 bp, 2 predicted proteins | sample IncBWH2OmetaG_FD_160126 | JGI IMG/M metagenome (GOLD analysis project Ga0210397, IMG submission 160126) | Forest soil microbial communities from Barre Woods Harvard Forest LTER site, Petersham, Massachusetts, United States - Inc-BW-H-2-O ...
GCCCAGATATCGAATCGATAGAGTCTGTTTCTGACTAAGGGTGTGATCCAGCTTGATAATGCCGTTGAAGCTGTTGTAATTCGAAGTTCCCTGAGCAAAGTAGTTACTCGTGCTGGCTGGACCAGACTTGGAGTTAGCAGGATAAAGAAGGCCGTAGAGATTCGTACTGAGTTGGTTCGGTTTCAAGCCGTATTTATTGAGAAACGTTGCCGCGTCACTGATCCACGCATCAGACAAAACCGTATCTGTGAGCGCAACGTTCGCCTTCGCCACCTGAATCTCGCCTGCGAGAAATAAGAAAGTGTGATCCTTCCAGATTGGTCCACCCAGCGTAAATCCACCTTGATGATTGCGGATCAGTGTCTTACGGCTGCCAACCGGTGCGACCGGAGACAAGGCCGCGAAGAACTCGTTGCGATCGAAGTAAAACACGTCACCATGAATTTTGTTCGTTCCCGAGCGCAGCACCATGTTCGAGTTCGCACCTGCATTGCGCCCCTGGTCGGCTTCACCGCCGGATTGCATCGAGAACTGGTCAATCGCTTCAATCGGAATTAGACCACCCGCGACACTCGCAATACCCCCTTGATTCGAAGCAACGATACCAAGCCAAGGATCAACATTGTCCGCACCGTCTACCTGAAAGTTGATGCTCGCAGTCCGCGAACCATTCACCGAATTAGTAAGTGCACTCGCGCCCGGCGCAAAGTGAGTCATCTGCGTAAAGTTACGCCCGTTCATCGGCATCTCCTGTACCGACTTCGAGTCAATGACAGCGACAAGGGCGCTGGAAGTCACGTCGGTTTGAATCGCATCGGCCGAAACATCGATAAATGTACTTTCCGCTCCAACACTGAGTTCAACCTTCAGGTTCTGAACCTTCGACACCTCGACGTTGATATTGTCGATCTTCTTCGTCTGGAATCCGCTCGTACTCACCGTCAGCTGATAGAGACCAACGGTAAGTTCCGGAAAGTTGAACTCGCCATCCTTGCTCGACTTCGCGCTAAGCGTCTGCGCGGTCGCCGGATTCGTCAGCTGTACGGTAGCATCCGAAATCACCGCCCCTTGGCTATCTACAACGACTCCCGAGACTGTTCCTCGAAAGGTTTGCGCGGATCCTGATACGGCTACGAAAAGGACTAATGGCGTGAGCAAATATCTTTTCCAGATATGGGGCATCATTGGCTCCTAAGTTTAAGTAGCTGGTACGAGGTATTTTGAACGCAAGATTCCACGAACCCGAAATAGGCGGGTTTCTTATAGGTAAATCGACTTCAACGAACGTTGACGGCAGTCGAAAAGTGAAAATGAGTAGTGGTTATTGAACGTTAATCTGAAATGGCAGGTGGCGTCAACAGAAATTAATAGTCTCCGCTAAGAAAGCCTATTTATCCCAGGTTGGTCAGTAGTTGTACTTAGAACTTGCTAAGTAAAAGTTCCACGCAGAGTCTAACAACTGATCGAAATCAGGGAGACTGTGCAATAGGCATAGGGCAGGGAAGGTAACCAAAGAAGTTTTGCTGTTCATTGTGCCAAATAGCAAAGAGGGGAAGATCGCTTAGTAGAAATAATAGCCCCTTGTTCTGCTCATAGCCTCAGAGCAAAACAAGGGGCATCGGTAAGTAGGAAGAATTAGAAGCTATAGCGAAGTGAGAACTGCATGCGCCGTGAGGTTGTTAGAGTTGAGGTGTAGTTGCCGAATGTTCCGCTCACAAGGCTGCCCGACACGGCATTGAAGCGAACCGAGTTGCTTACGTTGAATACTTCCCACGTGAAGCGGAGAATCTGACTTTCCGTGATCTTGAACGGCTTCGTCAGACTTGCATCGACGCCGAAATTCCCGTCTCTCCGGAAGTTGTTTCGTTGGCCCGCCTCACCGGGATAAGGAAGTCTCTCAAGCGGGCTTCCCGTAGCAATGGAACTGGTAATTTGGTTGGCCAGTGCAGTCCCGAAGGCATTCGGAATATTTCCCGGGTTGTAAACCTTCTTCGCCTTGAAGTTTCCTGTCTTGATGCCGTAGCTGGCAATCTCCCAGTCTGTTGTGAAGCCGCCCTCCGTCAGCGAGAAGGGGAGCCCGCTCGTCCAACGGGCAATGGAAGCGACTCGCCATCCGCCGATCACAAGGTCTTCCAGACGGTTCGCGTGCGTTCCGAAGGCCTGCCCATGGCCAAACGGAAGCAGATAGGATCCGTTTGCCGTAATCAGGTGCCTCGTGTCAAAGTCCGATACGGCACGTGTCTGCTCGGGATTGAATGCGTTGGTGATGTAGCTCCCCGATCCTCCTTGAGTTTCGTTCGATCGTTCCGCATCGGACCCTATGTCGATCGAGTTCCCATAGGTATAGCTAAGATCTCCCTGAAATCCATGACTCGTCGGGTGACGAAGTACGAACTGGCCGGCATTGTAAGACGAAGTGCCCATCGACGACCAAACATACAGAGAGGAAAACTGACCTTGGAAGAAACGATTTTGCGGTGCCGCTGCGGGGCAACCGTAGCTGCAATAAAAATCGAGATCAGCCAAGGCGGTAGTTTCACCTAATACCTTGCGAAAAGCAGTAAATTCGTTGCAGTAGATCGCTTGCGTCGCCGTATGGCTGGGATTAGGGCATGCCGTACTGGAGACGTTGGCAAGTTGCGGGAACATATTCTCAAAATACGGAATTGCTGGAACCGTTGCTTTGCTGCTCCCTCCATTCTGATCGACGAGAGCTGCCAACTGCGCTCCGGCTTGGAAGTAGGTCGCGCCCGATTTGGAATCGAGAAGATTGACCGGTGTCGCCAGATCGAGTTGCTGCATAAGTTTCCGGCCAAAATGACCGACGTACGCCGCTTCAACTGTGAAGCCACCAGGCAGCGCCCGTTCGATGGAAAAGTTGTAAACCTCGGAGTAGGGGGTTTTGATCTTGTTATCTACACCCCAGCTAATGAGAAACGCAGTCGATGTGTTGGTTTGAGGCAATATGTAGGGAAAGTTCTGAGTTGCGGCTGGAGGTGTAATTGGAAGGTTAGGAAGAGTGGTTCTGCTCACAAATCGCGGTGAGTTTTCTGTTGTTAAGGCTCCCAGAGCACTTGAAAGCTTGCTCGCAAGACCGAAGGAACCAGACGTATTGAACGCATTGACGATACCTTGTCCGAAGTGGTCATAGTACATGCCGGCGCCAGCTCGAATCGAGGTCTTGCTATCAAGCGCATAAGCGACTGCGAATCGTGGAGCAAAGTTGTCTTTCTGCTTGGCCCAATATCCCGGCCTTCCATACACAGGGCCGTTTGGAGCAAACGCGAGCGCTGGCTCATACACCTGACCGGCAGCGGCTGCCTTCGCGCGTTGTTGAAAGAATGCGTGTGTATCCACGGTTGGTGCTGCCGACTGGCCGTTCTTGTCATAGGGCACTTGCAAATTCGTATAACGCACCCCAAAAGTCACCGTCAGCTTCGGAGTTGCACGCCAGGAATCCTGAGCATAGATTTCGAACTCATTAGAAATGAAATTACGAACAACGAAATTGCCCTGTGGTATCAACGCAGCAGTGTTCCCTCCGGGATTGACCGCGTAATTGATGTTTTGAGAAATAACCGGAGTAGTTCCCACGAGGTTGGCGTAGGCCTCAAGATAAGGCGTACTGAAGCTGGCCGACACAGGAGTGTATCCCGGCAAAGTCGATGGATCGGGCAGGCCTTTTGACGACAGTCCGAGTGGATTCGTATTTCCGCTATTGAACGAATTGGCGTTCGTCTGGGTATTGTTGTGAATCAGTCTCCATGTTCCGCCCACCTGGATCGAGTGATTTCCCCTGGTATAGTTCAGCGTGTCCAGAATTGAATTGACCGGTACACTTCGGATCGTGCTGCGCGTCTCCGCTGTTGGCGACGCAATGAAACGGATATCGGTATACACTCCGGTCCCCACGCCCGCCTGAGCCAAGCCTTGACGTGTATATCCGTACCGAATGTCGTTGACAATCTTCGGATTGACAATCCAGGTATCTCCGGCGGCAATTCCCTTCGTGTTGTCAACAGTAGTGGTGGATGCCGGAAGGCCGGGAAATTGTTGTGCTGAACTGATCACGTCTTTCTGAAGATTCCCGCGCACGAATACATGGTGAGAAACCCCGGGAGTCCAATCCAACTTAATAATGCTGGTGTTATGCGAGTAAGGCGTCGGAGAGGAAAAGGTAAACGAACCCTCATTGAGCCCGTCCCCAATTGTGAGTCCGTTCGCAACCGGTAACTGTGCAAAATAAGCCAGAATCGCCGCATTCGGTCCGGGCCCATTTGGACATACGCCATTCGCTACGCACGGTGCATCGAGCGTACCAACCTGAGATGGCGAAAGACTCTTCACCGCGCCCGAGGCATCCTTATATTGTAAAATTCCCTGACGATACGCCGCCGTCGGAACCTCCTGCGTGACCGAAGCGCTCTCCCTCGTACGCTGTCCCTCGTAATTGAAGAAGAAAAATACTTTGTCCTTGAGGATGGGACCGCCTATCGTCCCACCGAAAGTATTGCGCGTCAGTTGTCCCGGTTTATTAGGCTGTCCTTGCTTGGCCTGCGCTTGCTTAGTAAACCAATCGTTTGCGGCGAAATATCGGTTGCGATAGTACTCATACGCGCTGCCATGAAATTGATTTGTACCGGACTTTGTAACCAGCGTCACTTGCGCACCTGACGATCGTCCTGCATCCGCATTTGCGTTTGCTGTCGTCACGCGATACTCCTGTGTAGAGTCAAGCGTCGATCGCAACACACCCGTAAAAGCGTAGCCAAAGGTCTGGTCGTTGTTATCGAGGCCATCGAGTGTAATATTTCCCTGGTCAGAACGTGAGCCAGCGACTGCTCCAAGGCGGCTATCCTGCGTCTGAGCCGGGTTGCTGGCGCTGTTATTGTTGCCGAAATAAAGAACGCCGGGCTGCAAACTTAACAGGTCAGCGACGTTTCGAGAGTCGATCGGCATCGTTTCAATCTGAGCGTTGCTAATCGCGTTGCCGATGGTCGCATCGCTGAAATTCAAAGTAGAGGCTGTTGAGACTTCAACTGTTTGTGCGGTAGATCCAACTGTCAGTTTGAAGTTAAGGGTTGTAGGTTGGCTCACCAGTAACTCAATTTCCTTGTTCTGAGTTGCAAACCCACTTGAAGTTACCGAAATCTTGTAGGTCGCGGGTTGAATGTTGACAAAGTTATATTCACCGTTTTTCTCTACTGTCTGCTCCAGGCTCGTCTGAGTCGTCAAATTCGTAAGAGATACAGTGGCGCCTTGCACAACAGCGCCGGTTGGGTCGGTGACGGTGCCGCGCACCGAAGTCGTCGCGTTCTGTGCGAAGGCAACAACACTGAAAAAGAGACAAAAAACTATTCCGCGAAGCTTGCGCATCATCAATCGGTCCTCCTGAAAGTGAATCGGTCGTGAAATTGTGCAGCTGGGAGATTTCTGTTTTTAGTGTTCTTTACTGCTCGCCTCCTCCGGACCTCCTTCTTCCGGTAGGCGGTTCTTGCGTGGCCGGTGCTGAAGCGGGGGGTGCACCCGCAGGAGCAGCCGCTGGTGCCGCAGATGGCGCATCTGAAGGCATCGGCGGATTTTCGTACTGATAAAGCGCGTTGAAGAGATACCGGTAGGTTCCATGGGCCTGACCGCGATGCTGCGGCTTGAACCCATAAAGCAAAACGCGTCCTCTACCGTAAGCAACCTCCAAAGCCGCAAACTTGTCGTGCAGTAGCTCGGAGTGCAGAATCATTCCGCTCTCCAGCGGATCGGTCTCCTTCGCATACTTTGCTAACACCGCGCCTTTGAATCCGGGCAGCGTCTCAAAAGCAGGTCCACGTTCGAACATCACCACCGGCGATGCCGGAACGCCATAATTGATGGGCATATCCGGATGTTCCGTCTCAACCCGCAACAGCGACCCGGCACAGTAGAACTTCTCGTTGCTAAGGCCTTGAAGCACATTGCGTACCGGCAGCGACATCAGCGGAATCAAACTGGACGCCGCCTGATTGAACGCAACCAGAGTCCCACCGGCACGCACAAACTCACGAAGATTGTTCAACCCATCCTGCTCGATGCCGCCCGCATATTGTCCCGGAACAGAGCCAACGCGGAAACCATTCATCAGCTGATTGGTGTTCATGTCCGGAATAATGATGACGTCATATCGGCTACGCAGACCACCGGAGCGAATCTCTGCGTTGTAAATGCTCTTGGAATCGTAGTTGTAGTTTTCGAGAATCCATCGCGTCCATCCTTCATCGATGGAAGGACTCCACGGACGATAAAGACCGATCCTAGCCTTCTTGATAGGAATCTCGTGTGCAGGCGTCGAAGGAATCGCTACAACGCCAATCGCCCACTTCGAAGAAAGTCCGGCAATCGCAGAGCGGCTCAGCCCGCTCACAATAAACGCACCCTTCTCCCCTCCTTCCGCCGTCTTCACCGTGTCCGAGGCCATGGCAACACTTCCACCTTGTGCAAGAACCGCATTCACAAGCTGAAACGAAGCATTCGGCTTGTGGCTCACTGCGAAGACAGTGCCTTCTCCTGCGACCTCCGCATCCGGCAGCTTTACTTGATCGATTTTCGTCATCATGGATCGCTGTGCAGGGTCCAACGGATCACTGACCGCGTCGACCGAAACGCCCATCTGCAGCGGCAACGTCCATCCCGTAATGTCGTAGGGCAGGTGCGCTCCAGCAGCGGTCGCTCCGGTAGCAGCAGCCGGATACACCTGTCGCTCGAACAACTCCTTCGCCATCGCCGAATACGGTTGATTCATCGGAATTACCCACGAACCCGAGGGGTAATCAATGCCGTTCGCCTTAAAGCCCGGTTTCGATTGATAAACATCCAAACCGTTATCGATCATCTTCTGCGCCAGCAGTCCTGCCTCCGGCACATCCCCTTGGCGATCGCTGATGACATAAGCAAACGGCGGCTCAGTACGATGAATGTTATCTCGCGCAGCCTGGTAACGGTTGTAGAGCAGCGTCTCCCGATTCTTCGCAGCGAGGTCGAGCACGGACATCGACCCTCCAACCATGTAGTCGACCGCGTCCTTCAGATGCCACCAACCACCGGCCCACGGAGTGGTGTACATCGTCAGCGCGCGCAGGTCCTGATACTCACTGGGAAAATCGTCAACTGTGTAGAAGCGCGGAGTTGCATACCGGTAAAGCGCTGTCTCCGTAAAGAATGAGATTTCATTGCGAAACACGCCGGCCCAATCGGTAAAACCCGCATACCAGTTATCGAAGCGCGACTCGGAGATGGCTCCCGGCATGTTGTGCTGGTCGAGATATGCAGCCATGTTTGTTCCCACAACGTTCAGCCAGCTCCTCACGTACGGACTCACGTTGCTCGAAATCGGATCGGCAAAAGGGGGAATCCAGATGCGCGCAGGGGAAGGAGCCGTCTGGTGCTGGCAGTAGAAGATCACAGGGCTGTACTCTAGCTCCGCCTTCACCACAACCTGTTCTTCCTTCATGTTCAGCATGAAACCGTCGCGATTGTTGTCGTGGCCCACATACTCCTGGTAAAGCCATGGCAATGGTGCCACTTCATACTTCGTACCCAGGTTTTGTCGGTACCAGGAAACGACCATATCTTGGCCGTCGGGATTCAATGTCGGCCACAACACAAGAATGACGTTGTTTAGAATTACATCGATCTCGGGATCGTCTTTCGCGGACACCAACTTGTACGCCAGTGCAATCGAGTGTTGGCCGCCAGCAACCTCGGAAGAGTGCAATCCGCCATCGATATGCACAATAACCTTGGACTCACGAGCCAATTTGCGAGCCTGCTCATCGTTCAGATCGGTTGCTGTCGCCAGCTGCCTTGCAATCTTCTTGTATTCATCGAGCTTCGCTAGATTCTCAGGCGAGGAGATAACAGCAACTTCAATATCACGACCTTGGGTGCTCTTGCCCACTGTAAACATCTTGATGCGATTGGAACTCGACGCAATTGTATGAAAATACTTGATAGCATCTTCATAGTTAGCGAGGTAGAAATCGTCTCCTGGAGTGTGCCCAAGCACTGAGGAGGGGGCGGGTAGCTGTGCTGGAAGTTGAAGACTAAACAAAAGACAAAGACAGGTACACCACAGCCCTACGTGCTTCGAGAAGCTCATCAATTGGTCCCTTTCAAATTTTGAAAACAAAAAAAGTGAAGGTGAATCAGGCAAATCGATCCTGTGAGACACGAATCCCGTGGCTGTCAGAACTTCCAAAAAATTGCTGAAGTTTGAAAAAGGCAGCAATAAAATGGTGCGGTACTGCGGATACAGCAAGGCTGACGCGCGGCGCTACACTATGAGGAAAGTTATGATACCGACCTTTCCCGCTTTTGAATGAATTATTGGATTGTAAACATATGTTGACGTTTTCGAAAAGAGAAAACTAATACTTCATGCGCAATATTTGAAATGTGAAATATCTTTTGGGCGTGAAGGTTACCCCGGAAACTCAAACCAATCCCAACCACTCACCAACTCCTTAAAAATGGAGTTCATGTACGCACGTTCCAGTACTCCATGCTTCGCTGTTTTGCGAAAGGTGGGGATGAGATCGTTTCCGATGAGCTGATCCACTCTCTCCGAGTGGCATGTGGAAAAATCAAGTTCAAAGAGAGGAAAAAATGGAAGCCAATTTTAACGACGAGCTAACAACCACGCACTTGGACTAGGCCCCCATACAGCGACCACAAATTGCCGCTTAAAAACGCCTTCTTTTTGCGCAATCCCTTTCAAAAAAAACCAACAAAAACGCTTAAGATCATCCCTAAAGTCTCAGGAAATTTTTAAATATAGAAGACCGGATTTCGCCAACCAACCTCACTTTGTATGCAACTCGATCACCTGGATGGAATAAGGAGGAACACTATGGCTGAACTTCGCTCCGGCATCCTTAAACGGAGTTTCCACCGGAACGATTCGCGTGGGCGCAGTTATCGAATTCGTCTGTGGAAGGCTCGCACCCGATAAAGTCACCAAACTCCCAGTGTTTGCAACACTGCCCACGCCCGTCATCTCAAACTCAACCGGCTGCGCAACAGAAGAGGCATTTACTAACTTCAAATAAACCGTTCCCTTGGCTGGATCACGCGTAACCGAATAGAAGAATCGTGCAGCGTCGCCGCTCATCGAAGAAGATGAAACCTCGGTTCCAAGGTATTTACCAAACATCACCTGTGCGTAATAGCCTGGTGAGCCATAGCTGCTGAGCGCGTTGTATCCAATCAGATTAGACTCCCATTGCATACCGCCAGGATTCACGTTGACGAACAGCGGAGCATACGAAGCCATAACAATCAGGTCGCTGTTCCGCTCCATTCCGGTCATCCACGCCGCATCGCCAAGCGCCGCCCCCATATTTGTCGTGGGAGATCCCTCACGAGTAGCCCATTCCCCAACGAATATCTTTGGTCCGTTCCGATCCACGTTGTCGTAGTGCTTCACATCTGCAAAGAACTCATCGGCACGCTTGTAGTAGTGATCGTCAAGAACATCGGGCTTCATCCGCTTCAAAGGAGCGGTCGCAATCAATTGCAACTGCGGATACTTAGCCTTGATCGCCTTATAGAACTGTGCATAGCGCCCCTCATAGCTTCCAGAACGATCGAACCAATCTTCGTTACCAATCTCAACGTATTTCACCGAAAACGGCGCAGGATGACCGAGTTTGGCACGCACCCCTCCCCACTTCGTAGTGGTGTCGCCGGTAGCGAACTCGATCTCATCTAAAGCATCTTCCACAAAAGGAACAAGCGCCGGCCCTGGATGAATATGATCTCCTTTCAAGGAATATCCCGCATAAACGGCCAGCACGGTATCAATTTTCAGGTCCTCGCTCCACTCCAGAAACTCGAGCAGCCCCAGGCCATCTGACGACTGATAATTCCAAGGACTTCGGTGAGTTGGGCGGTCGACTAGCGGACCGATTGTATTCTTCCAGTCGAATCGTTCATCGATCTGGTCGCCCTCAAGATAGTTGCCACCGGGAAGGCGCAAAAACTTCGGATGCATCGCGGCCATCATCTCCATGAGGTCGGGCCGGTTACCGTTCTCGCGATTGTTATAAGTAGGCGGAAACAAAGATACCTGATCAATCCACACTCTCCCCGCATGTCCGACAGTCAGCAAGAGGTGATTCTCCGAAGAGGTCTCTATAGTTCCCGTTGTCAAGGTGAACTGATACTGTTTCCACTCCGAGGAGAGGGCAGGCGTCGCGGCAGAAGCCATCGCTTTGCCAGTGTTGTCGTTGATCAGGTTTGCAGTGAGCGGGCCCACATCGGCAGAATCGGCCTTTGCATACAGCGATCCTTTGTAGGTCGTATTTGGCCGCAAAGCCATTCCCCAATACCCTTCATTCCGCACCCCGGCACGATTCGAGGAATCGGCTTGTTTCACATCGATAACAAGGCTATGCTCGAGCGCCGTGCTTGGGCTCGCTTCTGGATCAATCGCCATGGATGCAACAGAATTACCAAAATGCTCGATATTCCAATGAGCGACCCCTCCAAAGCCGTGGTCCTGAAACGTGCGATTCCGAACCATCTCCGCATAAAGTCCCCCGTCATAGGAGTAATTGATCTCTTCAGTCATTAATCCGTAGAGTGTCGGACTTACCGTGTGGAGCGGCTTATCAAGCTGGATATTGAGCATGATCGGCGCTGATTGCGCAAAGCTAGTCGCAGCTATGGCAGCAAAGGCAATGGATATGAGAGAGATCCTCGAAAACAAAAAGGGGGTGCTCGCAGTTTTCTCGCTCATAACTCGT
>Ga0210397_10002840_pt1 | contig 10770 bp, 7 predicted proteins | sample IncBWH2OmetaG_FD_160126 | JGI IMG/M metagenome (GOLD analysis project Ga0210397, IMG submission 160126) | Forest soil microbial communities from Barre Woods Harvard Forest LTER site, Petersham, Massachusetts, United States - Inc-BW-H-2-O ...
AGCTCGCTGCCGTGATCACCGGGAAGCTCGACGGCCTTGGTTTCGGAATCGAGGATCATGCTGCAACCATGTTCTTTTGACCTTCACGTAATTGAAGCGCCGCTTCAAGTCAAAACGCCGAAACCCGCCAATGGCTCCCGGGGAGACCTTACAGATTTCTTTAAGTTTCAAACAATTGGCGCGGCCCTTGCATGTTCACGTGATGGTCGAAATACCGCACGTTGGCCGACAGGTTTTGCGGGCGGCATCGCTTGCCGCAGGCGCCATCGTCAGAATAAGCTCGCAGCCGGCCCGGGCAATCAGGGGAGAATGGGTGATGCGTCAGGTGTTGAGATGGGCCGCGTTTGCGGCTGCTTTCGGGGTCTTTGCTGGTCCTGCGGCTGCACAAGAGAAGCTGAAGATAGGCCTGATCGTGACCCTGTCGGGTCCCGCGGCCTCGTTGGGCGTTCAGGTCCGCGACGGCTTTAACCTCGCGGTGAAGGACCTCGGCGGCAAGATGGGTGGCCGCGACGTCGAAGTCGTGATCGCCGACGACGAACTCAAGCCCGATGCCGCCGTTTCCAGGGTCAAGGGCCTGCTCGAACGCGACAAGGTCGATTTTGTCGTCGGTCCGATTTTTTCCAACATCCTTCAGGCGATCCACAAGCCGGTCACCGACACCAAGACCTTCCTGATCTCACCGAATGCCGGCCCTTCGAGCTATGCGGGCAAGAATTGCAGCCCGTTCTTCTATGTCACCTCCTACCAGAACGATCAGGTGCACGAGATCCTCGGCAAGGTCGCGCAGGATCGCGGCTACAAGCGCGTCTACGTGATGGTGCCGAACTATCAGGCCGGTAAGGATTCCGCGGCCGGCTTCAAGCTCGATTACAAAGGCGAGATCACCGAAGAAAGCTACGTGCCGCTCGGCACACTCGATTTCCAGGTTGAATTGTCCAAGATCGCATCTCAAAAGCCCGACGCCGTCTTCACCTTCATGCCGGGCGGCATGGGCGTGAGCCTGGTGAAGCAATACAAGCAGGCGGGCCTGGCCGACCAGATTCCGGTGCTGTCGGCTTTCACGGTTGATGAATCGACGCTGCCGGCGCAGCAGGATGCGGCGGTTGGCATGTTCGGCGGCGCCGACTGGGCGCCGGACCTCAACAATCCCGCCAGCAAGAAATTCGTCGCCGGTTATGAAGCCGCCTATAACAGCGTGCCCGGCACCTACGCGATGCAAGGCTATGACGCGGCGCTCCTGATCGACAGCGCCGTGAAGGCGGTCAAGGGCGACCTCGCGAACAAGGATGCGGTTGCTGCGGCGCTGAAGAAGGCCGATTTCACCTCGCTGCGCGGCAACTTCAAATTCAATGTCAACGGCTTTCCGATCCAGGATTTCTATCTGACCAAGGTCGCCAAGCGCGCCGACGGCAAATTCGAGACCGAGATCGTGCAGAAGGTGTTCGAGAATTACGGCGACCGCTACGCCAAGGAATGCGTGCCGGGCGCCAACTGAGTAAAGCGTCAGAGGGAGTGAAGTAACATGACAAGCGAAATCACCGGCATCACCCGTGCCAATGAAGGCATTCAGGGCATCTCCTGGAACATCCTCGGCCAGACCTATGTGCCGAAGCACCACACCGACCACAGCTTCTCATGGCATGCGACGTTCCCGCCCGGCACCTTCGTGCCGCCGCACATCCATCCCGACCAGGACGAATATCTCTATCTGCTCGAAGGCAAGCTCGACTTCATGCTCGGCGGCGCCGATGCGCAAGCAACACCTGGCGATCTGGTGCGGCTCGGCATGGGCATTCCGCACGGGATCTTCAATAAATCCGATCAGGTCGTGAAAGTGCTGTTCTGGGTCTCGCCGACGCAGAAGCTCTATGACCTGTTCTGGGGCATCCACAATCTGAAAGAACAGAATCCCGACACGGTGGTGGCGCTCGCCGCCGAGCACAACGTCCACTTCCTACCCCCGCCTCCGGGCGCGTGATGCTCTTCTCCCTCGCCCCGCTTTAGCCGGGGTGAGATTGCTCGAAGCGATAACCGCGAGTCCCATCCCTCCCCCTTGCGGGGAGGGTCGATCGCGAATGAAATGAGCGATCGGGGTGGGGGTATCGAAGACTCCAAGTACCGCTTCCATTTTCTGATATCCGCGCGAGCCCCCACCCGACCGGCGCTTCGCGCCGGCCACCCTCCCCACGCTGCGCGGGGGAGGGATGAAGGCCGTTTCCTCAGGATGAGGCCGGTAGTTACCCCCTCACCGCCGCTAATCCCGGCACCGCGGCGAAACCGGCCTTGCTGGCATAGCCGCGCACGATGGCTTCGCGCTGGGCGTAGCTCAGCACCTTGTCGATATCGCTAAATCCATCGGGCGCGAGCTGTTCGACCGCATCGATCACGCCTTCCGGCCCGCCGCGGCGGTTGGAGCGCACGATCTCGGCCGTCATCGGCAGGCGTTTTTGTTCGTAAGCGACCAGCGCCTGACGCGGATGTTCGGCGTGCGCCAGCAAATCCGCGAGGCACCGTGCGTCGAGGATCGCCTGTGACGCACCGTTCGAACCGACCGGATACATCGGATGCGCCGCATCGCCGAGCAGCGTGACGCGTCCGCTCGACCAATAGGGCAAGGGATCGCGGTCGCAGGTCGGATATTCGTAAAACTCCGGCGTCGCGGTGATCAGGCTGGCGACATCGACATGCGGCACCGAGAAACGCGCGACATGCGGCATCAATTCCTCACGGCGCCCCGGCCGCGACCAATCCTCGCGGCGCGGCGGCGCGGAGTTGCCGTCGCCGACTTTCACCAGTACCGCCCAGTTGGTGAGGCGGTTCGACGGGCTCGAGCCTTCCGCGATCGGATAGACCACGACCTTGGCGTTGAGGCCGCCGGCGACGATCATTGAATGGCCGGTCAGGAACATCGGCCAGTCGCGCGCACCGCGCCAGAGCATCAGGCCGTTCCAGCACGGCGGACCTTCGTTCGGAAACAACGTCTCGCGCACGCGTGAATGAATGCCGTCGGCGCCGATCAGGATGTCGCCGCGCACGGTCTTGATGTGACTGCCGGTGCGGTCGAAGAAATGCGCGGACACCCCGCCCTCGTCTTGGGTGAAAGCGCCGAGGCGATGACCGGTGTGAATGACTTCCTTGCCGAGCCGCTCCTCGACCGCCCCGAGAATGACGTTTTGCAAGCGGCCGCGGTGGATCGAGAATTGCGGCACGTCATGGCCGGCATCGATGCCGCGAACGTCGCGCCAAACTTCTTGACCATGTCGATTGAGATAATAAAGCACGTCGGTACGGATCGCGACGTCGTCGAGCTTTTGCAACAGACCAAGCCCGGCGAGTTCGCGGATCGCATGCGGCAGCGTGTTGATGCCGACGCCGAGTTCGCGGATGGTATCGGCCTGCTCGAACAGTTCGCAACCGATGCCACGCGCCCGCAACATCAAGGCCGTGGTCAGGCCGCCAATACCGCCACCGACGATAATCGCCTTCATCGCTTACTCCACTCAACCCACTCTCTCAGCTCTCCTCGCCAGTACGGGGCGAGAAAACGCTTATAGCGTGCCACCCGGTCTATTCAGCCGCAAGCGGCTTTGTGGCCTCCGCCTTGAGCTCGGCCCGGGTCTTCGGCTTAGCCTTAATTTTAAGCTCCTCGAAATCCTGCCGGTCCCGCACGCTGTTGCGGAAAATCTGCTCCTTGCCGGGCAGATATTGCGGCGGACAGAACGTATCGTTCGCGCCATACCAGGCTGCGGCCTTCAGCGTGAATGCGGGATCGACGAGATGCGGGCGGCCAAGCGCCACGAGGTCGGCCCGGCCGGCAGCGAGAATGGTGTTAACCTGATCCGATGTGGTGATATTGCCGACGCACATGGTCGCGACGCGCGCTTCGTTGCGAACCTGATCGGAGAACGGCGTCTGGAACATGCGGCCATAGATCGGCTGCGCGTCGCGCACCGTCTGCCCGGTGGAGACGTCGACGAGATCGACGCCTCTTTCGGCAAAGGCGCGCGCAATCGCAACCGCGTCGTCGCCGGTGATGCCGCCTTCGGCCCAATCGGTTGCGGAAATACGCACCGACATCGGCTTGTGCGAAGGCCAGACCGATCGCATCGCCTCGAATATCTCAAGCGGATAACGCAGCCGATTTTCCAGCGAACCGCCATATTGGTCGGTGCGCTGATTGGTCAGCGGCGAAATGAAGCTTGCGAGCAGATAGCCGTGGGCGCAGTGCAGCTCCAGCATGTCGAAGCCGCAACTCTCGCCACGCTGGCTGGCGGCGACGAATTCGGCTTTCACATGGTCCATCGCGGCGCGATCCATCTCGCGCGGTACCTGGCTATCGGAGAAGTAAGGAATCGGCGAGGCCGAGATCACGTCCCAGCCGCCTTGCTCGAGCGGACGGTCGATCCCGTCCCACATCAGTTTGGTTGCGCCCTTGCGACCGGCATGGCCAAGCTGGAGGCAGATCTTCGCGGCTGAGTTCGCATGCACGAAATCGACGATGCGCCGCCAGGCTTTTTCCTGCTCGTCGTTCCACAAACCCGTACAGCCCGGCGTGATCCGCGCGTCGCGCCCGACGCACGTCATCTCGGTGAAGATCAAGCCAGCGCCGCCGAGCGCGCGGGAGCCGTAATGCACCAGATGAAAATCGCCGGGCACGCCTTCTTCGGCCGAATACATGCACATCGGCGAAACCACGGCGCGGTTGGCGACCGTCATCTCACGCAGCCGAAACGGCTGGAACATCGGCGCTAAGGGCTTTTCGACCTCGACGTCAAAGCCCTGGTCGCGCACATGGCGCGCGAAAGCCTTGTCGACTTCGCCGACGAATTCCGGCGCGCGTAACGTCAGATTATCGTAGGTGATGGCCTTGGCGCGCGTCATCACGCCGAAGGCAAATTGCACGGGATCGAAATCCCAGAAGCGGTCGACGTGCTCGAACCAGACCAGCGAAACATCCGCCGCATGCTGGGTCTTCTCGACTTCCTCGCGGCGGCCCTGCTCGTAAGTCGCGAGCGCGGCCGCAACCGTCGGCCCGCGCTCCATGGCGTCCGCCAATGCGATCGCATCCTCCATCGCGAGCTTGGTACCGGAGCCGATCGAGAAATGCGCAGTCGCCTTGGCGTCGCCGAGCAGCACCATGTTGTCCTTGACCCAGCGCTGGCTGCGGATCATCGGAAAATTCCGCCACATCGAGCGATTGGTGAGCAGCGGATGTCCCTCGAGGAACCAACCGAAGATCTCCGCCATGCGGTCGGCGGATTGCTTCTCGTTCAGGCCCGTCAGGCCAGCACGCTTGAAGGTTTCCGGATCGGTCTCGAAAATCCAGGTCGATCGCCCGACTTCATATTGATAGGCATGGGCAATGAACGGACCCCACTCCGTCTCTTGGAAGATGAAGGTGAAGGCATCGAGCGGCCGGGTCGATCCCATCCAGGCGAACACATTGGAGCGCAAGTCCACTTCGGGTTCGAAATGGTCGGCATATTTCTCGCGGAAGCGGCTGTTGATGCCGTCAGCCAGCACCACGAGATCGGCGTCGGCAAAGCGGGATTCATCGTCGATGTCAGTTTCGAAGATCAGCCGGACACCGAGTTCGCGCGCGCGCTCCTGCAAGATCAGCAGCAACTGGCGGCGCGAGCAGCCGCAAAAACCATTGCCGCCGACGCGATGCACCGTGCCGCGGAAGTGCACGGCAATATCGTCCCAATAGGCGAATTCCTGGGTGATCCGGCGGTAGCTCGGCGGATCGTATTTCTCGAAATTGTCGAGCGTTGCATCCGAGAACACGACGCCGAAACCGAAGGTGTCGTCGGAGCGGTTGCGTTCGTAAACCGTGACGTCGGCCTCCGGCCGCTGCTTTTTGAGCAGGATCGCCGAGTAAAGACCGGCCGGTCCACCGCCGATGATCGCGACCCTCATGGGAACCTCGTCCGCCGTTTTCGAAAGCCGGGAATTATTTTAAACCTAAAACAATTGACCGGCAAGCCCCGAAGCACGGGCAGCCTTTCGTGATCGTCATGGCCAGGCTCGTCCCGGCCATCCACGTCTACTATATCAGCTAAAAGAAAGACGTGGATGCCCGGCACAAGGCCGGGCATGACGGTCGTGACTTGCGAGCGGACGCGCCAAGCAAACCTCGACGCACCCCCTCAATTCCCCTTGAACACCGGCTTCTGCTTGTTGGCAAAGGCCTCGAAGGCACGGGTGAAATCTTCCGTCGTCATGCACAGCGCCTGCGCAATCGCCTCGGCCTCGATGGCCTCTTCCACCGACATCGCCCATTCCATCGCCAGCATCCGCTTGGTCATGGTATTGGCGAAGGTCGGCCCGGCCGCGATGTCATTGGCGAGCGCGACCGCCTGCAGCAGCACCTCTGATGGCGCAACGACACGGCTGAAGAAACCCCAGCGCTCGCCCTCCTCCGCGCTCATGAAGCGGCCGGTGAACAGCAACTCCGAAGCGCGCGCTTGTCCAATGATACGCGGCAGGATCGCGCACGCGCCCATGTCGCAACCGGCGAGTCCCACCTTGTTGAACAGGAAAGCGACCTTGGCGCCGGTTGCCGCCAGCCGCATGTCGGACGCCATCGCGATGATGGCGCCTGCGCCGGCGCAGATGCCTTCCACTGCAGAGACGATCGGCTGCGGGCAGGCGCGCATCGCCTTGACGAGTTCGCCGGTCATGCGCGTGAAGGCGGTGAGGCCTTTGGTGTCCATCTTCACCAGCGGTCCGATGATCTCGAACACGTCGCCGCCGGACGAAAAATTGCCGCCAGCGCCCGACACCACCACCGCCTTCACCTCGTCGTCGAAGGCGCAAGCGCGAAAGAAATCCGCCAGTTCGCGGTAGCTTTCGAACGTCAGCGGGTTTTTCCGCTCGGGGCGATTGAGCGTCACGCTAGCGACGCCCGCCTCGACCTTCAGCAGGAAATGTTTCGGCTGATATTGCGCGAGCGGAAACGAGACGGGATTGGCTAATTGGCTCATGATGCTTTCCTTAGATCTCTCCACCAGCGACCGCAATCGCCTGGCCGGTGATCGCACCCGCGCCCTCACCGCACAGCCACAGCACGGTGTCGGCAACCTCTGTCGGCGACACCAACCGCCCTTGCGGATTGTGTTTGGTCAACTCGGCGATGGCCGCCGCGCGATCGCGGCCGGTCTTTTTCATAATGAGGTCGATGCTGCCGGCCACAAGATCGGTATCGGTAAATCCGGGACAAACCGCATTCACGGTGACGCGCGTGGCGGCGAGTTCCAGTGCCAGCGAACGCACCAGGCCGATCACCGCATGTTTCGCCGAAGCGTAAGCGCTGACATAGGCGTAGCCTTTCAGGCCCGCAGTCGAGGCGATCGCGATGATACGGCCGTGCGGCCGTTCGCGCATCGACGGCAGCGCCGCCTGGACACAGTGGACCACGCCCATGAAATTGACGTCCATCATGCGCTGGAATAGCGCCGCGTCCGATTTGGCAAAGGCCGCGGATTCGGCCGCGCCTGCGTTCGCAATCAGGATATCGATCGGCTGGCGGGCGGCGGCTTGGGCGATTGCGGCGCGAACTGCCGCTTGATCGGTGACATCGGCAACAGTGGAAAATTGCGTCACGCCCTGGGCGACCAGTTCGTCAAGGGCGGCCTTCTGGCGGCCGAGCGCGGTGACGACAGCGCCCGCTTTGGTCAGTTGAGCGGCGATTTCCCGGCCAATGCCGCGCGCCGCGCCGGTCACGACCGCGTGCGGGGAATGCGGCAGTTTCGTCACGCGCCATCTCCCCGAATGGTTTCAAAAGCCCTTCGGGTTCGGATATATTTTATACTTCAAGCTTTGGCAAACAAATCCGCCGGTCTAGTGCCCACTTTCCGAAGTTCGTGCTCCGCCGCAGCACCCACCTTCACGAACTTCGGAAAGTCATGGGCTACTCACAAACTTCTTGCAACTGGTACCGCTTTATCGATCTGAAGTCCCTGATCGAACTCGCCGCTTGCGGTGCAGGGACTTCAGATCGGCGGTACTAGGCTCAGGCCGAAAGACTGATTCAGTTGGCCGGGCGCGCGCCAACCGCAATCGGCACCACGATTGGCGCAGCCGCGGGCGCCGGCTCTGTCACCACCGCAACATTGGAGCCCAGCGAGTTCCACTGCTCCGCGCCAAGCCTGCCGGCGACCACGATCAGGATCCCGGCCAGTAACAGCCGTAGCGCAGTTTCGGGAACGCGGACCGCAAAATAGCTGCCGATCGCGATCCCCGGCAGTGAGCCGATCAGGAGCACACCCAATAACTGCCAGTCGGTCGACCCCATCGCCCAGTGCCCGATGCCGGCGACCAGGGTCAACGGCACGGCGTGGGCGATGTCGGAGCCGACGATGCGCACCATCGGCTGTTGCGGATAGAGCAGCAGCAATGCGGTGACGCCGACCGCGCCGGCACCCACCGAAGAGATCGACACCAACACGCCGAGAACCACGCCGACCAGCACGGTGGCTCGCGCGATTGTCGCGTCGTTCACGCGCTCCATGCGAACGCGCAACTTGTCGATAACAAGCTTGCGGAAAATGAGCGCGGTGGCGGTCAATATCAGCGCAAAACACAATACGGAATTGACCAGGCCGCGTGCCGCTCCGGTCGACAGATCAAGCTGCCAGAGAACCAGCAACGTCAGGAGGCTCGCCGGTACGCTGCCGGCGGCAAGCCGGATCACCGCGGGCCAATGAATAGTGCGCGCCCAGCCATGGACGGCGACGCCACCGCTCTTGGTGGCCGCCGCATACAACAGATCGGTACCGACGGCCGTGGACGGATGGACGCCGAACAATAGAATCAGGATTGGCGTCATCAGCGATCCGCCGCCAACGCCGGTCAAGCCGACCAGAAGGCCGACGCTGAAGCCGGAAGCCACGTAGATGGGATCAATCACGCCAAAGGAGCCCTTGAGGTCACCACCTCATGAGGTAGGATTATATTTCCCGGGGCGGCAATAGTGTGATCAAAAAAAGGATGATCTTTCTATTTGAGGCAATCCAGAGGCCATTTCAGCCTATGGATGCGGACACCACTGGCACTTGCGCCCCATCCAGCTACCGCTGTTTCTGGCATACCAAGCGCAGAGGAGGCGCAGAATCAGGCAGCGCCACGGCGCGCGCGCCGAGCGTCGCCGGCGACTCAGATTCGTTTCAAGGCCGTCAGGATCAGTTCCGGCGTCAGCGGGATTTCCGTGATGATAGCGCCAAACGGCGAAAGCGCATCGTTCACGGCGTTCGCGACCACTGCGGCGGCACCGGCGGTGCCCGCTTCGCCCGCGCCCTTGGCGCCGAGTTCGCTGTCTGACGTCGGCGACACCACATGGCCGATATCGATATCCGGCATCTCGCCCGACATCGGCACCAGATATTCCGCCATGTTGGCGTTGGTCAATTGTCCGCGCTCGTCATAGAGGCATTTCTCGAACAAGGCAGCGCCGAGCCCCTGCACCACGCCGCCGCGGATCTGTTCGTCGACGAGAAGCGGATTGATGATAGTGCCGCAATCTTCCACCACCCAGTGCTTGAGCAACTTTACGAAACCGGTGTCGATATCGACCTCCAGCCATGAGGCCTGGACGCCGTTGGTGAAGGCGAACGGATATTCGCGCGGCACATAGTGACGCGTCGCCATCAACTCCGGCTGAATGCCCGGCGGCAACGTGTCGGGGCGGAAATAGACGATGCGCGCGAGTTCGCGCAGTTCGATCCGCGGCTTGCCGTCACTGGCGTTCACGATCTGATTATTGGCGATGTCGAGCTCTGATGGCGTCGACTGCAGGATCGCGGCGGCGACATCCAGGATGTTTCGCTTGAGGACCTTGGCGGCCTGAAGCGCCGCTTCGCCGCCGATGCCGGCGCCACGCGAGGCCCAGGTGCCGCCGCCATAGGGCGTCTGGTCGGTATCGCCGAGGATGACGCGGACTTTCTCCATCGATACGCCGAGCACGCTGCCGACGATTTGCGCCGTCAGCGACTCCGAGCCCTGTCCCTGTTCGGTGATGCTGGTCTGGACGAACACCGCGCCTTGCGCATCGAGCCGCACCGCGACGCCATCCTGCGACGAGATTTTGGCGCCGCCGACGCCATAAAACGCCGCGCTCGGATTGGTGACCTCGATGAAGCTCGCAATGCCGATGCCGCGATGAATGTTTTGCTTACGCAAGCTCGCCTGCTCGGCCCGCAACGCGTCGTAATCCATCATCTTCAGCAGCTTGTTGAGGGATTGATGATGCGACAGCAATTCAAAACGCAGACCCGAAGCCGACACGCACGGATAAGCATCGTCGGCGATGAGGTTACGCCTGCGAATCTCGGCCGGGTCCATGCCGATTTTCATCGCGGCAAGATCGACCAGTCCTTCAGTCACCGAACAGGCAATGGGATGGCCGACCGCGCGATACTGGCACATCACATTTTTATTCTGGAATACCACGCGGGTACGGGCGCGGTAGTTCTTCGTCGTATAAGGGCCGCCGACGAGGTTGACGACCTGGTTGGCTTCGATCGCGCTGGTGCGCGGGTACATCGAATACGGACCGATGCCGGTGAGATCGTCGATCTCGAACGCCGTGATGGTGCCGTCGCGATTGACCCCGATGCGGCCCTTGCAACGATGGTCGCGGGCATGGATATCGGTGTTGAAGCTTTCCATCCGGTCGGCGACGTATTTGACCGGCCGCCGCAGCATTTTCGACAGCGCGTAGGTCGCCATCTCGTCGGCATAGATATGGACCTTGATGCCGAAGGAGCCGCC
>Ga0210397_10002842_pt1 | contig 10770 bp, 12 predicted proteins | sample IncBWH2OmetaG_FD_160126 | JGI IMG/M metagenome (GOLD analysis project Ga0210397, IMG submission 160126) | Forest soil microbial communities from Barre Woods Harvard Forest LTER site, Petersham, Massachusetts, United States - Inc-BW-H-2-O ...
CCATGCTCCCGCGCCTCACCCCGCCCCACGTCCGCGACCCGCTCTGCCGCGGGGGGCTCGGGCCCGACTACGAGGCCGGCATGCTCGGCAGCGAGCGCGAGGGGTGGGGCGGCGACCTCGCACTGAGCCTGGCGCTCGGCGAGGCGCTCGGCGCCTTCTCCTGCGGCCACCCCCATGACGGACAGAGGCCGCCGCGCCCGCGGCGCGCCGTCGACCCGCGCATGGGCGCCGTGACGTCGATGGCGTCCGCGCCGAGTGCGCCGAGCGCCCCGTCCGGCGGGGGCGGCGGAGCGACCGCCGCGCCGTCGGGTGGTGCAGCGCCGTCGTCCCCCTCCGCCTCGCCCCCCGCCTTCGCTGGAGGTGGGGGCGGCGGCGGAGGCCGGGGTCGCGGGCGCGGCGACCACGACCGCGACTGGCCGCCCAGGTTCGGGCGGCGGGGGCGCGACGTCGAGGTGCTGGACGGCGGCGACCTCGACGGGGGCGAGGCGCCGGACGGCGGCGACGACGGCGAGACCGTCGAGACCGAGGTCATCGACTACGACTCCGCGCCGGCCGCGCCCTCGACGCAGATCGTCCGCGTGCCCGGCGAGACCAAGATCGTCCGCGTCCCGGTGGCCGTCCCGTCCGCCCCCCGCGTGGTCGAGGTGGCCGCCCCGGACCCCGGGCCCGTCGTGGTCGAGGAGGACGCGTGGCCGCCCCGGATCGGCCGGAGGCGCTGGGGCTTCGGCGGAGGCGCAGCCGGGGGCGGGTGGCGCGGTGGCGCTGGACCGTGGGGCGGGGGTGGCCGCGCGGGGGGCGGCGTCGGACCCGGCCACGTCTCCGGCTCCGGCGTGGCCGTGGGCTCGCGCACGACCCCGCGCGCGGCGCTCTCCGCCGGGCAGGGCAACGCCTACGACACCGGCGGCCACGGGTACGGCTCGAACCAGGCGGCGGCGCAGAGCGGCAGGTACGGCGCGGGGCAGAGCCTGCGCCAGGCCGCGACGAACCAGGCGGCGGGCAAGGGCCTGTCGAAGGCCGACGCCGACGCCGAGGCGGCGGGCTACCGGGCCGCGGGCCTCCCGGTCGCGGCCCGGGACCTGGCGGCGGACCCGAGCCTCAAGGGGGTTGACCCCGCGCTCGGCTACGTGCGGCTCGGCTGGCACGGCGACCGAGTGGTAGGCGACCGGCGCCTCGCCCGGGCCATCGCGGCGTGGCGGAGCGACCCGCTCACGCGGGCCCGGCTGGAGGCGGGCGGCACGGTCTACGGCTTCGACCTGGGGACCATCATGGCGGCGGCGGGGGTGCCCGTCGAGGTGCCGGTGGACGTCGACCCGCCGCTCGTGGGGCCCGGCGTCCTCGGCGGGCTCGCTCGCGGGGGGGGCGGACTCGGTGGGGGAGGCGGGCGGCGGTTCGGTAGGCGCGCCCGCGCCTACGACGGATCCTGGCCGCCGGCCTACGCGACGAGCCCCGTCCTCTACGAGGACGACGGCGACGACGGCGCGCCCGCCTCCGACCCGCCGCTCTTCGGCTACTCGGCCCCGCGGTGCATGTCGGGATGCGGGACCGGGGCCTGACCCGTGTCGTGGTGGACGAACCTCCTGGCCAGGCTGGGCAACGCCGAGCACGCGCTCGAGCGGGCCCTCGGCCTGCCCGGCGTCCCGGCGGACGCGCCGGTCGACGGGGAGGCGCCCGCAGCAGCGGTCGCGGGCGGCGGCGTCGCGTCGGTAGCCGCTGCGCCCTCGACGCTCACGCCAAAGGCAGGGACGGAGGCGCGGGCGGCCAGGATCCGCGCGCTCGCGGCCGACCTCTCGGCCGCCTGGCCGGAGCTGTCCGGCGAGGCCGGGCCGATGCCGCCGCAGGCGCTGGAGTTGGCGCTGGCCCAGGCGGGGCTGGAGTCCTCGTGGGGCGCGGGCTGGACCGACCACACCGCGAGGGGCGGCGGCGACATGCGCGGCTCCAACAACTTCGGCGCCCGGCAGTGCGGGCAGGGCGGCGCGGGCGCCGCGTGGTCGTGCGTCGAGTACGGCGACACGACCCCCAACGCGGACGGCACGAGCACGCCCGTCAAGGCCACCTTCCGCTACTTCCGTGACGCCGAGGGGCGGAGCGCGGCGCAGAACGGCGCGCGTTATTTCCTGCGCGACCTCCTCGTCACCTGGCCCGTCAAGCCGCAGCTCCTGGCGGGCGACGTGGCCGGGTACGTCCACCGGCTCGGACCCGACAAGGCCAACGGGGGGCTCTACTACTACGGGGGGTTCGGGAAGGACTTCGCGGCGCGCGAGGCCAACTACGGCAAGGCCGTCGACCGTCTTTTGCCCGAGGTGGCCGCCGCGCTCGGGCACGACCGCGTGTACGCGACGCCGATGGGGGCGCCCCGCGACCCGGCGCTGGCCGGCGCGGGCGCCGCCGACCTCCCCGCCTTCGACCCGCCGGCGTGGGTCCAGATCGACGCCCCCGGGGGGCTCCGCGTCTGGACCACGGCGGAGCCGCTGAGCGTGGGCGGCGTCCGCCGGCCGATGAGCTTCGCCCAGGCGCTCGGCGCCGCGCGCGCCATGAACGCGGTCCTCGTCACCAAGCCGCTCTCCGACGCTCGGTGGGCGCAGGCGACCGACAAGCGCATCACCAGTCCCGTCCAGTCGAGGGACGGCGCCCACTTCAACGACCCGGCGCAGAATGCGGCCTTCGCGGCGACGCTCGGGCCCGTGGGGACGGCGCTGCGCCACGGCGGGTGGAAGGACACGATCCTCGACCCGCTGGTCCCGCTCAAGCGGGAGGGGCCGGGGAGCATGGCGTTCTACGGGTGGCGCAAGCCCGGCGGCGGGGTGTGGCAGCGGGGGGTGTCCTCGGACCACGACCGGAAGTGGATCGAGTACGACTCGCTCCACCCGCTCTTCCGTCGGGACGCCACGAGGGACGGTCAGCCCGTCGACCTCCTCGCGGAGCTGGCCAAGCCCGGGTCGCCGCTCGTGCAGGCGCCGGTCGCGCCGCACGTGCTGGAGGAGCTCGGCGGCGTGACGTCGGCGCCCAGCGCCATCGGCGGGCCCGACCCGCTGGCGTCGCTCCTCTCCGACCTCCCGGACAACGGCGCCGGGTTGGGGGTCGGCTGATGGCCGACTGGAAGCCCCCCGCCTGGGCCTCGGACCCGCTCGGCATCGGTCGCGCGGGCGGCTGGCTCCTCGGCCCGAACGCCGACGCTGAGAAGGCGCGGGCGGAGATGCGCGCCCGGTGGGAGAGCCTCGTCGCGTGGGGGGTCGAGACCCGCGCCCCCGACGCGATCCCGATGCTCACCCGCTGGCGCGACCACGCGGCCCGCTGGGAGAAGTCCGTGGGGTGGGGCATCGGGCAGGACACCGACGCGCTCCGCTCGCTGGCCGTCGACCTCCAGGTGGCGGAGAACTCCGCCGCGACGCGCGGCTACGTGCCGCCCGTCGTCGCGGTCGACGACCGAGGCGTGGCGCACGTCTCGCCGGGCGAGCCCGCACCCGCGGGCCGGCTCTCACCCGCCGTCGCGTCGCCCCACCCGACGGAGGCCACGCGGGTCAACGCCGCCGCAACCGCGGTCGACGACGCCGCGCGCGAGGCGCAGGACAGGGCGAGAGCGCCCGTCTCCGACCCCTACTTCGCCGCCAAGGCAGCCGCCGTGGGCGTGGCCGGCCTCGCCACCGTGGCGGGGACGATCGCCGCCTCCGGCGAGGCGCGCCGCATCGGCGTGGCCGCGCTCGGCGCGGTCGCGACGGGTGGGCTCGCGCTGCTCCTGTTCCTGCCGTCCACGCCCGCACCCGCACCCAAGAAGGAGACCAAGCCGTGAGCGAACCCAAGTTCGACGCCGCCACCATGAAGCGCTTCCGCCTGTTCCTCGTCGACTACCTGTCCAGCCTCACCAAGGACTCCCCGCCGATCTTCGTCCCCGACGACTTCGTGGCGCCGCTCGCGGGTTTCCTCCGCGGAACTGCGGACGGCGTATCCGGCAAGGCGGCGTGCTCGCACTGCGCGTTCGAGTCCGGCATGTGCGAGGCGCACCGCGCGGAGTCGAAGGCCAACTCGGGCGCGGGGCAGCGCTTCGCCGAGCAGATGACCGAGAAACTCGGCGGGGTGATCGAGAAGTTCGGCCAGCCTCGACCCGTCGACCTCCGCTCGGCGTGGCTCGGCCTGTGCGACTCCGCCGTGCGCGGCGGCAAGGTCGCTGCCGAGGCCGTCAAGGTGGCGGACAACGTGGTCGAGGCGTACCGCGCCCGCGCGGCGGGCCTCGGCGAGGGGCAGTAGGCGCGCCGTGCCGGACAAGCGGGCGCAGATCGCCGACGCGTTGGCGTCGATGGGCTACTCGCGGAAGGGCGCCGACGCCGCCGCCGAGAAGCTCGACGACCTGTCGCGCCCGCTCTCCGACCTCCTCCGCGACGGCCTCGCCTACGCGCGCGGCGAGAGCCCGAAGACGGACACCAAGATCGCGACGAAGGACCGAGGGAGCAAGGACAAGGTGAAGGACAAGGACGGCAAGCGCGACGGCTGGCGCCGCAGGGTCGCGGACCTCCGCGCCTTCGTGGCCGACCACAAGGTGGGCTCCGCCCTGGCGGGCGGCGTGCTCGCCGGCGGGCTCCTCGCCGTGCTCGCCGGCCGCGTCGGCCGCGCTGCGAACCCGACCGCGGCGGGCGCCGACCCCAAGGCCATCCCGCCGCCCCCGCCGCCGGGGAGCGCCACCGCGCACGCGGGCGCGACGCTTACGGTGCGGACCCCGAAGGGCAAGGCGCAGCCCGGGGTCCTCCGGAAGGCCGCCGGCCTCTCGTCGCCGATGCTGGCGACAGTGGCGGACGGGACGGCCGTCACGGTGGTCGAGTCGGCCACGGCCGACCGGCCGCCCAAGCGGTGGTACCGCGTCCAGACCCCGCAGGGGCTCGGGTGGATGCACGGCGACATCCTCAAAGGGGAGGGGGCGTGATGCGGGACCGAGACGCGCTCCGCGAGGGGTGGGAGGCCGTCGTCGCCACGCGCGACGCGGCGCCCGCCGACTGCCCGTGCCGGGCCGTGACGGCGCCGCTCATCGCGGCGTGGGAGGCGTGGGACGGCGACGTGTCCGACGCCGGAGCCCTCGACCTCCAGTGGGAGAACCTGCGCCGGGCGCAGGCGGCGCAGCGCGCCCCCGGGGCGCTCGCGCGGCAGGCCGAAGACTTCGCCGTCGACGTGCGGACGGAGGCCGAGGTCGCGCGCGACCCGCGGCCCGAGCGCGGCGTCGACGCCGCCATCCCGGTCGACGCCCTGGCCGAGCGCCTCGCCGAGGTGCCACGCGGCGCCCGCGTCGTGGCCTACTGCGCCAGCGGAGCGCGCGCCGAGCGCGCCGTGGCCATCCTCCGCGCGGCGGGGTACCGCGCGTGCAACGGCCACACGCCGACGTGCGACGTCCCCGGGGGCGACCCCCCTATGGGAGCCGCCCCTGGGTGGATGCAGTCGCTCGTGGACTCGCCGTTCCTCAACCCTGGAGTCGCCGCCGATCGAATCCTCCGCGCCGCCGGGGTCAGCGAAGAGCAGCAAGAGGCGCGCAGCGGCCAGTTCTCGGGGCAGCGCTACAACGACTGGATCCTCCGGGGCAAGGATCCGCCGGATGAGGCGTTCGACAGGGTTTTGGGGACGCCCGCCGAAGGCGTCGCGGCGGGGGCCGCTCACGCTAGCAAGACGCCTTCCACCGATTTTCTCGTCAAGGATCCGCCCCTCGGCGCCGCGGCGCCTGCCGCCCCCGCCGCCGGCGGCCTCGGCGACCTCCTCGGCGAGTTCCTCAAGCCCGCCGGGCAGCTCCTCGGCCAGGGCGCGGCGGAGGCGGGCGGCGGGGCCGGTCGAGCCGTGGGCCAGTCGGCCGCCGAGGCGCTGGCGGCCGGCGTCCCCGCCGTGGCTGAGGCGCTGCGCCGCGAGGTGCCCGCCACCGTGCAGGCCGTCACGGCGGCGGCGCAGCCGGCCGTCCAGCCGCTGGCGGCCAGCGCCGGCGAGGCCGCCGGGAAGGCGGGCGGCAAAGCTGCGGTCGAGTCGGCCCGCCGCGCGGCCGACGAGCAGGGGATGGGCACGGGCGCCAAGGCGGCGATCGGGCTCGCGGTCCTCGTCGGGGTCGTGGCGGGTGGCGTGGCCCTCGCCAAGCACAGGAAAGGGAAGAAGTCGTGAAGCTCGGTCAAGTCGCCTTCGGGATCGTCATCTACTTCATCGGGCGCGCGGGCGCGTGGCGCCACCGGCACGCGGCGGGCGCCTGGGACGCTATCGCCCGCGACGCCTGGGAGCGCAGGCAGGAGCACGAGGAGGTCGGCGCGCACTTCGCCCGCATGGGCGACCACTACGGCGCCGAGGTCGCGGCCGAGGCCCCCTTCCTCGTCGCGCCCCGGTGCGGCGCGCACGCGTGCGGCACCGACCTCGACCCGATCCACGACGTGTCTGGGCACCTCCGGACGGCCCCGCGAGTGGTCGTCGCCGTGCCGAACCCGAGGAAGGGGCAGCCGTCGTGACGCTCACGCCTCGACAGAAGAAAGTCGCCATCGGCGGCGGGGTCGCCGCGACCCTCGCCGTCCTCGTCGGGAGCGCCTACGCGTGGCGCCGCAAGGGCCACGGCGACCACGCCAAGCACGGCGCGGACGCGCCCCCTCCCGACGCCGCCGCCGCCTCGACGCCGGCCACGAGCGCGCCCCCCGGCGGGCCCGGCGCCGCCGCCTCGACCGACGCGGACGGCGCCAAGGTGGCCCCCGGCGACCCCGTGTCCGCCACGACGGACCAGGGCGAGGCCGTGGACGGGACCGTCGAGGCCGTCATGGTCGACGTCTTCCAGGTGCGCGGCCACGACGGGCGCCTGCACCGCGTGCCGCGCCACCGGCTCCGCAAGCGGGCGGCCCTGGCGCTCTACGACCGGGACCGGCTCCTGCCCGAGATCCTCCACGACCTCCCCGAGCGCCCCCGGCACGAGGAGGACCGCCAGCGCGCGGAGCGCCTCGACCGCGAGCGGGGGCGCCGGTGAGGGCCCTCGGCTGGATCCTCGGCGGCGCGGCGGCCGTGGGCGGCGCCATCCTCGCCGTCACCCAGAGGCCGTGGTGGTTCGGGCTCCAGCCCGCGCCGAAGGGCGCCGCCCCGGCCTCGACCACGGCACCCCCGGCGGCGAAGGGCGCGGCGGCCCCAGCGCCGGCGCCCACCCCGGGCGCTACGACCGCACCTCCCCCGCCGCCCGCAGCGTCCGCGACCCCGACGCCGAAGGCCGGCGGTAAGGCGCACGGCGGCGCGCCGAAGGCCGCGCCCGCGGCTCCCGCGTCACCCCCCGGCTTCACCACGCCCCCCGGGGCGGAGAAGGGGTTGGAGGCCATCGGCGGCCCTGGCGGCAAGGACACGACGATCGCCGGCGGCAAGGACCAGAGCGAGACGTTCACCTTCGAGCGCCCGGCCACCGTCGAGGAGGACCTCGGCGAGCGGACCCGCACGCTGGCGGACGACATTAAGGGGGTCTTCTCGTGAAGACCTCGCACATGGTCGGCGGCCTCGCCGCACTCGCCGCCGCCGGCGGCCTCTTCGTGGCCTACAAGCGCGGAGCGCTCGACAGCCTCCTCTCGCCCCCCGCCCCCAAGCCGGGGGCGACCCCGGACTCGAGCGCGGCCTCCGCTCCCGGCGGTACACTCCCCGCCGACCCGGCCGCCGCCGCGGGTGCTCCCGGCTCGACCTTCGTCGACCCGCACCGGCGGTGGCCCCCGGGCCCGATCGTGCTGTCCTCCGGCCCGCCTGGCAGGAAGCAAGCGCAGCGGGCGACGGTCGGCGCGGACGGCCACACCGTGACGCGCGTCGGCGCGCCGGTGCCCATGACCCCCGAGCTCCAGGCGCAGCACGACGCGGCCGTGGCCGCCTCGACGCCGACCGCGGCCCCGGCGGCGGCGAGCGCCGCGAGGGCCGCAGCGCACGCGTCCGCCGCGCACCCGGCCGCCAAGCCGAGTGCGACGTCGCCCGCAAACCCGCTAGCGGCCCTGCCGCCGATCCCCGGCCTCCCGCCCGCCGCGCAGGGCGCGGCCGGGCAGGCCATCGGCGCCCTCCAGTCGCTCGGCGGCAACAATGGCTCGCCGCTGGCGGCGCTCGGCGGAGCCGTGCCCGGGGGGATCGCCGCGCTCGGGTCCGCCTTCGGCGGCGGAGGTGGACCCGCGCCCGGCGGCGACGGGGGCGGCGCGGCCGCACCACCCGACACCTCGGGCGGCGGAGACGCGGGCGGCGGGGGAGGGGGCGACGGTGGCTGAGGGTAGCGGGTGGAAGACGGCGGGGAAGGTCGCGCTCGGCGTCGGCGCGGTCGTCGGCGTCGGCTGGCTCTTCAAGAAAGCGATCGAGGGCTCCCTGGTCGTGGGCGCCGCGGTCGGCGCGGGCCTCACGGCCGCGGTGGCGGGCGCGCTCGCCGAGCAGGGGGTCCTCGTGCAGCTCCCGGGCGCCGAGGCGCCGCCCGGCGCGGGCTCGACGCTGACCGAGGCGGCCGGCGAGGCCGCCGCGCTCCGCGCGCTCTGTCGCGAGGGGCCGGGGAAGGACACGTGCCTCCTGACCGGCGACCGGCTGGCCAGGCTCAAGGCGGAGGGCGTGCGCTTCTGGGCGACCCCGGGCGCGAGCGCCCCGCCCACCGCGGGGCCCGCGTGACGCCGATCCCGATCGAGGTGGTCGACGTGTTCGAGGCGGCGCTCTCGAACCTGCGCGACCGGCCCGACCTGGCCGACGACCGCGACGTGCAGGCCGTGCTCCTCTCCGGCCGCGCCGTCGTGCTCGCCTCGCGCGAGGTCCCGGCCGCGCCGACCACCGACGTGGAGGACACGCTCCCGTGAGCGTCGAGGACGACGTCTCCACCGGCGCGAACATCGGCCTCGGCGCCGCCGCCGCGGCGTGCGCGCCGATCCCGGGCGTCAACGTCTTCTGCGCCGCGGGAGCAGCCATCGCGCGCGCCTTCGTCGCGATCGGGACCGCCATCTCGAAGGGCGCGCGCGACACGTACCACCCGGACGCGGCGGTGACGGCGGCGCAGCTCGCCGTCTTCGAGACGCTGCCCTCCGCGCTCTACGCGGGGTACGACACCCTGACGACCGAGGGCATGAGCAACGGCGCCAACCTCGTGCAACCGCGGACCGGAAACGCGGCGGGCTACGCGTGCCGCTTGGTCCGGTACAACCTCCTGATCTCCGGCGTCGTGCCGAACAAGGGCAACGCGCCGCTCTACAACCCCGGTGACACGGGGTCGAAGTCCAACCCCTACATCGAGTCCAGCACGCCGGACCCCGCGTGGCCGCTCACCGACCAGAGGGTCACGCAGAGGATCCTCGACCAGGTGAACGCCGCGGGCGGCGACGTCAACAGCCCGACGATCCGGCCCCTCCCGAAGACCCAGCAGGAGGCGCAGTACCTCCTCGCGGTGCTGCGCAGCCCACACTTCTCCGACTCCGGGATCCTCGGTTGGGACCCGACCCAGCGCGTCCTGCCTGGCCTGCGCCGCAACGCGGGGCGGTTGATGGCGCTGGCGGGCGAGACCCAGCCCGACCCGCGCCTCTCCGCCGTGCTCGGCGGCCCCGTCAAGCCGGAGCCGCTCGGCTCCGTCGCCGCGCCCAGCAAGGACCCCAAGCTCTCGGGCGCGGGCGGCGGATCGTCCCCCTCCCCGGCCGCCGTCGCGGCCGGGGTCACCCTCGCGGCCGGCGCGCTCGCCGGCCTCCTGTACTTCACCACCCGAAAGAGAAGGCGGTAGCCCCTATGGCCGGCAACGTACTCGCGTCCACCACCGTACCCAACAACGAAGCCTACCCGCCCGGCGGGGCGTCGATCGGCGCGTCCACCGACACCGGCGCCGCGCAGTCGAACATCAACCGCGAGTTCGCCATGGCTGGGCAACCCGGCGACGGCAACCAGGTCGACGTCTGGGACAGCCAGGACAACACGACGTTCTTCTTCGTCACGACCCTCTTCGGCGGCGACCGCAAGGTCGTCCCGCAGATCGGCCGCTACCTCCGCACCGTGAGGCAGAGCGGGACCGCGGCCGTCGTGGTGCAGTACGGCGACGCGACGAGCCCGAGCGCGGGCGGCACGGCCGTCGTCAACGGCGGGCAGCCCGGGCCCGTCACGGTCGGCACGACCGACGCGACCACGCTGACCCTGGAGGCGAACAGCGTCGCGGGGTACACCCAGACGAGCGCTGGCAACGTGACGCTCGGCTCGACGACGGCGCTCGCGTTCACGATCGTCCGCTCGGGGACGGGCGGGATCGGGGTCGGCGTGGCCGCGCAAGGCGGGTCCAGCACGACGATCGACACATCGGCCGCCGCCGCGCTGAACCTCGGCACCGCGAACGCCACGAGCCTCGTCGTGGGGCCCGGGGCGCTCACGTCCGCCGTGCTCCGCACGCTCGCCGGGATCATCGGGATCGGCGACAACGCGAGCGCGCAGCAGGTGACGCTCGGCAACGTGACGGGCGCGACGGGCGTCCGCGTGCTGACCGGGACGAACGGCTTCGCCCTCAACGCGGCCCTGCCCACGGGCAACGGCGCGACGTTCGACACGAGCGGCGCGGGCGCGATGCTCTTCGGGCAGACCAACGCCACCACGATCCGCCTCGGCGCCTCGACCACGGGGATCGGGATCGGCGTGGCCGCTCCGGCTGCTCCTGGGGTGACCATCGACACCGGCGCCGCGGGCGCCCTCATCCTGGGCAACACCAACGCCACGACCATCCGCGTCGGTGGCGCTTCGAGCGGGATCGGGATCGGCGTCGCGGCCCCCGCGGCACCCGGCGTCACGATCGACACGGGCGCGGCCGGGACGCTGCTCCTCGGCCAC
>Ga0210397_10002843_pt1 | contig 10769 bp, 7 predicted proteins | sample IncBWH2OmetaG_FD_160126 | JGI IMG/M metagenome (GOLD analysis project Ga0210397, IMG submission 160126) | Forest soil microbial communities from Barre Woods Harvard Forest LTER site, Petersham, Massachusetts, United States - Inc-BW-H-2-O ...
CGGGCTGCTGGAGCTTCCGGACCCCCCGCAGCGTCCCTGAAGGGATCACGCGTTTGAAGAAGACGCTGGCGTCGAAGGCGGCGCGTACTTCCTTGACATAGGAATTCGGGATACCGAATCGGATCAGGCCCTGGCTGACGTCGACGAGGTCTGCCCGCCGAAACGCCTCCACCAGCGGCGCGTGGGGCCGGGTCGGGCCGTATCTGGAAAGCCGATGATGTTCGGCAACGATGAGCGCCAGCTCGTCGGACCAATTCTCCCGACCGGTCTCTTGCAGCCATGCGTCCTGTGCCTCGATCGACGGCACCAGGTAGTCGAGGGTATCGAACGCGGCCAGGTCATGAAACGCTGCGGCGATCGCGAGCTTGTCGTCGCGGTCGGGCCCGTGCGGAGTGAGCGCGCGGGCGAAGTTGACCACGCGGTAAACGTGCGCTTTGTAGGCGTCGTAGCCGGCTTCGTCGCCGTGGGCACGCTGGCGGTGAGACTCGAGGATCTCGTCGGCCAGGGGCAAGCTGCGGAGGATATCCGGCGTGATCACGACATGAGCGTACGTGCGGCACCCGCTTCACATCCCGAGCCGCGGTAGACGGTGGCGCGACTGACACCGAGGGTAGCCCCCAAGTCGAGGATGCGACTGGTGCTCGCGTTTGCGCCGGGCGGGTCTGGTGGGCAACGCCGGACCCGTCGATTCGCCGCGATTTCCCCCCACATGACGCACGAAGTAGCGTACCGACATGAGAGTTCTGCTCGTCGAGGACGAGCCACGATTGTCGGCGACTCTGTCTCGGGGGTTGAAGGCCGAGGGCTTCGTCGTCATCGCCGCCCACACTGGCGTCGAGGGCCTGCACGAGGCGATTGACAACACCTTCGACGTCGTAGTTCTCGACATCATGCTCCCCGGCCACAGTGGGTATGAGGTGCTGCGTCGCATGCGGGCGCAAGGCGTGTGGACGCCGGTCCTGATGCTGACTGCCAAGGACGGTGAGTACGACGAGACCGACGCGTTCGACCTGGGCGCCGATGACTATCTGACGAAACCGTTTTCGTTTCGAGTGCTGGTGGCGCGCCTGCGTGCGTTGGTGCGCCGCGGCGCGCCCGAGCGGCCGGTGACGTTGACCGCTGGATCGCTATCCTTGGATCCCACTCGGCACATGGTGCAACGCGGCACGACGCAGATCGCGTTGACTCCGCGTGAGTTCGGGTTGCTGGAGTTCCTCATGCGCAATAAGGGCGCGGTGGTGACAAAGGCCGAGATATTGCGCAACGTGTGGGATGCCCACTATCAGGGACCCGACAATGTTGTTGAGGTGTATGTGGGATATCTGCGCCGCAAGATCGATGTTCCTTTCGGCACCAACACTATCGAAACAATTCGAGGCGTCGGCTACCGATTGGTTTGCTGAGGCAACGTCACGATAATCCTGGTTCCGCCGCCCCGGCGGTCGTCAATAGTGACCCTGCCGCGATGCGCCGCCACGACTTCGGCGACGATCGCTAAGCCCAAGCCGGTTCCTCCGCCGCTGCGGGCGCGGTCTGGGTCCAAGCGCACGAACCGTTCAAAGACCCGGGCTCGGTCGGCTGGGGCGATACCTGGGCCGTCATCACCGACGGTGAGTATGACGTTGCTCTCTCGGCTGCCAACGTGGATCTCGACACGCGATTTCGCATGGCGGACAGCGTTATCCACGAGATTGCGGATCACCCGCGAGACCGCTGCCCGGTCGCCGACCAAACGCGCCGGCGAGATCGCGGTGTGGATCGTGCAGCCGGCGTCGCGTCGCACACGAGCGGCCTCCACCTCGGCAAGTTCGTCGAGCGGCACCTGCTCTTCGCGCATGACCAGGCTTTGTTCGTCGGCGCGGGCCAGCAAGAGCAGATCCTCGATCAGCACCCGCATGCGGTGCGCCTCGGGAAGCAGGGTGTCGATCGCCAACTCTGCATCGAGCAGTTCCGGATGCGCCTCGGTGACTTCCAACCCGGAGATGATGGTGGCCAGCGGACTGCGCAGTTCGTGAGAGGCGTCGCTGAGGAACCGCTGTTGCGCGCGGTGGCCGGCTTCGAGGCGCGCCAGCATTTCGTTCATGGTGACTGCCAGGGCTGAAATTTCGTCACGCCTAGTGGGCACGGGGACCCGCTCGGCCAAATCGGAGGTTGAGATTTCAGCCACCCTGCTGCGAATAGCGTCCACCGATTGAAGTGACCGGCGAACGAGCCTGTAGGTGGCAGTTGCTGCTACCCCGATAATGATCGGGGCGCCGCAAGCAAACAGCAGCGCAACGGTCCGCGCAGTCGCCTCGACCGCCTCGCTACCTCCGCCGACGAGCACGGTGTAATCACCGGATGCAGTGTTGACCCTCTGCCCACTCACACGCATGTCGTCATTGGCCACCGCATCGTCTGACATGCCGCGCCGCAAGTTGAAGTCAAACTCAGTGATGGGCACTAGGGGTGTCGCAGGCGCAGATCCAGACCGCTTCACCACCTTGCCATTAGGGGCGACCACTTGAATTGCGACCACGCGCTGGTTGGTCGTCAGAAGTGTGCTGTCGAGATCGTCGGGCGAATCCGAGTGCAGGGCGTCAACAATGTGGCGAACTCTGCCCGCGGTGGCGTCGTCGACACCCGCCAACAACGACCGGTACAAAATCAGGTCCAAGCCCGCGCCCGCGAACGTAAGTGCGACCAGGACCACCACCGCGGCGATCGCGGCTGAGCGAGTGGAAATACCCAAATTGGGCAGTCGCAGTAGGTGGGCGAGCTCACTTCGCCGCAGCGGCCGGGAAGACACCCACATAGTCTGATTCTGCACGGCTGAGAGCCGGCTGAGAACCGCGAAGCTCACGATCTTGCGAGCGCAGGGCATCGAGCTCAATGCCGTTCTCAGCGGCCTCTCAGTGGCCTGCTCATAGCCTGGCGCTCCCATGCTGACGACGATTCATCTCACCTTGCGGGCGCGCAGTCGCTGGATTCGACTGCTTCGCGGAGTGTTTCGTGGCGCTGGTACCAGCCGCACAGTTGGCGACATCGTCAATTACGCTGCAGCGCATCGGCGCCGGTCATACGAAACTGCGCCGACTGCAGCCGCAATCTCTGGAAGTTATCTCTTTGTGGGTCATCAGGAAGTCGCCGATGACCGTCATGTGTTAGTGCTTAGCGCCTTTGGTCAATCCAACGAGGGTGTCGTCGACATCGGTGCAAAGCCCATATGGCCGAATGTGATCGACGCGGCGGTTGCAGCCCAGCACACATCGGGATCCGATCGGTACACGATCGATTCGGGGAAGACCGAAGGACACGTCTCGGACGAAACGCCGTCCGATGGAGATCAAGCATGAGTGTACCGGTAACGGAGGACTCAACTCCGTTCAACATTGGAGGACGTTGGACGGTCACGCTGATCTCAGTGTGTGTGACGTCAAGCTCATTTCTATTCATCAACGGCGTTGCTTTTCTGATTCCCTCACTCGTCGCTATGCGCCGAACGCCGTTGGCCGAGGCGGCTTTGCTGGCCTCGATGCCCAGCTGGGGCATGGTGACGACACTGGTTCTGTGGGGCTATCTCACCGACCGATTGGGCGAGCGGCTCGTGATGACTATGGGCTCGGCCCTCACTGCGGCCGCGGCTTTGTGCGCCGCATCGGTCCATTCGCTGGTAGTGATGGGAGCGTTCCTGTTCGCAGGCGGCATGGCCGCGGCGAGCTCCAACACCGCCGGAGGCCGATTGGTATCCGGGTGGTTTCCCCAAGGCCGGCGCGGGTTCGCAATGGGAATCCGCCAGACCGCGCAACCGCTCGGAATCGCCTTCGGCGCTTTTGTGATCCCGGACCTGACCGAACACAGCCCACGTTCAGGTCTGATGTTTCTCACCGCAGTGTGCGCCGTATCCGCGGTGGCCAGCGCGATTGGAATAGTTGACCCGCCGCGCAAACCCCGGAAGGCGGCGACCGACCAGGAGCTAGCCAGCCCGTACCTGGGCGCCGACACGTTATGGCGAATTCACGCGGTCTCAGCGCTGCTGATGATGCCCCAGGCAGTGACAGTGACCTTCATGCTGGTCTGGCTGATAAATGACCGTGGCTGGTCGGTTGCAGCGGCGGGAGGTGCGGTCACCGTATCGCAGCTGCTCGGTGCGTTGGGCCGCATCGTGGTAGGTCGCTGGTCTGACCGAATCGGCTCACGAATGGGACCTGTTCGCATCATCGCCATCGTCGCTGCAGCGGTTCTACTCCTCCTAGCTCTTTTCGATAGCACGAGTTCTCGATACGGGGTGCTACTCATGATCACCATCTCGGTGATTGCCGTGCTCGACAACGGGCTAGAGGCAACCGCGATCACCGAGTTCGCCGGGCCTTTCTGGAGTGGACGAGCCTTGGGCATACAAAACACCGCGCAGCGGCTGATGGCAGCTGCCGCACTGCCGCTGTTCGGCGCGCTCGCCGCCGCCGCCGAGTACCCCCTCGCGTGGGCCTTATGCGGGTTATTTCCTTTGCTAGCAGCACCATTAGCGCCGGTTCGATTGCTTCCCACTACTTCGACGCCAGCCAGCCGGAAACGGTTGGACGCCGATGTGAGCCCAATTAAGAGCTTCGAGAGGGCAGTTCCTTAACGCGCGACGGAATGACGGATCCATAACTCGGATTGCTTGGCGCAGAGACGCTTAACGGCAATCCGCGTTGCGAGCAAGGGAGAAATGTTGAGCCACCATATCGATGCGGCCCGCCAGCCCACGGCATGCGGACCGACCGCTGACGTCGACGACACTCGACGGTTCGCCGAGTCCGAGGCAGATGTTCTGGACAAGCCACGGCTGCGCGGATGGATCCATGTTTATTGCGCCTTCGCGGCCTTCGTCGCCGGTTCGGCATTGGTCGCGGTGTCGTGGGCGGTGGCGTCGAAGCAAGCCGGGCATGCGACGTTGGCCTACACGCTGGCGATCGTGGCGATGTTCGCCGTTAGCGCCACCTATCACCGCGTCCATTGGGGTCCGGCCGCCAGGATCTGGATGAGACGGCTGGACCATTCGATGATCTTTGTGTTCATCGCCGGCACCTATACGCCCTTCGCCAGGCTGGACATGCCCCGCTCGACCGGGCATGTGGTGCTGGCGATCGTGTGGGGTGGGGCGCTGGCCGGAATTGCGTTGACGCTGTTCTGGCCCGACGCCCCGCGGTGGCTGGGCGTGGCGCTGTATCTACTGCTGGGTTGGGTAGCGGTTTGGTACGCAGGGATGATCCTGCATAACGCCGGCGTGGCCGCGACGGTGCTGCTCGCGGTCGGCGGCGCCCTCTACAGCCTCGGTGGGGTGTTTTACGCACTGCGCTGGCCCGACCCGTGGCCGGCGACGTTCGGCTATCACGAGACATTTCACGCCTGCACCGCGGTCGCGGCGATTTGCCACTTCGTGGCGGTCTGCTTTGCGGTGTTCTAGCACCACCGCGGTGGCGTAAGTCTCTGATGCGCAGCGATTTCGCCGGTTGAAAGCTCACACCACTGAACTCAGATAAGGGAGGAGACCGCACATGACGAAAGCGGATGTAGCCGTTGTCCTCGCCTTATTCGCTGCCTTCGTATCCGCGCTCGGCAATGTGGTCCGGCAACGGTCCGCGCAGGAAGTTACTGACCAAAACGTCGGCCATGTCGAGCTGTTTTGCCTGTCGGTGCGCGATGTGCGGTGGTGGCTGGGCGCCGGAGGGGCGATCGCCAACTACGCGCTGCAAGCCGCCGCGCTGGCGCTGGGGTCGGTCGTGCTGGTGACGGCGTTACAGGTGACCGCGCTGCTGTTCGCGTTACCTGTCTACGCGCGTATGACCCGTCGCCGCGTGACTCGCTGGGAATGGACCTGGGCGGTGCTGCTAGCCGGTGCGCTGGCGGTACTCGTCACTGTCGGCGATCCTGACGCCGGCGAAGCGCGCGGCTCGGTGCAATCCTGGATTGTGGTCGCCTTGATCATGGGTCCGGCGCTGGTCTTCTGCGTACTAGGCGCGCGCATTTGGTCAGGCTGGTTCGCTGCGATGTTGCTCGCAGTCGTCGCCGGCTCATCGCTAGCGCTATTCGCGGTGCTGACCAAAGCGGTGGTCGATGCTGCGGCGGCAGGCTTCTGGTCGCTGTTGCATACCCCTGAGTTCTATTTCTGGGTACCGGCCGCGCTGCTAGGGATGATCTTTCAGCAGTCGTCATTCCGCGCCGGCTCGCTCACCGCCTCGCTGCCGACGTCGGTTGTCGCCAAGCCAGTGGTCGGTTCAATACTGGGCATAGCCGTCCTCGGCGAGACGTTGCACACTGGCGGCCCACGCAAATTTGTGCTGCTCGCCGGGGTGATATTAGTGTTCATCGCCACCGTTGCACTGGCCCGGGACGAAGCAGCGACCATGTCGACGGGGGCTGCGGAACAAACTGGCGAAGAAGCCCTTAGGCGCCGGCGTCGGGGTCGAACGGCTGCGGCGAAGCCATCGTCGAGAATGCTTCGTCTTTCCGGACGGCAGCGCCGCACAAGCGGCATTTCCGATCGACTATCTCCTTCACCGGATGGTCCACGTGAAGGGGATGCGACAACTGCACCGCAACTTAGCTGAGAAATCGCGCTTGGTGAGTTTCTCAGCGGCTTCTCAGCGGTCCGCTCATACGCTGGCGCTGCCATGATCACGACAATTCGCCTCGCCTTTCGGGCAAGCAGATTGTGAACTCGTAGCGTTGGCGGGTGCTCGTGACACTTGCCATCGGGTGGGAGTTCAACAGGCCTCAACGTCGAGTCGTATCGGGAGGTCGTCGATGAGGATCGCATCCGTCGTCGCGCGCCAGCTGCTGGACTGCAAGGCTCGGCCGTTGGTAGAGGTTGAAATCACCACTGATACAGGCCATGTCGGCCGCGGCGCGTCGCCAACCGGCAGTTCGGTCGGTGCTCACGAGGCGTTCGTATTGCGTGACGGAGACCGGGCCGAATACAACGGGCTGAGCGTGCACCGCGCCGTCTCCGCGGTGACCGACGAAATCGCTCCCGTCCTTATCGGCGCCGAACTCGATGACCCGCGATCTCTGGACCGGGTCATGATCGAACTCGACGGCACGCCGGACAAGCACCGGCTTGGCGGAAACGCGATCTACTCCACCTCGATCGCACTGCTGCGCGCGGCGTCCGCCGCCGTGGGCATGCCCACGTACGCCTACATCGGCGCACTGCTGGGAATCAAACCGCCGACCACCGTGCCGGCGCCCAGCTTCAACATGATCAACGGTGGCCGCTACGGGGATGTGTTCCAGACGTTCAACGAGTTCCTCGTTGTGCCCTATCGCGCCGACTCGATCGAGTCGGCGGTCGAGAAGGGTGTGAGTTTGTTCGGTGTGCTGGGCGAGGTGCTTGCCAGGCGGCTTGGCCGCGCACCGCTGGTGGCGTCGTCGTACGGGTATGTCGCTCCGTCCAGCGACCCGCGGGTTGTCATGGAGGTGCTGGCCGAGGCGGTCGAGCGCGCCGACTGTGCCGACGTCATGGCATTTGCGCTGGACTGTGCGTCCAGCGAAGTGTACGAGAAGAGCACGCAGACATACGCATTGAATGGCGAGCGGGTGACCTCGGAGGCTCTGATCGACTACGTCCGGGCGCTGTCAGAGGACTTCCCCATGGTGTTCGTCGAGGACCTGCTCGACGGGGACGACTGGGATGGGTTCACCAAAGCGGTTCAGGACATTGACCGTTCGATCATCCTCGGCGACGATTTGATCGTCACCAACCGCGACCGCCTGGAACGGGCCGTTAAGACCTCGGCCGTTGACGGTTTCATCCTGAAGCCTAATCAGGTGGGGACGATCGCCGAGGCACTGGACTGCTTCGAATACGCCTCGCGGAACGCCATTTTGGCGATCCCGTCGGGTCGGTCGGGTGGAGTCATCGACGATGTCGTGATGGATCTGGCGGTGGGACTGGGGGCACCGTTCCAGAAAAACGGCGCGCCGCGGTCGGGTGAGCGGATCGAGAAGCTCAACTTTCTGCTGCGCGTGGCCGAAGGCATCCCCAACTGCGCGCTAGCGGACGTGCCTGCCTTGGTGCGGTTCTGAACCGGCGCGCGCCCGCTAGCCACCCAACACCAGCCCTGCCGTTAAGGCGGCCACGCACACCGCTGACGCGATCGAAAGTACCACCCAGTCAGCCCGTTTCGGCCGCGACGGGGCCGCCGAGATCTGACCGGTGCCGCCGCGGGCGGCGATCGCATCGCCCATCTCGTCCGCGCGCCGGAGTGTCACGGTGATGACCGCGACGATCAAGTCGATCACGTCTGCCGCCAGTTGCCTGACACGGGCCCTGCGGGTGCGTGGTGTCTCTTTGGGCCGCAACCGGCGAGCGGCGTAGAGCACCCGGAATTCGTCGATCAGCATCGGGAAGGTGCGCAGTGCGAGCGCCAATGCGACCGACCATTCATCGATCGGGATGCGCAGTGGTCGCAGCCGGCGACCCAGAGTGGCGACCGCAGGCGCGATTTCGGCGACATTGGTCGTCCACGACACCAGCGCGCCCATCCCGAGCAACACGATCGATAGCGCGGCGAATCGCAGGAATTCAAGCAGGCCCCCAAGACCGAGCGAGACCGGGCCCACCTGGATCTGCGGACTGCCGCCGGCCATTGTCGCAGTGATAGCGACGATTGCCAGCAGGATCCACAACCAGCGCGGCGGCGACGGCAGCACGCCTCGGGGAATATGTGCAAGCCACGCTCCCGCCAGCGCCAGCGCGGCCACGAGTCCGATCGTCACCCATCCTGGGTAGAGCGTCAGCAATACCGAAATGCCAAAAACGACAAGCAGTTTAGTGCCAGCCCACAGTTTGTGGATGGCGGAGCGCCCGGGCACCGGGCGCAGTAGCACAACAGGGCGAGGTGGCCGGCGGACCGGCTGCCGCGCCGGCGAGGTCGTCGTCAACTCATTGACGCGGGCCGCGGCCGACGCCGGTTCCAGCACACCCTCGCGCAGGCGCAGGGTGCGCGGGCACAGCTCCTCCAAACCGGCGAAGTCATGCGAAATGACCACGATGGTCAGACCGGTGTCACGGCGCCGGTCCGCCAGCAGCCGCACCAGACCGCGCTGGCTGGCTGCGTCCAGCCCCGCCAGCGGCTCGTCGAGGATCAATACGCGCGGCGACCGCGCCAGCAATCCGGCCAGGACCACGCGACGCATCTGGCCGCCGCTGAGCTGATCGATGGGCCGCTTCGCCAGCGCCGCATCCAGGCCGACGACGGCCAGCGCCGCGGTCACCCGGGCGTGATCGTCGGGCGAAAAGCCGCCCGCCGAAGCTACTTCCAGGTCGACACGGCTACGCATCAATTGCAGCCGGGCAGCCTGGAACTGCAGCGCCACCGCGCCGACCTGCTCAGAGGCTAAGCGTTCGTCAAGCAGGCAGGTGCCGGTGGTCGGTACTGTCAAGCCGGCCATGATCCACGCCAGCGTCGACTTACCGGAGCCGTTGCCGCCGTGGATCAGAAGCCCGTCGCCCTCATGCACCGCAAAGCTGACATCGCGCAACGCAGTCTGCGCCCAAGGAGTGCCACTGCCGTATTCGTGGCCGACGCCTGCGAGTTCGAGTACCGGCACGCGAGATTGGGGGCCCATCTCGACCGTCGGCGCGGGCGCGGGCGCGGACTCGACCATGGCGGTGTTATCCAGCGAATCGCTGAGATTGATTGTGCGATCGGCGTAATCAGCCTCGTTGTTGTAGTGGGTGATGTGCACCAAGGCGGTTTGGTGACGGTCGGTCAGACCGGACAGCACGGCGAGCAGTGCGTCCCGGCCCTGCTGGTCGACCATGCTGGTGACCTCGTCGGCGATGAGCAGCGCCGGCTCCCGCGCCAGCGCCGCGGCCACGGCCAGCCGCTGCAGTTCTCCGCCGGACAGGCCGCCGGTGTCGCGTTCGGCAAGGCCGACAAGCCCGACTTCACTGAGTAGCTGGTCGACATCAGTGGTCTTGTCGGGTGGCAGTCCCCACACCACGTCGTCGGCGACCCGCGTGCCCAGCACCTGGCTTTCCGGGTGCTGCATGACGACGGCGGTGCCACCGAGTTGGCCGAGGCCCACCGCACCAAGGCGTTCGACAGTTCCCGATGTCGGTTCGCGGCCGGCCAGGATCAGCATCAATGTGGTTTTCCCCGAACCGTTTGCACCGGTGACCGCGACGTGTTCGGCTGGCCCCAGGTCCAGGCTGACCGCGCGCAATGCGTCATGGTCGGTGTGCGGGTAGCGCAGGCGCACCTCGTCCAACCGCACCGGGACCGGCTGGATCGGCTCCGTGCTGGCCGTCGCGTCGAGTTTGTGCACATCGGGAATGCCGCCCAGCCGCTGTAGCACCCGCGAGAGCGCCCACCAACCGATCAGCGAAGCGCCCATGATCGCCAAGACGGCGTATCCGAGGACGAACCACTGCCAGTAATCCAGTGCTTCGGCGAGGAATCGCTTCAGCTCCTGCGCGACCGCCTGCAGGTGCGGCACCCGCGCCATGACTGCCGCGACTCCGTTAACGGCGGCGGTGATGGCGTGAAATACCAGCTGCCGAAGCCGCGTCAGGACGGTCAATGCGATGACCACCGCGGCGCCGGCGACAACACCGGCACCAAGGGACGCCGCGATCACGGTCGGCGTGCCACGGCGGCGGCGTTTCACGATTCCAGCCAGCCCGCCGACATAGGCGCAGAGCGCGACCGCCCCGAAGCCGCTCAAGCCGACTACCAGGAAGCCGATCACACCAGCTGCGACCGTCGCGGTGATCACAACGCGGATCCGGTAGCGATAGG
>Ga0210397_10002846_pt1 | contig 10765 bp, 12 predicted proteins | sample IncBWH2OmetaG_FD_160126 | JGI IMG/M metagenome (GOLD analysis project Ga0210397, IMG submission 160126) | Forest soil microbial communities from Barre Woods Harvard Forest LTER site, Petersham, Massachusetts, United States - Inc-BW-H-2-O ...
CAGATCCCGGAAACCATCATCGAACCGGGACGCGGCATGGTCGGCAATGCTGGCATCATCGAGTCCGAAGTCGTCCTGATCTCCAGGAAGAGCGACGAGGACGAGGTGCGCTGGGTGTACCTGGATATCGGCAAGTTCGGTGGTCTTGCCGAGACCATGGACGAGTCGATCCGCTACGCGATCCGCACCCCGCATGACGGGGCAGAGATGACGCCGTGCGTGCTCGCAGGTCCGACCTGCGATTCCGCCGACGTGATGTACGAGAAGCTGCCGTATCCGCTCCCGGTAACGCTGGAGATCGGCGATAAGGTGCTGATCGAGGGAACCGGGGCCTATACGTCGACGTACTCGTCGGTGGCCTTCAACGGCATTCCGCCGCTTCGGACCTACCACATCTGATCCTGCCTCCTATCTAGAGAGGCCTGACATCATCGGGAGCCGGCTCGCCGGCTCCCTTCCTGACATTGCCGATTTGGACAACGCAGCCGCGGGCTTTGCCGCCCGTGGGCTGTGGAGACTGACGTGCCATGACTGCTTTGCGAAAGACCAACATCGCCCTCACCCCGAAAGCCGCTCCGTTCGCGATCCGTGCGGAGAAGGTTTCGGACGTCGCCGCCCGTGAAGCGCTGCTCGATGCCTGCTTTGGCGAGAACCGCCATCTGCGCACCTGCCAGCGCCTGCGCGACGGACGTGCACCCGCCGAAGGCCTTGCCTTCTCAGCGATGGCGGAAGGCAAACTGGTCGGGACGCTGCGGTTGTGGCACGTCAGCGCCGGGGGCATCCCGGCGCTCATGCTCGGCCCTCTTGCGGTAGAGGCATCCTCCCGCGAGCTTGGGGTCGGGACCGCGCTGATGGACCACGCGCTCGCGGCGGCGGCGCGTGGCCATCGCGCGGTGATTTTGCTCGGCGATGCGCCCTACTACGCCCGCTTCGGCTTCTCGGTGGAGAAGATGGCCGAGCTGTCGCTGCCGGGGCCGTTCGAGCGCGACCGCCTGCTCGGCCTGGAACTGGTCGCAGGCGCGCTCGACGGCGCCTGCGGGACGATCGTTGCGACCGGCGCGAAGGCCAACCCCGTCCGGCGGGCGCCGCGCGCCCGTGCGGCGTAGCCGTCGTCATGATGCGCAAGAACCGGCCAACCGCTCGCGCGATCGCGCGTCTGCGTTATCGCAGCATCGTCACCACGATGCTGGTGATGGCGCTGAGCATGCTGATCGTTCGGGACATATTGGTGAGGCGGTGGGGTTCCCCGCCGCCGGCTCCCGACGTGACACGGCGTTTGCCGTAAGCTAGTGGTCCAATTCCAACCGTTGTCTTGATTTTGAGCATGATCTTTTCGGAAAACCGGTTTCCACTTTTCCGGATCATGCTCCAGACCTGAAAGCCGAGGCCCGACATGTCGCGCCATTTGATTTCCACCGGCTCGCCGTTCGAGAAGACTGCCGGCTACAGCCGTGCGGTCGTCGACGGCGATTTTGCCTTCGTCGCAGGTACCACCGGCTACGATTACGCCACCATGACCATGCCCGCGGATGTCACAAGCCAGACACGAAACTGCTTCAAGACCATCGAAGCGGCGTTGAAAGAGGCTGGTTTCGCAATGGCCGATATTGTCCGCGCGACCTACTACCTCATCGACGTCAATGACGCGGATGCGCATTTTGCAGTTTGCGGCGAGGTCCTCGGCGACATCAGACCAGCCGCCACGATGCTGGTGGTCGCCGGCCTTCTAAAGCCCGAGATGAAGGTCGAGATCGAAGTGACCGCCAAGCGCCGCAGCATCTGAAATACATACTTCCGTCAGCACTTTTTCGGAGAGACCATTCCCATGAGCCCCGCCCCGCAGATCCACGCGAAAATTTCCGGCCCCATTGTCATGATCGGCTTCGGCTCGATCGGCAAAGGCACGCTGCCCTTGATCGAGCGGCATTTCGACTATGACAAGTCGCGGCTCGTCATCATCGATCCGCATGAGGACGGCGAACTCGCCAAAAAGCATGGCGTGCGCTTCATCCAGCAGGGCGTGACCCGCGACAATTATCGCGAGTTGCTGGTGCCGCTGTTGACCGCCGGCGGCGGCCAGGGCTTTTGCGTGAACCTCTCCGTCGACACGTCTTCGGTCGATATCATGACGCTGTGCCGGGAGATCGGCGCGCTCTATATCGACACCGTGGTCGAGCCGTGGCTCGGTTTCTACTTCGACAAGGATATCGGCACGGAGAAGCGCTCGAACTATGCGCTGCGCGAAACCTTGCTCGCCGCCAAGCACAAGAGCCCCGGCGGACCGACCGCCGTCTCCACCTGCGGCGCCAACCCCGGCATGGTGTCCTGGTTCGTCAAGCAGGCTTTGCTCGACATCGCCCGCGACACCCATACGCCATTCAACGAGCCGAAGAGCCGGGAGGGCTGGGGCCAGCTCGCCCACAAGCTTGGCGTTAAGGGTATCCATGTCGCCGAACGCGACACCCAGCGCTCCAAGAAACCGAAACCGATGAACGTGTTCGTCAATACGTGGTCAGTCGAGGGCTTTGTTTCCGAAGGTCTGCAGCCGGCCGAACTCGGCTGGGGAACCCACGAGACATGGATGCCGGAGAACGGCCGCACCCATCCCGATGGATGTGGCGCGGCGATCTATCTATTGCAGCCCGGCGCCAATACGCGTGTGCGCTCCTGGTGCCCGACGCCGGGCGCGCAGTACGGCTTCCTGGTCACCCATAACGAGGCGATTTCGATTGCCGACTATTTCACCGTGCGCGACGGTCAAAAGGTGATCTATCGTCCGACCTGCCACTACGCCTATCATCCGGCCAACGACGCGGTGCTGTCGCTGCACGAGATGTTCGGCGCCACCGGCAAGATGCAGCCGAAGTGGCACATCCTGGACGAAAACGAGATCGAGGACGGCATCGACGAACTCGGCGTACTGCTCTACGGCCATACCAAGAACGCCTATTGGTACGGCTCGCAGCTCTCGATCGAAGAAACCCGCCGCATCGCGCCGTATCAGAACGCCACCGGCATGCAGGTGTCATCCGCCGTGCTCGCGGGCATGGTGTGGGCGCTGGAAAACCCGACCGCAGGGATTGTCGAAGCCGATGAGATGGATTTCCGCCGCTGCCTGGAAATCCAGCTGCCGTATCTCGGCCCGGTGAAAGGCTACTATACCGACTGGACGCCACTCACTGACCGTCCCGGATTGTTCCCGGAAGACATCGACACCTCCGATCCGTGGCAGTTCAGGAACGTTTTGGTGCGGTGACGCGAGACTTTCGCCGCGCCTTGATCGTTTGAGTTCCCGGGAACGTGACCAGCCATGCGGCGTTGCTCCTCCGTCAGATCGGAGGAAGCGCGATGGCTTTCAGCAGTTCGTCTTATTTCGCCGGCATTGGAACCGTCGTTGCTGCGGTCTCGCTTGGATTTGCCGGCGGAGCGATGATCACCACCAGCGCCGTCCAGCCGCCCAACAAGCTCGAGCAACGCGCAGCCTCCAATGCGACGCCTCCTTCGAGCGCGACACCTGCTTCGACCGCGTCATCCAGCCCGGTGCAGCAACAGGCAAGCGTGACGACGCCCACGACACAGCAGCCACCCGCTCAAGTCCAGGCGGCGGCTCCCACGGCGCCGGCAGCTGATTCACCACCGGTTCAGCAGCCTCAGCCGGCGGCGCCGGTCGCGGCCAGAATCGATACCAAAACTGATGCGGCAACGAATGCCCAACAGCCCCCGCCGTCACCGCCACAAGCGGCCAGGAACGAAGACGCGGCACCGGCGCGGAATGAACGCGCGAACGCTCGGCCCACCGACTCGAACAGAGAAGCATCTCGCTCGGCCGACTTGAACAGGGAAGCCTCTCGCAAGCGAGGCGACGAGCGGAAATTTTCCGAACGCAAACGGCGGCAGGACCTAGAGCGGCAAAACTTGGACGAGGCGACCAACGTCGTCCGGCAGATGCCGCGTGACAGCGCGGTCGACCGGGTTGTCGACGAGGACGACGCGCCGCGTATCGTCAACAGCCCGCCGCGGCGTTTTGGCTTGTTCGGAGATGGCGAGGATTCGCCCCGCGCCGCGCCGCCTCCCCGTTTCGGCCTGTTCGGGAATTAACTCCCGTCATTTCGCCAAATAATCGAACGCGACGCTCCCGAGCCCCAGGGTCAGATCGGCCTTGAAATGCAGGGCCGAAATCACCTCGCGCACGGGCAACCGCGAGACGTCCGCTAGCGCATGCGGAAACAGACCGAGCGCCGCAGGACCGGTCCACGCCTCCTTCAGGGTGATGTCCTCAAGTTGAAAGCGAACCAGCTCGCAGATGCGCGCGCTGCCATCGACGTGCGGAATGATCTTCAGAATGAAGTTCGGCGCCTTCATCCCCTTCAGCACGGTATCGTGGTCCACGGCGCGATGCTTGTAGCCCATGGTGGCCGATACACACAGCACCGAGCCGTAATGCAGCGAGCCGACCAGCACGTCAGTCTCCACCTCGATCTTCGGCTTGGCGAGTTTTTTGGGAAAACCCCAGAGCTCGCGGCCGCCCGCGATCGGCGCGTCATCGTCGAGGTACATCGCATGGGTATAGGCGCCCTCTTCGCCGTTGAGGCGAACCGGAATCACCTGCCCGGTTTCGGTGTAATCGCCGAAGCCCGTCGAATCCGGCATGCGGATGAATTCGTATTTGACAACCGGCTCGATGACTTCGAGCGGCTCAGGCACCACCGCGGCGAGCGCCTCGGGATCGGTGCGGTAGGTGATGACGAAATATTCTCGATTGAAGAAACGATACGGCCCGGGCGGGAAAGACGGGCTGGTGAGCGGCATCGAATAGGCGTTTCGCCGGACATCCTCGATTTTCATAAAATATTCTCCCGATGCGAGCCACGCCTCGCGCGTGAGCAACAACTATCAGGGAACATGGTGACATAAACGAGACGAGCCCGCCCGGCCGATCTTGCGGTTTCTCGCGATATTGAACGAGACCGGATAGCTAATTCCGATCTCTGCCCGTTATTTCTGCTCGATCGGCGGCGCCATCTTTTCAGGCGGCGCGGTGGGAAGGGCAGCCTTGGCGCCCTCTTTCTGCGCTTCGGTCGTCGGCGTTGCCGGCTCGGGCGCCGGCGTCGTCGGACGCGTCCCGCCGGGCTTTGACTCCGCGGGCTTGTCGTTGGTCGTGGTCGAGGGTGAGCCCTGCAAGGGCGGCGTTGCCTGCGCGAGCTGAACATTGGCGCGCGTCGTTGCAACGAGCGAGAATCCAGTCAGCACCAGTCCTGCCGTCAGCATGGCTGACGCGAGGAAAAATTCCGGCCGGCGCTTTCGGTCGTTGGAAAACATCATTTTCACCCACGGATGGTTCGTGAGTGCTAACGGGCCCAGCAAGGCATCGTTCCCGGGAACCTAAAGCTCCAAGAGGCCCGCTTCGCCGTCTTCTGCCGCGAAAGCGAGCAAAGTGCCGCCGGCGTTCCAGGCCAGCGCCGCAATCGCAGCACCACCGTTGCGATGAACCAGGATTTCCGCACCATCCGCCGTGCGCACCATCAACACGGTGCCATCTTCATAACCGGCTGCGAGGATTGCCTGATCGGGGTGACAGGCCACGGCTGTGACGCGCGCTTTCAGCGGCGCCAGCATCGCGGGCTCCTTGCCCATCGGCCCATCCTTGCTGGCGAACGGCCACATGATAACGGCGTCTGCGCCCGAGGTCGCAAGCGCCTTGCCGCCCGCGCTCCACGCGATCGAACGAACACGGCCGGGATAACCGGTCATGCGCATATGCCTGTTGTCGGCGAGCCGCCAGCCATGCAGCGCCGGCTCGTGCATCGCGGTCACCAGGAATTTGTTGTCGGGGCTGAAGGCCACCGCCAGATGCGAGCCCGCCCATGCCAGGAATTCGGGCTTGGCGGCCATATTCGGAAACCACAGCGTCACGCCGTTATAATGTGCGACCGCGAGCCGCAGGCCCTTCGGCGCGAAAGCGAGCCCGCCGACGGTCGTCGGCACGTCGAGCGACTTTTCCTGATCCTTGGCTCCGCGGATAAAGGCGGTCTTGCCGGCCGACCACGCGACAGCGCCGTCCGGATGCAGCGCGACATTGTCGATCCAGCGCCGCTTCGGATCGGTCGCGATCGCGCTGACCTCGCCTTTGGCGTTGAGGCTGACGACCTTGCCGTCATCGCCGCCGGTGACGATACGCGCCCCGTCGGAGGTGGCGCACAGGATGCCGCCACCATGCACGGAGACCGTGGCCGGCTCTGCCTCGCCCGTGACCACAAAGATATTTTCCTCGGCGCCGACGAAGGCCGCGCTTTCGCCGAGGAAATGCACGCCACTTACGGGCGCGCCAATCGCAAGGCTGCGCACCTTCTCAGTCACGGAAATGATGGAGGCGGATTCGCCCGGATCGAAATCGGTCATTGCGTAACGATACAGCGCTCGAAACCCTCGCGGATCATCTCTTCCGGCAATTCGCGGCCGATGAAGACGAGCCGGCTCAGGCGCGGCTCGCCGTCCTTCCACGGCCGCTGGTGATCGCCCTCCAGCATCATATGCACGCCCTGGAAAACATAACGCTCGTCATCGTCGCTGAAGGAGAGAATCCCTTTCGAGCGCAAGATCTTCTGACCTTCGCTTGCCACGAGGCCCTGCAGCCACGGCATGAACCTGGCCGGATCGAGCGGCTTTTCAGTGCTCAGCGACAGCGATTGCATGTCCTCGTCGTGATAGTGCTTCAAGCCATGCCCATGACCGTGGTCATGATGGTGGTGGTCGTGATCATGATGATGGTCATGATCGTGGTGATCGTGATCGTCCCCGGCTTCCAGGAACTCCGGCTCGATCTCCAGAATACGATCGAGGTCGAAGGCGCCGCGTTCGAGCACATCCGACAGCGCGACTTTGCAACGCTCGGTGCGATGAAGTTTGGCGTAGGGGTTGATGCCTCTGATCCGCGCCTCGACCTCGGCCAGTTCGGCCTTGGAGACGAGATCGGTCTTGTTGAGCACGATGACGTCGGCGAAGGCAATCTGGTTCTTGGCTTCCGGCGCGTCCTTCAGGCGATCGCTCAGCCATTTCGCATCGGCCACCGTGACCACCGCGTCGAGGCGCGCGTTCTTCTGCACATCTTCATCGACGAAGAAGGTCTGGGCTACCGGCGCGGGATCGGCGAGGCCCGTGGTCTCGACAATGATGGCGTCGAATTTGCCCTTGCGCTTCATCAACCCGTCGAGGATGCGCACGAGGTCGCCACGAACCGTGCAGCAGACGCAGCCGTTATTCATCTCGAAGACTTCTTCGTCGGCGCCGATGATCAGGTCATTGTCGATGCCGATCTCGCCGAATTCATTGACGATCACGGCGTATTTCTTGCCGTGGTTTTCCGACAGGATGCGGTTGAGCAGCGTGGTTTTGCCGGCGCCGAGATACCCCGTCAGCACGGTCACAGGAATTTTCGAGGACGTCAGTTCGGACATGATTACTCCGGAAGGCACTTGTTAGGACGCCGGCCGAAGGGGTCATTCTGCCCTAGTTGGCCAGCGCGCTCGTCAGCGTTGTTATATTGTGCCTGACCATGTCAATGTAAGTGGGGGCATCGCCCTTTTCACCGGTCAGGGCGTCGGAATAGAGCGTCCCGCCGATGCGGGCGCCCGTCTCCGCCGATATTCGCTGCATCAGGCGGGGGTCGCCGATCCGCTCCAGGAACACGGCCGGTATGTGTTCGGCTTTGACCTGACCGATGATTTTTGCAATGTCCCTCGCGCTGGGCTCGGCTTCGGTGGAGACGCCGACCGGCGCGATGAACTGGATGCCATAGCGGGCGGCAAAATAGCCGAAGGCATCGTGGGTCGATATCACCCTGCGGCGGCCTTCCGGAATCCGGCCGACCGCCTGCCGTACCTCACCGTCAAGCGCCTCGAGTTTGGTGAGATAGGCCTGCGCGTTCTGGCGGAAAAAATCCGCGTCCGGCGGATCGGCTGATATGAGCGCATCGCGGATATTGGCGACGTATTTTTCCGTATTGGTCACCGATTGCCAGGCATGCGGATCGGCATCGGAGCCGGCTTTGAGCGGCGTAATGCCTGATGTCACTGTTACGATCGAGGCCCGGTTGCCTGCCGCCTGAAGCAGCCGCGGCAGCCAGCCCTCAAGCCCAAAGCCGTTGATAACGAGCAGTTTCGCGTCGGCAATCTTGCGCACGTCCGCAGGCGTCGGCGTATAGACATGCACGTCGCCGTCGGGACCCACCAGCGTCGTGACGGCAACACGATCGCCGCCGACATTTTTGACGAAATCGCCGAGAATGGAAAAACTGGCGACCACGTTCAGTCGCGTTTGTGCGTGCAGCGGGCTCGCACTGAGCGATATCGCCAATATCGACAGAAGACCGCGCCAGGCCCGCATCACTCGCCTCACGCTTCGAGATGAGGTGCGGGAAACAGTTGCCGGACCACACCGCGGACATTGCCGAACAGGATCGAGACGACGTAGAGCCCGGCCGACACCAGGATGATCGCGGGCCCTGAGGGAATGCGGGTCTGGAACGACAGCACCAGTCCGGCATAACCAGAGATGATTGCGCTTGCGACCGCAATCGAGATCATGCCGGTCAGTTCGCGCGACCAGAACCGCGCCGTGCCGGCCGGAAGAATCATCAGGCCAACCGCCAGCAGCGTGCCAAGCGCTTGAAAGCCATTGACCAGGTTGACGACCACGAGCGCCAGAAATGTCAGATGCGCGAGCGCCCCGGCACGGCTGACGGTGCGCAGGAACAACGGATCGACGCTTTCGATCACCAGCGGTCGGTAGATCACCGCGAGAACGATCAGCGTCAGGGTGGCGTTGAAGGCAACCACGAGCAGCGTCTGGTCATCCATCGCGAGGATGTTGCCGAACAACACGTGCAACAGATCGATATTGGTGCCCTTCACCGAAACAATGGTGACGCCGAGCGCCAGCGAGGCGAGGTAGAAGGTCGCCAGCGAGGCGTCTTCTTTGAGATCAGTGTTTCGCGCCACTAGGCCCGCCAGAAGCGCGACCGCAAACCCCGCGATCAGGCCGCCGGCGGTCATCGCAAACAGGTTGAGACCCGAGAGCAGGAAGCCGACGGCTGCCCCCGGCAGGATGGCATGCGCCATCGCGTCGCCGACCAGGCTCATCCGCCGCAGCATCAGGAATACCCCGATCGGGGCCGCGCCAAGAGAGAGCGCCACCACGGCCGCGAGCGCCCGGCGCATGAATTCGAATTCGATGAAAGGCGCGATCAGCGCGTCGTAGATCATCGTTCAGGCTGCTTTCGAGGCGTCGGTGTCGACGGCGCAGGCGGTGGCGCTATCGTCAAAGGCCTCGCACATCCGCCGCGCCTCGGCGAGGTTCTCGGCCGTCAGCACCTCGGCCGTCGCGCCCCAGGCGACTTTGCCGCGCGCCAGCAGCAAGGTCTCGGGAAAATGAGCACGCACGAGATCCATGTCGTGCAGCGCCGCCAGCACGGTGCGCTTCTCTTCATGCCATTGCTCGACCAGCGCCATCAGGTCGGCCGAGGTTTTGGTATCGATGGCATTGAAGGGCTCGTCCAGCACGATCAGCCGTGCATCCTGCAACAAGACCCGCGCAAACAGCATGCGCTGCATCTGGCCGCCCGACAGCGTGCCGATGCCGCGATTTTCAAACCCGCTCAGGCCCACCGCGGCAAGCGCCTGCGCGACGCTCGCGCGAGCCTCTTTGCCGACGCCGCCAAAAAAGCCGGTCTGGCGCCACAGCCCGGTGCCGACGAAGTCGAACACTGAAATCGGAAAGCTGCGGTCGATGTCGGCGCTTTGCGGCAAATAGGCGATGTCCCTGGCGGCAATGCCGCCGGTCAGGATGCTGCCGGCCAGCGGCTTGAGGATGCCAACCAGCCCACGAAACAGCGTCGATTTGCCGGCGCCGTTGGGACCAACGACGGCAAGCAGCGCGCCGGTTGCGACATCGCCGCTCAAATGATGAACGGCCGGGTGGCGGTCATAGCCCAGCGTAACGTCCCGAAATTGCAGTTGCGCCGACATCGTCACTTCATCGCCAGCCAGACGAACACCCAGAGCGCGGCGCTGACTGCGACCGCCGCCGTAAACCGCGAAAGCACCGTCATGCGCAAAATCGACCAGGTCACGGGCTGCGCGGGGTGCGGAGCGGCAGGTCCGTGGCTATGGGCGTGGGAGTGCGGATGATCGTGGGAGTGCGAGGTTACCATCCGCAAATGTTATATTGTAACATCCAGAAAGTCTATCAGGCCGCCCCGACCACTCCCCGGATCAAAGCGAGCCCGGCAAATAGCCCGGCGATCGACAGGACCACCGACCCCAGCACATAGAGCGCCGCCAGCCCGATTTCACCGCGCTCGTAGAGCACCGCCGTATCCAGCGAAAACGCCGAAAAGGTCGTGTAGCCGCCGAGAATGCCGGTCATCAGGAACAGCCGCCAGGGTTGGGCGGCGGCGCCCTTGAAAGCCAGATAACCGGCGATCAGACCCATGACGGTCGAGCCGGTGATGTTGATGATAAAGGTGTGATACGGGAAATTGGTCCCGAAAAGTTTTGGGCAAACCACGTTCACGATGTGGCGCAGCACCGAGCCGAGGCCGCCGCCGATAAAAACCAGAAGATAGTTCATCACAACATTCCCGCCCCTAAACCACCGGCATCGTAAGCATTGCCGCAAGCCGGCTACGCCCGCAAGCGTGACAAATCAGCAAAAGCCAACGAAAAAGCGGCAGCCTCAGGCTGCCGCTTTTGTAAAAACCGATGCGATC
>Ga0210397_10002848_pt1 | contig 10763 bp, 10 predicted proteins | sample IncBWH2OmetaG_FD_160126 | JGI IMG/M metagenome (GOLD analysis project Ga0210397, IMG submission 160126) | Forest soil microbial communities from Barre Woods Harvard Forest LTER site, Petersham, Massachusetts, United States - Inc-BW-H-2-O ...
CCGAAAACCGGCGCGTGGATGTGAAGGTAATTGTGAATAAGGGAGTCGCGGGAGGAATGTAGCTGCTCGTTTGAGCGAATGAGGTCATCGGTGCCAGGTCTGCAGCTTCGCCGACCTTCGAGCGGGAACTGGGCGTGGATGAATGTGGAGGAGTGCTGCGACAGGGGCGGAATATGATGTCGCACGCTCACGTTGCGGCGCCCCCAGGCACGGTTCAGTAGCCGCGCCCGGGCCAGAACGCAAGACTATAACTTCTGACAGTTTCTTCCAAGCCATACAGGCCGTAAACTACTTGTCCTTTCGGAGCTTCAGCCTCGCTCAGTCGTCGTTCGAGCGAGGCTTTCTTCGCTTATCGAAATCCCCACTGCCTGTGGACAGTCCCGGATGGTTAACTGTCGAAGAAATCTCCATAGCACTCACCTTCCGACCAGTTTCAAAAGGTAACCGAGCGATTCCGGATTGCTCCTGGCCAACCGCATATTCAAGTATGTGCCCATGGTCGCGCCCCTTCAAAATCGTTCGTGGGCCTTCTACCGTCGTGTTTTCTCCTCGAGAGCGAGCTTGTAGCATACGTAGTACTTATAGATGTTACCGACGTATGTGACCGTCTCTTGCCCGATGTCCTGGGCGGCTACCAGTTCGACGTTAGAAAACCAAACATTGGGATCGAGTCCCATCGAGGACGCTTTCTTTCGTAGTCCGGCGATGCGGCTCGGCCCTGCGTTGTAGGCTGCAAATACGAACAGTGTCCGGTCTGTCGGGTCCAGCTTGCCGTCGTTAAAATATGTATCGGCGATGTTGCGTAGCATTTTGACGCCCGCATGGATGTTCCCGTCAGCATTGTCTACGTTCGAAATGTTGATAGGCGAGGCCGCCGCATACTTGGGCAGAACCTGCATGATGCCCACTGCGCCGCGCCGACTCTTCCTGTCCTGGTTCAACATGGATTCCTGATATCCCTGGGCGGCGATCATCAGATAGTCGAAGTCATATTCTGCCGCATACTTCTGAAATAGTTTAATCGTGGCGGTAAACTTTGCCATCTCTTGCTGGGACGTTGAATTTTTTACCCAGGTAGTCTTCTGCAGATAGCGCCGCAGCAGGGTGTTTCCAAATGATGTGCCCACCCCATGCGTGGAGACGAACGCATCTACCAGCTGTTTCAGTTGAGGATTGTTCTTGCGCATGACCCACGCCGTGCTCTCCCCCGTGGCGAGCGCCAGGTCGGGGTGAGGTTTTACATTGTCGAATACTTTGGACCAGAGTTCCGCTCGCGATTTCGTGCTGATGGTCGCCGGGATCAGGCCGGCGTTGACCATCTGGATGAGATCGTCCTCGTTCAGATTCTTGTCCGCTGCTTTGATTTGGATGAGGGGCTTTCCGGCCTTTTGAAGAGTTGCATTCTCTTTCTGCAGATTATCGTAAGAGACCATGAGCGGATTTGCGTAAATCTCTTTCCCTCCGAGCTGCTCAAGGGAGGAAAAGGAACCAAACGACGGTCCACTGACGACGATCTGGGTCACGTCCGTCTGAATCGGCGTCGAGAAGGTGAATCGTTGTTCGCGCTCGGGGGTGATGACAATGGCGTTGGCGACTAGATCGCCGAGACCTTCGGTGAGGGCCGCTTCAACCTGAGAGGGCGCTACTGGGATGTACGTGACGCCCACTTTTAGTTTGCCCGTTTTCTGTGTCGTGTTTACAAGCTTCTGAAACTCTTCGAGCGCTTCGTAGATGGCTCCGCGTGGCGTTCCCCTGTCATAAAAGAAGCCGATGGGGTTCAGAATGACAAGGGCGCGGATGTTGCGCCGCTTCACCATCTCGTCCAGATCGCCGGTGCGGCGCTCGAAATTTACCGGCAACGACAGTGTCTTCGAGGAGAGCAGGGTCGCCTTGGTTGACGGTTGAGCGCTCGACTGGTCGGAATCGGCCGGCTGCGTGGTTTGCTTCTTGTTGCACGCAGCCGTGAACAGCGCGATACACAGAAACAATAGAGACATTAGCTTTCTGGTCGAGTGGCGTGGTGGGTACGGACCTGACGTTGGGGTATAGGGAGTGCGATCGCTGTCCAAGCATGCCTCCTGGCAGTGGAAAACAGCCTAGAGGGCCCGGTGTGTTCCGATAACTGGTAGAAGTGACAGGGAAGAGACATCCCTGTTGCAATTGACAGTTGTGGGGGTGGGGAGCGGTCAGTAAATTGAGGCACGATCGGTTGGTCGGCGGTGCGAGGTGCTGGCCACGGAAGGAGAATTTCGAGCCGATCGTACGCAAAATTACGTTATGCCTGAAGCGACGTCGAACGTAGAGTTTGCCCAGATGATTCACGAGAGCGTGCACCATCACTCCTCACCGCCCAGTCGGCGGGCGCAATGGATCGAGATGGTGGAAGCGCTGGTGCTGGCGGTCGTGGCGGTGGCCACGGCATGGAGCGGCTATCAGGCGTCCAAGTGGGACGCGCGTTCAGCACAAAACTACAACCTTGCCGCGCGCACCACGGTGATGTCGCAGGAAAAGGCAACGCTTGCCGGCCAGGACCGCCTGTATGACATCACCACCTTCCATGCCTGGGTTGCCGCGCAGGTCGCGGGCCAGGACAAGCTGGCCGCATTCTATCAGCGGAGATTTCGGCCCGAGTATGCTGTCGCGTTTGAGGCTTGGTCGAAGCTCGACCCTTTGCATGATCCTTCCGCTCCTGCGGGCCCCATCTTTATGGCGGAATATATAAACGGAAGCGCTCAGGAGTCTGCGAAGCTCGCACAGGATGCGAGAACCTACTTCGAGAATGCGGTAACGATGCGGGAGAACGGTGATCAATATGTCCGGATCACCGTGTTTCTGGCTACCGTGCTTCTGCTCACCGCACTCAGCCAGCGTTTCGACATTCTCGGGCCGCGGATTGCGGTGGTATCGGTCGCGTTTGTTCTTCTCCTTTTGAGCGCCTACTGGATCTTAACGTTCCCCCGGGCTTAGTAACTTCGATTCAGCGTCGCCTTTTCACTCTTCTGAACGCTGTTATTTCTACGAGTCGTTCTCTCCCAGGAAGTGCGAATGGGCTGCGAACGTTCCTTGTGAGCCAAGGGCTCAATGCCCGAGATGTCACATCCTCAGGAGTGGGGGAGGCCGATCCAGTCGCAGGTAACGACACCGCTACCGGCCGGCAACAAGACCGGGGGTGGAGATCATAAGTCTCGGGAGAGACGATCGGAACAAAAATCGCGGGATAGTGGGAACGTAAGCCTCAACATCGATACGGGCGACGGGCGAGTCGACGCTCCGGATATTCAATTCGTTCCGTCTCTCAAAACGCAGGGACCGGCGACAGCCTTGGCGGGTGTTCAATTTTGAACAGACAGACAATCTATGAGTGTCTAGACTTGGTCAGCGTTGCGCGCCAAGGTGGAGCTATGAGTTGTCCGTCATGTGCATCCAGCCGCCAGGCGGAATTTCCTGCTGAAGTAAATATCCACTTTCGCGGCATCAAGAACCTGGACAATCCGGGCGTCCTGGTATTCCCCAAAGTCTTGGTATGCATGGATTGCGGTTTTTCGCGGTTCGGCATCCAAGACGGCGAATTGGCGCGGTTGGCTGCGGTCGCTTCGCCGGCCGAGATGCCTGGGAGGAAGGGAATGCCCGGGGGCGGCGGTTGTAGGGCCTGACTGCGATTGATCCGCTGTTCTAGCTCATCGTGTAGCAGGGATCATGATGAGGCTCGGCGCACGCTCGGGCGCAGAGCCGAAGCCTGCCTAGCCGGATCCCGAGCGCAGCAGACTCTTGCTAATAAACTGCTTGCCCTCGAGAGCTGCGTCCACCGCAGCGAGCAAACTGCCATTCATTGTCGTCTTCGCAACGTAGCCCAGAGCGCCAGTGCTCAGAGCTTCCTGCACGACATCTTCGGAAGATTCTTGGGTTACGAAAATAATCTTGGAGTGTGGTACGAGTTGGCGAATCTGACGAGCGGCAGCAATTCCATTCAGGGTAGGCAGACCGATATCAAGAAGGATCAAATCCGGCCGTAGTTCCTCCGCTTTCCGAACAGCCTCCTGTCCGTCGGACACCTCCGCGATGATCTCGACACCAGGTTTCTTGCCTAGTGTCGCGCAGATAAGACGCCTAAACGGCAAAAAATCCTCTACCACCAGCACGCGAGTTGACGCCATTTCCTGTTCCCAGCTTCTCGCCCCAAAGGATAGCACTGTCGATGCCATACCCAAGTCTTCTCTTCTATCCATCATCGTCCCCAACGGGTATTTGTCAATACCCAGAACGTCCGAACAGCCTGCACGCTTGGGCCACGAGTGAGAATCGAATCCCTGATTGGACGTGGTACGGCGCGAGTCATGGTTCCCTTCGGAGCACGCCCGTCGGTAAAGGCCTGCTCTTGCAGAACTGCTGCTCGGTTGCACTACGGCTGTCAGTTTTGCCAGTAGGCATGGCTGAGAAGGTTTTCTAGGATCACCTCGTCAGTTCATCGTAGTTTCAGTCGAGCCAAAACAGCTCGCACGAGTTTAGGAAGGGCAACCCCCGAAAGGATAATTCTATGAAGCAAAATCGCAATTGGATCGCTTGCACTGCGCTGCTGTGCATGCTGTTTGCCGGACTGGCGTTTGGCGCGTCTGAAGGCAAGAAAGTCAAGATCAACGGAATGATTACCGGGCGGGACGGAGAAGATTTCACGCTGCGCACCACCAAAGGTCAAGCAAACGTTGTCGTGGTGCTGACCGATGAAACCAAGATTCAGACACCGAAAGGCCTCTTCCGGCATACGGAACAGGCTGTAACGGCTCTGCTCCCCGGTTTAAAGGTTGAAGTCGAAGGGACGGGAGACGAGAGCCGGGTGACCGCCAAGACCATCGAATTCAACAAGTCCGATCTGCAATTGGCCGAGATCATCCAGGCTGGCTTGAGCCCAACCGAGCAACAGCAGGCTATCAACACGGCCGGCATTGCTACCAATAAGGCGGGCGTGGCAGCAAACAAACAAGGTGTCGCCGCGAATCAGCAAACGGGCGCGGCCAACTCGGCGGCTATTTCTGCCAATTCGCAGGACATTCAGGCCAATCAGCAGGAGATCGAGGCCCAGAATAAGCGTTTCTCCGAACTTTCGGAGTATGACGAGAAGGCCAAAGCAACCGTGTACTTCTCGAGCGGAAGCGCGAAGATTTCCGATAGCGATCAAGCCGCTTTGACGCTGCTGGCGCAAAATGCGGTTGGCCTCAAGGGATACATCATCCAGGTCAAGGGCTACGCAGATTCATCGGGCAACGCCAAAATGAACCAGACGTTGAGCATGGAGCGGGCGAATGCAGTGATCGCGTTCCTGCTGCAGAACTGCCATGTTCCTCTCCGACACATCGTGGCGCCCGGCGCGATGGGTGTAGTCGATCCCGCGGCACCCAACGAGACGGCAGATGGCCGTGCGGAAAACCGCCGAGTCGACGTGAAGGTAGTCGTGAATAAGGGCGTCGCTAGCGGAATGTAGCTAGTCTGAATTAAGCCGATCTTCGTTAGCTTTGTCCGTGTGCCGCTTCTCTGCTCTCCTGTGAAGCGGCACGCGTGTCTCTAGAGAATTCTTCTCATACCTGTAAGTTCTGTCAGTATCCATGCGTGCGAGGGGCTGCTAGTTTTCTTTCGTTGGTACTACGTGAACCGGAGCTCAACCAAATGCCACCTGCTAATTGTTCAAGAAAGATTTTCATCGCAGTTATTCTTTGTCTGGCTGCACTTCCCCTGGTTCGAGCCCAGGACTCCGGCGATCTCGATAACTATAAGTGGCGAGTGGACGGGGACTGGTGGTACTCCCATCCTTCCGGCTATTTTGGCGACAACAGAACTAACAGCTACTTCAATGTCAACAAAGATTTCGGGTTTGGCAGTTATTCCACTTTTACCGGCAGGCTCGACTGGCATTTTGCCCATAAGCATCACTTTCTGCTGACCGGCACTCCGAACTCCAACTCGAAGACGAATACGCTTAGCCGGACAATCATGTTCGGGGGACAAACCTTCGACGTCGGTTCGGCTGTCTCCGCCAATGTCGATTCGATCAATATTGCTCCCGGCTATCAGTACGACATCATTCGGCGTGATCATGGGTTTTTGGGATTGGAAGTTGACCTCAATTTCATTGAAACGACAGCTAAACTCGCCCTCTCGGGAAGTGTGAATGGAACCGGGGGCGCCGTATCAGGCTCGAAGACGTTCTGGGCGCCGTTGCCGGACGTTGGCCTTGCGGCGCGCTGGTACCCCCTTCAAGACTCGAACCGGCTTTCTTTTGGCGGTTCGTTCCGGGGCATGCCATTTTTTGGCTACGGAAACTTTTTGACCGGCCGTGCCGATGTTGGTGTGGGGCTCACCAAGCGCCTGAATGTTCGAGCCGGCTACGAGATGGGAAGCCGCTTGAGTGTCCACGGCACTGCGGACCAGATCGCAGTGCAATTAATGCACCGCGGGCCGACGGTGGGAATCGAGTTCGACTGGGGCCAGTCCCCGGAAAAGAAAGTAAAGAATCCGAATGCTCCACCCAGCGACTGGCACGTGGATTGGGTTCCGTTCTACCTGTGGTTCGCCGGACTCAGTGGAAATGTCGGAGCAGGCGGGGTCACAGTTCCGGTCAGCGTGAGCTTCTCCCAAGTCTTCAAAGAACTCAACATCGGGTACATGTCCGATCTGGACATACGCCGGAAGCGGGTTGGTGTGTTTACCGATCTGATCTTCATAAGCCTCTCGTCCGACCAGAGCACTACTCCCATTGGGCCCCAGCCCACATATGTAGGTTTCAAGGCGAACGCAAAGCAACTGATTGTGACTCCGGAAGTGTATGGGCGCCTGGTGGATTCGGATCGCGGATCGATCGATGCGACCGCGGGAGTCCGTTTTTGGGATTTGAATAACAGCCTCAATCTCTTCCCGCCGAACAATGGGTCCACAGTTACCGTCGGGCAAACGCAAAAGTGGGTTGACCCCGTGCTGGGCGCGCGCCTGCGCCTCAACGCCAACAAAGGCATTTTCTTCGCCTTGATGGGCGACGCCGGCGGCTTTGGAGTTGGCTCACAGCTGACTTACCAGATTTACGCTGGAGTGGGAAAGGAATTCAAGACGAAGTATGCCGTCATGCTAGGCTACCGGTATCTGTTCGACGACTACAAGAATGGTGGGTTCCTGTATGACGTGCATATGAGCGGACTTCTGACTGGCTTCAAGATCAGGTTCAAATGACGCGGATGCTGGAGACTGAGGATCGGATCTGCTGCGGATAACCCGACGCTCAAGAACCCTCCGCTCACTTAGCCAGACTCTCTAGAACCATGCTGGTTTTGGTGCCTTGGCTGGCGCTCAAAGGTAGACCCTTTTGATCGAGCAACCGTCGCAGCTCAGTGTACTTTGACGGCCCAGCACCGGGCGCAACCTTGGCGGAGAGTTCGAGAATATTCCCTCCCGGACTCTCCCACAGTTCGAGTGTAAGTCTGCCGAACGACGACTCAGTCTTGGATTCCCACTTCGTTAATTTGATGTGGGCTAATTCCTTTACTCGGGACCAATCAATCCTTACTCCTGCCTCTTGCAGCAGCGTTTCCTGCTGTGCACTCAGTATGCTCCGAATCTCCTCACCCGTTTCGGGCACCCGACGGGGTTTATATTTGCGCGCCACAGAGTAGGAGATGTCTTCTTCCGCTCCAGTCCGATCCATTTCGCAGGGGAAATGCTGACGAAGCTTGGACGTATCAACCTGTTCGTCGCCAGCGGGCCAGCGGATTTTGACAGTCAGATCGTTATTCTGGCCCTGCCGGACTCTCACGATAAGCCCCTGCTTCATAAGGTCGAGTGGGTCGGTATCGAACAAATAAACCTGGCCCGCTGCCTTGTGTTCGAAACCGAGGGACATGATGACCGTCTGGATCGCTGGCGGCGAAAGCAGGAACTTGATCTCGCCCCGACAAGTTTGTTGTGCACACAGACCAGAGCCGAGAACCAGGAGCGTTCCCAAAGAGCCAAGCGTTCGCGTCCAGTAGAGTTTCATTGAAAGGAAGATTCGCCCCATCTCATATTGCTTCCGATCGCATTCGCGGGAGCCTGTCACAAGTGACAGTTTCTCGATTCAGGAATCATGGTGAAACTGTTGAGTCATGGTCGGGCAATTCAAGGGCGAATTCATTGTTCTCGTACTTGTGGTGGCGTGGGCGCTACCCTGTGCAGGACAAACACTTTTTCCTTCTCCCCAACATCAAAAGATGGACTACTTCGCCGGCGACTGGAAAATGCAGGGCACGATGAAATTGAGCCCCACGGTTCCAGGTGGGGATTTCACGTCGACCGAGCACAGCGAGTGGGTATCGGGTAACTTCTTCCTCCAGACGAAGTCCTCCATGCACTCCGTGATGGGCGACACTCGTGGCGTGAGAGTGATGGAGTACAACGCCGACGACAAGCTATACACCTATAACGCTTACAACAGCCTCGGCGAGCACCAGATGGCGACGGGTCGCGTGTTGGATAACATCTGGACCTGGACGTCCGAGGCGAAGCTGAATGGCGTGATTGCGAAGGGTCGCTACACGATTACGGTGGTTTCTCCGGTGGTCTATACCTTCAAGTACGAAACTCTTACCAACACTGGTGCGTGGGCCACCGTTATGGAAGGCAAAGCCTCAAGATCCCAGTAAGTGCCGTTCAGCGCAGGCAGAACGAGAGCAATTTCCATGCTTGGCTTTAGTTTAGATATTTGGGACTACCTGACCTTCTTGGTCATGTTCGCGTTGATCGCCGCCTTCCTTGCGATCGCTGTGTTGGTCCTGGGCTTGCCGGGGCGAATCGCGATTGCCCGCAAGCACCCCGATGCAGACGCCATCAACACGATGGGGTGGCTAGGATTTCTGGCCGTCGTGCCGTGGATGCAGGCGTTCATGTGGGCTTTCAAGCCCACTGACGTCGTTGATATCCGTTATTTTCCCAGGCAAGAACAGCAGAACATTGGCGAAGAGATTGCCCGGCTCACCGGCAAGCCGGACCCGGAAAAGAAGCTGGAACCGCCAGGAGCGAAACAGGTTGAGCCACCGCACCCGGGGCCGACGCCATGATGTTCGCGTTCCTCATCACGTTCCTCTTCGCACTCGTTGTCTGGCTGGTCTTCTTCAAATTCAAGTGGCTCAAGTTCACCAAGGCGTGGGGAGTTCTTGTCCTTTTTTTTGCTGCCCACTTATTCCTAACATTTATCGTCGGCCTGCGCTTCATTACTCCGTATTCCACGAATCTGAAGGTGGTGCAATACACCATCCAACTTGTTCCGCGACTGCCGGAACCGACTTTAGTGACCGCCGTATTGGTTCAACCAAATGTTGCGGTGAAGAAGGGGCAACCGCTGTTCCAGTTCGACCGGCGTCCCTACGAATATCAAGTGAGACAACTGGAGGCGCAAATCGAGGCGGCCTCCGCCAACGCGATCTCTTCGAGGTATAAGGTCGAGCAGTTGAAGGCAGGATTGGCCGGCGCCAATCAAGACGTGCGTATGTACAAAGCCGACCTTGATGCGGCGGAACAGAAGGTAGCCCGCTCGAAGAGCGAATTGGAATATGCCAAGTACCAGCAACAGCTGTCGCAAGGGTTATCACAGAAAGGTGCCGGACCGGAAGAGGACGCACAGAAGTGGACCGCCCAGATGAACGCGGATGAGGCTGCTGTGCTGCAAGCCACGGCCGAGGCAGCGCGCGCTCGCCTCAAATATGAATCGCAGTGGGAGGGAGTCAATACCACTGTGGCCGGTGCGACGGCGCAAATGAAAGAGAGCGAGGCCGCGCAAAAGCAGGCGGCTGCTACCGTCGAAAGTCTGAAGGCGCAACTTGAATTGGCGCGTTATTACCTCGACAACACGCTAATGGTCGCGCCCGAGGATGGCTACATCGTGAATCTCCAGGTGCAGCCAGGAATGGTGTCAGGGATCTATCGTATCGGGGGGATCGCCTCCTTCATTGTCGACAAAGACCGCTATCTGCTAGCCAGCTTCAATCAGGAGACCCTCAAGTATGTAAAGGTAGGGCAGCCGGTTGAAGTTGCGCTCGACCTCTACCCAGGGCAGGTGTTTACAGCCAAAGTGGACAGTGTCTGGTGGGCCAACGGGGAAGGGCAATACCTCCCCAGCGACATTATTCCGAAGTTCTATCCGGCTGACCCCATGCAGCCCCAAGGAGAGTTTGCCGTAAAGATTTATCTTCAGAACCCTGCCAAGGTTGGGCTTCCGATCGGTGCGCAGGGCGCCGCCGCGATTTATACGAGCGGGGGCGGCTTCGCCATCTTGCGGAAAATCACGATCCGCGTGCATTCGTGGTTCAACTGGCTGTATCCAATGCCATTCTGATGACTAACCTCACGAACTCGGCGCCGAACCGTCGTGGTTGGATTGCGCGAACCCTTGCTGGCGGACTCCTGACTGCCGTGGGATTTTGTCTCGGCGGTTGTGCGCTGCACAAGCCACCGGAGCAGCCGACGATCGTCGTTCAGGCGTTGCCCAAAGCAACGCCACTGCCACCGGCATGGAGCTCGAATCCAAATGCTGGGAAGGTCGACGATGGCTGGTTGAAATCCTTTGGCGATGCTGGCCTGGAAGTGGTAGTCGCCGAGGCCATTGCGAACAACCTGGACCTCCGCCAGTCCGCGGCACAAGTAGAGGGAGCACGCCAGAGCGTGATTGTCGTCGGCGCAAAACTGAAGCCCCAGGTGACCGCGCTCCTCTCCGCAGCGACGACCCGTTCGATAGACAAAGATGTGACGCAGCA
>Ga0210397_10002850_pt1 | contig 10755 bp, 11 predicted proteins | sample IncBWH2OmetaG_FD_160126 | JGI IMG/M metagenome (GOLD analysis project Ga0210397, IMG submission 160126) | Forest soil microbial communities from Barre Woods Harvard Forest LTER site, Petersham, Massachusetts, United States - Inc-BW-H-2-O ...
GAAGTAAGGCGGGTTCTGCACATAGGTCGAGCTCATGTTCCAGCGATAGGTCTCGCTCTCGACGGTCTTGATCTTGCGCCAGTTGGTGTCGCCCTTGAAGACGTCGGCATATTTCTTCTTGAAGATCGACGCGGTCACGAACTTCTTCATGAGCGTGTTGATCTCTTTCGTCGTCGGCCAGATGTCCTTCAGGTAGACCGGCTTGCCATCCTTGCCTTCGCCAATCGGCTCAACCGCAAGATCCTTCTTGACCGTGCCGGCGAGCGCATAGGCGACGACGAGCGGCGGCGAAGCCAGATAATTCGCCTGCACGTCCGGCGAGACGCGGCCTTCGAAATTGCGGTTGCCCGACAGCACGGCGGCGGCAACAATGCCGTTGTCGTTGATCGACTTGGATATATCTTCCGGCAGCGGGCCGGAGTTGCCGATGCAGGTGGTACAGCCGAAGCCGACGAGGTTGAAACCGACCTTATCGAGATCGGCCTGCAATCCGGAATTGGAAAGATACTCGGCGACGACCTGACTGCCGGGCGCGAGCGACGTCTTCACCCAGGGCTTGGCTTTCAATCCCTTCGCGGCCGCATTGCGGGCAAGCAGCCCAGCGCCGATCAGGACGCTCGGATTGGAGGTGTTGGTGCAGGAAGTAATCGCCGCAATCACCACATCGCCATGGCCGAGATCGAAGCCGTGGTTTTCGACCGAATAGCGTGTCGTGGCGTCAGCGGTTTTCTTGTATTCGCTGGCGAGCGCGCCGGCGAAGCCTTCCGCCACCGCGGGCAGCGCAATTCGACCCTCGGGACGCTTCGGTCCGGCCATCGAGGGCACCACGTCCTTCAGATCGAGCGTCAACGTTGTGGTGAACACCGGATCGGTGGACTTGGCGTCGCGGAACAGGCCTTGCGCCTTGGCATAGGCCTTAACGAGCGCGACGCGATCGGCCTTGCGCCCGGAGGTCTTGAGATAATCGATGGTCGCGGCATCGACCGGGAAGAAGCCGCAGGTCGCGCCATATTCGGGCGCCATGTTGCCGATGGTTGCCTTGTCCGCGACCGAGAGATGATCGAGACCGGGGCCGAAGAACTCGACGAATTTTCCGACCACGCCCTGCTTGCGCAGCATCTGCGTGACCGTGAGCACGAGGTCGGTCGCGGTGACGCCTTCCTTGAGCTGTCCCTTGAGCTTGAAGCCGACCACTTCCGGCAGCAGCATCGACAGCGGCTGGCCGAGCATGCAGGCTTCCGCCTCGATGCCGCCGACGCCCCAGCCGAGCACGGCGAGACCGTTCACCATGGTGGTGTGCGAGTCGGTGCCGACGAGCGAATCCGGATAGGCGACCTCGAACGTGCCGGTCTTCTTGCCGACCGTCATCTTCTGCTTTTTGGTCCACACCGTCTGCGCGAGATATTCGAGATTGACCTGATGACAGATGCCGGTGCCGGGCGGAACCACGGAGAAATTCGAAAACGCCTTCTGGCCCCATTTCAGGAACTCGTAGCGTTCCTGATTCTGCTTGTATTCCTCGACCACGTTCTTGCCGAACGCCTTGTTGTCGCCGAAGAAGTTCACGATCACCGAGTGGTCGATGACGAGATCGACCGGCACCAGCGGATTGATCTTTTCAGCGTCGCCGCCGAGACTTTGCATCGCGTTGCGCATCGCCGCGAGATCGACCACGGCAGGCACACCGGTGAAATCCTGCATCAGCACGCGCGCCGGGCGGAAAGCGATCTCGTGTTCGAGCGCGCGCTTCTTCAACCATTTCGAAACCGCGACGATATCTTCCTTCTTGACGGTGCGGCCGTCTTCGTTGCGCAGGAGGTTCTCCAGGAGCACCTTCATGGAATAAGGAAGCTTGGCGATCCCCTTCAGACCGTTCTTCTCGGCGGCGGGCAGGCTGTAATAGACGTAGGTCTTGCCACCAACCTTGAGGGTTTTCTGGCATTTGAAGCTGTCGAGAGAGGTCATGTGAGGCAATCCCAAATTGTCGGTCATACCCGGCAAGGGTACTATAGCACCAACTGAGGCAGTTGGCCGAACGGCTCGCAGCCGGCGGATTGTGCGGCGAGTCAAGTTCCGGCTTATAGAATCTTTCAACAATCCCCGCCACACCGAGAAGCGATACAAGCAATGCGCGGCAAAGGAAAATAATGCGGCTCTCGGGACGCGACGTCAGATGTGTGCGGGGCGGCCGGGAAGTCTTTTCCGGCCTCGATTTCGAGGCGAGCTCCGGCGAGGCGCTCGCGGTGGTCGGCCCCAACGGATCCGGCAAAACCTCGTTGCTGCGGCTGATTGCGGGCCTGCTGGCTCCCGCCGACGGGTCAATCGCGCTCGAAGGCGGCGAAGACGAGCTGACGCTGGCCGAGCAATCGCATTATCTCGGCCATCGCGATGCGCTGAAGCCGGCGCTTAGCGTGTCGGAAAACCTCAGGTTTTGGCAGGATTTTCTCGGCGGGGCGACGTCGGATCCGGCCGAGAACCTTGCCGTTGTCGAACTCGACCATGCAGCGCGTTTGCCGGCCGCCTACTTATCAGCCGGACAGCGGCGGAGGCTTTCGATCGCCCGTCTGCTGACCGTGCGGCGGCCGGTCTGGCTGCTTGATGAGCCGACCAATGCGCTGGACACCGCGGGGCAGAAACTGTTCTCAACCCTGATGGGGGACCATCTGGCGCGCGGCGGCCTGATCATCGCCGCCACCCACATGCCCCTAGGAATTGCCGCGCGGTCGTTGCGCATCGGAGAGGCCTCGTGAGCGCGCTTTCCGCCCTGATCCGCCGGGACATCCGGATTGCGCTTCGCGTCGGTGGCGGCGCCCTGATCGGGGTGCTGTTCTTCCTCACCGTCGTGGTGTTGATGCCATTTGCCATCGGACCCGACCTTGTACTTTTGGCGCGGCTCGGGCCCGCAATCCTCTGGCTCGGCGCCCTGCTCGCGAGTCTCTTGACGCTGGATCGCCTGTTCACGGCCGATCACGAGGACGGCTCGCTCGATCTGATCACGATGAGCCGGACGCCGCTCGAATTATCCTGCGCGGCCAAGGCGCTGGCCCATTGGCTCGCCGCGGGATTGCCGCTCATCCTGGCGACGCCGGTTCTGGGGCTTCTGCTTAATCTCGACGTCAGCGCGACCGCCGCCGTGGCGCTGACGCTGCTTGCAGGCACGCCGGCGCTAACATTCACCGGCATGATTGGCGCAGCACTCGCGGTAACGCTGCATCGCGGCGGACTGCTGCTCGCCGTGCTGGTATTGCCGCTATCGATACCCGTGCTGATCTTTGGCGTGGCGGCCTCGGAAGCGGCCATCACCGGGCCGTTATCTTTCGGCGCGCCGTTTTCGATCCTGTGCGCGCTGTCACTGTTCGGCCTCATCATTGGGCCATTCGCAGCGGCGGCGAGCCTCCGGCACGGACTGGATTGATGTTGATCAACTCTCGCTCAAAGACCTTATGCCGATTGCCTGCAAAGCGCTCGACCATTAACAGGATGCCATGACGCTGATCGACCTCGCCAATCCCACCCGGTTCCTCGCTTTCACGGCGCGCCTGTTGCCGTGGCTTGCGGCAGTAACCGCGATCCTGCTCGCGGTCGGCCTGTACCAGTCGGCGATGGCGCCCGATGACTACCAACAAGGCGCGACCGTCAAGATCATGTTCATTCATGTGCCGAACGCCTGGCTGTCGATGTTCGTCTGGGGTGTGATGAGCCTGGCCGCGCTGGGTACGCTGGTGTGGCGGCATCCGCTCGCCGACGTCGCCGCGAAAGCCGCCGCCCCGCTTGGCGCTGCCTTCACCTTTCTGGCGCTGGTTACGGGTTCGCTCTGGGGCCGGCCGATGTGGGGCACCTATTGGGAATGGGATGCGCGGCTAACATCGGTGTTGATCCTGTTCCTGATGTATCTTGGTCTGATCGCGCTGTGGCGCGCCGTCGAAGATCCCTCGCGCGCGGCGCGGGCCGCCGCGGTGCTGACGCTGGTCGGCGCCATCAATCTTCCGATCATCAAGTTTTCGGTCGACTGGTGGAACACGCTGCATCAGCCGGCCTCGGTGATGCGGATGGGCGGATCGACACTCGACCGCGCTTTTTTGATTCCGCTGCTGGTGATGGCGGTGGCATTTTCGCTATTGTTCCTCACCTTGCACCTGGCCGCGATGCGCAATGAAATCCTTCGTCGCCGTGTGCGCGCGATGCAGATGATTCACGTGGCGCAAGCCGGCCAGCGTCCGGCTTAACGCCATGTCGCTCGGGCCCTATGCGACATTTATCGCCACCTCCTATCTGGTGGTCCTGACGGTCGTGGTGTTGCTGATCGCGTGGATTGCAATCGATTACCGCGCTCAGAAGCAACGCTTGAGCGAACTAGAATCCGAAGGGGTCGTGCGCCGCTCCGGCCGCAATACGACGGATAAGACATGAGCGAGCCTAAAACATCGAACGGCACCCCGAACGACAAGCCATCGAACGTTGCCCCGCGAAGTTCGCGCTGGCTGATGGCGCTGCCGCTGATCGTGTTTGCGGCGCTCGCGGCGATCTTCTGGTTCCGGCTCGGCGACGGCGACCCCTCGCGCATTCCATCCGCCCTGCTCGGCCATCCCGCGCCACAAACGCCATTGCCGCCGCTGCAAGGGCTCGCCAATAACGGCGCGCCGATCCCCGGACTTGATCCGTCGGTCTTCAAGGGCAAGGTCTCACTCGTCAATGTCTGGGCGTCCTGGTGCGTGCCCTGCCATGACGAAGCCCCGCTCTTGACCGAGCTTGGCCGCGACGCGCGGCTGCAAATCGTCGGCATCAATTACAAGGACTCCGCCGACAATGCCCGACGTTTCCTCGGGCGTTACGGCAACCCGTTCGGCATTGTCGGCGTCGATGCCAACGGCCGCGCCTCGATCGAATGGGGCGTCTATGGCGTGCCCGAAACTTTCATCGTCGGGCGCGAAGGCACCATTGTGTACAAGCTGGTCGGCCCGGTGACATCGGATAACATCAACACCGTGCTTCGCGCCGAGATCGACAAGGCGCTGAAAGCGGGCTCCTGACTTGCGCTAATTCGACTGGCCGGGCGGCCGCGATACCAGCGACAAATTGTGGAACAGCCGCTTGCTCACAAGGTGCAGAAAATAAAACCCGAATTTGGGGTCCTGTACATAGAGCTGCATGACATGGTCATAGCTGATCCGTAGCAATTCGCCGTTCGCCAAACATTCGACTGTCGCTGTTCGAGCCTGGCCCGCGTTCAAAAATCCAAGCTCGCCAAACACCTCGCCGGTTTCGAGATCAACGCCGAGCTCCCTGACCCGGAAACGGCCAGACACAATGAAGTACATTTCATTTGCCGGGTCGCCACGACGAAACAGCACGTCGCCAACGGCAGCTGCCTGCGTTGAGCTGAAAGGTTTGACCCAGTTTAGATTCATGTCATCGCGGGTCGCTGCCTCGATCTGTTTGATCAGCCGCAGCATCTGGCGCAGCCGGACAATGTTAAGCGGCAACAAGACCAGATGAAGGATCAGCACCGGGTAGGCATCGACAGCGTAGCCATAGCCGATAAAAAGGAAATTGCTCACGATGCCCGCGACCCGGAGCGGCACCATGGTTTTCATGTAAAACGTCACGAAAACGCATGCTGCGGCGGCATATCCCAGCAATTCCGCGTGAGTCATTGATTGCTTTCTTGCGGAAAGAACAAACAGGAGGCCGAACGACAGCAAACTTTGCCGAGGATTTTTGGAAATGCAAGGCGTCCCACAAACTGTGGGCGAATAGAAGCCGCCGGCTAATGTGTGACAGATTGTTTCTGCGAACTCTCAGCTATCCAAAGTGGCGCTTGCGCCGCAACAGAAAAGGGACTCCCAGTTCCCGTTGCATGACGATGCACGGCTTAACTCTTGCTGACATCCCCTTCCGCCGCGTCGCTCGTTTGCAGCGAGACCGGTTCGAGATGGAATCGCTTGATCAACGGCATCTGGGTGATCGCAAATAGCATCGTCAACGGAATCACGCCGAAGGCCTTGAAGCCGACCCAGAAATCCGTGCTCTGGGTGCGCCAGACGAGTTCGTTCAGGATCGCCATCGCGAGAAAAAACAGCGCCCAGCGCAAGGTGAGGATTCGCCAGCCCTGCGGGGTCAGGTTGAACATCTGATCGAACAGGATGGCGATGAAGGAACGGCCAAACAGAAGGCCTCCGCCGAGAACCCCTGCGAACAATCCATAGATGATCGTGGGCTTGACCTTGATGAAGGTCTCGTCGTGCAGCACGAGCGTCAACGTTCCGAACACCAGTACGACAACGCCGGTGACGAGCGCCATCAGCGGCACATGCCGCGTCACGACATAAGAGGCGATCATTGCCGCGACGATCGCCACCATGAAAGCGCCGGTGGCGACAAACAAATGAAACTTGGCGTTCGCGACAAAGAAGACGAGCAGCGGCCCCAATTCGGTGGCGAGCTTGAACATCGGATGCGGCTGGGTCTTGTCCATTGTTGTTCCATTAAAAACGTTTCATTCTCATCCTTCGAGACGGCGCTTTGCGCCTCCTCAGGATGAGGACTTCCTTGTTTATCTTCCCTCATCCTGAGGAGCGGCGCAGCCGCGTCTCGAAGGATGAGGCCTACTCGATTCCTGCGATTGCTTGGGCGAAATCCCGCGCGGTAAAGGGCGCAAGATCGTCGACGCCCTCGCCGACGCCGATGAAGTGCACCGGCAGCTTATATTTCTCCGCCAGCGCCACCAGGATCCCTCCGCGCGCGGTGCCGTCGAGCTTGGTCATCACGAGGCCGGTGACGCCAGCGGTACGATGAAACGCCTCGACTTGCGAGAGCGCGTTTTGTCCCACCGTGGCGTCGAGCACGAGCAGCACGGCATGCGGCGCAGAGTCATCGACCTTCCGGATAACGCGAACGACCTTTTCGAGTTCGTTCATGAGTTCGGCCTTGTTTTGCAGCCGTCCGGCGGTGTCGATCAGGAGCACATCGCGCTTTTGATCGCGCGCCGCCGACAGCGCGTTGAAAGCCAGGCTTGCCGAGTCCGAGCCTTGCGTTCCGGCGATGACCGGCGATTTCGTCCGTTCGCCCCAGACTTTTAATTGCTCGATCGCCGCGGCGCGGAACGTATCTCCGGCGGCCAGCATCACCTTGCGGCCTTCGGCGGACAACTTCGCCGCCAGTTTGCCGATGGTGGTGGTCTTGCCGGAACCGTTGACGCCGACGACAAGGACGACAAACGGCTTTTTTGTCTCATCAATGACCAACGGCTTGGCCACCGGCGCCAGCACGTTCTCGACTTCGGAGGCGACCACCGCTTTGACCTCATCGACCGAAATCGATTTGTCGTAGCGGCCGTGACCGACGGCTTCGGAAATGCGCGCTGCGACCTCGGTTCCGAGATCGGCGCGCAGCAGCACATCCTCGATATCGTCGAGCATGGCGCGATCGAGCTTGCGCTTGGTCACGAGATCGGCGACCGCCGTGCCGAGCGAACTCGATGTCCGCTTCAGTCCGCTGGACAGCCGCCGCCACCAGCTCTGTTTAGGTGCTTCCTCAGTCATGGCGGGGTGTGTTAGCGGTTTAAAGCGATGAGTGAAAGTCTTGACCGCACGATTGACGTTCCCCAACTGACCGCGGAGGAAATCCTCGCCCGCGTGCTTCACCGCGACGGGTTGATGCTGGTGATCGACAAGCCCGCGGGCCTTCCCGTTCACCGCGGCCCGAAGGGCGGTCCCAACCTGGAAGCTTCCTTCGATGCGTTAAGGTTTGGCCTGCCCCGCCCGCCGGTGCTGGCGCATAGGCTCGACAAGGATACTTCCGGCTGCCTGGTGCTCGGACGGCACCGCAAGGCGACGGCCTCGCTCGGACTTTTATTCAAACACGGCAAGATTTCAAAAACCTATTGGGCCATCGTCGAGGGCGGCCCGGCCGCCGACGAGGGGACCATCAACATGCCGCTGGGCCGGCTCAACGCCGAGCGCGGCTGGTGGCAGAAGGTCGACCCCGAAGGGCAGCAGGCGATTACCAACTGGAAAGTGATGGGACGAGGGGACGGCCTGACCTGGCTGGCGCTGGAACCCGTCACCGGCCGTACCCATCAATTGCGCGTGCACTCGTCAGCTCAGGGTTGGCCGATTTTCGGTGACAATATCTACGGCAACGGGCCTCGTTTTGGCGAGCCACGCCTGCATCTGCATTCCCGCGAGATTGGAATTCCGATTTCCAAAAACAAGGAGCCGGTGCGCGTGGTGGCGCCGGCGCCGGAACATATGCGCGAGCGATTGCGCGCCTGCGGATGGAATGGCGAATAGCGTAGGCCCCGGCCGCTCAGTAGTGAATTTGCGCGAGCCTCCGCAACTCGTCCGGCGTCGCCTTGCCAAGGCCGAGGAATTCAAGATAGGCCGGGATCTGTTCGAACAGCATATCGAGACCCACCTGAACCTCGCAGCCCTTCGCGCGCACTGCTATGAGAAACGGCGTCATTTCCTCGCTCATGACGACCTCGCCGATGAAGGTTGACGAGGAAATACCATCCGTTCGCATCGGAAGCGGATCGTCCTTTTTCATGCCAAGCGGCGTGGCATTGACGACGATGTCATATCCGGCTGGATCGGCCGAGCCTGCGATCACTTCAAGATTCCGATAGTGGGACTGAAGGCGCTTTGCGAGCGCGTCCATGGCATACGCGGACAGGTCATAAAGTCCGAGCCTGGAAACGCCAGCCTTTGCGATCGACGCCGCGATCGCACTGCCGACCCCGCCGCAACCGGCGACAAAGGCACTCGCTCCGGCAATCCGCCGGCCTTTCCTCTTAAGACCACGCACAAAGCCCTCGCCGTCGAACATATCGCCGATCAGGCAGCCACGTTCGTCCATCTTCACGGCGTTGCAGGCGCCCGCGATCCTCGCCGATACCGAGGCTTCGTCAACGAGCGCAAGCGTTGCGACCTTGTGCGGCATGGTGATGAGCGCGCCAAGAATGTTGGTGAGCCTGAAGAGCGATTTAAGAAAATTCGCGTAGTCCTCGCTCTTGCAGCCGAGGGGCATGACAACCGCGTTGATCTTTCGCGATTCGAACAACGGATTGTAGATCATCGGAGATTTGAACGTTTCGGTCGGATCGCCGATATGGGCGATCAGCTTCGTTTTTCCATCGATCATCATCTCGCCTATCAGCCATCAGCCGACGTGTCGGCTAAGCCGGCGCGGCGCCTGCGAAAGAGGCCGCCCGCTTCCGGTCGTAATCCTGCTTTTCGATCGGCGCGGCGTTCGGATTGCCGAGGTCGTTTGCCGCAACCCGATAGGTTTCCCGCGCCGAGAAGGCCGCGATGGCCGAGATCACGGTGACCGCAAAGGCGATCGCGCCGACCGTGAACCAGACATCGCTCGATCCCGGAGGCGCGACGATGGCAAAAAGCGCCGGCAGCAGCGCCGTAACCATGGTGCCGATGTTCTGTGCGATGGCCATCGCCGAAACACGGTACCGGGTCTGGAACAGCTCGGGATAAAAACTCGGGAACACGGCATTGTAGCCCTGATAGACGATGCCCCACATCAGAATGGAAAGCGCAATCGCCATCGGAACGTTCTTGATGCTGATCGCATAGAGATAGCCGAAGGCGAGCAGACCGGAACCCAGCGCGCCGACGATCATCGGCGGTCGCCGGCCGATCCTGTCGGATAGATTACCGACCAGCGGAATCACGAGCACGGCGGCGATGTTGCCAAGCACGGGAATCCAGAGATAGACCTCGGGCTTGAATCCGATTCCATAAGCGGGCTGCACGGCAAAGGCCGCACCAAAGATCGTCGCCACGACGGGAATAGTGTTCATCAGCGCCATCAAGACCACGCGCAACATGTCGGCCCAACTGGTCTTGAAAGCCTGCATGACAGGCGCCTTCGGCACCGCGCCCTGAGCGCTTTCCCTGGCAAAGGCCGGCGACTCCTCCACTTCCCGCCGAATGAGATAAGCAACGATCAGCACGAGAAAGCTCAGCAAAAACGGAATCCGCCATCCCCAGGCGTTGAAATCTTCCTTTGGCATGTAAGTGGCGATCGGGAGAAAGACGGCGGCGGCGAGAATTTGCCCGGTCTGAACGCCCTGCAACGTAAAGCTTGCAAAGAACCCCCGCCGTCCGAAAGGCGCATGCTCGAGCACCATCGAACTTGCGCCTGAAATTTCTCCCGCGACCGCGAAGCCTTGCAGGAGCCGCAGCGCGACTAGAAGAACCGGCGCCCATATTCCGATGTGCTGATAGGTCGGAAGCAGACCGACCAGCACCGTCGAGCAACCCATCAAAAACAGGCACAGCACCAGAACGCTTTTCCGGCCATGCGTATCGCCATAGTGACCGAGCACGAACGCGCCGATCGGCCGGGCAACGTAGCCAACGCCATAGGTTGCCAGCGAAGCGACGATGGCAACCGTCGGATTCTGCGAAGGGAAAAAGACCTGCGGAAACACAAGCGAGGCTGCGGTCGCATAGATGAAGAAGTCATAGTATTCGAGCGCGGAGCCGATCCAGCCGCTGGCCGCCGCAATTTTCGATTGGCGCGAAACCCTCTCGCTATCGCCTGACGTCATCGTGTGTTTCCCCCGGTTATTGTTAGAAGCCGTTGTCCGGCATTTTTTGTCAGGAGACGGCCGTCACATGATTCTGCGGCCGTTGGCTCCATTGGAGCGAAAGGATATCGCCTGATGGCGAGAACACAATTATCAATTTTCGCTGGAGAGACTTAAGCGCGCAGGAGGCGTTAGACGAGCAGCCGCGC
>Ga0210397_10002851_pt1 | contig 10754 bp, 9 predicted proteins | sample IncBWH2OmetaG_FD_160126 | JGI IMG/M metagenome (GOLD analysis project Ga0210397, IMG submission 160126) | Forest soil microbial communities from Barre Woods Harvard Forest LTER site, Petersham, Massachusetts, United States - Inc-BW-H-2-O ...
GCCGGATCCTTCGCCAAATTGGAATGCTGTCTCATCTTCGCTCCTGTGAACGCTACGATGAGCCAGAAACACTCCCTTCTTCAATCTGCCTAATTTGTCCCACGAGTGCTGACGGTGGACATAGCAGAGTGGCGGCATACCAATCGGCGACGTCCGCCGAAGACAGGATCGTGATCTTCATTGCCTTATGCCCGAATGATTTCCCGAAAAGGGGACCATGCTTTCGGCGACGCCTCTTTTCAACGTAACCGCAATCAGCCGCGACCGCCCTGAACCTTACCGACGACGTGGAAACCCGCGTCGAAGCTGGTTGCCGCTGTTTGACCCCGCGAAAAACAGGGCCCTGAACCCAGCTCGGGGCACGATAGCGGGGTTTCGGCGGAGTCCTCGCTCACCAACGCTTTCCTTCGCGGTATAGCGGCCACGGCCACAAAGTGGGCCCGCGATACCCTCCTTCGGGCCGCAGATTGCAGGACAAGCACCTCGCCAAAAATAGCGCAGCGGCCGCCAAACTACCGGCCATCACCCGCTTATCTGAAGGACGCGAAGGCGTTGCCCGACGAGTTGTCCACCTAAGGCCCGATCACTCCTCCCCGATCGGTCTCGACGATCTCACATGGTCCCTCGCCGAGGACATCACGGCTTCGGCCGTGGCTTTTTTGTTTCCAGTTACCCCAGGCGTCACCCCGAAGCGCGGCGGCCAAATCGCTTTCGGCCTTAGGTCGTTGAAATATATGGATTATTTGACAAAGCATAAGCCTCTGTTCCGCTGCGTGACGATCAGCGGATCCATCTGCGACGTCTCCTAGCTAGCCGCCGAGCGTCGCGGCCGCGTCTCGCACTAGGCCTTGCACTCGTCGCCGCTCTTTATGTCCGCAAAGGTCTTGATGATATCGAATTCGGTGCCCTTGCAGGTGGCAAGATACATCGTCTTGTCGACGTGGCGGCCGCGCATGGCAACCGATCCCGCCGCGGTCGGGAAGCTCAACCCCTCAGAGGCGGCCATGCACTTCTTGGCGTCGGTGCCGCCCGCCTTGGTGGCCAGCGCATGCGCGCAATAGATACCGCCATAGCAATCGGCGCCAATCAGACCGAGCTGCGGCGCCTTGTCGCCGAACTTGGCGAAATAGGCCGCCTTGAACTTCTTGTTCGCCTCGCCCGGCGCATTGGCATAGTAGGACATCGAGGAGAACAGATTGTTGCTGGAATCAGGGCCGATGCCGAGCAGCGTGTTCTCTTCCAGCAAGAGCGACAATCGCGCGATGTCCTTGTCGAGACCGAAGCCGGCGAAGGTGCGGTTGAAGTTGACGTTGTCGGCGCCGACGAGCGTGATCAACACCATGTCGGGCTTGGCCGACTTGATGCGGGTGACGATCTCTTCGAATTTGTTGGGCGCGCCGAACGGCACGTATTCCTCGGCGACCACCTTGCCGCCATTGTCGGCGATGTATTTCTTTGCCTGCTCGTTGCACTTGCGCGGCCAGACATAGTCGTCGCCGATCAGATAAACCGACTTGGCGCCGCGGTCCTTCATCATGAAGGCGACCGACGGCCTGATCTGCTGCTCCGGCGTGTCGGCGATCACATAGGTGTTGAAGGCGCATTCGCCGCCTTCGTAGACCGGCGTGTAGATGTAAGGCACCTTGCCCTTGATGGTGGCGACCAAGGCCTCGCGCGTCGCGCTGTCGTGCGACCCCACCAGCATGTCGACTTTTTCGTCGAGCATGAGGCGGATAGCCGACTTGGTGGATTCGGCGGGTGGGCCGCCGGCATCGGTCGGGATGAGCCTGATCTGGCGGCCGAGAATGCCGCCGGCCTTGTTGATCTCTTCGGTGGCGAGCTCGGCGCTCGCTTTTTGCGTCGGCCCGAACAGCGATGCCGGGCCGCTGAGCGCGATGAACAGCCCGATCTTGAATTCATCGGCGGCGGCCGCTGGGCGGATGAGCCCCGGCAGGGCGCCGAACGCCACGCCGCCCGCGGTGGCGCCGAGAAGCGTTCGCCGCGTCAGTCCTTGCTTCCGAATGCTCATGTGGACGTCTCCCTCGTGTTCTCAAGTTACTACCAAGAGACCTAGGCGCGCTCCGGCGGCGCGGGCAATTTGGGCAACAGAGGCTCGATCGCGGCGGCGATGGCGAGCATTTCATGGTCGCTCCCGGGCGCTGCAGAGAGCTCGATGCCCACCGGCAGGCCGGCTTTGGTCATTCCGGCCGGCAAGCTGATGCCGGGAATCCCGCCGACGCTGCCGGGACTGGTATTGCGGATGAAGGTCGGGAAGGTTGGCACGGCTTGGCCATTGAGGATGAAGGTCTCGTCTTCGCCGATCTTGACGGCGGGCGCCGGCGTGGTCGGGAAGATGATGGCCGCAATGCCGTATTCGCGGAAATGACGGCGATAGGTGTCGCGCAGCACCGAATGCAGCGGCAGCGCTTTCCGATATGCGTCCTCCGTGATGGCGCCGGGGCCGATGAGGCTCTGCAGGATGCCTTTCACATCCGGGCTCGCGACCTTGGCGACAAGACCCGCGTAATCAACGCCTGCACCGTGATCCTTCAGATATTGGTTGAGGCCGGTGACCGTCTCGTAAAGGGCGATCGGGAATCCGGCCTCGGCGTCGAGCTTCGCTTCCTCGCTCATATTGACGTCAATCAGTGTGACGCCCGCCTGCGAAAGCCGCTGCAGCGCGCTCTCGCAGATCTCGCCTAGTTCGGGGTCGAGATTGTCCCAGAAGTGCTGGCGCGGTACGCCGACCCGGAGCCCCTTCAAAGAGGCCGGCGCAACCTCGAGCGGCCCGCCGGTCACGACGCCGTCAATCAGCACACAGTCGGCGACGCTGCGTGTCATGGGGCCGGCGGTATCGCGCGTGTGCGAGATCGGGACGATACCGGCCTGCGACCAGCGTCCGGTGGTCGGGCGAAGACCGACGATGCCGCACAGCGCCGCCGGGATGCGCACTGATCCGCCGGTGTCCGAGCCGATGCCGCCGGGCGCAAGCCGTGCCGCCACCGCAACGCCGGTGCCGCCGCTCGAAGCCCCCGGAATGCGGTCCGGTGCGTAGGGATTGCGCGCCGGGCCGAACGCGGCGTTGTTGTTGGTGATACCGTAGGCCAGTTCATGCAGATTGCATTTGCCGAGCACGATGGCGCCGGCGTCGAGCAGAGCCTGCACGATCACGGCGTTGCGCTTCGGGCGATTGCTGGAGAGGCCCGGCGTGCCGCCGGTGGTCGCATAGTCGGCGGTATTGAGATTGTCCTTCAGCGCAAGCGGCACGCCGTGCAGCGGGCCGACTGACGCGCTTGCTGCCCGCTTCCGGTCGGCTTCCCGGGCCGCGGCGCGGACTTTGTCCGGCTCGAGCGCGATGAAGGAATTGAGGCTTGCCCGCTCCGCCGCGCGCGCCAGCAGCGCATCGGCCAGCGCTTCGGCCGTTGTCTCGCCGGTACGGATCGCTTTCGCCGCCTCCGCCACTCCAAGATCATGAAGTTTCGGCATCGCCGCACCCTCTACGGTATTCGCTGTGTTGCTGCGGCTTTTCAATGCCGTCGCGGCCGACGAGTGTATCGTCTCCGTTCGTGCGGCGATATCGGCATAAATGTGGACCAGCCGCAAAAAGCCCGCAACAATGCGGGAAGTTGCATCCCCTCTCTCCTACATTCATGAGGCCAAGCGTGCCTATCCTGCCGTTGCGTTCGCGCATTACCACTGATGGCATCGACCGCGCGCCGCACCGGGCCTTCATGCGCGGCATGGGGCTCGACGATGCGGCCATCGCGCGGCCCTTCATCGGCGTCGTCACCACCGCCGGCGATACGACGCCCTGCAACGGCACGCTCGCCGAACAGGCGGCACACGCGCAGGAAGGCGTGGTCGCCGGCGGCGGCACGCCGCGCGCGTTCACGACCATTTCCGTCTCCGACGGCATCAGCATGAACCACCAGGGCATGAAATGCTCGCTGGTGTCGCGCGAGGTGATCGCCGATTCGATCGAGCTGGTGATGCGCGCCCATGCCTATGACGGCCTGATCGGCTTCGGCGGCTGCGACAAGAATCTGCCCGGCATCATGATGGCCATGGTCCGCTGCAATGTCCCGTCGGTGTTCATCTTCGGCGGCGCGACGCTGACCGGCACGCTCTACGGCAAGCCAGTCTCGGTGCTGACCGCCTATGAAGCCGCCGGCGCGGTGATGACCGGCGCCATCGCAGCGGAGGAGCTCGATGCGATCGAGCGCGCGGCGATGCCGACCTTGGGCGCCTGCCCCGGCCAATTCACCGCCAACACCATGGGCATGGTGTCGGAACTGCTTGGGCTGGCGCCACTCGGTTCGTCCATGATCCCGGCGGTCTACGAAGAACGTGCGGCAGTAGCGCGCAGCGCCGGAGAGCTCGTCATGCGGCTTCTGCAAGCCGGTGGCCCGCTGCCGCGCGATCTCGTCACGCGCGCGAGCCTGGACAATGCTTGCGCGATCGTCGCCGCGACCGGCGGCTCGACCAACGCTGCGTTGCATATTCCGGCGATCGCGCACGAAGCCGGCATCCGCTTCACGCTCGACGACGTGGCGGCGGTGTTCGAGCGCACGCCGCTGATCGGTAATCTGCGGCCTGGCGGCGATTATCATGCGCAGGATGTGCACGCCGTCGGCGGCGTACCGATGATCGCCAAAGCACTGATGGCAAGCGGCCACCTTGACGGCACGGCGCTCACCGCCGGCGGGGCAACGCTCGAACAAGCCTGTGCGCGTGCCCCCCTCCCCGACGGCGCCGTGATCCGCTCCCCGGCCGATCCGATCTCGCCGACCGGCGGCGTTGTCGTGCTCAAAGGCAATCTCGCCCCCGATGGCGCACTGATCAAGATCGCCGGGCTGCGCTCGCTGGTGCACGAGGGCCCGGCGCGCGTGTTTGAAAGCGAAGAAGCGTGCATGGCGGTCATCCGCGCCCGCGGCTATTCCGCCGGCGACGTGCTGGTCATTCGCAACGAAGGTCCGAAGGGCGGTCCCGGCATGCGCGAAATGCTCGGCCCGACCGCCGTGATCTACGGCCAGGGAATGGGTGAACGGGTCGCGCTGATCACCGACGGCCGCTTCTCCGGCGCTACGCGTGGACTATGCGTCGGCTATCTCTCGCCCGAGGCCGCCGCCGGCGGACCGATCGCGCTGTTGCGCGACGGCGACCGCGTGCGCATCGACGCCGCGGCGCGCCGGCTCGATGTGCTGCTCGAGGATGCCGAGCTGGCGCACCGCCGCGCCGCCTGGAAGCCGTGCCCGCGCGACGTCCCGCTTGCCGGCGCGCTGGAGAAATACGCAGCGCAAGTCGGCTCGGCGCATCTCGGCGCCGTCACCCACAGCGGCAATGCGCGCTGGGACGTCGAACCGCCGGCGGTCGGCTGACGGACGAAAGTTCACCACCGGCGCGCGATCGCCGCCGCGAGCTCAGCGCGGTTGGCGCAGCCGGTCTTGCTCATCGCCTTGGTGATGTGGGTGCGCACCGTGCCGAAGCCGATGCCAAGGATGCGCGCGATGTCGCGGTCCGTGCAGCCGCGGGCAACCAGGGCGGCAATCTCACTTTCGCGCGGCGTCAATGCGCCAGCTCCCCCGCCACTCAGCAACGCGCGCCGCAGATGCGGCTCAAGCGCATCGAGCAGATCGAGATCGCGCGTACAAAATTCCGGACGGCCCTTCGCCCGCCAAATACGAAAATCGCCGAGGTCGCGGTCGCCGTCGAAGATGAACATATTGACGCCGTGGTGCAAACCGTCGCGCGCCAGAAAGTCATTGTAGAACTCGGTGCGCACCAGCTCGCCGCGGGGAATGACCTCGTCGATCAAGGTCGCGCGCCGGCGCGCCCGCAGCTCAAACGTCATCGGATCGCGAAACTGGTACCATTCTTCGTAGCGGCGAAGATTGCTCGGCGCCATGTTGAAGCTGACGGCTTCGTCGAACAAATTCTTGCGCGCATTCCAGACGTAGGACGCGCCGAAATCGCCGCGCAATAGGCGGATCACGTCGTTGAAGATGACGGCGCGGGCATCAGTTTCCGCGCCGAGCCGTTCCAGGCGCGCGACGATCTCGCCGAACAGGCGCAATTCGCTGCCGCTGACATCGCGGATGACGGTCGCCATGGGCCGCCCCGTTGCCACTCAACATCGAGACATCGGGCAACCGGCGCAAATGTTCGTGTCCACGGGCAAGCCTGTCAAGATCGCGAAATATTCGATGAGCACGCGTTTCCGTGCCGGCAACGCCCTCGAGACCGCGGCTCTACGCGCGGACGGATCAACTTTCGCGCGGCGCAGGCCCACGATCGATCCCGGGATCTCGGCCTGCGGCCGCAATCGCCAGCCGCCCCAGGTAATGCGCCCAACCCCGGTCGTGGTAGGCGACCTGCGTCGCGTCCGGAAGACCGCTGTGGGTCATGCGCAGCAACGTGCCGCCGTCCCGCTCGACAAGATCGATCTCGATCAGGCTCGATCCCGGCGGCACCTCTTCGCTTCCCTCCCAACCGAAGCTGTAAGCGAGGCGGTGGATCGGCACCACCTCCCGAAATGCTCCGCGCGCCACGTTGGCGTGGCTGCCGATGCCTTTGACGAGATAGAGCCCGCCCGGATGTGCCTCGGTCGTCGCTTCAGCGCCAATCCAACTCAGGATCTTTTCCGGATCGGTCAGGAAGGCGAAAACCGCGGCACGCGGTGCTGCGATCTGCACCTCGCGTCGGAGCACGGGCGATTCAACCATCGATGCCTCCTCGCTGAACTGCGCAGATGGCGGCGCGAAGCCCGTTTTCAAGGGGATTAGTTAGTGACAAGGCTGGTGTGGCAACCCCATGATTGCTCCATGCAGCTTTCTGCGACGCTCGCCTGGCTCGTCGATGCAGCCGGCGAGACGCCGGGCCCCGACCGGCTGTTGGCGGAACTCGGCGCGCGTCTGGTCAAGGATGGCCTGCCGCTCGTCGGCGGCGCGCTGACGCTTGCCGTTCCGCACCCGCTCATCGCCCGGCGCACCTGGCTGTGGCGCGCCGATAATGGGGAAGTCATCGAGGCTGTGGGGTTCGCCCCGGGAGGACCCGCGGCAGCGCCGGAAGCAAGCCCATCGAACGACGCCGGTCGGCGCTGGCTCGCCGGAATCGCCGCCGGCCTCGTGCACGACGACATTGTCGGGCCCGGACCGGACGGGCCCTCGCTGAGCTGGATCGGGCCGCGTCAGTTCACACCTCGTGAGACCGATCAGCTGCGACAGGTCGCGCGCTTCGCCGCGGCGCCACTGGCGGTCCTCGCTGCGCGCGCCACATTGGCGGCGACTCTCGAAGCCTATCTCGGCCGCCGCAGCGCGACGCGGGTGCTCGCTGCTCCTTTGCGACGCGACGTCGGCGAGACCATCCAGGCAGCGCTGCTCTACGCCGATCTGCGCGGGTTCACGGCGCTCTCCGAAAGCAATCCTCCCGCCCTGGTGCTCTCGGCTCTCGACGCCTGGTTCGATCGCATCGCCGGTGCGGTTCACGCCTTCGGGGGCGAAGTGCTGAAATTCATTGGCGACGGCGTGCTGGCAATCTTCCCGGTCTTCGGGGAGTCGCCGCGCGGCGCGTGCGACGCGGCACTGCGGGCGGTGTCCGCCGCTCGTGTCGGGATGGCGCATCTCGATCAGGAGCGACAGCGGCAGGGGCTGCCGCCCCTGCCCTTCGGCGCCGCCCTGCATCTGGGAGAGATGCTGTGGGGCAATATCGGCGCCGCCGATCGCCTCGATTTCACGGCGATCGGTCCTGCCGTCAACCTGGTAAGCCGGCTGGAGGGGCTGTGCCGGCCGCTGGGAAAGACGGTCCTTGTCTCGGGCGCGCTTGCCGCCCAGACGGAAACGCCGCTGATCGCGCTCGGAACGCATGTACTGCGCGGGATCACGTTTCCCTGCGCGGTGTTCACCTTGCCCGAGAATTGAGCCGGCACGAACCGGGCGTGAGTGCACCGTTTTCGCCACCGCGCGCGATGGGGCATACTACGCGAATCGTCAAATCAGGAGCAGAATGCCCTGAGGCTAGAAGTCCTCTGCTACCCGAGATCACAAATGCGGCTTGCCTGGTTGGGCTTCGTGAGTATCGCAACCGCCGTCAGAGTAACACTGGCGTCTGCGCGCGCTGGCAGGAGGCACCTGCCGTGCGTGGCATACGCACGCGGGTTTCCCTAATCGCGAGCTCAATCAAAGGAGCTTGAAAATGGACTTGAGGAAGCTCACGGCTGAAGCGATTGGCACTTTTTGGCTGACTTTTGGTGGCTGCGGCAGCGCCGTTATTGCGGCAGGCTTCCCGCATGTTGGCATCGGCCTGCTCGGCGTATCCTTTGCGTTCGGTCTCACCCTCCTCACGATGGCTTATGCGATCGGCCATGTCTCCGGCTGCCATATCAACCCGGCGGTCACTCTCGGGCTGGCGGCGGGCGGCAGGTTTCCGGCAAGCCAGATCGGGCCCTACATCGTTGCCCAGGTCGTTGGTGCAATCGTCGGGGCCGCGCTGCTTTACCTCATCGCCAGCGGCGCTCCGGATTTCGACCTAGCCAAAGGATTTGCAGCCAACGGCTACGGTGAGCACTCGCCCGGTCACTACGGAGTGCTGCCCTGTTTGGTCACCGAGGTTGTCATGACCATGGTGTTCTTGTTCATCATCATGGGCTCAACGCACGGGAGGGCGCCGATGGGTTTTGCGCCGATCGCGATAGGGTTGGGGCTCACGCTCATCCACCTCATCAGCATTCCGGTGACCAATACCTCGGTCAACCCGGCTCGCAGCATCGGGCCTGCGCTCTTCGCCGGCAGCTGGGCTATCAGCCAGCTTTGGCTATTCATAGTCGCTCCGCTTATCGGGGGAGTGCTCGGCGGTATCATCTACCGCTGGATCTCCGAACAACCGTCAGCACCAGTCGTCGGCGATGCGCGCTAGGGTGGAGGACCGATCTCGGCGCTCAACGTTGCACAATGCGCGACTTATGACTGGCCGGCCATCCTGCCAAACCAGTCCATTCTACCATCGGCCGTTCGTCCGACGTCTCAACTCAACGATGTCGCGGCTTTCAACGAAACCGTGCCGTAATTCGCTGGCAGAGCTTCTTAGAAATTGGTGCAGTGGGATGGCGGGAGAAGAGCAAATATGCGGGCGCTTGACTTCAGGGGGACGGCAATTCTTCTGTCTACCCTGCTATTGACGAGCCACGGTGCTTCAGCGGCAACCGCGAGCGGCTCCGGCGCTTTAGCCCTTGCGGCTCTCGTCGGAGCGCACGCGCCGGGTCTGATCCGGCACGATAGAAGGACCTTGGAGCAATTGCTCGAGGGTCATGCCAGCGTGCCCTTTCCAGCCAACAGAAAGATTTCCGTCGAGGCCGGCGCCATCGATTGCACGGCAGGCAACGTCGATATAACAGCGCACGCGTGCAAACTCACCTTCGGTGCCGAGACAGTCCACATTGGCGGGCGCAAGGCGCACGAACTCTACGCGACCATGGTGGAAGGCGGGATATCGTCCGAGGGTGCGGCTGGCACGCTTCATGAGACGGTGTCGCACCTGGTGTGCACCATCAGTCCGCATGAGATTGCGCAGAAAGCGGGGGGCGGGGCCGACTGCACGTTCGATACGCTAGGGTCGCCTGCCGCGAAATGAAATCGATAGTCGCGGCACGGTTGCTTGGCACTTCGTCGGCTATTCCGGCCTCTTGGCGAGGACAGACCTTGCGCCATCAGGGGCCATTAGGTAACATTTTTCCGCGCTATATTACCTAGGAGGGAATGCCATGCTCCGGAAAGCTCTGATTATCGCCGTTGCGGTTTCTATGTCGGCTGCATCAGCCAATGCGATGGCTCCGATGAAGGGCCACCACATGATGCCCAGGCACATGATGGCCATGTGCGCAGAGGGCCAGACCAAAATGAAATGCGTGTGCGCTTCTAAGACCGCAGCCATGAGCGCCAAACACCAAATGTGCAACGCTGGTCAGTGGTGCCATACTTTCACTGGCGCCTGCACGATGTAACCGAGCCGCCTATTGAGGCGCGCCGTGTCTGGGCGCCTCCCCCCAGGACGGTTCTGAAGCGCAATCGGATCGGAATCTTCGATCCATCCGGTGTGTGTTCCTTGCTCATTCGCCGGACCCGACAACGTCCGTCGATGAGCCTTGTCACGCCCATTGTTGATCAGTTGCCAACGACGGAGGCGCGACGATTTCATCGCGCTATCCTGTCGTCAGTCGCTATCAGGCGGGCTGCCCCGGTCAGCCAACCGCAACGCGAAAGATCCGCATGTAGTTGCCGCCTGCAATCATGCCGGCCTCTTCCGGCGTGAAGCCACCGCGCAGCATCGCAGCGACAAGCTCTACCCACTGCGCGTAGTCCTGCAGGCTGCCGGGCCTGACCTGCTGGTCGCTGCCGATGCTGACGTGATCCACGCCGACAACGTCGGCCATCTCCTTGAGCCCTTCGACATACTTTTCGAGGCTCGGAAAAAAGTGCCAGATTCCGACCGACCCTCCCGTTTCAGCGATCGCCCGCGCGTGATCGCGGCTGACCTGCCGGCCGCTGAGTGACGTCGGACCCATGGCCCGCGATCCGGCGAGCGCGGTGTGTGACAGCAGCAGGGGCTTGGTTGCGACTTTGACCGCCTGCTTCACCGCGTCTTCGGTCGCATGGGCCACGTCGCAAACGAATCCGAGTCGATGACACGCCTGGAGCACCTCGGCCCCGAATGGGGTGAGTCCCCGGTGCGTAACGGCTCCCGTCTGAAAGTCGCCAATGTCG
>Ga0210397_10002857_pt1 | contig 10744 bp, 14 predicted proteins | sample IncBWH2OmetaG_FD_160126 | JGI IMG/M metagenome (GOLD analysis project Ga0210397, IMG submission 160126) | Forest soil microbial communities from Barre Woods Harvard Forest LTER site, Petersham, Massachusetts, United States - Inc-BW-H-2-O ...
GCGATTTGATGAAAGGAGGCCGCTGTGTCGACCCATTCCGAGGACGCGCCGCGTCCGCTTCCTGATCGTCCCAATCTCCGCCATCTGAAGGATCAAGCGAAAGACTTGCTAAAGTCTGGCGAGGCTGAATCGCTTACGGATGCGCAGTTTAAAATCGCGCGGCTGTACGGATTCACGAGCTGGCCCAAGTTAAAAGAGCACGTGGATTCGCTCGAGGAGATTGGCCAGCTTAAGCTTGCGATTGACAGCAATGACCTGGAGCGCATGAGGGTCATGATGACGCGCAACCCTGAATTGCACCGCGCTTCGCTTGGATATAACAAAAATGGGCCGCTGACGTGGGTAGCCGAATGCCGCGTGCCATGGGAGGCGCCAAGTCCGGTGAGATTGGCGATGGCGGAGTGGATGATCGAAAACGGTTCGGACGTGCATCAGGGTGGCGACGGCCCCTTGATGCGAGCTGCGCTCATGGGTTACCGAATTCCGATGATGGAGCTGCTTTTGGCACACGGTGCGGACGTTAACGCGGAGTGGAACGGATACTTCCCGATTATTTTCGCGCCGTGCGAAACGGTAGAGCCAGCCCCGATTCGGTGGCTGCTCCAACACGGCGCCAATCCGAACTGTGCGCGCGACGGCCGAAAGTATCCCGGCACAGCGCTGGATTATGTGATTGGCACGTACGGGCGTTCCCCGCAACTCGGCGAGTGCATGGATATTCTTGTCGAAGCGGGTGGCTTCACCAAGCACAACGTGCCCCCTGTGCTGGATTTGCTTCGCGGGAGGATCGACCTTCTGTCGAAACACCTCAATGCGGATCGCGCGCTGGTTCATCGGCGATTCCCTGAGTTGGACTTTGGCAGCACGGGCGCGCGACTCCTCAAGCTGAGCGGAACGACGCTCCTTCATGTGGCGGCGGAATACGGCAACTTGGAAGCCGCGAAGCTACTTTTGGAGCGTGGCGCCGATGTTAATGCACACGCAGCTCTGGATGAGGCGGGCGTCGGCGGACAGACGCCAATTTTTCACGCCGTGACCCAGTTCTTCGACGGTGGTTTGTCCATGGCGCAACTTTTGGTGGAACGCGGCGCGGACTTGTCTCTGCGCGCGAAACTCCCAGGTCACTACGAGCGGCCTGGCGAAGTTGTGGAATGCACGCCGCTCGGCTACGCGCTGCGGTTTCCTGGAAACGAGCATAAGAATGAATACAAAACCGTGACGTTCTTGCGAGAGCGAGGGGCGGAGGAGTGAGCAAAGACGGACGGCTAGTGTCGCAGGGGTTCCAGGCGCATGTCGGTAGCGAAATTCTGGAGGGCGGACGCATCTTCCGTTGAACCGGGGGCGAGAGCGGCACAGCGGTCCTGTGCGTCGCGAGCAGCTTGCTCGGTGGTCCATGTTCTGACAAAGACAGCGTCGCGAACGTAACGCAGACGCTGGAGAGTGGCATCGGAAGCGCCGCCATAAATGTCGATTTGCTTGAGAAAGAAGTCGGCGAGAGGTTTCGGTAGTTCAAAGGAGTCGGGGACGTCGCGCCGTGTGTATTCATAGATTGTTTTTTGGCGCCAGGGATTAAACTTTTTTGTATCGAACGTGTCGGTTTCTTCGAGAAAAATCTGCGAGGTTGGAACCACGACGCGGATGACAGGACTCGCCGCAGGCTGGAGAACCCAAACGGCGACAGTGTGATTAGCAGCCGGCCAGAAGAGCCCGACGCTTTTGACGCCGGAGCGCTCAACGAGGAACGCGTAAAGGGCGGAGAGTTCATCACACTCGGCGGTCGCCGTCGGTTCCGAGGGAGAAGGGCGGAGGACCGCTTTCCACTGGCTCCAGATCCTGTCGGAATTGGGCGGCTGATCGGTGATGCTCCAGTGCATATTCCAGAAGCCTGCATCACGTGTGGCTTCGAAGAGAAGACGGATGATCACGAAGTCGGAGTAGCGGACGCTACCCGGCGAAAGGTGATGAGCGCCGAGGAAAGATTGGAATGCAACCCGCATACCGGAGGAATTCTCTAGAGTTTTGGCTTTCTGGCGGATAGCGTTAACAAATTGTCCGAGGGGGACGCCTTGCGAGGAAGGCGCGGGTTGTGCGGCGGATGTTTGCGGACTAGCGTCCACGCCGGACGAGCCCGCAAACAGCGAAATTCCCACGCAGAGGACTAGGCGTAAAAGGTGTCTCATGGCAACCGTCGGCCGCATGCATTGTAAGCCATCCTTTGCGGAATCAGGTCATCGAAGGAGGTGAAGAATTGGCGCACGCCTCGGACATTGCCGGCGAACGCAGGCTGACAGTGCTTGCGGTATACTCTCGCGGCGATGCGCACTTCTGCGAGCGGCGGCGCCAAGTTTCGGATTGCTAGCGATCAAGCGCTAATCGTTTATTTTGAAACATTCGCCAAGGAAAGCGGGGCTAAAGCCTCGCATCTACAGAATCAAGTCACAACGGAAAGTCACGAGCAGGTGAGAAAGCTGTTGCGGCTTTTGGAGTTAGAGCCGATCACGGGAGTACGCAACTTGCATCCCGCGTATTGCTCGATCTTGTTCAAATTTGACGCGATGTTGTTGCGGCACGAGGAACTGGAAGAAACCCTGCACAGCTATATCGAGCGGATGAAGAAAGTGGCGCTTCCCGAGCCACGCATGGTAGAAATACCCGTCTGTTATGGCGGAGAATTCGGCAGGGACTTGAAAGAAGTTGCCGAGTTGCACGGTATGACGCCTGAAGCGGTTATCAATCTGCACGCTTCCACCACCTATCGTGTTTATTTTTTGGGATTTGCGCCTGGATTTGCCTATCTGGGCCAGTTGCCGGACGCGCTGGTTACTCCCCGATTGGCGACGCCACGGCGAAGTGTCCCGGCCGGGAGCCTCGGTATTGCTGGAAATCAAACCGGCGTATATCCGATTGCCACACCGGGCGGCTGGAGATTGCTGGGGCGAACGCCAGTGGCAATGTTCCGGCCCGACAGGGCGGAAATGAGTCTGCTGGCGATCGGAGATCGCGTGCGCTTCGTGCCAATCTCACGGGAACAATTTGCGAAGCTGGAGAACGCATGAGCCTGATCGAAGTGCGCTCTCCGGGAATGCTCAGCACGGTGCAGGATTTGGGTCGCGAAGGATTTGGACCGATGGGCGTATCGCCTTCGGGAGCAGCGGATCCTGTAGCGTTGCGCATCGGAAATCGATTGGTGGGCAACTCCGAGGGGACGGCAGGTTTGGAAATGACTCTCCTCGGCGGAACATTTATATTTCCGGAGCACGCGGAGATAGCTCTGACGGGCGCCGACTTTAGGGCGACGCTGGACAATGAGCACGTCGATCTTTGGAGTTCCGCGGAAGTTCGGGCCGGGCAGACGTTGCGATTGGAGGCTACGCATACCGGAGCGCGCTGTTATTTGTGCGTACGGGGCGGCATCGCCGTGAAATTGTTCTTGGGGAGCGCATCTACGCACTTGTTGAGCGGGCTGGGCGGTTTTGAAGGAAGGGCGCTGCGCAAAGGAGATGTGCTAAAGATTGGAACGGCGGGCGGTGGCTTTCGGACTTTTCGGAAGAGGAAGGTTGCCGCGAAGGCGCTGGAAAAGTTGGCGCCGCGAAAGACATTGCGTGTCACGGGTGGACCACAGAGCGCTTGGTTTTCGCAAGGCGCACAGGAAGTTTTCTACCGGTCCACCTATCGCATTACCGAGGAATCGAATCGCATGGGACTGCGGCTCGAAGGCCCGCCAGTTCCGGCAGCCTCCGGTGCAGAAATGATCTCCGAGGGCGTTTCGTTGGGAGCTGTGCAGCTCCCGGCATCTGGCCTGCCAATTATTTTGTTCGTGGAACAACAGACGACCGGCGGCTATCCGAAGATTGCAAACGTGATTTCCGCGGATTTGAGCAGCTTGGGGCAGCTTCGGCCGCGCGATGAGATTCGATTCGAACCGGTGGAGATGGAAACGGCGCGGGCACTCCTGGTGGAGCAGGAAAAATTGCTGGCGTCTCAGGAGTTGATTCTGGGATGAAAAGCCGTCCGTTGAAGATCGATTTGAATTGCGACATGGGCGAAATGCCTGAGGCGATCGCAGACGGCACGCAATTCGCATTGATGAGGTCGATTACCTCGGCGAACGTTGCCTGCGGCGGGCATGCAGGCGATGAAGAGACAATGCGCGTAACGATTGAGCAGGCTCTGCGATGCGGGGTGGCGATCGGGGCGCATCCTGGATATGCAGACCGCGAGAATTTTGGGAGGTTGGAGTTAAAAATGGCGCCGGCGGATGTTGCTAAGTCTGTGTTTGAGCAGGTGCGGGCGCTGGCTCAAGTTGCGGAAAGCTGCGGGGCGAGGGTGGTCCACGTGAAACCGCATGGAGCGCTTTACAACCAAGCGGTGAAGAATCGCGAGCTTGCGGGGGCGATTGCTGACGGTGTGGCGAGATGGAGGCCCGACGTGGTGCTTGTGGGGCTGGGGGGTTCGCCGATGCTGGATGTGTTTCGGGAAGCGGGATTTGTCGTGGCGGCAGAGGCGTTTGCGGACAGGCGGTATGAGCCGGACGGAACACTCCGATCAAGGAAATTTGGGGACGCTTTGATCCGCGATCCTGAGCAAGCAGCGCGGCAGGCCTTGGGAATGGTCGAACGAGGGGTCGTGAAGGCGAGCGATGGGAGCGAAGTTGCGGTTGCGGCGCAGACGATTTGTATTCATGGGGATACGCCTGGAGCTCCAGCGATTGCGGCGGAAGTGGCGCGAGTCTTACGGGAAGCGGGCGTGACACTCAGTGGATTGCTTGGCAAATAAGGAGAAAAGACGAGAAGAGATGACGAATGGCGAGGAGCGACGCAGAGATTCGCGGAAGGTTGGAATGCGAAAACTATTGGCCGTCAGCCGTCACGGGCGATGGCAATTGTTGCCGTTTAGATTGCAGACCTGAAGATTCCCAGAATTGTCTTGAAGCACGCGGGATTGGAGTCTCAAAGTGGGGATTCTGCTCGCTCAGTAGTCGCGAGCAATGTCCCCTAGGGGCGTGCCCTCATCGCCTCGTGCGGCCTTCTCCTCGGCGGAGAGTTGTCGCTGGCCGAGGGCAAGAGCGTCGTCGTAATTCATATAAGTTGAGGGAACAAAGGGGCCGTCGTTTTTGGCGTAGCCGATAGAGTAATCGCGCGGGGGTTCGTAGGCCACTCTCCCGCTGTGAGAGCCGAAACTGCTCGATCCCCACCCACTGCCCCAACCTCCCTGGCCATACCCTGAGCCAGCAGAGTTTCCGCCCCCCGTCGCGTGCGAATGGGAATGCTGTGCTTGCGCGGAACTGGCGAAGAGGAGAAGGACGGCGAAGCAAAGGCTGGGTTTCATTGTTGTCTCCCGAGCTTGCCTCCCATAGTACAGAAAGGCCGGCTCATTGAAAATCCGTGAAGGGTAGCGGGGGGCTGTGCTAGCAGCTTCGAATATATGACGATATTGGGTAATTTGGCGTTTCACTCCTTTCGAACGGATAAATTTGCAACGGTAAGGATGAAAGAGACGGAGATAGCTAAACGCAGAGGCACTTGATAGCGCAGAGGGAAAAGAAAAGCAACAAAAAAGGCAAGAGAAGAGTCCACAGAAAAGGAAAGGCGGGCAACTGAAGTTGCCCGCCGGAAATTAAAAACGCGCCCTGCTTGCGGCGCGTAGGCTATTCGAATTTTTCGGTCATTACCGGGAATTGGAGCTTGGCTTTGGCCAGGGACTTGACGACGATGGCCTCGGCGCTTTCCGCAGTGGTGTTGCGCGACGTGGCCATTTCGCTGACCAGCAGATACTTCGCGCGCTCCAGCATTTTCTTTTCGCGGAAGGAGAGGGGCTTGCTGCGGCTGAGGGAAACGAGACTCTTGAGGACGACGGCGACTTCGAGGAGGGAACCGGTGCGCATGCGCTCGGAGTTTTCCTTGAAGCGGTGTTTCCAGTCGTGGTGAGAGTTGAGCTTGCCCTTTTCAAGGAAGCCAAGGACTTTGGTGGATTCCGTGGAACGAATCACGGAACGAAGGCCAACGGTTTCTGCGTTTGATTGTGGAACCATGACGCGCAGGCCGCTGGAAACGATGCGAATCATGAAATAACGCTCGGTCCTACCATTCAAGACACCGTAACTAATCTGTTCTACAAGTCCGACGCCGTGGTTCGGGTAAACGACCTTGTCACCGATTTTGTAGTCCATGGATCGAGATGCCCCCTGAGATACTTACAGAGTTTAAATGTGTGTGTTGCAAGAGTCAAGATATATCCTGTGGAATCATAAGGTTAGGGAAAATTAGATTTGTATTTGGCAGTCGAATTGCTAGGCGCGGTTCGCAGGAAGGAGAATTGGTAGTGATGAATAAATCTGAAGATTAGCCAGAAAATGCGGCTGAAACATGTGTTTCAGGCGTACTTGTTGCATGTTAAAGGGGTGTGACCTCGGAAAGTGCAACCTCCCTGCGGTAGAATGCCCGCGTGATCATTCTTGCGCTGGATACGTGTGATTCCCGGGGAAGTGTGGCTGTTCTACGGGACGATGAAGTGTTGAGTGCGATCGCGCATGAGGGGGCAACGGAGTACTCGATATGGTTGCTGCCCAAGGTTGAAGAAGCCCTAAAGTTCAGCGGACTTGAAATGCGGGACGTGGAGTTGTTTGCGGTGGCATCGGGGCCGGGCTCGTTTACCGGGGTGCGGATGGGCTTAACGACCGTGAAGGCTTGGAGCGAGGTGTACGGTAGGGGAATATCGGGCGTGTCGCGATTAGAGGCGATGGCGTCTGAGGCGCTCGGCGGGAGCGACTACATCGCGGCATTTTTTGATGCGCATAGGGAACAGCTGTACGGGGGACTTTTTCGCAGGCAAGGAGCCGCACTCGAGCTTCTGGAAGGGGAGATGGCTGCCTCCCCGGCAGATTTCATTCGCTGGGTTGGGCAGCGCACCCAGAAGGAACGTGTGGACTGGATTTCGATGGATCCGGAGAAAATGACGGCCCAAGAGGCGTGGCAAGAGCGCGCCGGAGTTGGAGAAAGTGTTGTGGCGTGTACCAACCTGCTTGCTCCAGCCATTGGGAGGATCGGGAGGGCGCGAGCGCTCGAAGGGCGGCTAACAGATGTGCTGAAGTTGGACGCGGAATATGTGCGGCGTCCGGATGCGGAAGTTTTCTGGAAGGGCGGAATTAAGAGTGGGAATTGATGGGGTCTGGGATCGCGGTGATGTAAGAGTCCGGAAGTTTCGCGCAGAGGACGTGGAGGCGGTGCTGGCAATTTCCGCGCAATCGAGAGAGGCAGCGAATTGGTCGAGAGAGAGCTATGAGAAGCTAGCCATCGAAGAGGGTGCCTGGGCGTTTGTGGTTGAGGCTGATGGGAAAATCAGCGGGTTCTTGGTGGGCAGGCGGGTTGAGGACCAGGCTGAGGTTCTGAACATGGCCGTGCGCGCGGATCACAGGCGCAAAGGGGAAGGATCCGCTCTGCTGTCCGCGGCGCTTGATGAGTTTAGGTTGCGAGGGGCAAAAAACGTATATCTCGAGGTGCGAGAATCAAATACGTGCGCCATCTCGTTTTATGAGAAGCACGGTTTTTTCAGGAGCGGACGCCGGAAAGGGTATTACCGGGCCCCGGACGAGGCGGCGGTGACCATGGAGAGAAAACTCAGAGTCCCCCCAGGCTAGGACCAAATTCCTAAGAGTTCCCTCTTGACGCCGCCATTCCGAGTGCTATCTTTCGTTCATGTAGTATTCACAATCCAATTCGCGCAGTGTCAGGAGGACGCATGGCAACAGCACAGCGGGCACCTCGGGACATACTCCTCGACACAGACGCCGAGTATCAGCGTCTGGCCGAGCAGCACTCGAAATACGAAGCAGAACTGCATCGAATCTCCACTTCTCCTTACCTCAGTTCGGAAGACCTCCTGGAAGAAATCAAGTTAAAGAAGATGAAGCTCCACTGCAAAGATGAGATGGAGCGGATTGCCCTCCGTATCCAACGTGCGCGGGCGCAGTACACGCAATAACGCCCGCCTATCCCGAAAATTCTGTCGTAGAATGGCCATGCTTGCTCGCGGCATTCACACTGCGGGCGACGCTGATGAGGTATATTCTCTGAGGCATGGTCAAAGAGGGCTATTACTTCGGGTTGCCGCTTCTCGCGCTGGGCGGCGCGGCGTATTTGGTGCAGTGGACGATATCCGCGATTGTGCTGGTGTGTCTGGCGATTTTTGTCTTTTCGTTTTTCCGTGATCCAGAGCGCGTGATTCCAGCCGAGCCTGGAGCCATTGTGTCACCGGGAGACGGGCGGGTCGTGGTCGTAACGGATGAGGAAGCTGCTGGGCAGCCCGGAAAACGTATCAGTATTTTTCTGGCAGTTTGGAACGTGCACGTGAATCGCGCGCCCGCGGCGGGGGTTATCACCAAGATGGAATACCGGCCGGGCAAGTTTCTGGCGGCGATGCGCGAGCGGGCTTCGATGGAAAACGAGCAGAATGTCTTTACTCTTTCGACGGATGCCGGAGAAATGGTATTCAAGCAGATAGCGGGATTGATTGCGCGGCGGGTAGTGAGTTGGAAGAGAGAAGGGGAGCGAGTCGCGCGAGGTGAGAGAATCGGTCTGGTGAGATTTGGTTCGCGAGTGGATGTTTGGCTGCCAAAGGATGCGGAGATACTTGTTAGAGTGGGAGAGAATGTGAAAGGCGGCTCCAGTGTGCTCGCGCGATGGCCCGTTGTGAGAGCAAACATGGATCTTAGCGATCGGCAAACCTCGGATGCAGAAGCCAACGTGTCCGCAGTAGGGCGGCAAAGCTAACTCATGGGTCCAATCGAACAGCACGAAATGCCGTTCGCAGGCCGGCGCATTCGCAATCCGCGATTGAGGCGGGGGATTTTTCTGCTACCTAGCCTTTTTACGGGCGCAAACTTGCTCTGCGGTTATTACGCAGTGGTTGCGTCGATCGCGGGTGGCTGGGAAGACTTCGATCACGCGGCGAAGGCCATCGGCTTGGCGATTCTGTTTGATTCGCTGGATGGACGTGTTGCTCGCATGACGGGAACGAACACGGAATTTGGCGTGCAGTTCGACTCGCTCGCGGATGTCGTCAGTTTCGGCATTGCGCCGGCGGTCATGGCTTATGCCTGGGGGGTGCGCAGCCTGCCCGACCAGGGTTCCCAGCGGTTCGAGCTGATCAGCCAATTGGGATGGGTATTCTGTCTGGCGTTTCTCATCTGCTGCGCTTGGCGGTTGGCGCGATTTAACGTGCAAGGCATGGCACCCGGGGGTTCAAAGAATTTTGTGGGCATGCCGACGCCTGCCGCTGCGGGAGTCCTTGCCGCTCTCGTCCATGGGTTTAAGTTTCCTCTGCATGACTGGCGCTGGTCGGTGGCGTGGATTGCTCTGGCCGGCATCCTTGGCGCACTGATGACCAGCACAATCCGCTACTACAGTTTCAAGGACATTCCGTGGACGCGTAAGCAGCCGTCGCTGACCATCGTCGCTGTCGGCCTCCTCGTGGCTGTAATCTGGAGGTTTTCGGAATATGCTTTGGTAATCTTCGCCTGTACCTACGCGGCTGCGGGTGTGGCCCTGCACGTCGTGCGTTTTTTCCGTCATCGCCTGGTCTCCCGGACCGTGTGATTCATGCCATCGCTTGAACGGGGATCCAACCGAATCGTGATTGCCGGGGCTTCGTCGCTTCTTGGGGCGGAGTTACGTTCCTTGCTCGAAGAGAGCCGCTTCGCCGGTGCGGACTTTCGGCTGGTGGATGAAGAGCTCGCCGCGGGCACTCTGACCGAGGCGGGCGGCGAGCCCGCGGTGATTCAACCCGTCGAAGAAGGCAGTTTTGACAAGGCCAGCATCATTTTCTTCACGGGCTCGTCCGATTTTACGCTCGCAAACTTCGAGACGGCCAGCCGCAGCGGTGCAGTCATCATAGATCTGTCTGGCCATTCGGTATCCTTCGCAAATACTTTCGTGTGGTATCCGGGAGTCGAGAAACTTGGCGGTCAAGCTTTTCCTGAGAAGGCGCATCTTGCGGCAGTGCCGTCCGCCGCAGCGGAAGGAGTGGTTCGGCTTTCGCTTGCTTTACGCGAGCTAGGTACCAAGCACATGGCTGTTACCGTATTGCAGCCCGTTTCGGCCGCCGGCAAGGGCGGCATCGAAGAACTTGAGACGCAGACCAAGCAACTGTTGTCGTTTCAAACTCCCGGCAAGGAGCTCTTTGACGCGCAAGTGGCTTTCAACTCGCTTGATCGATATGGGCCTCAAAGCCGATTCGATTTGAACCACGCGCGGTTAACTCTTCGAAATGAAATAAGTGCTTGTCTTCGAAGTGAGGGCGTACTTCCCACGGTGCAATTGGTCCACGTGCCTGTCTTTTATGGCGTGACATTTGCGGCCTGCGCCAAACTTGAAGACGGCGCAAATAAAGAAGCAATTTCCGGCGCATGTCAGCGCGGCGGATTCGCGATCCTGGACGAATCGGGAATTGGGCCGAGCAATATCAGCGCGGCCGGCGAAACGGTTATCCAGCTTTCGAAGCCGAAGGCCGATCAGTTGCAGCCAGGAAGTTGGTGGTTTTGGGGAGCTGCGGACAATATTCGATTGCCGGCGTGGAATGCCGTGAAGCTGGCGGAGAAGTTGGTGCCATGAGGCGGCGGATTGTTTGTGGGTTGATGTTTGCAGCATTATCCTGCGCCGGGTGTGGATATCACGTTGCAGGGCACAACTCGGCGCTGCCCAAGACTATTCACGTGATTGCCGTTCCGGCGCTCGAGAACAAACGACCA
>Ga0210397_10002859_pt1 | contig 10736 bp, 8 predicted proteins | sample IncBWH2OmetaG_FD_160126 | JGI IMG/M metagenome (GOLD analysis project Ga0210397, IMG submission 160126) | Forest soil microbial communities from Barre Woods Harvard Forest LTER site, Petersham, Massachusetts, United States - Inc-BW-H-2-O ...
CTGGGGTGCCAGCGCTGGGCATCGCGTTCATCGCCGTCGCCACTGGTCTCGGGGGCTTCGCCCTCGGCTACCGGTCGACGCTGATCCGCAGCGCGGCAGACCAGGCGGCCGACCGCGTCCCGCTCGACGCACTTGTCTCGCCAGGGCCAGATTTCAGCACCCCGCTCGAGGTGGCTCCGCTTCAGCGCTGGCAGGCGCTCGCGTCCGGTGCCGTGCTGCCCATCCGCCGGACGGACGCGAACTACACGAGCGGCGGGGGGACCCTCACGGTTCCCGCTCTCGGCATTCCCGCGGACGGACTGACCCGGATTCACGGCTGGCGGGAAAGCGACGGGTCGGCGCCGTTGCCCGTACTCGCCCGGCGCCTCGAGCCAGGAGGCCCGGTCCGAGTGCCTGGACCGATGCTTCCGGCAGGTACGAAATGGCTGTCGCTGCGGGCTTCCTCGCCGGGCCTCGCGGTCGGCGTGACCGCGGACCTGCGTGATCCCCGAGGAGCGATCCGGCAAGTCGCGTTCGGAACAGCCGGCGCTGGCGCCGCATTCCTGCGTGCCCCCGTGCCACCCGGACGGTGGGAACTCGAGGCTCTGGAGCTCGACGAACCCACGGGTCTCGCCATTACGAACGGCCACCAGAACGGTGAGAACCCGGCCGCCGCGACTCAGTCTTCGACGCGCGTTGCGCTCGGACCGCTACTCGCGTTGCAAGCCAGCGGGCGATCACTGCTGCACGTACCGGTCGGCACCTGGCGCGGGGTAGGCGCCGCGACGACGAAGGCGCCGGGAGGAGGCGGCACCGTCGCGATGGTCAGCTTCGCCACCAGCGGAACACCTGGCGTACTCCGGCCGGCACAGCCAACCGACACCAAACCGATCCCCGTGCTCGCCGATCGGCAGACTGCCGCCTCCGCGGGGCCCGGTGGTCGCATCGCGCTGACGGTCGACGGCCTCCCGGTAATCGCGCGCGTGGTCGGGGTCCTCAACCGCTTCCCGACACTCCCTTCCGACTCGGCCGGCTTCCTCATCGCCGACCAGCCGACGCTCGCGGCGGCCCTGGATGCGCAGCTTCCCGGTCAGGGCCGAGCCGATGAGCTGTGGATCAGCACCGGGGATCTCGGGCGGTTGCGCGCCGCGCTCGAAAGCGGGGCGCTCACCCAGCTTGACTCCTCGTTCCGAGCGGACATCGATCATCAGCTGCAGGACGCGCCGGTCGCACACGGGGTGCTTGGGACGCTCATCGCGGCGACGGCGCTGTCCGTGCTGCTGGCGGCCGCCGGGTTCCTGACGACGCTGCTCGGAGGAACCCGCGACGAACGGATCGAGTCAGACCTCGACGAGCAGGGCGTCGGTCCGCGCGGACTCCGGGCCGAGCTGCGAGTCCGGCTCGCGATCGTGAGCATGCTGGGGGTGATCGCCGGCCTCGGAATCGCCGCGCTGCTGACACGACTGGCTGTCGCGAGCGTCCGCGCCGCGGGTACTGTCGCCAACCCCCGCCCGCCGGTAGTGACGGTAGTGCCATGGGCGGCGCTCGCAGCCTGGGGGGCCGGCATGTTCGCGGTGCTCGCGCTCGCGGGCTGGCTGGCGACCCGGGCACTGATCGGAAGCTGGCGGGCGGGCCGACTGTCAAGGGAACGCATTACCGAAGGTGACGCGGCGCCGCAAGAGAGCGTTGTCCGATGAGCGAAGTGGTCGTCGAACTGCGCGACGTGTTCTGCGTCCACCGAACGAACGAGGGGGACGCGGCGGCCCTGCAGGGGGCGAACCTCGAACTGGGCCGCGGCGAGGTGCTCTGCGTGCTCGGTCCGAGCGGCGCCGGTAAGAGCACGCTTCTGCGCGTAATCGCCGGGATCCAGCCGCCGTCGGCCGGGGTCGTCCGGGTGCTAGGCGACGACATCGGGCGAATGGCTGCGCGCTCCCGGTCGCGGCTCCGTCACGAGCTGCTGGGATTCCTCGGACAGCACACCGAGACGGCACTGAGCCCGGACCTTCCTATGCGTGACGCTGTCGGGTTGCCGCTAGCGCTGCGGGGCATGCCGAGACGAGAGCGTCACCGCCGAGTCGATGAACTCTTCGAGGCCGCAGCGTTGGCCGACCGGGCTGACGCGTTGCCCAGGGAGCTGTCCGGTGGCGAGCGCCAGCGGTTCGCGCTGTGCGCCGCCCTGGCCCACCGGCCGGCGCTGTTGCTCGCCGATGAGCCGACCGGCGAACTCGACGACGCGAGCGCCGATGTCGTTCGTGCGCTGATAGTCGAGCTCGCCCGCGCCAACGGCACGAGCATCATTCTCGTGACTCACGATCCGGCGACCGCTGAGGTCGCAGACCGCACACTCCGGATCAGGGACGGACGGATCGTCGGCGACCGGCGCGGCGGGGAAGATGCACTCGTCATCAACGACGGCTGGCTGCGGCTTCCCCCCGACCTGCTCACTCAGGCCGGTATCTGGCGCCGCGCCCGTGTGCAGCCGGCCCAGGACGGGGTGATCGTGACCCGGGCGGTCAGCGATCCCGGCCCGCCCGCAGCGCCGGCCACCAAGGACCGGTCGCAGCCGACGGCACGCTGGGCCCCCGTCCGGGTCGAGCTTCGCTCCGTGGCGCGCACCTATGGGCACGGGCCCGCCTGGCGCCACGTGCTGGGCGGGCTCACACATGATTTCGCGCCTGGCCGGGTGACCGCGATCACGGGTCGCTCGGGGGTGGGGAAGACGACGCTGCTGAAACTGGTCGCCGGGCTCGAACGCCCAAGTTCAGGCCAGGTCATTCTCGACGGGCATCCGCTTGGCGACCGCAGCGATGAGCAGCTCGCAAGCCTGCGCCGTGAGCGGATCGGATACCTCTCGCAGGAGCCCGCACCGATCGGGTTCCTGAGCGCTGAAGAGAACACGGTCCTCACACTGCGGATACGCGGCTGGGACGTGGATACCGCCACCGAGCGCGCGGCAGAGGCGCTGATCCGGGCTGGGCTCGTGGACCGAGCCAGCCAGCGCGTCCACCGGCTCTCGGCCGGGGAAACCCAGCGTCTGGCCCTAGCCCGGGCGCTGGCGAGTGCGCGAGGCCTGCTGGTCATCGACGAGCCGACATCCAGGCAGGACGAGAACAACGCCCGGGCTATCGCGGATTTGCTAGCGGCCGCCGCTCACGAAGAGGGTCAGACGGTGATCTGCGCGACGCACGACCCGGCCGTGATCGATCAAGCGGACAACGTTGTCGTCCTGAACGGATAGAAGCCGCTGGTAGCAGGACCGCCGTCAGCCCTTGATTGCTTCGTTACCTTCGTTTGGCGTCCGCGAGACAGGATTCTGGCATGCTCGTCAAATGCTAGGACGGTCAGAATCGAGCGAGCTCGCTGCGGCACCACTGCTTCCGGGCAGCGAGACGACGTTTGTCCCAAATGGCCGCAGATCTTCGACCAAGGTGCCCACAGTGATGTTTGCCCTGGCCCGGACACTGACGGGAATCGGAAACCAGCCCAGTTCGGCCGTCCCAAAGGACTTGATCAAACCGCCCATCTATCAGCTGCCGCGGGCCATGCGGCCCGAAACGGGCCGGAATACGTGCTTCACGGCAGCCGGATGACCGGATCAACGAGAGGAAGATGACGAAAATGAAACGGACCACTGCGATCGCAGGCCTAGCCGTGATCGCCATGGCGGCTGCCGGCTGCAGTAGCAGCGGTAGTTCGTCCACCACCAGCAGCGGCAGCTCGTCCAGCGGCGGCGGCACGGTCGACTTCTACTCGAGCCTCCCGATGCAGGGAGCCTCGAGCGCGCAGACCATCCCGCTGGTCAACGGGATCAAGCTCGCGCTCGCTCAGGCCAACAGCAAGGCCGGCCAGTGGACGGTGAACTACCAGGTGCTCGACGACTCCACCGCGGCGGCCGGAAAGTGGGACCCGGGCCAGACGGCGGCGAACGCGCGCAAGGTCGCCTCGGATTCGAAGGCCGTCTACTACATGGGCGAGTTCAACTCGGGCGCCAGCGAGGTGTCGATCCCGATCCTCAACGAGGCGGGAATCCCGCAAGTGAGCCCGGCGAACACGTACGTCGGCCTGACGACGAACCTGCCCGGCAGCGCGCCCGGCGAGCCGCAGAAGTACTACCCGTCCGGGAACCGTACCTACCTGCGGATCGTGCCGATCGACTCGATCCAGGCCGCCGCCGACCTGATGGCGATGAAGCAGGCGGGCTGCACCAAGGTCGCCGTCGCCAACGACAAGGAGGCGTACGGACAGGGCCTGGCCACCCTGCTCGGGCTGGAGAAGGGCTTTTACGGGATCAACATAGCGAGCAACACCGGAATCGACCCGACCTCGCCCAACTTCCGTTCCTACGCCTCGACGATCAAGGGGCAGGGAGCCGATTGCTTCTTCTTCGCCGGCATCGTCTCCAACGGCGCCGTCCAGATCACCAAGGACGTCCACTCCGCCCTCCCCACCGCCAAGGTGTTCGGCGGCGACGGGGTGTGCACGGACTCCTACACCAATGCCACCAAGGGTGGCATCCCGGCCTCGCTCTACCCGCTGACCCAGTGCACGGTCGCGACCCAGAACCTGGAAGCGTACCCGGGCGGTAAGGACTTCCTGGCCGCGTACAAGGCCAAGTACGGCGTGGCCGACCCCGACCCGTACGCGATCTACGGCTACGAGGTGATGCAACTCGGGCTCGACACGGTCAAGGGCCTCGGCGCCAAGGGCAACGACAAGTCCGCCGTGCTGAAGGCCCTGTTCGCGACTAAGGATCGTCAGTCGGTGCTCGGCACCTACGGGTTCAACTCCAATGGCGACACGACGCTGAAGTCCTACGGCCTGTACAAGGTCGGATCCGACGGCGAGCCCGTCTTCTTGAAGACGCTCACGCCCACGAAGACCGTCAGCTAGGGCAACAATGGCGGTGGGGGGCGTACCGCCCCCCACCGCCCCTATCAGGAGCAGATCCTCAGGCGTGCATCCGCACACCGTCCGACACGTCGTACGGAGCTATGGAAACCACGACAATTCCGCCGAGCGCGCCCCCCGCGGCGCGGGCACAACCGCTGGCGGCGATCCGCCGCTTCGCAGGCCGCTGGGGGCTGATCGCGGCGCTCGCCGCGCTGCCGGTTTACTACGGCATCCACGATCTGACGGTCGGCTACCAGGCCGGTTTCGTGGCAGGCCACGCGGTGATCCGCCATGACCTGTCGAACCTGGGCTTCAACTTCGCCGTGGGCCTGTCCAACGGCGCGATCTGGGCACTGATCGCGATCGGGTACACGCTCGTCTACGGGATCATCGAGCTGATCAACTTCGCGCACGGCGACGTGTTCATGATCGGCTCTTTCACTGCCGTGGGCCTGTATGCGGTTTTCGGGCTGACGCCCGCCACCGGTGGCGCCTGGCTGGTCGTCGGCCTGCTGATCATATTGATCATCACGATGCTCGTGACCGGATCCCTGAACGTCCTGATCGAGCGGGTCGCCTACCGGCCGCTGCGTAACGCGCCCAAGCTGGCCCCGCTGATCACGGCGGTGGGCTTCTCGTTCATCCTGCAGAACGTCGGGCTGCTCTGGCGCGGGGGCTCGCCGCAGAGCGTGCCCGACCTGATCAACGTGCAGCAGACGGTGTTCACCATCGCCGGGGTCCCCATCCAGCGCGGCTACATCCTGGCGTTCGCGGTGATGATCCCGCTCGTGTTCGCGCTGGGCTGGTTCATCAACAGCACCCACGCGGGCCGGGCGATGCGGGCCACCGCCCAGGACCCCGAGGCCGCCCGCCTGATGGGCATCAACGTCAACGCCACGATCTCGCTGACCTTCCTGCTCGGCGGCATGCTGGCCGGCGCGGCGGGCCTGGTGTACGCGCTCTACCAGACGAACGTCTGGTTTTTCCAGGGCTTCAAGGCCGGCCTGATCGCGTTCACGGCCGCGGTGATGGGCGGTATCGGCAACGTCCGCGGCGCGGTGCTCGGCGGGCTCATCATCGGCGTCATCCAGGCGCTGGCCGATTCGCGGCTGGGCCCGCAGTGGACCGAGGCGGTCGTGTTCGGCTACCTGATCGCGATCATGGTCCTGCGCCCGCGCGGCCTGCTCGGCGAGGAGACGAGGGAGGCCGGATGAGCGGGTTGCGGGCGCGGCTGCTGAAGTGGCCGGAGGCCGCAGCGAGGCGGCTCCCGGTACGAGGGAGCCGGGCGCTGGCGGGTTTCTTCATCGTGATCGGGATCGTCCTGCCGTTCTTCTTCCAGCAGACGAGCGGCTTCCTGAACGCGACGATCATCGCGATCGCCTACGCGGTGATGTCGCTGGGCCTGAACGTCGTGGTGGGATTCGCCGGGCTGCTCGACCTCGGGTACGTCGCGTTCTACGCGCTCGGCGCGTACTCGCTGGGATGGTTCGCTTCCGGGTTCTTCTTCAAGGCGCAGGTCCACGTGCTCGTCTCCCCGGTCGCGAGCACGCTGCCCGGCATTCACCTCAACTTCATCCTGGTATTGATCGGCGCCGCGCTCATCTGTGCCGCGGCCGGCGTGGTGATCGGCCTGCCGACGCTGCGCCTGCGCGGCGATTACATCGCGATCGTCACGCTCGCGTTCGGGGAGATCATCGGCACGCTCGCGGTCAACGGCCAGAGCATCCGCCTCGGCGGCGGCATGACGCTGACCGCCGGCAATCTCGGCATCAGCGCCGTCGACCAGCCGTACTTCCCGGGCATCAGATTCAACCTGCTGGACCTGAGGCCGTGGTACTGGCTGATCCTCGGAATCCTGCTGGTCGTCCTGTTCATCAACCTGCGCCTGCGCGACTCACGGCTCGGCCGCGCCTGGGTCGCGTTGCGCGAGGACGAGGTCGCGGCGGTGTCGATGGGCATTCCGGCCGTCAGGACGAAGCTGCTTGCCTACTCGATCGGCGCTGCGTTTGGCGGCATGTCGGGCGCGTTCTTCGGCACCTACTTCACCGTGGTCAACGCCGCACAGTTCCAGTTCGGGTTCTCGATCTTCATCCTGGCGATGGTCATCATCGGCGGGCTCGGCTCGATCTGGGGCGCGGTCGTCGGCGGCCTGGCCCTCGGCTACATCAACAACTACCTGATTCCCGACGTGCTGAACAACCTGCCCAGCCGGTTCGGGCTGCACTTCCAGCTGACCCAGGTGGAATTCGGGATCTTCGGATTCCTGCTGGTGATGATGATGCTGCTACGGCCGCAGGGCCTGATTCCGGAACGGCGCCGCCAGCTCGAGCTCACGGCCGAGATCGCGGCCGAGGACGCCCAGCTCGCGGAGGCCCCGGGCGGCACCGGGAGCACAGAATGAGCGCGGCCGAGACGTCCGCTCCGCCCGCCGCCACGGTCTTGCGCGCGGAGCGCATCACGAAAGAGTTCGGCGGGCTGGTCGCGGTCGCGGACGTCTCGTTCGACGTCCCGCAGTACTCGATCGTCTCGCTGATCGGGCCGAACGGCGCTGGGAAGACGACCCTGTTCAACATGCTGACCGGGCTGTACCGGCCGACCCAGGGGAGGATTCTCCTCGGCGACCGCGATATCACCCGGTCCCGGCCGGACGTTATCACCGGGCACGGTGTCGCGCGCACCTTCCAGAACATCCGCCTGTTCGGCGCCATGACGGCCGTCGAGAACGTGATGATCGGGCATCACGCCCGGATGCGGGCGGGAGTGTTCGGGTCTATCGTCCGCCCAACCTGGGTCCGCCGTGAGGAGCGGGAAACACGGGAACGAGCCCGTGAGTTGCTCACGTACGTCGGCCTGCCCGAGACGGTGTTCGACCGGCTCGCATCGCAACTGTCGTACGGAGACCAGCGGCGGGTGGAACTCGCACGGGCGCTGGCAGCCGAGCCCAGCGTGCTACTGCTCGACGAGCCGACCGCTGGCATGAACCCGCGCGAATCGGCGGCGCTGACCGAGTTCATGCGCAAGCTGCGTGACGAGCTGAAGCTGACCATCCTGCTGATCGAGCACGATATGAAGGTGGTGATGGGGGTCTCCGAGCGCGTGACGGTGCTCGACCACGGCAGGAAGATCGCCGAGGGACAGCCGGCCGAGGTCCGGACGGACCCGCGGGTGATCGAGGCCTATCTCGGAAAGCAGGATTGATGACGCTGCTCGAGGTCACCGACCTCCGCACTCGCTACGGCGCGATCGAGGCGCTGAAAGGCATCTCGCTGACCGTAGCCGAGGGCGAGGTGGTCACGCTGATCGGCTCCAACGGAGCCGGGAAGACGACCACCCTGCGCTCGATATCGGGCCTCACTCCGGCCAGCGCGGGGAAGATCGTGTTCGCCGGGGAAGAGATCACGCGCGTGCCAGCACACGAGATCGTCGGCCGTGGAATCGCCCTGGCGCCAGAGGGCCGCCACTGCTTCGCCCGGATGACGGTACGCGAGAACCTGGACCTGGGCGCCCACCGGCGGCGCGGCCCGGAGATCGCCGAGGACCTCGCCCGAGTCTACGAGCTGTTCCCCCAGCTCAAGGAGCGCACGCGGCAGAAGGCCGGCACGATGTCGGGAGGCGAGCAGCAGATGCTCGCGATCGGCCGCGCCCTGATGGCCCGGCCCAAACTGCTGATGCTGGACGAGCCATCACTTGGTATCGCGCCGGTCCTGGTACAGCGGATCTACCAGACCATCGGCGAGATCAACCGATCCGGGGTCGCGATTCTTCTGGTCGAGCAGAACGCCAATTACGCGCTCGATGCCGCCGCCCGCGGCTATGTGTTCGAAACCGGGCGGATAGTCCTGGCCGACGACTCGGCGAGGCTTCGTGACGACCCCGAGGTCCAGAGGGCCTACCTTGGCACATGACCGAAACGGAGCGTGATACCCATCGGAACTATCGGCGCCAAGGCGCTGTACCTGCTGTTCTTGTGGCTTATCTCGGCGGCCGCCGGGTCGTGGCTGTCGGACCGCAAGGGTTACGGCGAGAAGGTCGGGCTGACGCTGGGCCTGCTGCTGTCGATCGTGGGGCTGCTGGTCGTCTTGGTGCTACCCGCACGCCCTGGTTCCCGGTGGAAGGTCGACGGCTGGCGACCGCGCCGGCGGAGCGCCCGCTGAAGCTCACTCCTCCTGCGCGGCGGAGGGAAGCAGCGCCAGTTGCTGGCGGATGCCGTCGAGGAAAAGCTGGAGGCCGTAGCCGAACCGCTCGGCCGGATCAGCGGTAAAGGCCGTGGCGGCGAGCTTGTTCTCGATCCCGTCCACAGTCAGCTTCGGCTCCCAGACACCGCGCTCGGTCAACTCGAGCTGCGCTTGTTCTTCGATGGTGTGGCCGAGCACGTAGTGGAACGCGGCAAAGGCAGCCCAGCCGGCCCGGTCGGGCGGCAACCCGGCGGCCTGGAGGATCTCGATGACCATGTTGCCGAGCAGGATGGTGTTGGGCTCGGCGACGTAGGTTCCGGCCATGACCCTGGCGCCATCGCGGTGGGACAGGAGCACCTGGCGTAGCCGCCAGCCCGCGGCTGCGAACTGCTCGTCCCACGACCCGGCCGGCAGATCGGCGCCGAAGTCTTCCAGGAACCGGTCGGCCATCGCGTCGAGCAGGGCCTGCTTGCTCGCGAAATGCCAGTAAAGGGCTCCGGCCTGCACGCCCAGGCGAGTGGCGAGCTTGCGCATCGTCAGCGCGTCGAGCCCGTCCGCGTCGAGCAGCGCTATCGCCTCGTCCACCACGTGCTCGCGGCGCAACCGCATCCGACTGGCTCCTCATCCTCGGTCCGGCCTGTCCGTCTGCCTTGATTCCTAGATTAGCTTAATTAACTTGAACTTGTTCAACTTGAACTTGTTCAATAGATCCGGAACCAAGACACGCTCCCGGAAGGAGTCTCTGCCATGTCCCACCCTGGGAACACCTCTGCGCCGTCGGTCTCGGCCGAGCCCGTGATCCGGCCGCGCGTACCACCCGGCGTGATCCTGGCCATCGCGTGCATGGCCAACTTCATGGTCATCATCGACACGTCGATCGTGAACGTCGCCCTGCCAGCCATGAAGGCCGCTCTCGGACTCTCGGCGGCCGATCAGCAGTGGGTGGTCAATGGGTACCTGATCACGTTCGGCGGGTTCCTGCTCCTCGCGGCCCGGGCCGGTGACCTTTTCGGCCGCAAGGGTGTGTTCCAGGCCGGCCTGGCGGTCTTTACCGCCGCCAGCCTGGCCGGCGGCCTAGCCCGGGATCCGTGGCTGCTGATCGCGGCCCGCGTCCTGCAAGGCATCGGTGCCGCGGCCCTGGCCTCGTCGAGCCTGAGCCTGATCACCGCCAGCCACCCCGAAGGCCCGGCCCGTACTCATGCACTGTCCTTGTGGGCCGCGGTGGGCTCTTCGGCCGGCGCCGTGGGGGTCGTGCTGGGCGGGCTGCTCACCACCGAGCTGTCCTGGCGCTACGTGCTGTTCATCAATGTCCCCATCGGCATCGCGTTGCTCATCGCCGCCGCGGCCAGCCTCATGCCGTCACCGCCCGGGCGTGACTGGGCACGCCTCGACCTGCCCGGAGCGCTCACCGTGACCGTCGGGGTCAGCTCCCTGGTCTACGCCGTCTCCCAGGCCACGACCAAGGGATGGGGATCGACCCCCGTCATCGCTGCCCTCGCCGCCGCCGGGGTGCTCTTGGCCGCCTTCGGAATGATCGAGGCCCGCAGCGCAGCCCCGCTCGTCTCACTCCGCATCCTCAGACGGCGCAGCCTGGCCGTGGGTAACACCGTCATGGCCTGCCTGGGTGTGGTCATGACCAGCGGATTTTTCTTCCTGTCCCTCTACCTTCAGCAGATCCTCGGCTACAGCGCG
>Ga0210397_10002863_pt1 | contig 10730 bp, 7 predicted proteins | sample IncBWH2OmetaG_FD_160126 | JGI IMG/M metagenome (GOLD analysis project Ga0210397, IMG submission 160126) | Forest soil microbial communities from Barre Woods Harvard Forest LTER site, Petersham, Massachusetts, United States - Inc-BW-H-2-O ...
CAAGATTAACTGAAGTATTGTGATGATGTGCCATAAATCTACCTTAGTTCTAAATAATTATTTTTTTTGTAGAACATCTTTCACATAAAGTGAAATTTTCCATCTCTCCAAAGGTTCCAATTGAGAAGCATGCTGGAACATTCTTCCTTTACCGCAAGTAATTACATGGAAGATATGACCTGGATTTACAGCTTTAAGTCTTGCTGACTGCAAATTCGCAATACCGTCTAATTTTGCGCTTACAGCTCCATCTCCTTCGCCGCCATCACCATGGCAGTGTGAACAGAATCTGCTATACAATACTTGTCCTTCTGCCAATACATCTTCCGTTGGCTCTAGTGGGCAAACAAGTGTTGCATTCGCATAATCCAAAGAATCTTTAGGTATGTGATAAGGTATTGCACCACGTTTAATAGTACCTGCAACCGGCATACGTAAATTCGATCCATTGTTAAATGGCATCACGTTATATGCCTGTGGGAAATCAGTTGAATCTTCAACCAATGTTACTGGCTCGTAAGCTTCAGAAACATACATGTTCGGTGCATACTCAACACGAGGAGTCTCGTGAACAGGTATCTGATCGAAATTATGGTTACACGAAGAAACGGTTGCTGCAAAAACGATTGCTGCTGCTATATTGAAGGTTTTCATTGTCATAGTATATGAAGCCTTTCTTAGTTTTCCAATGATTTTGTGGTAACTTCAGAAGCGCCTGTTTCTGAAAGTATTGATTTCAGCTGTGCTGAATCTTGTTTGTTTGATGCTAAATCAAAAGCAATTACAAACTTATCGTCCGTAGTTCTTGGATCAAACATATTTGGTGTTGACCAAGGATTTAAATTACTCGCTACGAAGAATGTACCAGTCATACCCAAAGCACAAAACAGTACAGTCAACTCAAATGTAATCGGAATAAATGCCGGAAGTGGAATGTGTGGTTTACCACCAATATCCATAGGCCAATCAAAACCCAACATCCAGATCATCATTGTCAAAGCTGTAATAGTTCCACAAACACCGAACAAGAAACCAGCTATTGGCAAATTTGAATAATTATACCCCAATGCATTATCTAATCCGTGAACAGGATATGGAGTATATACTTCGTGTATTTTAACTCCTTTTGAACGTATCTTATCAACAGCACTCATTAGCACTGCTTCTTCATCGTATACGCCAAATACAAAATTCTTTCCTTTTTCCATATTATTTAAAGTATTCAGGACTCAGATTATTTCTTTTCAGAAGATGAATCAATAATCGTTTTAACTTCAGCCATGTTAATTACAGGGAAATACTTCGCAAATAATAAGAAACATGTAAAGAACAATCCAAACGTGAATAAATAGTCACCTACATCATACAATGTCGGAGAGAAATAAGACCAGGAAGATGGTATGAAATCCCTACTTAAAGAAGTACAAATAATTACAAAACGTTCGAACCACATACCAATGTTTACAATGATTGATAAAGCGAATGTCCATGCAATGCTTGTACGAACCTTTTTGAACCAGAACATTTGCGGGGAGATAACATTACAAGTCATCATTGTTGCATACGCCCACCAGTATGGCCCAAATGCACGGTTGATGAAAGCATATTTCTCGTAAGGAACACCTGAATACCAGGCAATGAAAAATTCAGTGATATAAGCAATACCTACAATTGAACCTGTTAATACGATGATTTTATTCATCGATTCAATGTGATTGATTGTAATGTAATCTTCTAAATCAAATAAAGTACGAGCAACCAACATCAATGTTAATACCATCGCAAAACCAGAGAAGATCGCACCAGCTACGAAGTATGGAGGGAAGATTGTTGTGTGCCATCCTGGTATAAGTGAGGTAGCAAAGTCCATTGATACAATTGTGTGTACAGAAAGTACAAGTGGTGTAGAAACACCTGCTAGTACTAGTGATACAGCTTCGTAACGAGACCATGTTTTTGCTGAACCATCCCAGTTCATACTCAATGCACCATAGATAACGCGACGGATACCAGTCGCTCTTTCACGGATAGTAGCAAAATCAGGAATCAAGCCTACATACCAGAATACCAATGAAACGGTAAAGTATGTTGAGATCGCAAACACGTCCCACATCAAGGCTGAATTAAAGTTTTGCCATAATGAACCGTTGTTGTTCGGGAAAGGTAACACCCAGTGTCCTACCCATGGACGACCCATGTGAGCAATGATAAACGTTGCTGCACAAATTACAGCGAAGATTGTCATCGCTTCTGCAGCACGGTTAATAGATGTTCTCCATTTTTGACGGAATAATAATAATACGGCCGAGATCAATGTACCAGCGTGACCGATACCTACCCACCATACGAAGTTGGTAATATCCCATGACCAACCAATGGTTTTGTTCAGACCCCACATACCAATACCCTCATACCAAGTTGTCCAAAGGCAATAGCCTCCATAAACAAAAGTAATCACTGCCATTGTAAATGCTATTTTCCAAGCCGTAGAAGGCGCACCTTCTACTTGTTTACAAATGTCGTTGGTAACGTCTTTTTTCGTTTTTCCGTTTGTAACCAACGGTGGCCTTACCGAAGAAGTAACTTGCATATCTTAAATCTCGATTAAATTAGGCTTTAGAAATATTTCTGATTTTTGTCAAATATGTAACATTTGGCTGTACGTTCAATTCTTCAAGAACTGTATATGTACGCTCTTCGTTGTTTACGTGACGCTCCTGGTAAACTTTACCTTCAACATCTCTTAAGTCACCGAAAAGAATTGCACCAGTAGCACAAGCTGCAGCACAAGCCGTAGTAACTTCACCATCTATAATGTGACGTTTCTCCTTTTTCGCTTTAAGCTTACCTTCTTGTATTTTCTGAACACAGAATGAACATTTTTCCATTACACCACGAGAACGCACTGTAACATCCGGATTCAATACCATACGTCCTAATGAAGTGTTCATCGCAACGTTTTTGTCGAATACCTCTTCGTTATCGAAGTATTTGAACCAGTTGAAACGACGTACTTTATATGGACAGTTGTTTGCACAATAACGAGTACCGATACAACGGTTATAAGTCATCTGGTTCAAACCTTCTGAACTGTGTGTAGTAGCAGCAACCGGACAAACCGTTTCACACGGTGCGTGGTTACAGTGCTGACACATCATCGGTTGGAAAGTAACCTGAGGATTTTCAGATGGTATTTCTAACGTACCATATCCGATACCTTCTTTATCTGAAGTGAAATACTCTCCTGTTTCTGTAGGTTCTGCATCTGAACTGTAGTATCTATCAATACGGATCCAATGCATCTCACGAGAGTTCATTACTTCTCTCTTACCTACTACCGGAACGTTGTTTTCAGCCTGACAAGCAATTACACAAGCACCACAACCTAAACACGTGTTCAAGTCAATAGACATGCTCCATAAGTGATTTGGCTGATGATGCTGATCTTTCCAGATATCAACTAAAGCAGGTGCCTTTTTGCCATCCGGAGTAGATACTGTTGGTTTGAATCTACCAGCAGAAGGATCTTTAATATATTCAGCTAATGTTGCGTCCTGAATAATCGGACGAGCCATTAACGTTTGATGCGTTTGTGTTTGAGCAATTGGCCACTTCTCTCCTGTTGCAGTGATTGTAACACCCGTTACAAAGTCTAGTACCGTACCATCCGTAAAACGACTGAATGGATATGCATTTTTACCAACATTATCACCGCACTTACCTGTCTTCGTTCTTCCGTAACCGATCGCCAAAGATGCTGTGTTACCAGCTTGTCCCGGTTGAACCAATATAGGAACTTTAACTTCATAAGAACCGGATTTAACAACTACTTCATCTCCTTGTGCCAATGATTTCTCTTTAGCAAATTTATCAGAAACAGCTAAGTAGTTATCCCAGGTAGCTTTAGAAATAGGATCAGGTAATTCCTGTAACCAAGGGTTGTTCGCTTGAGAACCTGTACCTAAACCTATTTTTTCATATAATTTCAATTCAACACCTGAAGTGTTTGCAGAGTAATTTTTATTGATACCTGCTTCGACAGAAGAATGATCGAAATATGCCGCAGAAGCATCTGTTACAGCAGCAGTAGAAGTTGTTTCGAAAACACCATCCTGTAATACTTTATCCCATGATGTACCCCCTAAGATAGCAGACCAGTTAGATTTTAAGTATGTATAATAATCAGTTGAATTCCCTGACCAGGAAAGTAAAGACTCCTGTGCAGCTCTTGTTTTAAAGATTGGCGCAATAGTAGGTTGGCCTAATGAATACAGACCAGCTTTTGGTTCAGCATCGCTCCATGCTTCTAAGTAATGGTGGTCAGGAGCTACAAACTGCACTAATGATGCTGTTTCATCTGCTCTGTCAGCAAAAGAAACAGACAATTTTAAACCAGCTAATGATTTTGCCAATTCAGCGCCTCTCGGATGATCAAATACCGGATTTGCTCCGTAGAAGATAACCCCACTGATTTTACCAGCAACTACGTCAGTAATAAAGGTATTCATTGCTTCATCATTTCCTTGTTTCTGAAATGAAGGTGTAGCGAATGAAATTGTTGTTCCGTAGTTACCTAATGCTTTATTTATTTCATTTACCAATATCTGAACGTTCGCATCATTTGAACCAGATACCACTAATGATTTACCTTTGCTGTTTAATAAAGCTGTTGCAGCTTTATCTAATACATCATTCTTAATTGCAGATGTAGCAAGTTTTGAAGATGCTATTCTGTTATATAATTCAGCAACAAATAATCCTTCCTGAGAAGGTTTGATTGGTTGTCTGTAATCTGCATTACTACCTGTTAGTGACAGCTGTGTTTCAAACTGAAAATGCTGACTCATCGTTTTCTTAGTTTTGCTAAGTCTACGTGTATCAGCATATTGAGAAACATATTCAATTGGAGAAATCCATGTACCTAAGAAATCAGCACCAAAGCTCACAATAACGTCTGCTTTACTGAAATCATAAGAAGGAATAACAGCTTGTCCAAAAGAAGATTGGTTTGCTTTTAAAATCCCGTATGATGAATTCGCGTCGTACTGAACGTGTTCAGTAGTTGGATATTTTGCTTTAAATTCACCAATTGCTTTTTTAGTAGTCGGGCTCAAAATCGTTGGAGAAACGATACGGATGTTGCCACCTTCAGCAGCAACAGCAGCAAGCTGAGCACCTACCTGCTTATCTAAATCAGCCCATGCTGCAGCTTTCCCTTTTACAAGAGGTCCCTGAATACGAGCTGTATCATATAAACTTAATACCGAAGCCTGAACACGAGCGTTTGTTCCACCTTTAGTAACGCTTGAGAGCTTGTTACCTTCGATTTTAATCGGACGTCCTTCACGTGTTTTAACCAATACACTGCAATACTCACCGCCATCTACATACGTAGAAGCATAGTAGTTAGCAATACCTGGCTCAATTTCTTCAGGTTTATTTAAGAATGGAATCGCTTTTTTTACCGGGGCTTCGCAAGCAGCAAGAGATACAGCTGCAACGCTAAAACCAAGGAGTTTTAAGAAATCTCTTCTATCCGTTCCATTTGATTCCTGAGAAGAATTCTTAAGAGGAAGGAATTCTGGAAATTCATTTTGAGCATTCTTTACGAATTCAGGGCTATTACCCAACTCTTCAACGCCCTTCCAAAATACTTTGTTATTATCTTTCATATATATGAATAACTAGGCTTTCGAACTTTCTTAGATTAATAGTGACATTTTGAACAATCTAAACCACCGATTTCCTCAGCAGTCATATCGGTCTTTTTCTTAGACTCTTCATGTACTTTCAGCAAGCGATCGTAGTATGCGTTGTCTTTACTGTTTACAGCAGTTTCTCTGTGACAGTTGATACACCAGCCCATTGTTAAATTAGAATATTGTTTAACAACTTCCATTTCTTCAATCGGACCGTGGCATTTCTGACATTCAAGACCTGCTACTTGAGTATGTTGAGAGTGATTGAAATAAGCTAAGTCTGGCAAGTTATGTACACGTACCCAACGAATAGGAGTACCTGCTTCATAAGCATCGGTTAATTTTTTAATTTCTGCTTCACCGTATTTAGGACCTTTCTTAACATACGTGTGGCAGTTCATACAAATATTCAACGAAGGAATATTTGATTGTTTGCCTTTGTATGCACCAGTGTGGCAATAGTTACAGTTAATCTTATTATCACCTGCGTGTAATTTGTGGGAGAAAGCGATCGGTTGAACCGGAGCATAATTTTGTTCAACAGCAACTTCCTGAGCACTTATCCAGCAAGATCTTACAACGATACAAATGAACAAGGTAACAACAACACCTATGAATGCTTTGCTTTGAACAAAAGCTTTGATATCAAATTTCTGATTCAATAACTCTTTATCTTCTGCATCAAGTTTATCTTCTCTGTCTTTCAGATAACGCTTGATGATTGTAAGGAAGACAATCATTGAAATCAATACAAGAACCAGTACAATAACAATTAAAGCAAGAACTACAATATCGTATTCGCCTTGTTTCTTTTCAAAAGCAGCAGAATCTCCAGATCCTGTCCCACCACCATCAGTGGTTGCAACAGTTGCTGGAACCGATTCAATATAATTAACGATTGCATCAATCTCTTCATCCTTAAGAGTTGGGAATGCCGTCATTTCTGCCCCTTTAAACTTTTGGTAAATTGCAATGGCATCTTTATCGCCGGTAGCTCTGAAGACTGCATTGTTTTTAACCCATGCATGAATCCATTCCGGTGATTGACGTTTTGAAATGCCTGACAAAGCCGGGCCTACTGCATCTTCATGAATTTTGTGACATGATTTACAATTTTCCTTGAATAATTGTTCTCCTTTACCATCTAGTACCGGAGTTGCCGCTGCTGCTACTTTTGTTGTATCCGAAAAAGCTGAAAATGAGCTAGATAGAGTAACAATGGAGAATGCTGCTAACGTAAGGAATGATCTCGAAATTCTACTCATCAGAATAGTTAATCTGGACATGTTTAACACTGTTTTTTCCGAAATTTTGGCCATACTTTACCTAAAAGACTTACAAATCTATCATGCCAATTCGATTATTCAAACATTTTTTCTGCGTCTACATGCAATAAAACAAGATTCTGGAGTTTGAAATAATGCAAAAACTTGATTTACTTAATTTTATGAGAAATTAAAATATATGAACATTGCAATTTAGAATTATTACAAATAAAAAAAGTTCCATAAACGTAAAAAAAACTGGATTTTGTTATAAAAAACGATTTAAACGAAAGTATTTGAACGTTCAAAACTAAATGTGGAAGTTTGTTTCTCCAAGAATTTCACAAATCGATGATACCTCCAATTGAATTAAATAAAGACTTAAAAAAATACAATACTTTTTCTATTTCCGCAGCGGCAGAAAACTTCGCCATTTTTAAATCTGAAAAAGAACTTATAAGTCTGCTTGAAGAAACTAAAAAAAAGCATCTTCCCTTATTGATCCTAGGTGGCGGAAGCAATATGCTTTTCACTAAAGATATTCCCGGAATTGTATTGAAAAATGAAATCAAAGGAATACAGATACTTTCAGAGGATTCGGATTCTGTTTTAGTAAAATGTGGAGCTGGTGAAGTATGGCACGAATTTGTGGTATACTGCGTAAATAAAGGATGGGCCGGGATTGAAAACTTATCGCTAATACCTGGTACAGTAGGTGCCTCTCCTATTCAAAATATCGGTGCGTATGGCATTGAAGTAAAAGATACCATCGAGTCTGTTGAATGTATAGATATAGAAACACTTTCGAAAAAGAGGTTTACGACAGGTGAATGTGCTTTTGGTTACAGGGATAGTGTATTTAAAAAGTTATACAAAGGGAAATATATCATTACACAAGTCGCATTCCGCCTAAAAAAGCAAGCACGTGTAAATACTTCCTATGGAGCCATTCAACAAGTACTGGATGAAAAAGGCATTACATCTCCTACCATACGTGATGTAAGCAAAGCTGTAATCGAAATCCGTAAAAGTAAGTTACCCAACCCGGCTCAATTAGGAAATGCAGGCAGCTTCTTCAAAAATCCGGAAATCCCTCAAAAACAATTCGACGAATTAAAGAAACAATATCCGGATATTGTTTCTTTTCCCGGATTTAAAGAAGGTATGATCAAAGTGCCCGCAGGATGGCTGATTGAACGTAGCGGCTGGAAAGGCAAAATGGTGGGTAATGTGGGTATGCACCGCTTACAGGCACTGGTACTGGTTAATTACGGAGGTGCAACCGGTCAGGAGGTTGTTGATTTATCCATTGAAGTACGTAAGTCTGTAAAAGATTTATTCGGAATTGATCTGGAACCGGAAGTAAATATTATTTGAAAATTTCACTCAGTAAAAACTAAAAAGGCTGCACAATGATTCTCATCATGCAGCCTTTTACCTAGAAAATATTCGTTTATTTTTCTTCATTCAGCAAGGCGAAATCGCCTTTAAATTTCTCTACCGTTACACCAAATTTTTCTAAAAAAGCATTGCCTTCATCAACGGCTAGTCCTTTGTATTCAGCATACGAGTGTAAATAAATCACTTTCTTAACACCTGATGCAAACAATAAACGGGCACAGGAAATACAAGGTGAAAGTGTTACATAAATAGTTGCACCCTTTACTTCTGTTCCATTTTTTACAGCAAACAAGATGGCATTTTCTTCCGCATGCAGTGCCAATGAACAGCTACCTTTAGAATCTCTCGGGCAACCTTCTTCCGGCCATTCTTCGTCACAATTGTGAGTCTTTTCAGGAGGACCATTATAGCCAATTGAAATGATTCGGGTATCCTTTGTCAACACTGCTCCCACATGTCTTTTAATACAATGTGATTTTTTAGCAAGGTTAACTGCCAGTTCCATGTATATATCATCAAAATCAGGTCTCTTACTCATCAGTTGTTTGTACTATTAAAAACAGGAATGCACTAGAAAATCAAAGATACAATTTCATACCGGCAATTAAAAAAACAGGAATAATTCTATTACGAGTATCCCTGTATTCATACGGAAGTTGATGATAACATTATTTATCTGTAATTCTTAACTGAATTAAATAAAACAAATATTTTTCCTGCTTAATTTTCAGTAATTTTGCAGTATGTTAACATTAAATAATATTTCTTACTTCATAGGCGGTCGTGCCTTATACAGAAACGTAACTCTGCAAATTAAACCGAAAGATAAAATTGGATTGATTGGTGCAAATGGGACCGGCAAATCAACGCTATTGAAAGTTATAACAGGTGAGTATAGCGCTGACGAAGGAAATATTCAAAAAAGTAAAGATTGCACCATTGGTTTCTTAAACCAGGATTTGCTTTCCTTCCAAAGTGAAGAAAGTATTTTAGTTGTAGCTATGGAAGCTTTTGAAGAGGCTACGAAAATACAGATCCAAATGGATCAGATCATCCATAAAATGGAAACTGAATATTCTGATGATCTGATCGATAAGTTAAGTGTGCTTCAGGAACGTTTTCAGGCGCTTGAAGGATATTCTATTCAATCTAAAGCAGAAAAAATATTAGAAGGTCTGGGTTTTTCTACTAATGATTTAAACAAACCACTGAAGAATTTTTCAGGCGGCTGGAGAATGCGCGTAATGCTTGCAAAGATGCTTCTCGCAAAACCTGCTCTTCTGATGTTGGATGAACCTACCAACCACCTGGATCTACCATCTATACAGTGGCTCGAAAATTATTTGCGCGATTATGAAGGTGCAGTTATTGTTGTATCTCACGATAGAGAATTCATCGATAATTGTGTCAAAACAATTGTTGAAGTTGCACAGCAAACACTAAACATATACGCCGGTAATTACAGTTTTTATTTAGAAGAAAAAGAATTGCGTTCTGAAATTCAAAAAGCTTCTTTTGAAAATCAACAGGCTAAAATTAAACAAACAGAGCGTTTCATTGAACGCTTTAAAGCAAAGGCCAGTAAATCAACCCAGGTACAATCACGTGTTAAGGCACTTGATAGAATGGACCTGATTGAGGATGTGGTTGAAGATAATCAAACAGTGAATTTCCGTTTTACATTTAAAACACAGCCGGGAAAAGTAATCAATGAGCTAACGAATATTTCAAAAAGTTATGGTGATTTACATATTCTGAAAAATACGGATGCTAAGATTGAACGCGGTGATAAAATTGCGCTGATCGGCGCAAACGGAAAAGGCAAGTCAACTGTATTGCGCATCCTTACCGGCGGAGAAAGCGCAGAGGGTGAAGTGAATCTTGGACATAATGTTATTTCTTCTTTCTATGCACAGCATCAGTTAGAGTCTTTGAATATCAACAATGAAATTCTGGAAGAATTAAAACAGCATGGTTCAAACAGAACGGAGACCGAACTAAGAAATGTATTAGGCTGCTTCTTATTTTCCAATGACGATGCATTCAAAAAAATAAAAGTATTGTCAGGAGGAGAAAAATCAAGAGTTGCATTAGCTAAAACATTGATTTCAGACGCGAACTACCTGTTGCTGGATGAGCCAACCAATCACCTGGATATGGTTTCTGTCAACATTCTGATTCAGGCGCTTCAACAATATGAAGGGACATTAATCGTTATCAGCCACGACAGACATTTTGTTTCAAAAGTAGCAAACAAAATATGGTACATAGAAGATCATCAGATAAAAGTCTATCCGGGTACGTGTGACGAATACAAATACTGGATTGAAAATGTCAAGTCAACAAATGCTGCTGCCACTCCGGT
>Ga0210397_10002864_pt1 | contig 10728 bp, 10 predicted proteins | sample IncBWH2OmetaG_FD_160126 | JGI IMG/M metagenome (GOLD analysis project Ga0210397, IMG submission 160126) | Forest soil microbial communities from Barre Woods Harvard Forest LTER site, Petersham, Massachusetts, United States - Inc-BW-H-2-O ...
TGTCGGAATAGCCGCTGACCGCCTGTCGGAATGGCGAGCGGGAGAAGGCATTAAGCTATTGATTTATTTGGTGGGCGCACCAGGGCTCGAACCTGGGACCCGCTGATTAAGAGATAGCGACGGGTAGAGAACAATCAATGACTTACTGGTCGCACCACTGGATCTATCCGACCGAAAATGGGCATTCGTCGCACGATCATAGTCGTTGCACTGCCTGATGTCTGAACAGGCGCTACTCTGACTTTACAGGCTCAACTGCGGCTATAAGGCCATCGATCGATAGGTTCGAAAGGTTCAAATCGGGGAGGCGACACGTATTGCCTGACACCTTGGAGCGCCTCGGCGCCCCTTTTGTCATTGCCAGAGGATTGGATCATCCTCGATGATCTACGGGATTTGCCGCGGACCATGGCAAAAGGGTTGCTAGCGAAAGTAAACAGGGGAAACGACTCGCCGATGGCCGTATGAGCGCTTCGATCCCAGTGAAATGGACCTTGAACTCTACGAGGAATCCAAATGCAGCGACGACATCGAGGCATTTGGCGACAAGCTATTGAAGCGGCGAGCCATCAACTCGATCGATGATGTCATATCCACGGTCAACTCATTGCGAGAGGCGCACGCAAATGTTGCGAGCAGCCATGGGCTATGAGCGGCTCATGAGGCGACGTGTGGCAGCCCGCGTGGCGTTCGGATACCAAGGAACGGCCAGAACGGACCGATTGCTTCGATCAGGATGTCCGGCGCCAGTGCCGACGTATCTCAATGAGATCTACAGTAGTAGCGAGGTCTTCTGGTCCGGTCGTCTATCTGATCAGCATCTCACGATCCGAGGCACGCGGTCACTTGAACGTGATCTTCACACACGCTTCCAAGCGGCTCGCTACAACCGCGAATTGTTTCGGCTAACGGACCAAGACATTCATTGCCTCAGAATGTAAATAAGCGTCCAATTGACCCCTCCTCCGTTTGGTAGATCAATAGTTTGGCTCGCCGATCGGCGTCGGGACCCCACGCCGAACAACAGACCCAGCGACTGGCCTACGCCATCCAGTCAATATTCACGCCGTGACTGGCACGCACGCTACTGCCTTTGTCGCCTTCTCCGATGCCCAGATAGAACCTTTTGATATCTTCACTTTGGGATAGTTCCGCAGCGGGTCCGCCCTTCAGAATCATCCCATTGCTCAGCACATATCCGAAATCGGCATGCTTAAGTGCGACGCGCGCATTTTGTTCTGCAACCAAAATAGTAAGGCCTAACTTGCTATTTAGAGTTCTGAGAATGTCGAAGATCTGAGACACGATCTGAGGGGCAAGACCCATCGATGGCTCGTCCAGCAGGAGCAATTTCGGTTGCGCGAGCAGCGCGCGGCCGATCGCCAGCATTTGCTGCTCTCCGCCAGACAGTTTTCCGGCTTCGCTTTTCCGGTGAGCCGCCAATTTTGGAAAGTGCCCGTAGATATCGTCCATACTGCCGATCAATACCTTCTCTCTTCGGCGGGCGTTGTTTGCAGCGACGGCGAGATTCTCCTCGACCGTGAGATTGAGGAAGCATCTTCGCCCCTCCAGTACCTGTACGATTCCACGCTGCACGAGATATTCGGGTTGGGTTCCCTGGATCTCCTTGCCGTCATAGGTGATCGTACCCTCTGTCACTTTACCGCGCTCGACGCTGAGCAGGTTCGAGATTGCTTTGAGGGTCGTTGTCTTTCCAGCACCGTTTGCGCCAAGCAGAGCCACCATGCCGCCAGTCGGAACTGCGAGCGACACACCGCGAAGAGCAGTGATGATGTTTGAGTAGACCGCACTCACATTAGATAGGACGAGGCAATTTCCATCTGACGTTCCGCTGTCTTGCCGCATCACGATACCTTCTCTGTTGACGAGCAATCCAGCCGCTAGCGGTTGACCGTCAATGGCCAGGCGACAAGCTTCTGGTGAAGGTTCCGAACGCTCCGGACAATTCCCTGAGGTTCGACGATCACAAAGTATACGATGAACACACCGAAGATGATCTGCTCAAGACAGGCTAGCACGCCTGTGCTCAGAGGCAGCGACATCGTCGCGGGAATCATGTTGAGCAGAATCGGAACAATCAGGACAAAGGCCGCACCGATGAAGGAGCCCATGATCGTGCCGATTCCACCGATGATAATCATGAACATGATTTTGAAGGACGTATCGATCGAATAGGAAGTGATCCCAAGCGATTTGAGAAAGACGAATGCCCAGAGAGAACCTGCCACTCCGCAATAGAAGGAACTGATGGCAAAGGCGGATAGTTTTGCCTTAGTAATCGAGATGCCCATGAGTTGGGCCGCCGTTTCGTTATCCCGGACGGCCATCCATTGGCGGCCTATATGACTTCGGGTCAGATTGACTGCCAGCAGCGTCATCAACGCGACCACGGCGAGTGAAAAGTAATAACCCTTGATCGGTGTATCGATCGGAACGCCGAGGAAAGAGAAAGCAGGCGTCGAGACGACACCCGATGCATGGTCATTCCAAAACCAGGATACCTTCGAGAACAGCCACTCGATAAAAAATTGAACCGCGAGCGTCGCAATCGCCAGATAGAACGCGCGCATCCTCAGACTGGGTAGCCCAAATACAATGCCGACCGCGGCAGCAGCAACTCCACCAATGAAAAAGTCCAGGACGATGGGAATGTGCGGCACATTCGTGGCAAGTTTGTAGCTAGCATAGGCGCCAACTGCCATGAAAGCCCCCGACCCCAGTGAGGCTTGCCCCGCATAGCCCATTAGAAGATTCAGGCCAATCGCGGAAATGCTAAAGATAAGGAAAGGAACCAGCAGCGTGCTCAACGCGTAGGTGCTGGCGATGTGAGGGAGGAGGAAGATAGCCACGCCGACTGCAAGGGCAGCGAGGATTCGATCCTCCGGTCGCTTGATTATCAGAAATTGCGAAGAATACGAGGTCGGCAGTCGTCGCGCAGCGCGGTAAAACATGACTCAGATCCTTCGCAGTTCTTGCGTTCCAAAAAGACCTGCTGGTCTCACGAGGAGGAAAGCGATGGCGACGACATAGGGGACCCAACTTTCCGTCGCACCGCCGATGATCGAGCCGAAATAAACCTCGAACAACTTCTCGCTGGCCCCGATGATGAGGCCTCCCACGATTGCACCAGGGATTGAGGTAAGACCACCCAGGACTATGACCGGCATTGCCTTGAGTGCGACCAGATTGAGTGCTGGCTGCACGCCGAGCTTGGCGCCCCAGACGGTGCCGGTAACCAGGCAAACGACACCGGCGACACTCCAGACAATGATCCATACATTGCGGATCGACACACCAATCGAGATCGCCGCCTGATGGTCATCGGCAACGGCACGAAGTGAAAGCCCTACTCTGGTTCTCTGGAAGAAATAAGCAAGCGCGAGCACGATGAGTCCGCAAATAGCTGCCACGGACAGATCAAATTGATTGATGAACATGTCGCCGACAACGAACTGTCCGACCGGCAGGCCGACATCGAGCGAATGCACTTCCGCGCCCCAGACCAGCTGACCCAGCCCGAGTAGAATGTAGGAGAGCCCAATCGTCACCATGAAAAGACTGATTTGCGACTGGTTGACGATTCGGCGCAGGATGAAAAACTCGACGCAGTAAGCCAGAACCACCATCACCACAATCGTCAGAAGCGCCGATACGGCAATATTCACACCCAGATCACTGATACCAACGAGCGTCATGGCGGCAAATAGAACCATCGCGCCCTGGGCAAAGTTGAATACGCCGGAAGCCTTATAGATCAGCACAAATCCGATTGCGACAAGCGAGTACAAAACTCCTGTCAGCAGGCCACTGATCAAAACTTCGAAGAAGAATTGCAGGTCCAACGACATTGGCCTTCTCCGTTTCCAGCTAATGCTCTACGCCAAGGTAGGCTGAGATGACCGAAGGGTTTGCAGATACCTCGGAGGGCGTTCCTTCTGCTATCTTTTCGCCATGGTCCAGCACGGCGATCCTGTCCGATAGCCCCATGACGACTCCGATATCGTGCTCTATCAGCACGAACGTTACCTTCATCTTGTCGTTGACGCTCCGGATGAACCCGCTCATTTCAGCCTTTTCGTGCTGATTCATTCCAGCCATCGGCTCATCAAGCAGGATCACCCTTGGTTCGGAAGCGAGCGCGCGGCCGAATTCGATGCGCTTCTGGATCCCATAGGGGAGTTGACCGACCGGCTCGTCGCGCACGGCCTGCAGTTGAAGGAAGTGGACAATTTCCTCAACGGCCGCACGGTGTTCGATTTCCTCGCGCCGCGCCGCTCCAACGAACATTGCAACCTGAAGCAGGTTTGTCTTCATCTTCAGATTTCGACCGAGCAACAGATTCTCGACGGTAGAAAGCCCTCTGAAGAGAGCCAAATTCTGAAATGTACGGGCTAAACCGGAACGTGCCGCCGACGAAACCGAAATACTTGGCTTGTCGGCGCCTACCAGAGCCACGCTGCCACTGGTAGGCCTGTAAAAGCCGTTTATGCAGTTCAGCAGCGACGTTTTGCCAGCGCCGTTCGGCCCGATAATTGCAAATATCTCCCCTTCGCGCACCTTCACGCTTACTCCCGTAAGCGCCATCACGCCTCCGAACCGCAGGCTAACGTCGTCTACGATAATCGTATCGGCGCCAGTCGGGCTTATGTTTCGCATCGAGACCGCCATGGCTAAGCCACACGCAATCTGGGCATTTGCGCCATTCGGACATTCACGGAGCCGGTTTCCATGACCGATGTCGGCACCAGACTCTGGATCTGCTTATGCTGCAGGCCGCCATGTCTTGTCAGAGTCCCTTCCTCAGCCGAGAGCGGCTTGGCGAACCATGCAAACGAACTGATTTGGGTCGAGATTCCTGCCGCGTCTTTCTGTGACGCCAAATTGGATTTTCGAATAATGCCGGCCAAAGCCGCGATTACCTCCTCTTGTTCGATCAGTTCGTGATAGCGCGATCCAGAATTGGGAGAGATTGCTCGAAGGGCATCCACATCTGGATTGATAACGGCAACCCAGTCGCCTTTGCCATCCGGTCTAAAGATCGAATTTCGGATCAGCAATTCCGAGTTGAGTCGGGTGGCGTGCGCTCTCAAAGAGGCCGCTGTTTGATCCTCAAGCTCTTCCAGGTCAATGTCTTCCAGAAACTCCAAAGTGCCGGTCTTGTCGATTTTCCCGAAGATGGATGCCCGGCCCCAACCACCGGCGTTCGTCTTCAGCGGCACAATCATCCCCCCGCTTTCCACGATGCCTATTGCTGGAAAATCGGAGCGGCAGAGTGCTTGGCCGGCCGAATTTCGGATCAACTCGACTCCCTCGATGACGACATCTACCGGATCACTTTGAGGAGTCGGACAAGCAACAGAGCCCAATACGCCTCCATATCGGGGATCGAGATCTATCGGACTAATGTCAATGCCGAGGCTCTTGAAGCGCGCAGCAAGATCCGGCGGTAAAATCCCTTCTGCGCAGAAGGCGGAACGAAGCTTCGAAAAGCCTATGACGTTGCGAAGCGGGGCTCGAAATATAATGTCCAGCAATTGAGCGGTAATGACATGAACGAAACCAGCGCGACCGAATTTAGCACTATGCGCCGACGCCCTCGCCGCCAGCGAATTCGACCATATATATATCCACAAGATTATCCGCGAAGAATGGTGAATATTGACTTCTATCCGCGACAGCATTTTCCGATAGAAGGATACTGGCGCCAGCATTACGTCCGGTGCCAGTACCTGTAAATCCCCAACGGCAGTGGCGGAATTCTCAACCGAGCTAAGCAACGCTCGTTCAAAGAGCGCCGCAGAGAATTGCAGAAAGTCGCCAAACCACGAAATTGGCAGGAAGCTGACGAGCTCGTCATTTGCCTTCATGCTGGCAAGCGACGCGAACTCCTTGGCGGCCTTCCCAACCGAGGCATGCGAACAGACCACCAGGATATTTTCGCCGGCCTCGTCGTAGGTAGAAATTGCGACAGCCGGGTCGGTCTGCAAAGCAATCCATGGTTCGACGCGGGTGCGGGCGCCATCAACGCCCCGGAGATCCTGCTCCGTGACGACGAGGCCGCCATAATCGTCAACTTCCAGCCCGCGATCCAAAGCTATGACAAGGCGCAGCTCCGGGCATCGGGAGCGGGCATTGACCGCAACATCGACCTGCGCTTCAGAACCAGCAACAAAGAACGCAAATTCAGCCTTCGCATACACGCCGGCAAATTCTGACGAATCGATGCGCGAGCTGACAAGTATCGGCAACGCCCCGGCGCGTTGAATAGCTAGCGCATACCAATACAATCTCGGATCGGTTTCGCCGGCGATCGCGACCATTGTGCCGGAGCGAACGCCGGCTTGTGCCAACATGCCTTGAATGCTGACGACTTCGCGCTCCACTTCGGCCCAGGTCCAGCTCTTCCACAGACCCCGAAGCTTGGCACGATAAGCCGTTGAGCCGCTCCATTCCATCGCGTTAGCGCGCAAGACCTGCCAAAGCGGCACGCCAGCCGAAATCCCCACGCCAGGAATATCTCTCCGGTGTAGAGCGGGCAGTTCCGCTGCGATCGAAACCGGCTGACGAATTGGCTTCATCTCCTCTATTCCGATTTGACGCCGGGCGGGAATTCTTCCGCATCGAAAAATGGCAGCAAACCGGTTTCAGGGTGACAATTTATATACTCGAACTCGGTCCTGTCGCGCAGGATAGCGACCTCATGCCAGGTTCGCAGTTCAAGTATGAAGTTATACTTCCGGTACATCTGTTGCCACTTAGAAAATATGACCAGGTGCGTCCGGTGAGTCGACGACCAGTCCTCAAGGTTTCCAAGACTCAGGAAATATCCAAGTCCGAATGTCTGCTCTGTCTTTGCGCCGTTTGGTCCGACAACTTCCGCGAATCGCAACGAGCAACAGCCGGTCTCCTCGGGATTGTCGCGCAGAAAATCCATTCCGCTCTTCAGGACGGGCGCGATTTCGTCGACATAGGTTTGCCGCTGCTCGGGCCCACAATGCGCATAGTCCTGACCGGATCGTATGTAGCAGAGATTGCTAGGGGCCCTGACCCGCCACCGTTTGCCAAAGGTGTCGCGCGCTGTGCTGCGCTGCAATTTGTTACCTAATGGGCTTACAAACGTATCGTTCAACGAATTTGGAATTCGATCTCGCATTGATCCCCAATAACCATGTGTTCGGTCGTTGGGAGTCATTCGGGCAGCGGCGCACGAAACGCCTGCGGGGTTTTCGGTACCGAAGATGGTTTCGAAATCGTCGCGAGCAATCGAAAACGTTTCAAGCCAGTAACCCGATCGCCCCGACAGCCGCGCAGGATCGGCAAGCCATCGCCGCATCGCACCGTCATGTCGCCAAGCATCGAATTTCTCGGCGTTAGTCCAATACGCGATCCAAAACCGGTTCTTGTAATCGAAAGCGTCTACATACTCGGCGCAATCGACCTGAGTTGGACCGTTCTCCTCGTCGAGCAATGCCTCGTCTGGAAGTAGCCCCAATCCGTCACGAGATTGCACGCCAATGAGCGCAACACAGATGCGGCTGACGTCAGGACCGAACTCCGCCTTCGTCAGAGGGTATGGCGGCTCCCAGCCTTCTCTCATCCGCATCGCCATATCGATCTCCCAATAGATCCAACCGTCCGCAGGTGCACGGCATGCCCCTGTCGAAAAACGCCTCAAAAGCGTCCTTCGATGCCGTCACTTTCGGATTCCAGCAAATATCGCTCCGTTTCCAACAAGGGAATTGGGCGCTGCTGCAGAAACATTGTCGACTTCTCGGGATATCGGACCGACGGGATCATATTTGCGTAACCGTCCAAATATCGTACGGGTGTTCTTCCATTGGCGTTGACCAACAGAGACAACACATCTGGCCGTGCGTAGTGACCAACGGGGTCCGCGGCTGCTTTCGCTTCCAAAATGACCCGCAGATCCAAGTCAGCGTAGAGAATGCCCTCCTCCTCCTCCGATAGCGGCTCTGCAAGCGAATCGCCACCTGGCCCGAAGATGCGCGCGAAGCCACCACCAATCGGGATCAGGGCCTTCTTGTCCTCGGTGTCGCAGAATCTATCCTGCGCGGCCTTCCCGTAGACCTGCGTGGAGCAGAGCACGAAACACGCCCCCTCGATGGCGTAAGAACAGGTAACGGTCTCGCTGGTCTTGATGCTGACCTGGGGAGAGCCTGGTTGATACATCGACATGCTTGGCCAGCTGGCCACATGGATTTGTTCGTGAAGGCTGTACATCATGAACTTGCTGAGCGGCTGGAAATGCTCCCAGCAGTTCAGAGCGCCGACGCGGCCGAAGTGAAATTCATGAACCAAGAAGTCAGTTCCATCGCCCTCGCCATATACGGTGCGCTCCATGTGTGTGGGCTTCAACTTGCGACGATTCCCTACGATCGTTCCCTTGGCATCGATGAAGACCTGGCTCATGTAGCGCGTCGCGCCTTGACGCTCGCAATAACCCATAACAACGGCAATCGAGTTCCTCGCCGCAGCAACTTGCAATCGCTTCATTCGTTCATCACCAAGCTCAAGTGAGGCTTCGTGATGTGGCACGACAAACTGCCCTGCCCATTTCTGATCGCCGAGCCAGATCCACCAAGGATAGCCGGGAATGAACACCTCGGGGAAAGCAATGATCTCGGCACCTTCTCGCGCCGCCCGCTCAATGAATTCGACCGATTTGGAAATCGTCGCATCGGCGTCGAGCCACACCGGCTCTGCCTGGACGACCGCGGCCTTAACAATAGAAGTGTAGGAGGGCATGGTTCTTCTCTCGAGGGATTAGAGGCGGGGCGGAGCCAGCCTTGCGGTTGGCTCCTGCGACGTCAGTTTCCGGTGGTACAGTCCCGTGGCGCACGCCCCATCTCTTTGGCGAGGGATTCGGCGGAGCTCTGCACAAGCGGCTTGGAGAAATCGTTAGTGCCGCTGAGCCAGTCGGAAATCGCATTCCACTTCTTGCCATCCCACTGGATCAGGCGAAGTTTTCCGCCGCCGGCATGATCGGCGCAGCTCAATTTGATGGGAGCAAACAATCCATCGAAACCCAGTTCCTTGAGCCGCACCTCACTGAAGTTGCTGTTCTCAAGGCCCCAGCGGGTTTGATCGCCGGATACAGGGTGATTTCCAAACTTGCCTTGGGCTGCGCGCATCCCTTCCGTTAGGATCATCGCAAACAGCAGGCCCTGATTGTAGAGCACAGTTCCGCGATCTTGAACCTTGCTTGCGCCCTTGCCGGGTCCGAAGACGTACTTCTCAAGATCTTTGTAGACACCGAAATCAGTCCCGGGCATGCGAAATGTAGCGCCGACATAACCCTTGGCAGCGTCACCTGCGGGAATCACATCCGGCTCTGCGGCGCTCCACCAATTGCCGATCAGGCGTTCAACCGGAAATTTAATGCTGGCAGCTTGTTTGATAGCTGTTGGCGTCATAACACCCCAACCCCAGATCAGCACGTAGTCGGGCTTGTCGCGCCGTATCTGCAACCAGGTAGCGCTCTGTTCCACCATTGCGGCCGCTGCGATCGGGTACCCCTTCCACTCGAAGCCATATCGCTTGGCCATCTCGTCCAACACCGGGAACGGCTCCTTGCCGTAAGCCGAGTCGAGATATACCAGCCCGATTTTCTGACCTTTAAGCTTGTCAAACCCGCCGACTTTGCCGGCAATGTAGGTCATAATGGCAGTGGTCTGCTCCCAATCATTTCCGACAATCGGAAACTCGTAGGGAAACAGATTTCCAACGGCGCCTTGCAAGCGTCCGTACCCGGGCGTGATGATTGGCACCTTGTCGGCTAGAGCCCGATCGTAGAGCGCGTAGCCGATACCCGCGCTGAGCGGCAATACGCCAGACAGCCCAACGGAATTGAGGTTCTTGTAGCGCTCGTAGCACTCCACACCACGCTCGTTGTCGTATTGTGTTTCACACTCCTGAATGAACAGCTTGGTTCCGTTCAGACCGCCGTCTCGCTCGTTGAGAAGAGTGATGTAATCAATAATCGCATCGGATTGTCCGATGCCGTTTGGTGCGAATGGTCCAATCCGATAGGAGGGCAACAAAATTCCTTGGCGCTCGTCTTCCGCTACCGCTGCGGATTTACCCACCAAGGCAACCGCGCCTAGCAGCGCGATCGACAGAACGCATTTGCTGACGATGTTCATTTCGAAGTTCCTTTCACGTCGATCCCTCGATGCGTTGATTCCGACTAAGACAAACGGGGTTTTGCGCCAGGCACGTCATAAACCGCGTTCTGACCGCAAAGCTGCACTCGGCGCTCCGTCTCCCATTCGAAAAGCTAGAGCTCGCTTCCCTTCCAGCGATGGGCATAGAGAATTGCGAAGGCAGTCAGCGGTCAACTGGCCCAGCAGAAATTGCAAAGAACTTGATGGGAAATGAATAATACCGGCACGAAAGGACCGTTTCGGCTGTCAGCCATGTTGGCATGAACAGATGCGAAAGAGGTCAGATAACGGCTACTGCGCGTATCCTTCGCTCCAACCTGATGTCGCCGCTTCGCTGGCGCTCGATCTTGGCGAAACGTATGTTCAGCAGGGCAAGCTGCCAAAACCTGCAAGTTGGCTAGGAGATTTTGCGAAAATCGGCACCCGGAATAAGTTTCCTGCTCTTCGCGCGATATTGGTTGGGAGTCATGCCGGCGACGCCCCGAAATGATCGTGAAAAGTTTGCTTGCGAAGAAAATCCAAG
>Ga0210397_10002865_pt1 | contig 10727 bp, 8 predicted proteins | sample IncBWH2OmetaG_FD_160126 | JGI IMG/M metagenome (GOLD analysis project Ga0210397, IMG submission 160126) | Forest soil microbial communities from Barre Woods Harvard Forest LTER site, Petersham, Massachusetts, United States - Inc-BW-H-2-O ...
AGGGCATGCACCGATTCCTGGAAGGCCTGAGCACGTACAGCCGACGGCGGCTGACCCAGGCGCAACGACCGGACGTGGACCGGATCGACTACCTGCCGCCCGCGCTGGCGCTGCGACAGCGCCCGCCGATACCAGGGCCGCGCAGCACGGTCGGGACGATGTCCGAGGTGCTCAACGTGCTCCGCTTGATGATGTCGCGGCTGGGCTCGCATGTGTGCCCGAACGGCCATCGCGTGGCTCCGTCGATTGCTACGCAGGCGGAGGAGATCATCTGCCCGGTGTGCGGCGCGCATTTTCAGCATCCCAGCGCCGAATCCTTCTCGTTTAACTCCTACGGCGCGTGCCCAGCCTGCCAGGGCCTGGGCGTACGCTCCGAGGTGGACGTCAGCACGCTGGTTCCCGATCCGGACAAGACGATCGAGGAGGGCGCCGTGCTGCCGTGGAATTCCGGCGGTCGGCGGCTGTCGATGTACGCCGCGGGCGAGCAGGGGGTCCGGCTTGACGTCCCGTACCGGTTGCTGACCAAGCGCGAGCGCGACATCGTGCTGCACGGTGAACCGGTAAAGCGTCGGGTGACACTTGAGTCCGGGCGGACCGGGCGGTCCGTGGAGCTGTCAGTGAACTACGACAACGCCGTCGCCGCGGTGGAACGCTCGCTACGCAGCGACAACGAGCGCACGCGCCGGCTGGTGCAGCGGTTTCTCATCACCCGCGTCTGCTCGGTATGTCACGGCACGCGGCTGCGGCCCGAGGCACTGAGCTCGCAGCTCGGCGGGCGCAACATCGCCGAGATCAGCGCCCTGGGCCTGGGGGAGCTGCGCGGATTCGCCGCTGAGCTGCCCGCCGGGCTTCCGGCCGAGCTCGGCCGAATGACGACCGGTTTGCTCGCGGAACTGAACGGCACGCTCATCCCGCTGCTCGATGTAGGTCTCAGCTACCTGACACTCGACCGGTCCGGCGCCTCACTGTCGACGGGTGAGCGGCAACGGATCGAGCTCACCTCGACCGTACGCGCGAACACCACGGGCATGCTGTATGTGCTGGACGAGCCGTCTGTCGGGCTTCACCCGACCAACATCCAGGGGCTGCGCAAGACGATCACCGCGCTGGCCGCCAACGGCAACTCGGTCGTGGTCGTGGAGCACGAGCGCGAGATCGTCCAGACCGCGGATTGGGTCATCGAACTGGGTCCCGCCGCAGGGGCCAAAGGCGGCCGGGTGATCGCCGAGGGTTCTCCCGGCCAGCTGGAAAGGGACCCGCGCTCGATCATGGGCCCGTTCCTGGCCGGCGCTCCGGCCGTGCCAGTTGACCGGGCGCAGCGGCGCGGATCCGGCGACCAGGTCACCCTTCACGTCGGCGACCTGTACAACCTGCACGACGTCACCGCCGACTTCCCGGTGGGCCGGCTGACCGCGCTTGCAGGGCCGTCCGGTGCGGGCAAGACCGCACTCATCCTGGACAGCCTCATCCCGGCCGCCCGGGCCGCCCTGAGCGGGTCGGCACCGCCCCCGCACGTCCGCCGCCTGGACCTGGACGGCATCCGCCAGATCGTCGAGGTCGACGCCTCGCCGATCGGCCAGAACTCGCGTTCAACGCCAGCGACCTACAGCGGTGCGTTCGACCAGATCCGCCGCGTGTTCGCCGACTCCGGGTACGCGCGGCGGCGGCGCTGGAAGCCCGGTCACTTCTCGTTTAACACCCGCGAGGGCCAGTGCCCGACGTGCCGTGGGCTTGGAGACATCGACCTCGACGTTCAGTACCTGCCCGACATCACCGTCCAGTGCCCGACCTGTCACGGGGCTCGCTTCAACGACGCCACTCTCGCAGTGAGGGTCGACGGCATGACTATCGCCGACGTGCTCGACCTGAGCGTCGACGACGCTTTGCAGCAGTTCGCTCACCGGGCGCCGGTCATCGCGGCGCTGCGGCCCGTTACCGAGGTCGGGCTGGGTTACCTACGGCTCGGCGAGCCAACGCCGTCCCTTTCCGGCGGCGAGTCGCAGCGGCTGCGGATCGCCACCCGGCTGCGCAGCAGCCAGCGCGGCGCGCTCTACGTCTTTGACGAGCCGTCCACTGGCCTGCACCCGCTCGACGTGGCCACCCTCGTTCGCGTCTTCGACCGGTTGCTGGACGCTGGTGCCACGATCATTGTCATCGATCACGACTTGGACCTGCTCGCCGCTGCCGACCACCTCATCGACATGGGGCCGGGTGGCGGTCCGGACGGCGGTCACATCGTCGCGGCGGGCACGCCGGAGGAGGTTGCGCGCGCCCCGGACAGCGTGACCGGCCCGTGGCTGGCCGACCACCTGGGCCTGCAAGAAACCCGGCCGGCCCGATGAACCACGAGCTTGCACGCGCCGGGAGGTGTCAGCGAAAAGGCGAGCCGTGACGGCGAGTCGATCAGGCTCATCTGAGACCAGCAGCCGGCGGCGGGCGGCGTTTCTCACTCAGTGCGGTCGCGCACCGGCGAGGAAAACGCTGGTTGCGGCCGCGCTCGCCTCTTCGATGCCGATGTCGGGCCGCGCGGCGAGCTTGGCGGCGGCTAGGAGCACGCCACCGAACAGCTCCCGCAGTACATCGAGCGGAATGTCTTGTCGGAGGACGCCGGTTTCGACCCCTCGTTCGAAGACGGCCCGGATCGGCGCCTCGATCAGGCGTTCCTTCTCGTCGAGGTCGAGTTCGACCTGCTCGGCCGCGAGGACGGTGTAGTGGTCGGCCACGGAGGCAAACCCGCGCACGATGCGCTCGATTGCCACTTCGACCGGGGCGCGGTCAAGCCCGGCGGCGACGACGCGGCTTGCGCTGTCGGCGAGCGCGTGCGCGGCGAGGGCCTTGAGCAACACGTCCCGGTTGGGGTAGTAGCGATACAGCGTGGCGCGACTGACGCCGGCGGCCGCCGCGACATCCGTCAGGTTCGCCAGGCCGCCGCGCTCTGACCACACGCGCACCGCGGCGTCGAGGATCGCCTCTGCGGTGCGGTCGACCAGCGGGGCGGGCCTGACGTCAGGTTGAGGTGGCATTGCTGGCTCGATTCTAGACGGCGTCTCGTCAAAGTGCGACACGGTTGTCTTGACAGTGTTGTTGTGTGATGATACAACAATGTCTCATTCGGAAACAACTATGTCGCCCGCCGGGAGCGCGTCTCCTCGGAGAGGACGGCACCGAAGGAGCTTCGAATGCCTGAACAAGCCAGAGCATCAAGCGACGTATCCCCAACCGACGGCAGCGACCGATTGCACGCGCGACGCTGGTGGGTCCTCGCGGTCCTTGGGATCGCGCAGCTGATGATCGTGCTCGACATTACGGTGGTCAACATCGCGCTGCCCTCGGCACAGAGGGCGCTGCATTTCTCCAACAGCAGCCGAGAGTGGATCGTGACCGCGTACGCGCTGGCGTTCGGCAGCCTGCTGTTGGCCGGTGGGCGGCTCGGCGATCTGTTTGGCCGCAAGCGGCTGTTCGTTGCCAGCACGTTGGGATTCGCCGCCGCGTCGGTGGTCGGGGGTGCGGCTCAGAGCTTCGGCGTGCTCGTAGCCGCGCGCGGGCTGCAGGGCGTGTTCGCTGCGCTGATGGCACCCGCCGCGCTCTCCCTCGTGAGCACGACGTTCACCGATCCGGGCGAGCGAGCGACCGCGTTCGGGATCTGGGGAGCGATCGGCGGCGCCGGCGCCGCGATCGGACTGCTGCTCGGGGGCATCCTTACCCAAGACCTGTCGTGGCGCTGGACGCTGTTCGTCAACCTCGGATTCGCGATCGTGGCCGCGGTGGGCGGGATCGCGCTACTACGCCGGGACGTACGTTCGGCCCGCGAGCCGATCGACGTTCCCGGGACGGTGACCGCGACGGGCGGCCTGTTCGCGCTCGTGTACGGCTTCGCCTACGCGCAGAATCACAGCTGGGGGTCCTCCACAACAATCACGTTCCTGGCGGCCGGAGCGGTGCTGCTCGCGGTGTTCGTCGCGATCCAGATCCGCGCCGCGCACCCATTGATGCCGCTGCGGGTCGTGCTTGACCGCAACCGCGGCGGGTCGTTCCTCGCCCTCGCGATCGTCGGCCTGGGCACCTTCGGCGTGTTTCTGTTCGCGACCTACTACCTCCAGGAGATCAAGGGCTACTCGCCCAGCCGTACCGGACTCGCGTTCCTACCTCTCTCAGCAGCGCTGGTGATTGCCGCCACCGTCGCCAACGCGCGCCTGCTGCCTCGTACCGGACCCCGGCTGGTCATGGCCTCAGGCATGGCGCTCGCCGCGATCGGCATGGGCCTGTTCGCGCAGCTCGGCGTCCACTCAAGCTACGCCGCGCACCTACTCCCGGCGCTGCTCGTTCTTGGCGTCGGGCTCGGTTTCCTGTACGCCCCCGCGACCGACATTGCCACCCGCAGCGTCGACCCCGCCGACACGGGGGTCGCGTCTGGTTTGGTCAACGCAACCAACCAGGTCGGCGGGTCGCTCGGCCTCGCGCTCCTCAGCACCCTGGCCGCGACCGCCACCACGCACGATCTCGCGGGCAAGCACCCCACCCCGACCGTCATCGCCCACGCCGCCGTGCACGGGTACACCACCGGGTTCTGGTGGGCCGCCGGATTCTTCGCCGCCGGCACGCTCATCACCGGACTGCTATTACACGGCCGCGCCCCGGCCGCCGCACCCCAAACCGACGACCAAGCAAAGCTCCAACCCGCAGGCGCGTACTGACGCCAAGCGATCACAGATGAGCACCGCCGCGACCGCCGCAACGCGGTCGCGGCTAGCTGAGGACGCTCCTCTGGTTGCCGCCGTTTATCCCATCGCCGCTTCGACGATGCCGATGTCCTGCTCCGTCGTGCCGCCACTGACTCCCACGCCGGCGATCACTTGGCCCTCGCTGGTGAGGGGGACGCCGCCGCCGATCGCGGAGTATCTACCGCCGGAGACGGCGAGGAGGGGATAGAGCTCGGCGCCCGGTTGCACTAGGGGGACGAGGTCAGCGGTGCGCATGCCGACGAGGGCGGACGTGTAGGCTTTTCGCTCGGCGAGTTCGAGGGAAAACGCGGGCGCTCCGGCCATGCGGTGCGTGAGGACGACGTTCCCGTGGATGTCGATGACGGTGACCGCTACGGGTACGTTTTGTTTGAGCGACTCGGTCTCGACGCGGTCAGCGATGTTCTTGGCGGTTGTGAGTAAGTCCATGGTCGTATGCTTCCTTTCAAGAAGTGAGATGGGCCGTCCGGGTTTCAGTCGTCGCCCGGGAGGCCCAGCTGTCCGAGGTGGAATCCGAGTCGGTTCTGCAAGTCTCCAGGCTTCTGGAGCCCTTGCTCCAGGAGGGCTTTGATTCTTTCCTGCGCCGTTGGTCGTTTGACGGAGGCCATGCAAGCGTCCCAGCTCGCTCTGATTTCGATGTCGGGGGGCAGGCTGGCTTCGTTCACGAGGCGCTTGGTGTTGGCGATCGCCCACTTGTCGAACGAGGCGATCCGGGTCGCGAGTGCATCGACGAAATCGTCGAGCTCGATATCCGGTAGCGCACGGTTGACATAGCCGAGGAACTCGGCGTCGGCGCCTCGGATGTCGTCTGCGCTCAGGAGCACTTCGAGGGCGCGTCCCCGTCCCATGACCCGCGGCAATCGCGCCATGGGCCCTCCGCCGGCGACGAGGCCCACGCCCACTTCCCACTGCGACAAGATCGCCTTCTCTCGGCTGGCGAAGCTCATGTCGCAGGCGAGCGCGAGCTCGCTACCGTTTCCGGTCGCGCGTCCCCGGATCATGGCGATCGAGACGAACGGGGCGCGCGTCAGGCGCACCAGGACGTCGGGCCATGCCTCGAGACCAGTCGGGCCTTGCGGGATGCTGGTCAGATCCTCGAAGTTCGCGAGGAAGTCGGAGTGATTCAGAAAGAACCCGTCGACGGCACTTTCAAACACCACCACCTTCACTCGATCGTCGTTTTCGAGCTCCGTGACGATTTCTCGGATCTGCAAGACAAATTCCGGGCCCATGACGTTGACGGGCGGGTTCTCAAGCACCACTCGAGAGTGTGAAGGTGTAACTCGCTCGAGCCTGACTTGCGCAGCCACGGTTGCTGAAGGCATAACGCTCTTGCTCCTGGTCTAGGGATAACGGTGTGACATTGATGTTGCCCCCGGGGCCTGCCTGTTCGCGCCCGGGCACCCCCCGGGTTAGGCCCCCGGTATCGAGACTGACCCGCGGCCAGAAAGGAGGGCTGCGCGGGCAGCGGCGGCGATCGACCCGCTCGTCGCCAGATGCGCGAACGCGAGAATCGTTAGCTACGGGCCTTTCGGCTGGCGAGACGCGACACAGATCCTCCCGCCGGCGGTTTGATGGCGCCCGAAGGTAGGCTTCTGGTTGTGGGCGTCTCGGTCAGACCTAACGCTGCGTGGGTGCTCCCGGCGGAGCCCTCCGCTGTCACCTTCCTGCGACGCCGGGCGGCGGAGTTCGTATCCACGGCGGGCGCTTCCGACGACGTGACCGAAGCCGTCGCGCTCGCGGTGTCCGAGATCGTCACGAACGCGGTCGTCCACGCCTACGACGGCCAGGCGCGCGGGGACGTCCGGGTCAGCTGCCATGCAGACGGCGAGCGTTTCATCGTCGAAGTGGCCGACGACGGCTCCGGCATCTGGCTACGTCAGGACTCTCCTGGGCTGGGGCACGGTCTGGCCATGGTGGGCGCCTTAGCGGACACGCTCGAAATCGCCCCCGGCCCCGATGGGCGCGGCATAGCCGTGAGCATGGCTTTCGGTGCGGTTCCGCCACCCGACGCGCCGCCGGGATTGGAGATGCTTTGCCCACTCGCTCTCGAGACCGTCGCCGATGTCTCGAATGTCGACCTCGTTCACGAAGGCGTGCTGCGCCGCGTTGCCGCAGAAGTCGCGAACGATCCCGCGCTGGGAGCTTGGCTGCGTGCGGCGGTGCCCCCGGCGAAGCCTGGGACAGCGACCTGGTCGGCGCTGCGCGAAGGCGGCGCGCGCCTCGTCGTCCACGACCCCACCGTCCCGCGCTCGCCGGGAGGTACCGGAGAGCGTCTGAATCTCATGTGGTGGGTCGCGGTCGCGCTCGAGAGTTCCGACGGAACGCTGACCGCGCTGTGGGGACTCGGCGGCCGCGAGGGTGGACGCCCGGTGCCGCGCGAGGAGGTCATTGGCGTCTTCGCGGACGCTGCGCACCGCGACCTCGTGCAGCCCGCCGAGCGGGCTCTGCTGCGCGCTCGGCTGGCGATGACTGGCCCTGGCGCAGCCTAACGTTTCCGCGGGCACCATCTGGACAGAAGCGCCGACGGCGAGTAACGGCCAGTTGAACGCCGCGCTTACCGAACTGTTCCCTTCCGGGCCGTATCGTCGCCGTCAGCCAACAAGAAGCGCACCCCGCCGGGCAACCCGGAAGGAGACCCGATGACTGAGCACCGGCGACGAGCAGTCCGATCGGCGCGGCTGCTTGGCACCGCCACCGTGGTCGGGGCCGCGATCGCGATCGCCGCCTGCAGCTCGAACTCGCCGACCGAGTCGACCTCACCCAGCCTGACGAGCTCGTCGACCGGCGCTGCTAACGCCTCGACCGGCAGCGGCTCCAGCTCAAGTAATTCGACGCTGGCATTCTCGAACTGCATGCGCGGCCACGGCGTGCCGAACTTCCCCGACCCAAAGGTGGTCAGTAACCACGAGGGCAACCAAATGGTCTACCTGCGAGGGATCAACCTCCAGTCGCCGGCATTCGAAGCCGCCGCGAAAGCCTGCGGCGGCTTCGAACCGAAAGGCGCTTGACCGACGCCCCACTCCACCGCGTCAGCCCGTCGTGTTTGTGGCGGGCGGGGCTGCGGCCGGGGTCGGGAGGAACAGTCGGCCGCTGAGCGCCCCGCGGGTGGTCCGGGTCGCGGCCGTCAGCCAGGCAGCGACGAGTAGGGCATAAAGGGCGACGCTCGCGTAGCGAAGGAAGTCGGCATCGGTGGTGAGGGCCAGCACCGAGGTGCCCGTCACGACGGTGCCCACGGGGAAGGTGAAGCTCCACCAGGTCAACGAGTAGGGAAGATGCTCCCGCGCGGTTCGCGCCGTGATCGCGGCAGCGATCACGAGCCAAACCATCGCGAATCCCCACACAGGAACCCCGTAGACCACGCCGGTCGCATGCAGCATGGCTCCGTACGGGGCCGAAATGGCAGTTGGGGATGCCTTGCCCAGCAGGCCCGCGGCGGTAATCGACTGGCCGAGCGGCCCGAGCACGATCCACAGCGTGGGGACCAGCCGCGCCGGTCCCGGACCGTGAAACGCCAGTCGCCCCCACAACAGCGTGATCGTGATCAACGATATGAACAGGCTGATGCCGAACATCGCGTAGCAGGCGAACAGCATTGCCAGGCGGGGCTGGCCAGCGGGGAGGTGCGCGATCAATGCCGCGCCGGTCGCGGCGGACACCATCGGTGGCACCACCGGCATCAGCCATGTCGCGTAGGTGTCCCGGAGCTCGAGCTGGTACTCGGTGAACGCCAGATACGGGATCGCGACCGTGCTCGCCAAGCCGGCGATGGTGCCGAGCCCCCACAGGACCTCGTCGATTCTCACCGACGCGCCGAGGCCGACAAGGTCGCGCCCGACCAGCAGCGCACCCGCGCCAACCGTGAGCAGCGCCATAGGAGGCGCCCCGTAGAACGGGGCCATGGCCGGGTCGTGATGGTGAGCGCGCGCCTGTTCGGGATAACGCAACCAATGGATCCCGGTTGCCGCCGCCAGGAGCACCAGCATGGTCGCGGCCAGCAGCCACACACCCACCGCGAGTGCGCGCAAGCCGGGAACCTGGACCGGCAGGAGAGCCGCCGCATTCGCGACGATCCCGGTGCCCATCACCGAGGCAAACCAATTCGGGCCGAGATGGCGAAAGGCATCGCCGGGATGCTCGAGCGCTCCGAGCAGCCTCCGCGGACGCCGGGCTACCAAATGGGGCGCCGCGGTGATGGCCGCCGGCACCGTGCTGACCATGGGCTGTGACCCTCCGGTTTCCATGTGTGGATCGTCGAACCTGGAGCACGCGGTCGCCAGTCCGATCGGGCGTCACGCATTCCGGGATGGAATGCGTCTCTCAGCGCGCTCGCGACCGAGCGGACGGCGCGATCGTCCGTTCGAGCCAGCGCCACAGCGCGCGTGCCGGTCCCTGAAGCGCGGGACGGCTGCGGCGCACCGCACGCAACGTTCGACGAAGCTCGACGCCCGACACCGGAATGACGCGGAGGACCCCGGCCGCGACCTCGGGTTCGACCGCGCGCTCGGAAAGCAGCGTGAAGCCTTCAGCGAGCACGGCGCGTTTCAGGACCTCGGCGCTCGATACCTCCAGGGCAGGACTGAGCTCGACGCCCTTGGCGGCCAGCGCCGCGGCGGCCACGTCTCGCGTTCCCGAGCCGGCCTCCCTGGCCAGGTACGGCTGGGTCACCAGCGTCTTGAACGGTATGGCGCGCCGCCGCGCCCATGGATGGTCGCGGGCCACCACCACTCGGAGCTCGTCATGCGCTACGACTAATTCGGTGAGGCCTTGCACGCTCGAGGCAGGTCCTTCGATGAAGCCGATCTCGGCCGTCCGGTCCCTGATAGCGCGCAGGACCTCGTCTGAATTGGTGATCGCGACGGAGACCCGCAAAGCCGGGGCGCCGGCACGGAACGAAGCAAGCCACTGCGGCAACAGCGTCTCACCGACCGTGCGGCTCGCGTGGATCACCAGCGGCGCGTCACCGCTCGACGATGTCACGGCCATCTCTGCACGCACCAACGCCTCCAGCGCCTCCCGAGCCAGCGGATACAGCACCGCGCCGGTTTCGGTCACCCGCACACCTTGTGCCGTGCGCTCCAGCAGCCGGTGGCCGACGCGTCGCTCGAGCGCCAACACTCGCTTGGTCGCCGCGGATTGAGTGAGTGCCAGCGCATCCGCCGCACCCTGCACCGTGCCGGTCTCAACGGCAGTGACGAACGCAGCCAGCTCTCGACCCGAAAGAGGGTCCCCGATAGACATTCCAACCCGGAATGCTATCGCGCGATGCGTCCGACGTGACCGGCTGAATCGAACGACGAGCAGCCGGGCGGGATTAGCCTTGCCACGGCATCCCAACACCGTGGCAAGGCTTCCCGCTCGGTCCGAGACCGCGCCTGTGAGCGCCCTTGTCACCCACAGGTCGCCAGCCTCAGGTCACGCTCATCCGGCGTATTCAGCCACGGCCGGATCCTCTAGTACCCGTAGCTGGCTGTCGGAGCGGCCGGGGTCGCCGTTGAGGTGCTGGGTGCGTGCGTGATGGCGTTGCCACTGGGTCCGAGGACGTACCAGAGCGCGCCAAACTCGTTCAGGCCCTGTCCGCGGGTGCTACCCGGGTTCGAGTCACCCACGTAGTAATAGAGAGGGTGTCCCTCGTAGGTAACCTGCTTGACGCCGGTCGGGCTGGTCGTGGTGCCGATCAGGGCCGCCTGGGCTCCGTTCTCGGCTTTTACGGTGCCGGCAGAGGCGAAGCGGGGCCAGACCGCGGCTCCGGCGGCGGAGAGCGTGCTGACGCCGGCTCGGTCGCCCTCGAACAGGTAGAGCGTACGGCCGTTCGCGTCGACGAGCGTCTTGCCCAGTGAAGTACTCCGGATGCTGATGGCAGATCCGGCAGCGACTTGGGTTTGGGTGGCCTTAGCGTTTCCGCCACCGATCGCGAAGACAGCCACTGCGACCGCGGCGATGACGATCGCGAGGCCGGCGGAGGCGAGGTATTTGATGTTCATGAGC
>Ga0210397_10002867_pt1 | contig 10725 bp, 8 predicted proteins | sample IncBWH2OmetaG_FD_160126 | JGI IMG/M metagenome (GOLD analysis project Ga0210397, IMG submission 160126) | Forest soil microbial communities from Barre Woods Harvard Forest LTER site, Petersham, Massachusetts, United States - Inc-BW-H-2-O ...
GCGGCGGGCGGCGCGGACGGGGCCGACATCGTGCGAACGCTGATCGAGCGCCGGGTGGACGGCATTATCGCCGCCGCGCCCGAGGTCGAGGAGGACACCGAGGTCGCCGAGCTGCTCCGGCGGTACGTGCCGTCGGTCAGCCTGCAGGCGGTGCCCGGCGGCGGCGTCCCGCTGGTGGGATCGAACCACCGGGAGACCGGGCGGCTGGCAGCCACCCACCTCCTCGGATTGGGGCACACCTCGATCGGCACGGTCACCGGCACGTTCCGGCGGCGGGTCACCCGCAGCCGGCTGCACGGCTACGAGGACGCGCTGCGCGACGCGGGGCTCGAGCCGAGCGAGGACCTGGTGGCCGAGGGCGACTGGACCCCGCAGGGCGGCGCCGTCGCGACCCGGCTGCTGCTCGAACGCTCGCCCGGGCTCACCGCGATCTTCGTGCACAGCGACGTGATGGCCATCGGCGTGCTGTCCGCGCTGTGGCAAGCCGGGCGCAGGGTACCTGCCGACGTGGCTGTGGTGAGCTGCGACGACATCCCGTTCGCCGAGTTCCTGACGCCGCCGCTGAGCACCGTGCGCATCCCGCTGGCAGAAACCGGCCGGCAGGCGGTCGAGTTGCTGCTGCGCAGCATCGCGGGCGAGCCGGTGCCCGAGCGGACGCCGCTGCTGCCGGTGGAGCTGATCGTCCGCGATTCCTGCGGAGGGCGGAACTTCCCCACGACGAAGGAGCGCCATTGACCCGGATCGCCATTGACCCTGCCCGGCCCGTCGGGCGGCTCGACCGGAAGGTGTTCGGCGGGTTCGTCGAGCACCTCGGACGGTGCATCTACGGCGGGCTGTACGAAGAGGACTCGCCGCTGTCCGACGACCGCGGCTTCCGTAAGGACGTGCTCGGCCTGCTCCGCGAGCACCGCCTGGGCCGGGCGGCGGCGGGAGAACGGCCGGGGCGAGCCGTGGCGGGTCACCTACTGGGGCCTGGGCAACGAGATGTACGGCGACTGGCAGGTCGGGGCGTTCACCGCTGAGGAGTACGTGCGCGAGGCGACCCGGTGGGCCCGGGCCATCCGGATGCTCGACCCGCAGGCCAAGCTGGTCAGCTGCGGGAAGAACGGCTGGAACGAGTGGGACCGGGTGGTCATCGACGGAATGGCCTCGCTGGTCGACTACCACTCGCTGCACATCTACACCGGCAGCGACGACTACTGGACCAACGTGCTGCAGCCGCACCAGGCCGAGCGCGCGATCCGGTGCACCCGGGCGCTCATCGAGCGCGCCGCCTACCGGCAGAAGCTCGCCGCGCCGCTGCGGATCGCCTACGACGAGTGGAACGTCTGGTACCGGCAGATGACCGGCGCACTCGAGGAGCGGTACACCTTCGCCGACGCGCTGGCCGTGGGGACCTACCTGAACATCTTCACCAGCCCCGAAGCCGCCGCCGTGCAGCCCATCTGGTACCCGGTGCTGCTGCACAGCCAGGCGGCGCTCGACCTGGCCGTGGACGTGCACGTGAACGGCCCGGTGGTCAGCCCGGACCTGCCCGCCGGGGCGAGCAGGTGGCCGTTCCGGATAGGAGACCTGGGACCGTTCGGTCTCATTGATGCCGCCGCGACGGTCAGCCGGCCCGATGTTAACGCTCACAGCGTCGCGGTGACGCTGGTCAACCGCAGCCCCTCCGAAGAACTAGCCGAGGTGCTGCTGCGCGATTTCACCTTCGCCGGGCCCGCCCAGATCAGGACCGTCACGGCGGCCCGCCCCGGCGACCCCCGCACGCTGCCCGACGTGGAGACAGCGCAACTGGAAGAGGGATCGGAAGACCCGAAGGACGGGATGGTGGCCGTCCGGCTGCCACCCCGGTCGTTCACCGTCATCGAGGCCGCGATGACGGACAGGTAGCAGCCAGAGGTCATCGGGGCCCCCGCCGCACGACCGGGGGACAGAGCGGCACAGCGAGCAGCGCGTCACCTTCACGGTCGACCCGGCGCGGCTGTACTTCTTCGACCCCGACACAGGCCAGGCGATTACCGGGTGACTAGATCTCCCACAAGGCAGCGGTCGGCATCGCGCGCATCTTGGGCCCGAACGGCAGCGTCTGGGTGCCGGTGTACAGCACCACGCCGGCGATGAAATCGTCGCCGGTCCTGGCGGCCAGGTGCCGCAGACCGCGGAAGTCGTCCGGGCCGACGGTCGAGGAGGCCTTGACCTCGATGCCGACCACCTCGCCCCGGCGGTTCTCCAGGACCGCGTCGACCTCCACCTTGTCCTTGGTGCGGTAGTGGAATAGCTCGGCCCGGTGGCGCGACCAGGTGAGCTGGCGGGCCAGCTCCATCAGGACGAACCCCTCAAGCAGCGGGCCGAACCTGCCGCCGGGCCGCAGCAGGCTCCGGGTGTCCGCGCCGAGCAGGTTGGCGGCGATCCCCGAGTCGGTAAAGGCCAGCTTGGGCGTGCCGACGGCGCGCGTGCTCACGTTGCGCGACCAGGCGGGGATCCGCTTGACCAGGAAGACCTCTTCCAGCAGGCTCAGGTAGCGGTAGACGGTGCTGGCGGTGAGCCCGGCGTCACTGCCCACCGCGGTCGCGACCAGGAGCTGGCCGGACCGGGTGGCCAGGAGCCTGATCAGGGCCCGCATCTCGGCGGTGCGCTCGATCTCGGATAGCTGGCTGACCTCGCGGGCCACGAGATCGGCCAGGTAGGAGTCGAAGAAGCGCTCGCGACGACGCGGGTTGGTGCGGGCTAGCGCTTCGGGGAAACCGCCACGCACGACCCGTTCGGCATATTCCTGCCTGGTCACGGCGGATCCATGGCCCAGTCCCCCGCCCTCATCGAAGATGGCGTCCACGAACCGGTCGGCGGTGCCGTCGATCTCTCCCTGGGAGAACGGCCAGAGCTCGATCGTCTCGATGCGGCCCGGCAGCGTGTCCGGCAAGCCGCGCAGGGCCAGCACGCGCGCCGACCCGGAGAGCAGGTAGCGGCCGGGCCTGGGGTCGGCATCGACCTGTTCCTTGATGGCGAGCAGAAGGTCCGGCACGCGCTGGATCTCGTCGATCACCATCAGCCCGGCGGAGTCCACGAAGCCGTCCGGATCCGCGGCCCCCGCCTGGCGGGTCGCCGCGGCGTCGAGGTTGCGCCACTCGGCGTCCCTGCCCTTGGCTACCAGGCCGAGCAGCGTGCTCTTCCCACATTGGCGGGCGCCGGTGACGAGGACGACCCTCGTATCCGCCAGCGCCTCGGTGAGGGCGGTTTCTGAGTGCCGGGCCAGCAGCTTGCCCAGCGGGCTCGGATTTACGCGTACCACCTGATCAGGGTGTCATATGGCGTCCGGTGAGGCCATCGTTTTCGGCATTCTCATGGTGATCTGGTCGCATGGTCCGTGGTGATCTGGTCGCTAGTAGCGTGGTGAAACGGTCGCTAGGTTGGTGGTGGCCTGGCCGGGAAAACCAGTTGCCTGGGCCGGGGGCGGTATGGCAACCTGCAGCAGTCCGGGCCGATGCTGATCGGCTGAGCGAAGGGAGGCGTCAGGTGTCTACCACTGTCGTGGGCGTGTTCGCGCCTGCCCCCTTGACCGCTCAGCTGAGGAGCACCACCCATGCACGACTTTTCTTCACGCAGTGGAGAGTTCAGGACCCGCCGCGGTAAGTGGCGTTTCGACGACGACGAACCCACCTCCGTCAAGCGCGTCCGCCGCCGGGCGCTGCCGCCGATCGAGGAATTCGACACGACCGACGGCCTGCCCGAGGGCGACCGCTGGTCGACCTGGGACCAGTCCATCCCGACCCAGCGCGGCCCCAGGCCGCATCCCGGCTGGCTGGTCACTGACCTGGCCGCCGTCGACACCGAGCTCGGCATCTTGAAGACCGGCAAGGAAGCCGACGTCTTCCTGATCAGGCGCGGCGTGCCCGGCGGCCGGTCCTGCCTGCTCGCGGCCAAGCGCTACCGCGACCCCGGGCACCGGATGTTCCACCGGGACAGCGGCTACCTGGAAGGGCGCCGGGTCAGGGAGTCCCGGGTCAACCGGGCCGTGGCGAGCCGGAGTGCGTTCGGCCGTGAGGCTATCGCCGGCCAGTGGGCGAACGCTGAGTTCAATGCGCTGGCCCGGCTGTACGCGGCCGGGATACCCGTCCCCTATCCGGCGCAGATCCTGGACACCGAACTGCTGCTCGAGTTCATCGGCTCGGCGGACGGGACGGCCGCCCCGCGGCTGGCCGAGACCCGGCCGGACCCGGCCGCGCTGGCCGGGCTCTGGGACCAGCTGGTGCAGGCGCTCACCGCCCTGGCCAGGGACGGCCTGGCCCACGGGGACCTGTCCGCGTACAACCTGCTGGTGCACGACGGACGGCTGGTGATGATCGACCTGCCCCAGGTGGTGGACGTGATCGCGAACCCGCGCGGCGCCTGGTACCTCACCCGCGACGCGGAGAACATCGGCCGCTGGTTCACGGCACGCGGCCTGAGCGGGGTCCGTCCGGAACCCGCGGACCTGCCCGGCCTGCTCCGTCGCGAGGCCATGCTCTGAGGAGCCGACCGGGCGGATCAGCCCGGTTCCTGACGGATCGTCACCTGGGGCAGCCTGACCGAGACCGGCCTAGCGGTGGCGTCGGGCGCCCAGGCGATCAGGGCCATCTCGTGGTCGCCCGCAGGGACCGCGGCCAAGTCGAACTCGGCCTGGCCCGGCCCGGCCAGGGCCACCGGATCCCGGGGGTTCCAGCCGGGTCCGTCCGGGCGCTGGATGCGGGCGACCGCCTGCAGCCCCGTCCCCGGCGGCGCGCCACCGACGGTGAAGACGACGCGGACCGGCGCGATCAGCTCGGTGCGCGGGTTCGCGGCGAGCACGCCCGCCGTCACCACCTCCGTCCGCCCGGCCGCGTCGATGAGCGCGGCGCTGTCGATGCGCAACTGGGCCCGGGAGGCGGGGCCCGGGGTTGGCGCGGCCTGCGCCGGGGCGGGCTCCGCGGCCGGCTCCTCCGTCGGTGGCTCTTCCGTGGGTGGCTCTTCCACGGGTCGCTCTTCCGCGGGCTGAGCACCGGCGTCGGCGGCCTGGTCCAGCTGCCCGCGCATCCAATCACAGACGGGCGCGGTGTCCCAGCCGGACCAGACCTGCATGGTCCGTTCGGGCTCGACCTCGGTCCGTTCCGCTTCGACGCGGCGCTCCCAGGTGTCGCCCTCCTTGCGCTGGCTGTAGACGACCACGAACGACGCCGCCGTCTGCCATTCCGAGGCGGCCGGCGTGGCCAGCTTGTTCCTGGCATCGTCTTGCCAGCGCGCTATCTGCTCGCGGGCGGGGCGCGGCCGCAGGTTCGCCATCGCCCGGTAGATGACCTCCGGATCGGCCTGGACCAGGCCGCGGAGGTCGGTAACGTGCTGCCGGGCGAGGGCCCGCACGTGCTTGTCCGCCAGGCCCTCGATCGAGCTCAGATCGTCAGGCACCGCAGGCTCCTCCCGTCTCCTCGTGCCTGGACGGCCCGGGGCCCGAAGCCGTACGGCCACGGGCCCGGGTCCGGCCTAGACGAATTGGTACTCCTCAAGCGCTTCGTAGCCGGCGACGGCGAGGTGGCTGTGTTCGTCCTCGCAGTAGCCGCAGCAGCGCAGCTCGAACCAGGCGGCGACCTCGTAGACCGTCCCGCAGCGTTCCGCCGGGATCGTCCCGCCGGGCACGTAGACGGTGAAGTCGATGTACCGCCCGTTGCAGCCTTTCCAGTCCCTGATCTGGAGTACCGACGGGTCGGACAGAACGTCAGAGAGGTTGAAGTCTTCACCCTTTCCGATCGCCGTGAAGCCGACGTTGAAGCACCAGTGGCCGCAGATGCAGCTCCAGAGCCGACCCTTCAGGTACACGCGGAACCGGACCTCGAAGGGGTCCTTGCGCTCGATGATCTTGTCATACTTGTTCTTGTCGTCGACGTCGATGATGTCGGCGTCCCAGTAGGCCCGCAGATGCCGGGCGGACAGCTCGATCTCGGTGGAACCGTCGAGCCAGTCTATGGTGTCCGGCGGGTTCGATACTGATGCAGACATGTGAGCGTCTCCTTTGCGCAGTTCATGGAGCTGACGTGGCCGGAATCGGCCATCACGTTCAGGATCCGGATCAGCGCTGTGGTGGCACTAAGGATGGCGCATAGACGGTGATTATTTTCCGCGAAATATCGTGGCTAAGCGCTTATTCACCACTTAAGAACGGCGCTGCCAGCGTTCAGGTGAGCGCGTGGAAAAGCCGGGTCGTCTCGTCGGACGGGGAAACGCCGAGTTCGTCGTGGAGCGCGGCGGCGCAGACGCGATACTGACGGCTCAGGAGTTGCTGCTGATGCTGTGATGCGTAACAGCGCATAAGCAGCCTATGAATAGCCTCGGAACACGGGTCATTGCTGATGGCGAGCTGACCGAAGTTCAGGGCCTCGGAAAGCTCGCCGCATTCAAAATGGATCTCCGCGACCTCCTCCAGCGCCTGGCCGTAGAGATCTCTCAGGCGGCGCTGTTCCGGCAGGTACCACTCGCCCACGCCGTCATCCTCGAACAGCGGCCCGCGGTAGAGCCGGACGGCCTTGTGATAGGCGACGATGACCTGCTTGAGCCGGCCGGCGCGGCGGGCTCGCCGCGCCTCGTCCACGGCCGAAAGGAACTCGGTGCGGTCGACCCACCAGGTCAGGTCGGGATTGAGGATGTAGCAGCCGTCGCGGTAGACGATGGGCTGGGCGCCCTGCCCCAGGCCGTCCAGGGTATTGCGCAGGCTGTAGAGCGCGACGTTGAGGTTGTTGCGCGCGGAGTTATGGCTGTGGGCGGGCCATTGCAGCGCCATCAGCACATCACGCCGGGTGGGCCGGTCCTGATGCACGAGCAGGTACTGGAACACCGCCCGGGCCTTCAGGCTCGTCCATCTCGGCACGCGCTGCCCGGCGACGCGTACCTCCAGCGGCCCAAGCGCCGACGCCGCTATGTCTGCATCCGGCACCGGATAGTCGTTCATGGAGGCGGTTGACACCAACGTGAGCTCGGGCTCGCGAACGGGCGGCTCCCGCCATTCTTCCGCGGGCTGCGAGCCGACCCGGCCGCGGCGGAACATCTCCCGGAGCTGGCCGGTACGCCGCTTGGTCTTCGCCGACGGCCGTTCCAGCAGGGCGTCCACCTGCTGGGCAATTTCCCGCTCGACGAGACGACAGCAGCGGGCGGCGGCCTCGAGTTCAATGGCGACGCGCTGGTGCTCGGCGCTCCATTGCTGGAGCCTGCGCACGGTTTCCACGGCGAATTCGGGCTCGATCGGGGTATTTCCGAGGCTGGCCAGGGCGCGTTCCACCCCGTCGAAGAGTGGGTCCTGGGTGAGTCGGCGCAGCTCGGCCAGCGCCTCGGATAGCGCAGCCCGGGCTCGCGCCGACGCGTTATTATTGCCCCGCTGTGCGGTCCCCCACTCGGCCCCATCGGTACCCATGGCCGACCCCCCAAGATCACAACTGGAGCAAGGCCGACTTTGCTACGCTTTTTGTGACTTTACCTATTTAAAGATCTTATACACCCGCCGTCAAGTTATATTCAGGTTCCCCGGCAGGAAGCACTGGGAAACAACTTAGTTTCTGTTAACCAACGGAAATAGGTTATCCAGTTCCCGGGGCACCCGCGGGCGGATTGTCCCCGGTGGGACAACCGCCAACGGCAGCGCGGCCACGAATGACGCCATTGGTCATTCGTCGGCGGGGACGGAATCCGCAGCCGCCAGATCGGGAGGCCGAAGCCGCTCCGCCGTGAGATCCCGGGCCGGCTGCCGGAAGCTCAGCAGGCCCTTCTTCATCACGCCGATGCGCTGGGCCCGGCGGGCCACGGTGCTGTCGTGGGTGACCAGCACCATGGTCAGACCGCGCTCCCGCCACATGACCTCGAGCAGGCCGATGATCTCGTCCCTGGTGTCCTCGTCCAGGTTGCCGGTCGGCTCGTCGGCCAGCAGGACCTTCGGCTCCTTGACAAGGGCGCGGGCGATGGCTACCCGCTGCTGCTGGCCGCCGGACAGCTCGCCCGGCACATGCCGCAGCCGGTCGCCGAGGCCGACGGCCTCGAGGGCGACCGCGGCCCGCTGCTGCCGCGCCGCCGTGGACACGTGCAGCGGGACCAGCGCGGCCTCCACGTTCTCCTGCGCGGACAGCGTCGGGATCAGGTTGAAGGTCTGGAACACGAAGCCGATGGAGGTGGCCCGCACCCTGGTTACCTCGGCCTCGCGCAGTTGCGCGAGGTCACGGCCGTCGAAGTCGACGATGCCGCCGGACGGGCGGTCCAGGCCACCGAGGATCTGCAGCAGCGTCGACTTGCCGTGCCCGGTCGGGCCCTGGATGGCCAGCCATTCGCCGTCCTCGATCACGAGGTCGACCCCGCGCAGCGCGGCCACGGTCTCGCGGCCCTTGGCGTAGTTCTTGGTCACTCCGGAGAGCTTGTACATCGAGTCTTCCCTCCTGTGTCTTAAGCGACCTTGGCCAGGGCGGCGGCAGGACGCAGCCGCGCGGCCCGCCAGCCGCCGAAGATGCCGGCGATGATGCCGCCCGCCACGGCCAGCACGACCGCGAGCAGGATCACGTTGGCGCTCACCGCGGCGGACAGGTGCACCGCCACCGTGTGGCTGGCCGCCCCGGGGCGGCGGAAGGTGCCGGCTCCGGAACCCCCGCCGAAGCCGCCACCTCCGCCCCCACCGCCCCCGCCGAAGCCCCCGCCGCCAGCTCCGCCTCCGCCTCCGCCTGCGCCGAAGCCGAACTGCCTGGCGCCGCCCGGCGTGGCCGAGCCCGTGGTCTGGCCCACCACCGCGGACAGCTTGGGCGACAGCTTGGAAACCAGCTCCGCGCCCGCCAGGCCGAGCCCGATGCCGATCGCGCCGCCGATGAGGCCGAGGGTGACCGCCTCGCCCATCACCTGGCCGATGATGCGGCGGCTCTTCCAGCCGAGCGCCTTCAACGTGCCGAACTCACGCACCCGGCGCGACACCGCTGCCATGGTCAGCAGGCTGGCCAGCAAGAACGCCGCGATGAGGACGGCGAGCGCGAGCCACTTGCCCAGGTTGTTGGCCAGGCTGGAGGCGCTGGACAGCGAGCCGGTGACCTCGCTGGCCAGGTCGCTCGAGGTAGTCACGGTGTAGCCGGGTAGCGCCTTGGAGATCTGGCTCTGGACAGACGAGATGGCCGACGAACTGCTGGCCGCGACGTAGATGGTGTTCACCTGGTTCTTCAGGCCGGCCAGGTTCTGCGCCACCGCGAGCGGGATGTATACGTCCGACGGGTTGTCGCCGGCCGGCTCGCTAACGATCCCGACGACCTTGAAGTTCGTCGCCTGGCCGCTCTTGTTGCCGACGGCGATGGTGGACCCGGTCTTCAGCTTGTTCTGGGTCGCGTAAGACGCGTCGACCAGCGCGACGTTGGCGCTCGTGTCCGAGGCGGAGAACGTCCGGCCCGCGCTGAGCTTGCCCGAGCTGAGCGGGCCGAGTTCGCCGCGCCCGATGTCGACCCCGGCGACGCTGAAGTTGCTGGTGGTGAAGTTCGCGCGGAAGCTCTGGCCGCCGTTTCCGGAACCGCCGTTCCCGGAACCGCCACTGCCGGAAGCACCCCCTCCGCCGCCGAAGCCGCCGCCGTTGACGTTGACGGCCGGCACGGTGCCGCTGATCGTGCGGTTGTCCAGGGTCAGCCCGCCTGCCGCCGCCGCCACGTCGTGCAGGCCGGCCACCGTGGCGACCGACGACGCGCTGATCGCGGCGAGTGTGGGGCTCGCCGAGAGCGTGTTGTTGTTGATCTTGGTGCCGGCTACGGGACGCGACCCGGTCCCGGCCCGGAAGCCGAAGCCGAACGAGCCCGGGGTGAACGACCCGGCTTTCGGCGTCTTGGTCACCGTCACGTCGGTGCCCACGCCGTACAGCGCGTGCAGCACCGTACCCTGGGCGTTCTTGACGCCGGCCGACGCCGCCGTGACGGTGATCACCAGGCCCACGCCGAGGGCGAGTCCCAGCGCGATGAAGATGGCCTGGCGCATGCGGCGGCGAAGCTCACGCCGCAAATAGGTGAAGAACATCCCGCACTCCTTTAAGGGAGATGGCCGCCGCGCAGATGGCGGCGCGGTGACTCGCCCCGGAAGCGAACGCCGCGCCGGTTCAGAAGCCTGACGCTGCTACCTGAACGGGTGCTGAACGGAACCTGCGGGGTTGCCCCGACTAGGCGAACGTTCTTCGTCTGGGGCACGTGAGGGCAGCGAGGCCCCAGGGATTCCCGAGAGAACCGACGGGCGCGGTGAATCGCCGGGCTGCGGCCCCCATGGGCACGGGTAGTGCATGAATGTGACTCTCTAACGGATAGACCCGTTAGAGAGTCACATTCACCGGTTCGGGTCTGGTGCTGAATGAAAGGGGCGCGTATGGCGGGCGCGCGGGCTTGGCGGTGGGGAGGGGCGGGAAAGCGAACCGCGGGGCCCTCGCTGTTGGGCTAGGGACCCGCGGTTCGCGCTTTAGCTGCCGCCAGGCCAGCTAAAGGGAAGGAGAGGGTGGGGGGCGCGATTAGCCGCGGGCGGCCCTGATCGTCTCGCGGAGCGAACCCATCGTGGCCAGCACGGCGGACGGCTCGTAGCCGCAGTGCGCCATGCAGTTGGCGCAGCGCGGGTCCTTGCCGCGTCCGTAGGAGTCCCAGTCGGTGGTCTCGATGAGCTCTTTGTAGGTCTTCACGTACCCGTCGCTCATCAGGTAGCAGGGCTTCTGCCAGCCGAGCAGGGAGTACGAGGGGATGCCCC
>Ga0210397_10002872_pt1 | contig 10721 bp, 10 predicted proteins | sample IncBWH2OmetaG_FD_160126 | JGI IMG/M metagenome (GOLD analysis project Ga0210397, IMG submission 160126) | Forest soil microbial communities from Barre Woods Harvard Forest LTER site, Petersham, Massachusetts, United States - Inc-BW-H-2-O ...
ACAACCACGGCCGCGTCATCCTGCTCTCCAATGCGCCGCGCCCCGGCGCCGACATTGAGGCGCAGTTCGGCAATTACGGCGTGCCGCTCGACTGCTATGACACCATCGTCACCTCCGGCCAGGCGGCGCGCGAGGATCTCGCCCGCCGCCGCGGGGCTGCAATGTTCCACCTGGGACCCGCGCGCGACCACAACGTGTTCGCGGGTCTCGACCTGGTGCCCGCCACGACGCTCGATGCCGCCGACATCGTGCTCTGCACCGGTCCCTTCAACGACGAGGCCGAAGGCCCGGACGACTACCGCGTGATGCTGGCCGACATGAAAGCACGCGGCCTGACGCTGCTGTGCGCCAACCCTGACTTCCAGGTGCAGCGGGGCGGCCGGCTCGTCTACTGCGCCGGTTCGCTGGCGCAGGCCTATGAGAAGATCGGCGGTACCGTCGTTTACTACGGCAAGCCGCATTTGCCGATCTACGAGCACGTCCGCGCCGTCGCGGGCGGCGCGCGCCGCTTCCTCGCCATTGGCGACGGCCTCAATACCGACATCCGGGGCGCCAACACGGCGGGGATCGACGCGCTGTTCATCGCGGACGGCGTGCACGGGGAAGACGTAAGGGAATTCTCCGAACGGCACATGGCGGAGTTGTTTGCCCAATACGGGGTCAGCGCCCGCTATGCCGCCCGCGCGCTTGTCTGGTAGATAGGCCCCCGCGCCATCCCAGGAACCGCCATGCCCTATTACGCCGACGACCTGAAGCCTGGCATGTCCGAGAGCTTCTCCAAGACCGTCACCGAGGACGACATCCAGAAATTCGGCGAGGTCTCCGGCGACATGAACCCGGCCCATTTCGACGAAGAGTGGGCCAGGACCACGATGTTCAAGGGCCGCATTGCCCATGGCGTGCTGTCGGCCTCGTACATCTCCACCGTGCTCGGCATGAAGATGCCCGGCCCCGGCACGATTTTCATGTCGCTGACCACCCGCTTCAAGGCGCCCGTGCGTATCGGCGACACCGTCGTCGCCACCTGCACGGTGCGCGAGGTGGTGCCGGAGAAGCGCCGCGTCGTGTTCGACTGCGTCTGCAAGGTCGGTGACACCACCGTCGTCGACGGCGAGGCGATGGTCATGGCGCCGGCACGCCCGAAGGCCTGATAAGCGCGATGCGCGTCTTCCGCCACTTCCGCGACGTGCCCGGCACCTTCAAGGGCGCCGTGGTCGCGGTCGGCAATTTCGACGGCGTGCACCGCGGCCACCAGGCGTTGATCGCGCAGGCCCGCCGCATGGCGGAGGAACGGCGCGCACCGCTCGGCGTGCTCGCTTTCGAACCGCACCCGCAGGAGTTTTTCCGCCCGGCGGCCGAGCCCTTTCGCCTCACGCCCTTTCGCGCCAAGGCGCGCCTGATCGCAGAATGCGGCGCCGACGTCCTCTACGCGCTCGATTTCAACGCGCAGATGGCCACGCTGCCGGCGGAGGATTTCGTGATGGACGTCCTCGTCGGCGGCCTCGGCGTCGGCGCCATCGTCATCGGGCGCGATTTCCAGTTCGGCAAGGGCAGGGCGGGCAACACCACCATGCTCGCCTATATGGGCGAGATGGAGGGCTTCGGCGTCACCATCTTCGATCCCGTCATCGCGCATGGCGACGACAAGATATCCTCCACGGAAATCCGCGACGCGCTGAAAGCCGGCAAGCCAGAGGTCGCGGCGCGCCTGCTCGGCCATCCCTGGAGTGTCGAGGCCCGGGTCGAGCACGGCGACAAGCGTGGCCGCACCATCGGCTTCCCGACCGCGAACATGAAGCTGACCGACGTGATGCGCCCAGCTTTCGGCATCTATGCCGTGCGCGCCAAGCTCATTGAGAACGACCGCGTGGTGAGCACGCATGACGGCGTCGCCAATTTCGGCATCCGTCCGATGTTCGAGACCCCCGTGCCGCTGCTGGAGACCTACCTCTTCGACTTCGCCGGCGACCTCTACGGCAAGCACATGGCCGTCGAGCTCATCGCCTACCTGCGCCCCGAGGCGAAGTTCGAGAGCCTTGAGGCGCTGACGGCACAAATCGCGAAGGACAGCGCCGACGCCAAAAAAGCGCTTGCGTCAGGCTGATGCCCTGGCGCGCTGCCACAAACCGGTGAGCAGCTTTCGCCATTCCCCGAATGCAGCGTCGAAGACGCCATCGAACGTGCGGTTCTCGACGCCGAAGACGGCGACACGCTTTTCGCCTTCGGCTTGAAACGTGCCGAACAGGCGGTCCCAGACGATGAAAATGTTGGCGAAGTTGTGCGCATTTGGGCCCGCGGCACGGGCATGGTGCACGCGGTGGTGCGACGGCGTCACGAGTATCCATTCGAGAGGGCCGAGCCTGGGCGCCCACTCGTTGTGAACGAACATCTGCCAACCAAGATTGATCCCGTAATACGCCACCCATTGGCTCGCATCGAAGCCAAGCACGGCGAGCGGCAGCGTATAAAGCCATATGCCGGCCGGCAGGTCCGTCCAACCCTGGCGCAGGGAAGCAAGAAAGTTCAGCCGCTCCGACGAATGGTGTGCCTCATGCGCCGCCCATTGCCAGCGGAAGGCGTGGCTGGCGCGATGCGACCAGTAGAGCGTGAAGTCGCCCAGGATTGTGAGCAGCGCGGCGCCTTGCCATCCCTTCGGCATGGCGATCGGCGTGACGTGAAGGAAACGGGGCGCCCACTGCGCTGCAGGTGGCAGCATGTAGGCCAGAGCGAACGCGCCGGCGGCAAGCGCCAGAGTCAGCTCCGTTTCGCGGAGCGTGTAGGCAGGCCGGCCCGCGCGCCACGAGACGAACGCTTCCGCAGTGATGGCTATGACGGCACCAAGGGCTATGAGCCACATGGCGTCATGCGCAGTCAGGCTCTGCGCAAGCGGCGCACGACGAGATAGGCACCCACCGTAAGAGCCAGAATCGCGAGACCGACATAGCCTCCGCCGATCTCCGGGCCGGGACTGGGAGCTCCAGCGAAAGCGCTGGTTACAGAGGCGAGCAAGGCTGTGGAGCTCAGAACCGTGATGGCGCGCATGAAACCTCCTGTGGCTGCGCCTGTGTACCATGGCTTGCCGTGTGGTTGAAGGGGCTGCGATAGTCGCATCATGCCCGACGCGCAGCCGATTTCGACGAACCGCACCGGCTGGATCCCTGGGCGCAATGAGCTGTTCGCCGCGCTGGTTTTCGTCTGCGCCGCGAACGGACTGCTCACGAAGGCGATCGACGCCGCCCGTGGTTACGGCTCCATCAGCCCGGTGATTTTGCTGGGCCTCGTGCTGGCGATCCGCGCGCTGGCGATCGCACCATCCGGCGCGCCCAGTCACCGAGACTTTATCGTCGCGGGCGTTGCCGCGCTCCTGTCGTGGTGGCCGCTGCACGCGGCGAGCTGGGTCGCGCTGACGCTCGTCGCGCTCTATCTGCTGTTTTCCGAACCCAAGGGCACGCAGCTTCGCGCCGGCGCCGCCATTGCGCTGGTGTTGACGGTGCAGCCCTTTTGGGGCCGCTTCATCGAGATGTTCCTCGGTCCGTGGCTGGAGCGCGTCGACATAAGCGCCGTTGCCGCCGCGACCGGCGCGGTCGCGCAGAGCAATCGCCTGGACTTCGCGCACGGTCCGGGCGGCCTGGTGGTCACCTGGGGCTGCACGTCCTTCGCAAACGCCTCGCTGGCGCTGTTGCTGTGGGTGGCGCTGACGCGAACCGTGCGCCCCACGCCGAAGCCAGGCGAATGGCTTAATCTTGCCGCCGTGTTTGCAACGGTGTTCGTCATCAATACCGTGCGGCTGTGCCTGATGGCGCAGAGCCTGTCGATGCAGCACGCGTTGCACGGGGATGCGGGGCAGTTCTGGATCGGGATTCTTCTTCTGGTGTCATCGCTCGCGTGGTGCGCTTACGGGCTGCGGCGTGAACTGGCCAGTTAGGGGAATCCTGCTCGCAGCGTTGCTTTTGGCACTTACCGTGCCTTTCAAGCTCATCGCGAACCGCCCGCCGCCCGATCCGCAGCCAGAATGGCATGCCAAAATCGCGCTGCTCGACGGATTCCTGACCAGGCACGGCGTTCGCGGCGCGTCGCCGATCGTGATCAATCCCGAAGTGCCCGGCTGGCTGGCGTTGCGCTTTCACCTGAAGGACTGCACCGCGGCGGTGCTGCCCGTGTACAACGATCAGGACTTCGAGCTGCTGCGCCGGCTCGAAGGCCCGGGCATCCGCCGCACCTTCATCTACCGGGCCCGTACCTCGCAGACCTATCCGCGTCTGGCGGTTACGGCCGAAGGGATCGGCGCTCGACTTGCTTGGCCGATCCGGCCGGCGCGCTATCATGTCCCTTTGGTCGTGCTCCTCTATCACAGCGGCGACTGTCGCGCGGTGCTCGGCTGGGACTGGTTGCGGCTGTGGGACGCTTGAGACCGGACTGGACCCTTGTTCCGCCCCCTGTTAGAACCGACCCGCTGATTTGTGGGCTATAAGTCAAATGCTTGATTTCGCGAGATTTTCGCGAATTTGCCGCCCGGCTCCGTGCCGGGGGTGAGCCCTCACGCGCGGACGGCCGGGACGCCACCTTGACCCCCACCCATTCCGCGAAAGCCTGAGAAGAGATGTCCAAGACCGACGCCCCGACCGATGCGCACGATTATCGCGCCACCGTCTTCCTGCCCGCCACTACCTTCCCGATGAAGGCGGGTCTGCCCGAGGCCGAGCCCAAATGGCTTGCGCGCTGGGAGCAGATGGATCTCTATGGCCAGATCCGCAAACAAGCGGAGGGCCGCCCGCTGTTCGTGCTGCACGACGGCCCGCCCTATGCCAACGGCGAAATCCACTCCGGCACCGGCCTCAACAAGGTGCTGAAAGACATCGTCGTGCGCTCGCGCGGCTTCCTCGGCTTCGACGCGCCCTACATCCCGGGCTGGGACTGCCACGGCCTGCCCATCGAATGGAAGATCGAGGAGAAGTATCGCAAGGAGGGCAAGTCGAAGGACGACGTGCCGATCGACCAGCTCCGCAAGGACTGCCGCGACTTCGCCAACCATTGGATCGACGTGCAGCGCACGCAGTTTAAGCGCCTGGGCTGCATGGGCCAGTGGGACAAGCCCTACACCACGATGGACTACCGCGCCGAAGCCACCATCGCGCGCGAGCTGCACAAATTCGTCGACAACGGTCTGCTCTATCGCGGCTTCCGCCCGGTGATGTGGTCCCCGGTCGAAAAAACCGCCCTCGCCGAAGCCGAGGTCGAATACCACGACAAGACCAGCCACACGATCTACGTCAAATTCCCGGTGGTGAAGGGCTCGCCGTCGCTTACCGGGGTCAGCATCGTCATCTGGACGACTACTCCGTGGACCATTCCCGGCAACCGCGCCATCGCTTATTCGCCGACGCTCGATTACGGCGTCTATGAAGTGACGGTCGCGGACGAGAAGTCGCTCGCCAACGTCGGCGACAAGATCGCGCTCGCCGATGCGTTGGCCGACCAGACCGCCAAGGACGCCAAGGTCACGCTCGTTCGTGTCGGCAACGCCGACGTGAAGGGCGCGGTCTGCGCACACCCGTTCCGCGGGCAGGGCTACGAGTTCGACGTGCCCGTCCTCCCCGGCGAGCACGTCACTGCCGACACCGGCACCGGCTTCGTCCACACCGCGCCCGGCCATGGCGAGGAAGACTTCGTCTTGATGACGGAGACCTTTCCCGGCTACGCCGCCAGCAACCCCGATGCCTTCAACGTCGTGAAGGAAGACGGCTCGTTCTCCGCCCACGTCCCGCTGTTTGCCGGCAAGTTCATCTTGAGCCGTGACGGCAAGAAGGACGGCGACGCCAACAAGTCCGTCATCGCCGCGCTGATCGACGCGGGCAAATTGCTTGCTCAGGGCACGCTGCGCCACTCCTATCCGCATTCCTGGCGCTCCAAGGCGCCGGTGATCTTCCGCGCCACGCCGCAATGGTTCGCCGCGATGGACAAGGACATCCCCGGCGGCGGCACGCTGCGCGAGCGCGCGATGAAGGCCATCGGCGACACCAAATGGTATCCGCCGTCGGGCGAGAACCGCATGGCCGGCATGGTGAAGGACCGCCCCGACTGGGTGCTGTCGCGCCAGCGCGCCTGGGGCGTACCGCTCGCCATCTTCGTCGAAAAGAAGTCGGGCGAAATCCTCAACGACCCCGAGGTGAACAAGCGCATCGGCCAGGCCTTCGAGGTCGAGGGCGCCGACGCCTGGTACAACTCGCCGCCGTCGCGCTTCCTCGGCAACGACCGCGACCCGAACGACTTCGAGCAGGTGAAAGACATCCTGGACGTCTGGTTCGACTCCGGTTCCACGCACGTGTTCACCGTTGAGCAGCCGCTCGAGAAGGAATGGCCGCAGAAGGATCACGCCGACCTGTATCTCGAAGGCTCCGACCAGCATCGCGGCTGGTTCCAGTCCTCACTGCTGGAAAGCTGCGCCACGCGCGGCCGCGCGCCGTATGACGAGGTGCTCACGGCCGGCTTCGTGCTCGACCGCGAGGGCGACAAGATGGCCAAGTCGTCGGGCAACGGCATCCTGCCCCAGGCCATCGCCGACAAGAACGGCGCCGACATCTTCCGCCTCTGGGTCGCGTCGTCGGATTTCACGCAAGACATCCGCATGGGCAACGACATCATCCAGTCGAACGCCGACGCCTATCGCCGCCTGCGCAACGCTATCCGCTTCATGCTCGCCAATCTCGACGGCTTCGACGAGAGCGAGCGTGTCGCGGCGCACGACATGCCGGAACTCGAGCGCTACATCCTCGCCAAGCTGGCGGAGATCGACGCCGTCGTGCGCGAGAGCTACCGCACCTACGACTTCAACCGCGTTTACAACACCGTGTTCGCGTTCTGCACCAACGAGTTGTCGGCGTTTTACTTCGACATCCGCAAGGACTCGCTCTACTGCGACGCGAAATCGGCCATGCGCCGGCGCGCCTCGCGCACCGCGACCGACGAAGCGTTCCGCCGCGTCGTCACCTGGCTCGCGCCGATCCTGTGCTTCACCATGGAAGAAGCCTGGCTGCTGCGCTTCCCGGGCGAGGGCGAGAGCGTCCACCTGCAGACCTTCCCGCAGACGCCCACCGGCTGGCGCGACGATGCGCTGATCGCCAAGTGGGACCGCATCCGCACCCTGCGCCGCGTCGTCACCGGCGCGCTGGAGATCAAGCGCCGCGACAAGGTGATCGGCGCCAGCCTCGAGGCGCGGCCGGTGCTCTATGTTAGCGACGCCAAGGATGCCGCGCTGTTCGACGGCCTCGACCTCGGCGAGATCGCGATCACCTCCGGCGCCAAGGTCTCGGCGCACGAACCGCCGGGCGATGCCTTCCGCCTGCCGGACGTGCCCGGCGCCGCGGCGGAATTCCATCACGCCGAGGGCGACAAGTGCGCCCGCTGCTGGATGATCCTGCCCGAAGTCGGCAGCCATCCCGAGCACCCCGATCTGTGCAACCGCTGCAGCGAGGCCGTCGATGCGCTTGGTTAAGGTGAAAGGGGCGTCATGAAGCTCGACATGTCCCCCCGCGACTGGGGCCTTGCCGCCGTGGTGGTGGCACTCGTGCTCGACCAGCTCAGCAAGTTCGTCCTGCTCTACGGCGTCGGCTTCATGGATAAGCCGGAGCAGGTGGTGCAAGTATTGCCGTTCTTTAACCTGATCATGACCTGGAACCCCGGCATCAGTTACGGCCTGTTCCCGGCGCACAGCCGCCTGGGCTCGATCGTGCTGGTTTTGCTGTCATTGGCGGCCGTTTGCGGCCTCGGCTGGTGGCTGTGGAACGCGCCGCGCCGCGCCCTGTCGATCGGCCTGGGCCTGGTGATCGGGGGCGCCATCGGCAACAACCTGATCGACCGGCTGATCTACGGCAAGGTTGCCGACTTTTTCCACTTTTACGCGCTCGGCTATGACTGGTATGTCTTCAACGTGGCCGACGCCGCCATAACCTTCGGCGTCATCGCGCTGCTGTACGACGCGCTGCTGCGGCCCGAGGCGAAGCCGGGCCGGCAAACAGGTTGAATTGAGGAGTTACGCATGCGTCGCGTTCTGACACTCGCGCTCATCGGCGGTCTCGCCGCGAGCCTTTCCGCCTGCGACTCGCTCAAGCAGTCCGCCGGCCTTGGCAAGGACACGCCGGACGAGTTCGCGGTCGTCACCAAGGCGCCGCTCGTCATCCCGCCCGATTTCAACCTGCATCCGCCCGCGCCCGGTGCCGCTGCGGCCAACCAGGTCGAACCGACCAACGCGGCGCAGTCCGCGCTGTTCGCCGCCGACCCCGCCACGGTCGCCGCCTCGCTGCCGCCGACGATGAGCACCGGCGAGCGCTATCTCCTCGCCAGCGCCCGCATCCAGGATGCCGATCCTGCCATCCGCCAGCAGATCGCGGCCGACGCGCGCGGCCTGCGCGGCTCGGACGACAGCTTCACCGATGCGCTCCTGTTCCGCGGCTCTTCGGCCGAGACATCGCCGCCGCTCGACGCCGACGCGGAGGCGCGCCGCATCGATGCCGCCCGCGCCGGTGGTGCCGCAGCCCCGGCGCCTTCCGCCGGTTCCGCTCCTGCCGCGCCGCCGCCCGCACCCGCCGACACCAGCGACGACGACAGCGGCTGGCTCGGCCACCTCTGGCCGTTCTAGAAGCGGTTGACTGAAATAACCCCATCGACGGGTTTGGGTGTTGCGGGCCTCGGCTTGGCGGCCTTGCTTGCGGTGAGCGTGCCCGCCTACGCCGCCGATCCCGTCGTCACGCAATTCGCGCTCGCCAACGGGCTGCAGGTGGTGGTCATCCCCGATCATCGCGCGCCCGTCGTCACGCAGATGATCTGGTACAAGGTTGGCGCGATGGACGATCCCGCCGGCCATTCCGGCCTCGCGCATTTCTTCGAGCACATGATGTTCCGCGGCACCAAGGCCGTGCCGGGGGAGGGCTTCTCGCTCACGCTGTCGCGCAACGGCGGCGACTGCAATGCGTTCACCACCCAGGACTACACCGCCTTCTACGAGCAGATCGCGCGTGACCGCCTGACGATCGCCATGACGCTCGAGGCCGACCGGATGCAGCATCTCGATCTCTCCGACGCGAACGTCCGCACCGAGCGCGACGTCGTGCTGGAAGAGCGCCGCATGCGCATCGACAACAACCCGCAAAGCCTCGCCGGTGAGCAGGTGAGTGCCGCGCTCTATCTCTCGCATCCCTATGGCCGCCCAGTGATCGGTTGGCCGGAGGAGGTCCACCGCCTCGACCGCGCCGCCGCGCAATCGTTCTACGACCATCATTACGCGCCCAACAACGCGATCCTCGTCGTCGTCGGTGACGTCACGCCGGACGAGGTCCGCGCCGACGCGGCCGCCACCCTTGCAAAGGTCCCGGCCCGCACGCTCGAACCGCGCATCGTCTATGCCGAGCCGCCGCGCCTGGGCGAAACGCGTCTCGCCATCGCGCGCCCCGACGCGCAGGTGCCGCTGTTCTCGCGCACCTATCGCGTGCCGAGTTATCGCTCCGCCAGGCCCGGCCAGGCCGAGGCGCTCGACATCCTCGCCGCGATGATCGGCGGCGATTCCAATGCGCTGCTCTACCGCCGCCTCGTGGTCGAGCAGAAGCTCGCGACCGATGTCGGCGCCTCCTATGACGGCGACGCCCGCGACTCCGGCGAGTTCAACGTCTACGCCGTACCGCGTCCCGGCGTCCCGCTGGAGCAGCTCGAGCGTGCCGTCGACGCCGTCATCGCGCCGTTCCTCGCCGCGCCGCCGTCTGCCGCCGACATCGCGCGGGTGAAGGTCCAACTCATCGCGGGCGAGGTCTACAAGCGCGACAGCCAGCTTTCGCTCGCCACCGCCTACGGCCAGACGCTGGTCGTCGGGCGCAGCGTCGCCGACGTGCACGACTGGGCGCGCCGCGTTCAGGCCGTGCCCGCGCCCGCGGTGCGCGACGCCGCGGCCGCCTTCCTTGTCCGCCGCGAAGCGGTCACGCTCTACCTAACGCCGGCGCATGCATGAGACGGCTGGCGCTCTCGCTCCTCTTCGCCCTCATCGCCGCGCCGGCCTTTGCCGCTGCGGTGCCCAAATCCGTCGACATCGGCCCGAACGCGCAGGTCTGGTTCGAGGAGGACCACACCGTCCCGATGGTCGCGATCACCATCGCGCTGCCCGCCGGCTCCGCCTACGACCCCGCGAACCAGCCCGGCCTCGCCGCCTTCGCCGCCTACATGCTCAACGAGGGCGCCGGCACACTCTCGTCGGAGCGGTACCAGGCCGCGCTGGCCGACCGCGCCATCCAGCTCACCATGACACCGGACCGCAATTACCTGTTGCTGTCGGTCTCGACGCTGTCGTCCAACACGAAAGAGGCGCTGCGCCTCGTGGCGCTCGCGCTTCAGAAGCCGCATTTCGATGCCGACGCCGTCGAACGTGTGCGCTCCCAGATGCAGCAGAGCCTGCTCAGCGACGCGCAGGACCCGTCGACCGTCGCGCTCAACCGATTCTTCCAGGTCTATTTCGGCAGCCATCCTTATGCACACCCGATCAACGGCACGGCCGCGGGCCTGGGCGCCATCACCCAGGCCGACCTCAAGGCGTTCGCGCGTACCCATTGGGTGAAGACGGGCGCGAAGATCTCCGTCGCCGGCGATATCGACGCCGCGAGCCTAGCCGTGCTGCTGAAGTCCGTCCTCGATCCACTGCCCGCAGCGGCGCCTGCGCCCATCCCGCCGGTCGGACATGTCGG
>Ga0210397_10002879_pt1 | contig 10710 bp, 11 predicted proteins | sample IncBWH2OmetaG_FD_160126 | JGI IMG/M metagenome (GOLD analysis project Ga0210397, IMG submission 160126) | Forest soil microbial communities from Barre Woods Harvard Forest LTER site, Petersham, Massachusetts, United States - Inc-BW-H-2-O ...
TTTATGGGTAAGATCATTGCGATTGCGAATCAGAAGGGCGGAGTTGGTAAAACGACTACTGCAATCAATTTAGCTGCTAGTTTAGCTGCTTTAGAGCATAAAACGCTTTTAGTTGATGCAGATCCACAGGCAAACTCCTCTTCGGGCTTAAGTGTAAATCCAAGAGATGTTGAACGTGGTATTTATGATTGTATGATTGAAGGATTTGATCCGGCTGAACTGATTATACAAACAGAGATCAATTACCTTGATTTATTACCTTCTCACATTGATTTGGCAGGTGCTGAAATTGAATTGATCAATCTGGAAGAAAGAGAATTCCGGATGAAACAAACCTTAGCTAAAATTAAGGATCAATATGAATTTATCATTTTAGACTGTTCGCCTTCTTTAGGCTTAATTACCGTAAATGCTTTAACAGCTGCGGATTCAGTATTGATTCCGGTGCAGTGTGAATATTTCGCCCTTGAAGGAATCGGTAAATTATTATCTACGATTGAAATCATTCAGGAACATCTAAACCCTGAATTACGCATTGAGGGAGTGTTAATGACAATGTTTGATTCGCGCATGCGTTTATCTAACCAGGTGGTTGATGAAGTTAAAAAACACTTTGAAGAATTGATCTTTGAAACCCTTATTCCAAGAAATATCCGTTTGAGCGAAGCTCCTTCTTTTGGAATTCCTGTCATTGTACACGATGCTGAAAGCAGAGGCGCACAAAGCTATATGAGCCTTGCACAAGAGGTATTGGTAAGAAATGGTATTGTGGTAGCGTAAGGTTTTAAAGAAGAAAATTGAAGAAATGAGTAACAATAATAATACAAAGAGAAGTGCATTGGGCAGAGGTTTAGGTGCTTTGTTAAAAGATGCAGATTCGGTAAAGAGCAAAAGCACTATTACCGAAGCTGCCGCTGTTACAAGCAACTTAAATGAAATACCTGTTGACCAGATTGAGGTGAACAGCTATCAGCCACGCTCTCATTTTAATGATGAAGCCTTAAAAGAATTATCCGAATCGATAAAAGTTCAGGGCATCATTCAACCGATTACCGTTCGTCAGCTTTCTCCGAACCACTATCAGTTAATTTCAGGCGAGCGCCGTTTGCGTGCTTCTAAACTAGCGGGCTTAACGCAGATTCCGGCTTACATCCGTACTGCAAACGACCAGCAAATGCTCGAAATGGCTTTGATCGAGAACATTCAGCGTGAAAACCTGAACCCGATTGAGATTGCCATCAGCTATCAGCGTATGATTTCTGAATGCAATTTAAAGCAGGAAGAGTTGGGAGACCGCGTTGGTAAGAACCGTTCTACGGTTACCAATTATGTTCGTTTACTGAAATTGCCACCGGACATACAGGTTGCATTGCGTGATAACATCATCAGTATGGGTCATGCGCGTTCTATTATCAATTTAGAGAATGTAGAACAGCAATTGTACGTATTGAATAAAATCAAAAGTGAAGAACTTTCCGTTCGTTCAGTTGAAGAGTTGGTACGTAATATGCACAACAAACCAAGTGCTTCTGATACAAAAGATGCAACTCCTGCAAAACCATCCTCTGCTGCTAATGCTGAGATCACTAGTCTGCAGAATAAATTAACATCACATTTCGGAACAAAAATTCAGGTAAAAAGCGATAAACAATTCAAGGGAGAAATCAAGATTCCTTTTGTTTCTGCAGAAGACTTAAACCGCATTCTGGAAATATTGAATTTCTAATGAAACTCTTTTCATTCGTATTATTTTTATTCATTGCTGTTATTGCTGAGCCTTGTATGGCCCAGCAGCAACAGCAGGGAAATGTTACTGTTCCCGCCGATACTATAGAACCTCCTCCTACCAAACAGGAATTAGCCAATAAAAAGATCATGAACCGTGAACCCAATAAAGCAGCATTGATGTCTGCTATTGTTCCGGGTTTAGGTCAGGCATACAATAAAAAGTATTGGAAAGCACCAATACCGTTAATTGGCCTTACTATTACAGCATATTTAGCAATTGACTACAGCAAACGATTAAATGAATTTAACACTGCAGCTAACCTGGCAGCAACTAACGGTGACAGATCTTCGCTCCCAACTAATTACCACAGCTATAATCTTCAGACATTAACCGCTACTCAATTATCTACCTTACGCGATGATTCTCGGAGATATATGTACATGAACATCCTTATCTTTTCAGGCATTTACGCTCTTAATATTGTAGATGCTTATGTAGATGCACATTTAAAAGAATTTGATGTGAATGAAAGCCTGAGTTTTAAGGTTAAGCCACTTTTTTATGCCACGAATTATTCGCATCTTGCAACAGGTTTAACCCTTTCATTAAGGATTAAATAAACCGTATTCATACCTGAGTTTTACACTTTAAATACCCCGAGCACACCTATGAGAATTGCATTAATAGGTTATGGAAAAATGGGCAAAACGATTGAGCGTATTGCCATAGAAAGAGGTCACACCATTTCTGCTATTATCGATGTTCATAATAAAGAAGACATCAAAAAATTAAACGGTTCAATTGCTGATGTGGCAATCGAATTCTCCCAACCTGAAAGTGCATTCGACAACATAAGTCACTGTCTCGAAAATAATTTACCGATTGTATCAGGTACTACCGGCTGGTTAAAGAAAAAACCTGTATTAGATGAAATCTGCCGTCAGAATAACGGTTCATTTTTCTATGCATCAAATTATAGTATCGGTGTTAACATTTTCTTCCACTTAAATAAAATACTGGCAGGTTTGATGAAGAAATTCCCTAACTACGGTATCTCTATGGAAGAAATCCATCATACAGAAAAGAAAGATGCGCCTAGCGGAACAGCTATTACACTTGCAGAAGGTTTAATGAGTCAGAATTCTACTAAAACAAAATGGGTAAATGCACCTACCGAAAATGCGGATGAGATAGAGATTGTCTCCAAACGTATTGATCAGGTTGCAGGCACACATACTGTATTCTACGATTCCCCGATTGATACTATTGAAATCAAACATACCGCCCACAACAGAGAAGGTTTTGCGCAAGGTGCTGTAATGGCTGCTGAGTGGACAGCCAAAAACCGTGGTGTATTTGGTATGAATGACCTGTTAAAAATCAGCTAAAGCCAAACATGAAGAATCTCGTTCCTCCTTCTTTTTTCAGAAGAATTCAATACAATACCATTGATCTGTTATTCCTGATTATTGTATTGATTATTATTACGAATGCACTTCCTTTCTTTTCATCTATACCAACAGTTGTAAACTGGTTGTTATTCGGTTCTCTTGGAATTGTGTATGATATTGTATTTCACAAGTACATGCATTTCACTCCGGGCCAGGATCTCATGGGAATGTTCTTAAGAAACAGCGAGGAACGCGGAGCAAATCCTACAGGCAAACAATTAGCGATACGTTTTCTGATCAAATATTATTTGTGGCCATTCGTAATCATATCAATACTTATTGATAAGGAAAGACGTGGCCTTCACGACAAAATTGCCAAAACAATCTTACTGGAAATTGAACAGCCTAAAGGTGAAAAAAGAGTGTATACCAATTCATATCAGGAATGGGGCGACTCTATTTCATTTGCTATTGTTGTAGCTACTTTTGTACGCTGGATCTGGCTGGAGCCTTATACAATACCCACCGGTTCCATGGAAAAAACGTTGATGGTTGGTGACTTCTTATTTGTAAATAAAATGTCGTACGGAACACGTACGCCTATTACACCTTTGCAGGTTCCGCTTACGCATCAGAAAATATGGGGCACGAATATGAAATCATTCAGCGATGCCATACGCCTGCCTTATTTCCGTTTACCTGGTTTTACAAAAATTAAAAATAACGACATTGTTGTATTCAATTACCCAGCAGAACTGGATTTGCCGGTTGATTTAAAAACCAACTACATTAAACGTTGTGTGGCTATTCCGGGTGATACGCTTTCAGTACAAAACAAACAGTTATTCATTAATGGTATTGCAGCGCAGAATCCTCCTGCCATGCAGTTTAAGTACAAGTGTTATACGAACAACCCAATATCAGAGCGTATAAGAAAAAAATACACTATTCATTCATACGATATGTATTTGAATGATATAATCAATATGGGTTCTAAAACGGGTTACTTATTAGATATTAGTCCAGCTACAGCAAATAAATTACGTGAAGCAAAAATATTTGATTCTATTGTACCAATCAATCACGACGAATTAGATCAGTCTCAATTATTATTTCCGTTTGCACGCAAAACACAACACTGGACAAATGATAACTACGGACCTCTATGGGTACCAAAAGCAGGTGTAACCATTAAGCTGGATTCAAACATGGTTGAGATGTATGGTCAAACGATCATGAATTACGAAGGTGATAAAACAGTTGAGCAGGCAGGCGATAAATTAAAAATAGATGGCAAACTTGTTTCAGAATATACTTTCAAGCAAGATTATTATTTCATGATGGGAGATAACAGACACAACTCTTCTGATTGCAGAGTATGGGGTTTTGTACCGGAAGATCACATTGTAGGAAAGGCCTGGATGGTATGGCTATCACTTGATTCAGAACTTCCATTCCCGGAACGCATCCGCTGGAACCGTTCATTTAAAATGATTAAATAGTTACAAGTAACTAGATTCCAATTACTAATTGAGTACTTAGACAATTTATTTATCGCACACGTCACGGATAAATTGAATTCATTAAAATAGGATAGTGCATTGACAAACTCAAGACATTATCCTATTTCTTTTAGATATTAAAATAAACTATTTTTATCATCTAGCAACTTGTAACTACAATGAAATACTCTTCTATCCTACTCCTGCTTTTTATCGCAGTCCTTACTTGGTCTGGCATACAACCTAAAGAGTCTTTCACATGGCTACTGGAAGTCTTCCCTGCTATTATCGGAGCAGTAGTACTAATCTTTACGCAAAAAACATTCCCATTCACACCATTGGTGTATACATTCATTTTTATACACGCCTGTATTCTTTGTGTTGGCGGACATTATACGTATGCTGAAGTACCTTTATTTGATTGGTTGAAAGATGTACTGCATCAATCACGTAATAACTACGATAAGGTCGGACACTTTGTACAAGGCTTTGTGCCTGCATTAATCATACGTGAATTATTTATAAGAAAAGCTGTCGTTGAAAAGAAGAACTGGCTTGCTTTTATAGTTATTTGTATTTGCATGGCAATAAGTGCCGCATACGAATTACTGGAATGGTTTGTATCCTTATTCAGCGGTGAAGCCGGAGATGCATTTCTTGGCACACAAGGTTATGTTTGGGACACACAATCCGACATGCTCTATGCAACAATGGGTGCAATTACAGCATTACTACTTTTATCAGGTGTACAGGATAGTCAAATCAAAAACATAACTAAAGATTAATAATATTGCCTATGAAATTTTTATTCATTCTGGTTTCACTTTTTCTTATTGAAACAGTATCAGAAAAAAATATCCGCCAAACAGATGTGAACAGTTCATGGAACGATAGTCTGGAAGTAAAACCAACCGTTTTTTTTAACACATTTTCATTCTTGTTTCCGCCTTCTTATATTTCTGAAACCGACGTTACATCCGGAAGTGCTTTTGATATTTTATACTTTGATAGTCCGGACAGTACCGTATGGATCAAAATCAGAAAAGAAAAAACAAAGAGCTCATTAGAAGTTTGTAAAAGCACATGCGAATTTATGGCTCCTCGTTTTTATAAAGGAGAGATTCATAAAAGTGAGTACATCACCGTAAATAATCATACGGTATATTATTTTGAAATGAGTGGCTACTGGAATAAATCAAAAGTAAAAGAAAGCTGGATGCGGTTTTATACTATACAGAATGGGTATTTATATTGGGGAATGTTTAAATTTCCTGAAAAACAATTAAATACCTCTGTCAAACTTCGGGAAAAGATTGTGCAATCAATACAATTCATTTAATTCACTAAATACCTTTTTAATGCAGCCCAATCCACAACTCCTTCTGGAACTTGTTTCCATGCAAATGCCTTTTGGAAAATATAAAGGAGTCGTGCTTTGCAATTTACCTGTCAGTTATCTGGAATGGTTTCAACGCAAGGGTTTCCCGCAGGGCAAACTAGGAATGCTGCTACAGACAATATATGAAATAAAAATAAATGGACTGGAAGATCTGTTGAAGCCGCTGAAAAAAGTCTGAATTGGGATTTGTCGGATTTATTGGAAAATGGGATTACATTTGCTTTTTAATTGATTCACATTGATAAATTATTTTTTATATTTATTATTAACAGCTATATTTTTATAAGATGAATAAGGAACAGATTGAAGATGATTTAACCTATAAGATTATTGGTTGTGCAATGAAAGTACATACAACTTTGGGTAATGGCTTTCAGGAAGTAATATATCAAAGAGCTTTAGCAATAGAAATGAAAAAGGCATCATTAAATTTTATCAGAGAGTTTGAAATGAAAATTTTTTATGACGGTGAAGAAATTGGAGGACGTCGAGTAGATTTTCTTGTTGAAAATTCAATATTAATTGAATTAAAAGCTTTGAAATACATAGAAGATGCTCATTTAGCTCAGGGACTAAATTATTTAGTAGCATATAAATTAGATAAAGGGTTGTTAATAAATTTTGGTGCAAAGAGTATTGAAGTGAAACGACTCAGACATCCAAAAAATAAAATGCCTAATACAATACCTATACCCTAATCCCATTTTCCAATAAATCTGATAAATCCAAATCCAGATTACTTCTCTTTTTCATAATAACTCAATGCTCCTGAAGGACATCTATTCACACGTTCAATAATTTCTGCTGTCGTAGCAGCTTCAGGTGTGATCCATGGACGTTTTGAAGGATTAAATACCGATAATAAGCCGGTCTTTCCTTTCCAGCATAATGTTGAGTGAATACAAGTGTCAGGTTTCCAAACAATGGTTATATCGTCATTTGAATAGGTTTTAGTGATATCTTTCATATAGGTTCGCTTTTGATCTCTATTAAAAATATGCATTCTGCTTGAAAATTCATTCCCGATAGCGCATTATTTTGTTGTTCTATCCGCAAATAGGTACAAGAACTCAATACATCCGGTAATATATCGTATCTTACGCTTTAAATTTTACACACAAGAATCTTCCATTCGCTACGGCGGATCAAATACAAGATTCTGATTAACAATTCATCATGCAATTTCAATCCTTACAACTTATAGACCCTATTCTGAAAGCCCTGACAGAAGAAGGATATACAACACCGACTCCTATTCAGGCACAAGCTATTCCTTTTGTTTTACAAGGCAAAGATTTGCTGGGCTGTGCTCAAACAGGAACAGGCAAAACAGCAGCATTCTCTATTCCCATTTTACAATTATTAAGCGTAAAGAAAAGTACAGACCGCAAAAGACCGATCCGCAGTTTAATCGTAACACCTACACGCGAGCTTGCCATACAGATCGGCGAAAGCTTACAGGCTTATGGAAAATATACCGGTTTAACATCTACCGTTATCTTCGGAGGCGTAAACCAATCACGACAAGTAACTGCATTGCAAAATGGTGTCGATATCCTGGTAGCAACACCTGGACGTTTGCTTGACTTAATGAACCAACGCTTTATTTCATTGAAAGACATTGAAATATTTGTACTGGATGAAGCAGACAGAATGCTGGATATGGGCTTCATACACGATGTAAAACGTTTATTACTTGCATTACCTACGAAACGTCAGTCGTTGTTTTTCTCGGCTACAATGCCGCCTGAAATTGTTAAGCTCGCAGATACTATTTTAGTTAAACCTTCAAAGGTTGAAGTAACACCTGTTTCTTCAACAGCAGACACCATCAAGCAATTCATGTATTTTGTTGATAGAGGAAACAAAAACAATCTATTGGTTGAAGTACTGAAAGATCCGAAGATTAAAACCTGCCTGGTATTTACGCGCACCAAACATGTAGCTGATAAAGTTGTAAAAATGCTGGCAGAGCACAAAATAAAAGCAGAAGCCATACACGGAAATAAAAGTCAGAATGCCCGTCAGAATGCCCTGACAAATTTCAAGGCACAAACTACCCGTATTCTTGTAGCTACCGATATTGCAGCACGCGGTATTGATGTAGACAATCTTGAATTTGTAATCAATTACGAAATACCTAATATTCCTGAAACCTATGTACACCGTATCGGGCGTACAGGAAGAGCCGGTGCAAAAGGCACAGCTTTTTCATTTTGCGATGCAGAAGAGAAAGCATACCTGAAAGACATTGAGAGATTAATCTCTAAAAAAATTCCGGTGATTGATGAACATCCCTATCCGTTGATGGATCACAATCCACCTAAGACACCACAGGGACGTCAGCAAAGGCCAGCATCTTCCGGCAATTCTTCCCGACCTAAGAGCTCAGGCAATAATGCAAGCGGAGGTTCCCGTGGCAGCAATAGCGGTGGCAATCAACGCAGCAACGGTTCATCTTCCCGCAGTGGAAACACTACCGGTAAAAAGAAATGGTATGGCCGGTCAAAATCGGAGAATAAATAATATTGCATAAATCGCATTTAATAAAAGAGTCCCGCTACTGATTAGCGGGACTCTTTTATTAAATGCGAAATTTATTTTAACATTCAGGAATAACAATTTTGATTGAAACTCTAAGTTTGATAATTATACAAAACCTATAACGATTAGTATGTTCAAATGATTAAATGAATAGTGTCTATATGAATCCTTATAGGTTTATAAACTATAGTATCGACTAGAATAACTATTTTAAAAACACGTGAATATCAAAAACGAGTAACAATTGAAATACTACTGCAATTGTCAAACATACAAACCAACCTGCAAACCAACCCAAGCCAATTTTCATTTTTTTAACCTTATAGTAATACGAAACAACCATTGCAGCGCTGGAAACTATTAATGAAAGGACAAAGAAAAGCGTACCATTCTCTAACCCTGCGAGATTGCTGATACAATAAGGCAACAGAATAATAGCTCCAAGTAAATAAGTTAAACCGATATTTCTAAGAAAGACCCAGCGGCGTTCATCCATAAAAATTAACGCTGCAATCATTTGTAGATTCCAATTTACACCAACTATACAACAAGAAATTATTTTCTGATTCAGGCTCACATATACCGGCGACCACTCTATAAAACACCCGATAATTATCGTTGCCAGAAAAAAATACCCAGCAGCCAGCTTTATGTTTTTCTCATTTGATTCTGAAGCCATCATTGAATTAAATAATAACTAATACATTGCCGTTAAATACCAATGCTATCTCACCTACAGTAAAAAAATCACCATACATGTATAGCTCTTTAACTAAAATAAGATGCTTTTCTGTTTTCTTTCTGATTTCTGGTGTCCATATACCAAAAATAAATTCGCTGATATTATTACATTTACATTAGTTAATAATAAAAAAATCTTTCAGACAGATGTAAAAATTGTCTAAAAGATCTTTGAAATAATGTAATATGCAGAAACAATCTTATGAACTGTATCTAACTTTTATTTAAACGTTGCAATTGAATCATATGCTACTTCCTCTTGTGAAAATCCGCAATTACAATCACATTCCGTAGGTTTAAGTTTTTCAGCTTCTTTAATCTGCAAATCAACCGCATTTACCTGCTTATCAATATCCCGAATTATAGCCGCATTTTTAGAATCTTTTGCCTGAACAGACATGCCATCAAAGTTTAATAATTGTTTGATTTTAATATTAAATGCTTCTTTTGAAATCAATTCAGGAACCAGTTTTATAGCATTATCTTTTTGTGTCTGAAATACTGCTGAAGCGTAGAGCAACTGCCCATTTTCCTCTCCAACCATATATACATAAGCTGTTGTATTCTGCGGAAGTTTAATAGAACCATTATCTTCATAAAAACCATACGTGTCTTTTTTATCTTTAAGCAAGCCGCCATCTGTATATACTTTCATACTTGGCAATACAAGATATAGCTGAAATTTATTCAAATAATTTTCATCAACAGTTACTATCAACTTAGAATCAAGAAGACCGGGAATATCTTTTGTAAGCACATCAATATTATACCAACCAAAAGTATTGATCTCAACCTGGTAATATTCTGCATCTTTATAATTTTTATTTACCAGTGATTTACGCTGAGGTGCCGTTAAAACAGAACCTTGAGCAGGCATTTGTAGCACGCCGATAGATTGATTTACTTCTTCCACAAACAGTCCGTTGTCGACAATTTTATCTGCTCTTTTACTTTTTAATACATTTTTCTTAGCATGCAGCTTTGAGATTAACGCATTATATGTTTTACATTTCTGGTAACAGATATATAATTCATCATCCGGGTAAGGAAGCTTTCTTTTTTCACTTTCAATATTGATGTAATCACAAAGCTCCTTTATGTCTAATTTACTAAGTGTTGGGAATGCTGTCATTTCTGATTTTTTGTACTTTTCATAAATACAAATAGCATATCTAAAATCAGAATGGTCATTGTCATATTCTGAGAAAACAGTATCATATCCATAACGTCCATCAGCCATGACTACTGCATCATATCCGTAACCTCCGCCTGCCCTAAATACTGCATTGTTCTGAACAAAGCGTACAATCCAGTCAAAATCCCTTCTTCTTCCAATATAAGCCAGATCAGGCCCAACAGCATCTTCACCCAATCTATGACAACTTTTACAATTCTCTTTAAACA
>Ga0210397_10002885_pt1 | contig 10701 bp, 14 predicted proteins | sample IncBWH2OmetaG_FD_160126 | JGI IMG/M metagenome (GOLD analysis project Ga0210397, IMG submission 160126) | Forest soil microbial communities from Barre Woods Harvard Forest LTER site, Petersham, Massachusetts, United States - Inc-BW-H-2-O ...
GCCAGCAATTACTGCTTTGGACGGTTTCATGTTAGTATGAGCCTTTGTTCCTGTGTTTGGATGTTTTGGTTTCTTTCGCTACAACATCAGTGTGATGCAGCTGTGGGTTTTATATTCCACAAAAACCTCGCGGGATTTTCTCGCCCGGAAGTGGCCTCAAGAATTTAGCGTAGACCTAGGTCTGGCTTCCCCTGGAAGTACTCGATTGCTGTCCGAGACATGAACATAAACCAGATCTTTTCCCATTGTTCGAACGTAGCTGCAGAGATCTCGCCGCGAATCAATTCCAGTGCGTCATCGTCTGTTTCGATAAGATTGGTGCAGCGGCTGTTGGCTCCACGACTACTGTGATCCTTTTCTCGCACGCGTGCGACGCAATCCGCTTCAAGCCGCTCCGACTCCGATCCTAAGCCTGTTGCCGACTTGTACCAAAAATCTGCCGCCGCCGATGTTATCGATCCGCTAAAGCAACTGCTGAACCTCGACAAACTGGTACTTTGAACTCGGCATCACAACCCGGCGAGCGCTAGCTGATATCAGTTTCGCAGTTATTCATGAGCGAGCGAAGCGGCCCCGCAAAGCGAGGCGGAGCGAGCTTGTGAATAACTGCGCCGTCGGCCACAATGGCGCCGGCGGACGTCCTGCCCTGGCTCGATCACGGTCCCGGCTAGCTTACCCCAGGAGGGTTAAGCTTAGACTACCGGCCGAGCCAGTGGCCCTTGCTCCGACATCTAATAGGAAGGCGCCTCACGAAGGCCAGTATATCAGCTCGATGGACAGCAGGGCAAAGCGACGCAAAACCCCTAAGCAGCAGAACAGGACCATGAATGACCCCCAGCAATGGCAGCAACACCGGGCATTTGGCGCTTTGGATTGGGCCAGCCAAACACACTGCGTCGTCGTTGTAGACCAAACAGGTAAAGTGATCGAAGACTTCCAAATCGAACGCTCCGCTTTAGGCTGGAAGAAGTTTCGTGAGAAACTCCAACCTTACGGCTCGATTCCTTTTGCCATTGAGACCAGTCAAGGAGCAGCGATCGAGCAACTCTTGGAAGCGAGCATGATCGTTTATCCCCTTAATCCCAAGAGCGCTCAAGCGTATCGAGAACGGAAAGCACCCAGTGGGGTCAAAGACGATCAGCTGGATGCGTGGAGTTTTTCCGACGCGTTGCGAGTCGATGGGCACGGCTGGAAAGCCCTCAAGCCGGAGGAGCCGCTGATCAACGAATTGCGTTTACTCTGTCGGGATGAAGTCAGTCTGATTGAGCAACGCACCGCCGTTATTCAGCAGCTGCGCCATGCCCTGGCAGAATATTATCCCGCGGCTCTGGATGCCTTTGAGGATTGGACCAGTGTCTCGGCCTGGATGTTTTTAGAGCGCTTTCCTACTCCCCCAAGCGCTAGTGCAGGCCGGCAAGCGAAAGTGGCAGAACTTCCTGCACAGCCGGCGGCTCTGGGGCAGCGACCAGGGGCCTAGACGCATGGAGATCTTTGCTCGAGCCACCGAATTTGCTGGTACCACACCCACTGTCAAAGCCAAGAGCCTCTTGGCTCTGAGTCTGGTGCAGATGCTTTTTACGCTCGAAAAGCAACTTGGCATCTATCGGCAGCGCATCGAGGAGCTTTTTGCTTCTCATCCCGATCATGATCTGTTCGGTTCCTTGCCTGGCGCCGGAGCCAAGATCGCTCCGCGCTTGCTCTCCGAGATTGGCGATGACCGCGACCGATTCGGCGGTGATGTTCAAGCGCTTCAATGCCTTGGCGGAACAGCCCCGGTGACCAAACGTTCGGGAAAATCCCGCCACGTTCATCAACGTTGGGCTTGTAACAAACACCTCCGGCACGCCCTCCATCTTTTTGCTGAGCAGAGTTTGTCCCGTTGCGTCTGGGCCGAGCGTTACTATCAGCATCATCGCCAAAAGGATTGCGGTCATGCTAATGCCCTACGCCGACTTGCGCACCGCTGGCTCAAAATCATTCACAAAATGTGGATGGATCGAACCCCTTACGACGCCGAGCTCCATCACCGCAGTCAACTCCAACACGGCTCCTGGATCTTTCAACTCAAAGCATTATAGCCACTACTTTTTCCCTTGAAGACCGATAGAAAGTCTAAGCTAGGCATGCCGACCTGTCAGAGCCGCCTAGTGAAAATCGGGCAGCGAACCATTTGCCAGCAGGCTTTCGATCTCAGGTCGATATGGATCGAGTTGCTTTTCCCCGGTCCGGTCGGTCTTCCGAGTTTCATTCCCTGCGCCTTCTTAGCGCAAGGCCTCCTTAGTATGTTGCGAAATCAGGTCGCGTTCGATCTCCGCATGCAATTGATTGCTGAGACCGTGGTGGATCTTCTCAACGATGAAGCCCGGAACAGGTTACTTCACCGATTGTTGGAGCGCGCCCTGGATCGAGCAAGCGTCAGCGGTCATGCCAACGCAGCTTATGATCGAGCGTCACAGCCGGATTCGCTCCATCTCGCTCAGTGTAATCTCGTTTTTTGTCCGGTCGCAGAGCTTAGATGTTCGCGGAGACTCATGTCCGGCCATCTGCTAGCTAGGCGTTCTCGAGCCGTCCCTCGTTCTCCAGAGTAAACGGTGATGCCGGCTGCCTGCCAGGTGTGACATCCGACTGGAGTGACAAAACTCGGCGATTAATCACATCTCGGCCGTACTGGTGCTCTGTCGGGAGTTCTTACGCACAGTTCGCGGCGCGCGAGAGAAAATTCCGATCTCCGACAAAAAGAGCCCTCTTTATTTTTCAAATGTGTAAGGAAAGCGCAATATCCCCGACAAAGATGTTAATATGATAATTCCTTCCCCCAAGGTTCCGACCGTCGCGGCTTTGACAGGCGCTGCGATTCTGGTTGTTGGATCCTCTGGATCGGCCGGACCTGAAGGTGTCAAGTTCGACTGGAAGCAGGCTTCCGGTGTGCCTTTCATAGAACGCGAGGCGGCCGAAAGGGCAATTCCCAGAAACGATGCCGACATCGGTACCAGTACGTCTGGTAACCTCACCGACCACCTGAAAGCGATTGCCTTCACGGGGGGATTTCACTTTGCCTTTATTGAGCAAGGTGGTACCAGCCTCTACCCTTCGCTGGCTCAGAGGGTAACCGATCCGGAAGTTTTGCGAGTTCTGCTTAGTATCGGGCCGACCGAGACGCAGCACTTTCAGACTTTGGCAGGACAAGGCAGGCAATGCGACTCCGCTGACCGACATAGATCCCGTAACTGGGTCATCGGTAACGTTTCTGGACCATGGCAGCGGATGCGGATAGGGCCCATCGCCGATTGGAGGGCTAACCGAATAAAATAACCAAATGAGCCAGGAGGGCTCTTGTCAACTGTTATGCAAACTCACAAAACTGCGATCACGAGTTCCTTTTCAGCCGGCGTTCTCGCCGCGCTCATTCTTGCGCTACCAACTCCGCTCTGGGCGTCTAATCACCTTAGTTCGCCCGCCGGGGCACAGGACCGCGGCGCCAATATCGCCGACCACTGGGCGTTCCTTGATCCGAATGATAATTCTCAACTTGTTCTGATTTTGAGTACCCAGGGATTTATTGTTTCATCGGAACATTTCGGAGAAGTCATCTTCGACAACAACATACGTTATCGCTTCGCGATCACGCATGATTTCGACCCGAGGGCGGTCGCCTTTATCGATGTTACATATTCTCCTGGCCTTGGAAGGTTAACAACCCAGACGGCGACGATCAACTTGCCGGGCGGTTTTACCTTCAGCGCTCTAACGACCGTCGCCACGCAGGATTTTACCGCTCCGCCTCAAGTCGTAACAACTGACCCTGTGACAGGCGCTCAGTTTTTTGCCGGCGCAGCCGCGGATCCTTTTTTCCTCGATGACACCGGTGCGAATCGATTCGTCGCCTCATCGTTGCAAAATCCGGGTCGCCCGGATCGATCGCTGCTTGGCGCGCGAGGCCGAAATACGTACGCAGGGTTCAATACGTTGATCACGGCGGTTCGGATTCCGGTAGCTCTTGTACGCGGGAACGCGACCATCATTGGCGTTTACACTGAGACACAGCGACGTCGCCTTCAAATTGTCACCGAAGATGGATCGGTTGATGGCAGCAAAGGCGATTTTGAGAATATCAATCGCGAGGGGCTTCCGTTAGTTACTAATGGATTGATCCCAGCACCCTTCAAAAACGAGTATCAAGGTGCAAACCCTGAGGACGACGCTCGTGGAGACTTCCGAGACTTTCTCATTCGCGATCTACAAAATTTCGGTACAGATGCCGCACACATAAACGCAATCCTGGATCTGATCCAGGTTCATGGAGATATCCTCCGCATCAACCTCGCAGTGCCTAACAGGGGTCCGCAAGGCGGAAACAATCCGGACGGCGGATTTGATCACCAGGGAGGCCGGCGACTGCTTGACGACGTCGTCACTAGCACGTTCACGTCGATCAACAATGGAGAACGTCTCTCAGACAACGTCCCCGCTCCGGACAGAACGCCGCGAGACGTCTTCCCCTTTGTCGCGGATCCTAACCAGCCGTTCCTTCCGGGCCAGGACGACCGAACGCGACAATAGGTAGTCTCTAGTTCTTCCTGTTCGTTTAAGATGTAGACAAGAGCTTTGTACCGACTCGATGATGACTCCGGGATCACATACGCCTTGGATCGAGCTCCTCGGGACTTCGCTCTTGATCACCCTGACAGGTTCTTATGGAACATCGGTTACTGATGGTCGTAGTGCCGCTCACGACTCATCGGCCACAGTAGCCGATTTTGGGATCCCTGTGTTGCGTGTTTATGAAGATCCTGCAGCCGACGCGAAACTGCGCTTCTTGGAAGACCGGGTCTCCGCCGATCGTGATGACGTCACGGCGGAGAATAGATTGACGACAGAATGCTTGCGTCGGCTTCGGCTAACAGGCAACCTCGCATGGCTGTATCGCGCAGACGAGTCATCCCGACGTTCGCTCGAGTCGGTTCCGGCGGTGGCTAACTTCGACGGTCTTGTCAATCGAGCCGCTGTTGAAACGGAGTTCCATCATTTCGTCACAGCGCGAGATGCGGCGAAAGAACTCTGCGCCGCTGAACCGGACAACCCCAAAGGTTATGAGCTCCTTGGTGACGCTCTGGTGGAGCTCGGAGACTACGCAGTGGCGGCATCCGCCTACCGTCAACTGCAGGCTCTGACGACCGACCTCGATAAAATGCCGGAAATTGATGTGCGACTAGCGCACCTCGCTTGGATTTACGGCGATGACAAAACGGCGCGGTCAGACTACGAACACGCACTCGCCGCTGCGCAGTCCATGGTCCCACCTTTCTTGGAAATGATTGCTTTTTGCCACGTACAACTGGGCCAATTAGATTTTGGAGTTGGCGAGTGGGACGCTGCCGAGACACATTACCGCTCCGCGCTCTCTACTTTTCCGAATTTTTATCCGGCGCTGGATCATCTTGCTGAGCTCGAAGGCGCGAAAGGAAACTATGACCTGGCCAGCGATCTCTATAAAGAGGTAATTGAGGTAGTTCCTCGACCAGAGTTCTATCAGATGTTAGCTGATCTCTGTCTTTACGCGCAAAGACCAGAAGAAGCCAAGCCTTGGCAGAAGAGGGCTGAGTCAGCCTACCTCGATTCAGTGCGCCGCGGCGAGGTATTCTATTACCATAATCTCGCCTCTTTCTATTCCGATACTGCGAAGGCGCCGGCGGAAGCCGTCCAATGGGCCCGCAAAGATTGTGAACAATTACACGCGGTTTTTGCTGAGGAAGGCTTGGGTTGGGCGCTCTACAAGAATGGCGATTACCAAGAATCTAACGAGGCGTTCGATCGAGCGGTCGCACTTGGTACACGTAGCGCACACCTGTTATACCAAGCTGGCCTAGCCTATTTCAGTAGCGGTAAAGTCGTGAAAGGCAAAGAATTCATTCAGCGAACCTACGCGGTCAATCCTCGCTTCGATACCTTTCACGTCCACCGGTGACACGGCTAAAACTTGCTTAACCAACGCTAGTCGCTAGCTGTTATGCACAACCCAGAACGCCTCAGTTGCTGTCCGAACGGTGCTATTCTTTACCCTCCATTTACCAGTTTCCTCAGCGTAACTTTCTTTGTCATTGTCATCGCATTAGTTTCAGCCGTAGCACATCCGGTCACGCAAGGAGCTATGAATATGCGGATTCATCCCGGAAGGCTCGAAATCGTGGTCCGCGTATCAACGGAAGAAGTTTTTGTGGCAAGTTCCTTTTCTCCGAACGCGAACACGAGCGATTCACTCGCTGATGTCTGGAAGGCTCATGGCGAGTATCTCTTAAATCACCTTCGCTTCCGGGCGGACAGGCAACCTCTCTTAGGGCGAGTCACCGCTGTGGAACCACCCGGTAGCTCGCTTTCGTCCTCTGGATATTCGAGACCAGGCGATTTCGTTTCGTATTACCTCAGCTATTCATCTGCCCGCGAAAATGAGTATCCTAGGGAGATAAGAATCGAAGAGGATGTTCTGAAGGAGTTCTCTTATGCACCTGGCAACCCTTGGACATCAAGCTTTGTCGTGACAGTCGAACAGCCCGAGCGTTCCGCTCCGGTTGGAGGCCTTCTGCTAGATCGTAACCAGCCTTTAACGTTCCGCTGTACCACCGCGAGTCTCGGTTCCAGCGAAATCCGACCTGGCAGGGATCCATCGGTCAATGCCTGGGGGGTCTTTCGCGATTATGTTGTGCACGGCCTCTTGCACATCTTTACCGGGTACGATCACATGTTATTCATGAGCGCTCTTGCACTTGCTGCTCTCACGATATGGGACCTAGTCAAAGTTGTCTCCGCTTTCACCGTGGCGCACAGCGTGACGTTGACTCTTTCTGTACTTAATGTCGTGCGCTTGCCTGAACACGTCGTTGAACCGATGATCGCCGCCAGTATTGTCTTCGTTGCCTTGCAGAACGCGTTTATTCCAAAACGTTCCCGTGGCTGGACCCGGCTCTGGACTGCCTTTTTCTTTGGTTTATTCCACGGTCTGGGCTTTGCGGGCGGACTGCTCGATGCTATGGCAGGATTGCCAATCGCGGCAATCGGTGTAGCGATCCTCGCATTTAGCGTCGGTGTCGAACTCGCTCAACAATCCGTCGTGCTTCCAACATTTTTTCTCCTGAAGCTTCTCGGACGTGAGGAAATCAAGCATCGAAGCGCAGAGGGGCTACGTTTGCTCGTGCAGCGGTACGGCTCACTGCTTATCTGCGCGTTAGGAACGTTTTATCTGGTCGAATCTTTGCGTTGAGCTCTCCCCGCTATACAGCAGCGATCAGAATACCATGGCATGGTTGCCCTCTATTATGGGGTTGTTCCAACAAAGGTACGTAAAACGCCACGAGATTTGGCACAAACCAGCATATACGCAACTCTTCACCAGCATCGGACCCTTCGATGCGGTGGCGAACGCCGCAGGAGACGTGTTTCCGGGGCCTTTCGAACAAACCACCGACGAGCAATGGGCGAACTCTATCAAGTCAAAGGGAATGGGCCAAATCAACCTGGGGGTAGACCCAACAGTCGTGTCACCAGGGGCCATTTGAGGCACAAGCAATGTCAAGAGGCGGCGACGATTTTGACGTCAAGCACCGCAACACTTTTTGTACTTTTTGCCGCTGCCACAGGGACAGAGCTCGTTTCGACCAGGTTTGGATGTCTGCAACCGGATTGTCTTCCGGCTTAGGGCGCAGCGATACAATCGCCGTAACAGGGCTTGGCGCTTGGCCAAGACGGAATCTAAATCCGGTAGGACTTCTCTTAGCGCATCGACAAAATCCTGCCCGGACCACCGTCCACCCTTTGCCCCTGAAAGCGGTTCGATTTGTCCAGTATCGTACGCATACCGAATGCAGAGTGTCGGCTCGCTGCCAATACCGCTGGGTTGGGCAGAGGGGCGAAGTTCAAAGAATGAAAGGGCCGCTTCTTGACACGAGCATTTCGCGCGGACGCAATGTTGGTCGTCAAGCAGCCAAGTTTGAGCCCCGAGCGTGAACTCAACCGGTTTGGCATAGGGCAGGATTTCGTAATATCCGACCATGCTGCCGTCGCCCGCAAGGACATCAGGGGGAAAGTCCGCGTCGATCTGATCCGGATCGGTGTGCTCGGTCAAGTACTGTTTAACACCGAGATAAAAGCTCCTGAGCTTGTTCCAGTCCGCTTTGCTGATCTCGTTGGCGATGGCCTTCGCCAACCTTATCGATTCGGGATCAGAGTTCAGTTCCTCGAAGTTGGCAATCTCGCACTGCTCCAAATCCATTTCCAGGCACACCGGGACGGAGGGATGAGGCGACTGCTCTGTGGTCTCTGGGAAGCAGCGAAGCCTCACACGCTCGCACTTGCAAACCGGGCTCGGGCAAATGCTGGTTTCGACGCCATAACGCCGGCCCGCGAGGTCGTCTCGTTCAAGGCGCAGCCAGCTGGTGGCGTCTTTGGATGGGGACAGAATCAATTCCATAAGATTTTGAGGGACAAGGGATGGAAGTGATTTCAAGGCAGCATTTTTCGGTTTGGCGTTGATGCCGCGTTTCTTGGTGAACTCGGTTTTGAGGGTATTCACAGAACGGTGCTCATGAATGCATGGCCATTTGAACGTCCGACGAATCAGGGTCAGCAAGTCGGTAAATCGTTGCAGCGTGAACGTTAAAGGTTCTGGCGATGTCAGAAACGGCTTTGCCTTCCAGAACAAGCCGACGTGCCAACTGTTCCTGATCTGTGCCCAGTTTTCGAGGGCGACCGAATCGTAGTCCTCTTTTCTGGGCAGCTTCTCTTCCTGCACTTGTTCGCTCTCGTATCAGGTCTCGCTCAAACTCCGCTATGCCGGCGAAAATCGTCATGATCATTTTGCCCGCGTGAGTTGTGGTATCAGCCCAAGGCTCAGAGAGCGACCGAAACTTTCCGCCAGCCTCACGGATTGATTCCATGGTTTCCAATAGGCTACGGGTAGAACGCGCTAAACGGTCGAGTTTCCAGACGACAATCGTATCGCCCACCCGAATCTGATCGAGCATACGCTGAAATTGGGGCCGTTCGCGCTTGGTACTGGAGACTTTCTCCCGGAAGATTTTTTTGCAGCCGGCTTTTTCAAGCGCTCGAAGCTGTAGATCAAGGTTCTGATCAAAGGTCGAAACGCGTGCGTAACCTATCTTCATCTTGATAAGGCTTTGCAAAAATCCCCGCAAAAAGTTCCCCTTTTGCAAGCTACTTTTGCAAAACCGCATTCACTCGGAAAACGCCCCTTAGAAGCATTTTCACAAAACTTAGGAATTTTGCGAATTGAAAATCGACGGAACGGACATCGCCGATTGCTGGGCACTGACGCCGGCGGATCATGTACTCGTCATGGCCAAGAGCGGGGCGAACCGGGTGGACTTTGCCCTGCTGCTGTTGTTTTACCGGGCACATGGCCGGTTTCCCAATGAGCCCGAGGGAGCTTCTACATGCGATGCCATGCAAGATTAGATTCAGCGAAAAAAGCTTGGCCTGGCGGCAAGGATTCGTCCCATTTTGGTAGGCGCGCAGACCGGGTTCCTGGACGGGCCGGCGGTGCATTCCAATATGGCCTCCGATTATCGGGAGCCGCGCCATTTTCGCGACTTGTGAGCCCGACTGGTGCGGCAAAATAGGGTGATTGTCGTGGGAGCAGCATGCCTAGCGATAATGGCAGACGCAGGGTGAAGCGGCGGTGCTCGTCGTACTCTACAGCATCAACTCGCGGGCAGGTGGACTTGAGAAGCACCTCCACGTTGCGTTCGCCGTCCATTCCACTGCACGGGACCCGAGCACATTTAATTAGGCGTTGTAGAAATAGATCTCACAATCCCCAACTCGGTGGTAATCCGATGCCTTTCCTGGTTTGCGCAGCTCCTCCTCGGTAACGTTCCAAATACTTGAGTGACTAATCTTGCGGCATGGTCCCGGGTTGATCACAAAAAGGACGTTATCCCCGGCTTGTTGATGTAACTCAATGTCGGGTAGGCACTTTCCATCCCGATCGACGTTCTTCATCTTAATCATGCAGTGCACAGGTTCGCCCCCGTCCTCGGCGTGGCCCGCGTTGGTAATCTTTGCTTGATACTCGAAGAAGGCGTAATCGCTCATTAGTCATTTGACGTTAATCCTTAACTCGCAATTCGAAGATGTTTATCCACGATGGGTTGCCTCAGAAGAACGAAGCGGCCCGCAGGCTTGTAAATGGATGCTCGGCTAAATGACGAGCAGAGCCAAGGCTCACCTTTATCCCTGCCGCAAGTGCCAGGGCGCTCTAACCCATTCCCGGCGCAAAATCAGTTGTGGGGGCAAATTGTTTCAATTAAATCGTAGACCCGACCACTGCGGCACCTCCAATAAGTGCCGCCACCGTCAACATTCTTCTTCGACGTATAATCTTCATGGTAGTACTTAAGTGTTGAGGTCCGACGGCGCTACGGGTGTTGCCCCCCCTCCCGACGTCTCGCCTAGAAAATGACAATGCCCCCTTGGCCGTGAAAAAGAGCGAATTCGAATCCATAAGTTCGGGAAAGGCCTTGGTGTATTCGAGCATCTGCCGCGAGTTGCCGAATGCCCGCGTTTCATTGTCTCCTCCGGGGGGGATTTAGATTGTTCGTCGGTTAACGATCTGCTGCGGGATTGCTTCGGCGTTGTCGGCCGCATCGCCCGCATATAGCGTTTTACGCTACAGATTTATAATAACAAGCT
>Ga0210397_10002888_pt1 | contig 10695 bp, 10 predicted proteins | sample IncBWH2OmetaG_FD_160126 | JGI IMG/M metagenome (GOLD analysis project Ga0210397, IMG submission 160126) | Forest soil microbial communities from Barre Woods Harvard Forest LTER site, Petersham, Massachusetts, United States - Inc-BW-H-2-O ...
AGGCACCTTCTCTCCCGCGCTGCGCGATAGCTCCTCGCGCACGGAGGAAAGCCGCAGTCCGCGTTCCAGCAAGATTTCCGCGCCAAAGGACTTCTCCTCGCGCAAAACGCCTAGAAGAAGATGCTCGGTGCCCACGTGTTTGTGGCCAAGGCGCTCGGCTTCTTCCGCAGCGTAATTGAGTATGCGCTTGCACTCCTGACTGAGAGGGACCTCCACCGACGTGGAAATCCGTTCGCGGACGGTAATGCGCGATTCAATTTCTTTACGAATAGACTCGATCGAACCGTGAGAACGCAGAAAACGGTTCGCGAGCGCCTTGTCCTCGCGAAGCAATCCGAGCAGCAAATGCTCCGTCTCGATGTACGGGCTGCCGTACTGGCTCGCTTCATATCGGGCGAAGAAAATTACGCGCCGCGCTTTCTCTGTGTAGCGTTCAAACACGGTTCACCCACGCTCTCCCGGACTCACTGTGCCGCTACTTCCCTGCCGATCCATGGAAGGCGACGATCCGGGGAGCTGTTCGCCTCCTGGTGTCAGCTTTCCATGCTCCAAAACCAGAACTCGATTCGCCCGCCGGGCCAGCTGCAAATTGTGCGTTGCGATCACGGAAGTCAGATGGTGCGACCGGTGTAGGCGCTGCATGAGTTCGAAAATCGCGTCCGCGTTTCGCTCGTCGAGGTCTCCGGTAGGTTCGTCCGCGAGGAGCAAACTGGGGCCGTTTACGAGTGCTCGAGCAAGTGCCACGCGTTGCTGCTCACCCCCTGACAGTTCCCCCGCACGCTGCTCCGCGCGATTCCCCAACCCCACTTCACCCAGCCATTCGCCCGCCGTTCGAAGCGCTTCGCCCACCGCCGTCCCGCAGACTAACAACGGCATCGCTACATTTTCCGCGGCCGTGAAATCGGGCAGTAGGTGGTGCCGCTGCCAGACAAAACCCACGGTGTGATTGCGATATTCCGCCAGCTCCGTCTCTGAAAACGAGCAAAGCGAATTTCCGGCGAAGTATACTGTACCGTTCGTTGGAGTGTCCAGCGCAGCCAGCAGATGGAGCAGAGTGCTTTTGCCACTACCGGACGGCCCTACGATAGCGATCAATTCGCCGCTTTCGATGGAAAGATCGATTCCCTCAAGAGGCGTGATTTCCTGCGAGCCAGAGCGGAACGACTTGCGCAGCGCTTCCACGCGCAGAATCATTTCCGCTCGCGTTGTCGCGCCCGCTTGATGCGCCTCGTCTATAAGAACTACACCCATCCGTTCGCCTGCCTCTGAGATCGCCTGCTATTCCTATCTCAGTTTAGATGCCGAACCGGCGGTTTCGTATGTCCTTTGAATGCTTGAGAGTGCTGATTTGGGGAGGGCAAGGCATTCCAATAAGTTGCATAATTTTGCCTTACTGTGACCTCCAGCTACCATTCCACGCTTGGTTTCATGCGTCCACCCAAACCGACACCTGCGCTTCCCACTTAATTCTAGCACGGCCGCAACTTACTTGACGAAAACGCATGGTTCTTTGAGTGAAGTTTGTCTCGAAACGAAACTACTCGAACCGCAGGATTTCAACCGGTAAGATTCGCGAAGCGGAACGCGCCGGTAACATCGTGGCGGCCAGGCTGATTGCTAGCGCCGCCGCTGCGATCCATACAGCATCAAGGGCATTCGCATGGAACGGCACGTAGGGAATCGCGTATACCTCGGGATTGAGCGGGATTAACCGCCACTGGTTGGCGACCCATGCGAGTGTGTAACCGACGAGTAGGCCTGAGGCTGTTCCAGCAATGCTTACAATGAGCCCCTGAAGGATAAATATTTTTCGCACTTGCTGCCGTCGTGCGCCCATGGCCATCAGCACAGCAATGTCCCTCGCACGGTCGGTTACGGTCATCGTGAGCACAACCAGGATATTCAGTCCGGCGACGAACGTGATCAAGCCGATGAAAAGCGCGGTCACAAGTTTCTCTAGGCTGAGCGCGCGAAAGAGTGCCCGATTTTCGTCCATCCACGTGGTGAATGTAAACCCCTGCCCGGCGCGGCGTACGAGTTCCTGGGCGATGGTCGGCGCGTCGTCCATGCGCGTCACTCTTACTTCGAGCAGGCTCACTACATCGCCGATGCCTGCGAGTCCTTGCGCGGGACCAAGGGTGACAAATGCCCAATTCGCATCGTAGTCATAAAAGCCAGAATCAAAGATTCCGGTCACTCGAAAGCGCCGCGATCTCGGCACCATTCCAAACGGCGTAAGGCTCCCTTGCGGACTGGTGAGCGTGACGTAAGTACCCGCGGAAACCTTCATATCTTCCGCAAGAATGCGCCCCACGAGAAGCGCAGGAATGCCGTCTGCGTCGGCTGAAAAATCTTCGGCACCGGCGATGATGTGGTGCAACGCTTCACTTGCGTTCAGTTCAAGCTCTGGATTCACGCCTTTCAACACAATACCGCGCGCGTGCTGGCCGGCTGAGAGAAGAACTGTGTCGTAGATGGCGGGCTCAATTGAGCGAACACCGGGCGCGTCTTTAAGCCTGGCCATGAGGCCGCGATAGTCGCTGATTCCGTCCCTCCCTATTGGCTTGAGGTTAATGTGTGCCGTGACGCTCAGCAGGCGATCGCGAATCGCCTGGCGGAAACCAGTGTTCATCGAGAGCGCGATGACAAGTGTGGTCACGCCCGCAGCTACGCCTATAACAGCGAGCAGCGTAACCAAACGAAGCACAGCCGGCCGATGCGGAGAACGCAAATACCGCAGCGCCACGAGCCATTCGAATGTCATTTTGGTCTTTCGCTGGAAGGAGCGTTTGACCGGCTGTTCGGCTGAGCACTCGAAGACGCTCTCGCTCCTGCGCTTGCCGGCGAGGCTTCTCCGGAAACCGGCGACTGCAGCTGGAGCTCCGATGATTCAGGACGCAGAAGCGGAAAAAAGACCACCTCGCGAATCGAGTGAGAATCGGTGAGAAGCATCAAAAGTCGGTCGATGCCCACGCCTTCGCCCGCTGTAGGAGGCATAGCGTGTGAAAGCGCGCGAATGTAATCCACGTCCACTTCCTTCGGCGCTTCCAGGCCACCCTTTTCCACTTGCGCGCGAAAACGGCGTTCCTGATCGGCTGGGTCGTTGAGTTCAGAGAAACCGTTCGCAAGTTCCATGCCGGCGACAAACAGTTCGAACCGCTCGGTGAGCGACGGATCATCTTCCCGGCACTTTGAGAGGGGCGATATGTCGGTGGGAAAGTCGCAGATAAATGTCGGCTGGATCAGGTGCGGCTCGGCGATATTTCCGAAAAGCTCTCCGGTCAGCTCCCCGTCCGAGAGCTTTCCCGTATGAACCAAGTCTAACCCCCGAGATCGAGCATAACTGTTATAGCGTTCTACGATGGCCCGGGCGCCGCCGTCCCCAGTAAACTCGGCAATTGGGGGCGCCGAGCCTGCGGCCGCGGGCCAATATTTACAGATGGCTTCGCGCATCGAGAAGCGCTCGAACTTGCCAAAATCAATTTCTATGTCGCCGTATTTCACTCTCGTGGTCCCGCATACATTCTCCGCCACGGTCCGGAACAAATCTTCCGTTAAACTCATCAGCTCGAGATAATCACTGTAAGCCTGATAGAACTCGAGCATCGTGAATTCAGGCGTGTGTATCGCATCGATTCCTTCGTTGCGGAAGTTGCGATTGATTTCATAGACGCGGTCAATCCCGCCTACCACGAGCCTCTTCAAATAAAGTTCCGGCGCGATTCGCAGGTAGAGATCCATGTCGAATGTGTTGTGATGGGTTACGAAAGGCCGGGCCGTCGCGCCGCCCAGAATGGGATGCATCATCGGCGTTTCCACTTCGGTGTAGCCTCGCTCATCAAAAAACTTTCGCAGCTCGCGGATCATTTGCGCCCGCCGGACAAAAATCTCGCGCGAGCGCTCATTAACGATCAGATCCAGGTACCGACGCCGGTAGCGCTGCTCCACGTCCGCGAGCCCGTGCCATTTCTCAGGCAACGGAAGGAGAGCCTTGCTCAAAAGCTCGAGTTTTTCCACTGACACGGTCAATTCGTTCGTCCTAGTTCTAAACAAATGGCCCGACACGCCGATGATGTCACCTAGATCCAGCAGCTGAAAAAGTTTGAAAGCCTGTTCGCCTACCAGGTCGAGCTTGATGTAAATCTGCAGGCGCGCGCCTTCACCCACCAGATGAGCGAAGGCCGCTCTGCCGTGGGGCCGCAGCGCGATGATCCGTCCGGCAGTGCGAATTTCCACACGCTCGGAAGTAAGTTGCTCGCTGGTGCGAGCCCCAAACCTTTCCAGTATCTGCTTCGGCGTGTGAGTCCAGTCGAACTTGTGCGGATAGCGAGCGTGACCCAAGGCTTCGATCTCGCTTAGTTTTGCGCGGCGCTGAAGATACTGGTCGACAGGCTCAAATTCCAACGAAACGTCCTTTCCTCGATGGATCTTCGCTGCGAGTCGGACGAAGTATAGCGGTCACGTTCAAGAAGCGTCAAGAAAACGCCACTTGCATTAAATCGTGGTATATAATGCGGCGCGTTTCCGGAGGCAGCGTGCTTTTTAGGCGAGAGCGTAAGCCTGCTTCTGTCCGTCGGTTTGTTTCTGACGACTGGATTGCTGCCCTACCTCGCGAAAAGGCTCAACTCTTCGAGGCGGTGGTCCGGCGCTGGGAATCCGGCTATGCCATGATGAGCGTGTCGCTGGACGAGGCGCTTTCATTGCGAGCACGCGGCGAACTCGTTTGCGCCCGCCAACAACTCTCGATCACTAGCGAACTTAACGATCGCCTCTCTTTAACCCTGATCGACGCTTCGAACGCCATGACAGACCGCGGCCGCCACGTTAGCGACCTTCCCATAGTCGAGCCGCTGAAACCAGATTTCTTCCGCGGCGACACGGCACAGAGCGCTGCTTCCTGGCACGGTATTTTGCATCACGTCCTGCTTGGTGACCGCTCGCGTTTCTTCCACAAGCTGCGAATTCTCTCGGATACGATTGACCGCCTGAACCATGAATTTGTTGACGCGGCCGCCGGCATTTCCGACGGAAGTTCCGTACACCCCGGTGTTTGCTGGAAAAGCCTCGATTCGCTTCACTACGACATCAGCACGTGTCTTCGCGAGCTGGAGGTGGTGATGAAATGCTTCCTGCGCGCGCTGCCCGCCGACCAGGTTTCTGTCTTCTCTCACCGCCTGGAAACGCCGGTCGTCCCCCGGAGAACGCGCTCGCGACCAGGTCTCACCACGCGAATCTCGGCGTAGTGCCATCCGGCGGTTGCAAGCATCTGACTGCAACAGGACTGGACGTTCGACTGAAATCCGTCGAAAATAAGTAGAAGTTGAGCCGGGCCTGTGCATTGGACGGCAGGTCTGAGAGTAGAAGCGCGCGCCGCCGACATCCTGGCGGTGTTGCCGTTGCGCGGCAAGAACTCTAAAGTACAACTTCTGGACAGGCTGACGCATCGCAGATACGGATGCGTCCCCACGGGTAGCGTGGCCCGAACGAGACGAATCGAGACACCTGGAGAGATGCCGGAAGCGGAGGCGATCCGGCTGGCCCAGCAAGGAGATGCGGCGGCGTTCGAGCGCTTGTATCGGCTGCATAACCGCCGAGTTTATTCACTGTGTCTTCGCATGGTCAGCAACACGGCCGAAGCAGAAGATCTTACGCAGGAAGCTTTCCTGCAGCTGTTCCGAAAAATAGCAACGTTTCGAGGAGAGTCTGCATTTTCCACGTGGCTGCATCGGTTGTCGGTAAACGTCGTGCTGATGCGCCTGCGGAAAAAATCGGCGACGGAAACGTCACTCGAAGAAGTCACCGAGCCGGATGAAGATTCAGGCGGCCCGCGGCGTGACTTCGGCGGACCTGATTTGCGGCTAAGCGGATCGCTCGATCGCGTTAATCTTCAACGTGCAGTCGAGCAATTGCCCCCGGGCTATAAGTCGGTGTTCGTTCTGCACGACGTGCAAGGCTACGAGCACAACGAGATTGCAGACATTATGGGTTGTTCGATAGGCAATTCGAAATCGCAACTGCACAAGGCGCGCATGCGGCTTCGCGAGCTGCTGCATGAGGCGTTGCGCAACAAAGCTCGTGAGGACCGTAAGACTGCCGGGAATGCCGGCGGCGAGGATTGAACCATGGGAGCGATTGGTTGTAAGGAATTTCTGAATCACGTTGAACCGTGGATAACCGGGGAGCGCCACCCGGATGCGCGAGCCCACGCGCGCGACTGCGTGCGATGCCGCGGCCTCGTCGAAGATTTCGCCGCGATTCAAATTGTCGCGCGCGATCTGTCTACCGCAGAAGAAGAACCGCCGGCTCGCGTTTGGACTTCGTTGCGTGCGCAGCTCGAGCAGGAAGGATTGATCCGGAGTCGCCGTAACGGCTGGTTTCAAGGATTCTTTGGAGCAATACCGCGACCTGCTCTCGCAGGGGCCTACCTCGCGATGCTGATCGCAGCAGCCGTGGCATTGAGCGGCCCGATTCATCGCCAGATGAACGACTATCGCTGGATTCAAGGAACGGAAACTGCAAGGCTCGGGGCCGACCTGGATTCGGTTGAACAAAATACCGTCGCGGCGTTTCCGAATTCCAATCCCGTGGTGAGCGCTTCCCTGCACCAGAACCTGGCGATTGTTGACAACTATATTACTTTGTGTGAAAAGAGCGTGCGCGAAGAGCCTGAGAACGAAATGGCTCGCGACTATCTGTACGAAGCGTACGAACAGAAAGCGGACTTGCTTGCGCAGATGGCCGAACGCGGAGAATATACACGATGAGCACCAGCCAGCTCTTTCCTGGGCAGTGGAAATGGAAATCGACGGGACTTCTGATTTCTGGTTTGCTCCTTTTCGGCGTCACGTCCGCCTCCGCACATCACCTCGAGAAACACTTCGCCGTAGACGTGCGGCCGGTTATCACGATTCACAACCCGAACGGAATGATTACCGTGAAGGCCTGGCAGAAACGGGAAGTGATGGTCGTCGCGAATCACACCAGCGATCAGGTGGAAGTGGACGCTGAGCAGATGGGGAACCGCGTGGACGTGATCACCCATCAGCTCGTCTATTCAGTTGGTCCGGATGATGTGCGGGCTGATTACGAAATCACTGTGCCTGAAGACGCTGAGCTCCAGATTCACAATGATTCCGGTGCGGTCACCGTCACAAATGTTCTCGGCGATATGAACGTCGAAACAGTCGCGGCCGGAGTTGACCTGGAAGACGCATCCGGTTATCTGACGGTAAAAACCGTGGGCGGATCTTTTCAATGTCTTCGGTGCGCGGGCAGGATAGAGGCTTCTTCGATCAGCGGAAGTTTCCGGTTGGTTGACTTGCGCAGCTATCACGTCCGCGCGCAAACCTCGAGCGGTAACATTCTTTTCACCGGTGATTTTCTCCCAAATGGCACGTACCGCCTGAAAAACTACAGCGGAGTGATCGAAGTCCGTTTCGCTCCGCGCGATTCTTTCGACCTGAGCGCTACCTCGCTAAAAGGCAAAGTAAATAATGAAGCGAACCTGATACCGCCGGCTCATCCATCCCATTTTGTTCCGCGCTTCGGCAAAGCCTTGTTTGGCTCGTTCAACTCGGGCCGCGCCAAGGTCGAACTGACGTCCTTCGATGGTACAATCAATATTCTGAAGCGTGAGTAGTTGCGCAATCCTGCAGCGAGAAAATCCTGACCTGATGACCACCTCAACGCGTTCGGTCCCGCTTGTCTGCTTGATTGGTTTCATGGGCACCGGCAAGTCCACTGCTGCACGACTGCTTGCTCGCCAAATCGGCTGGCAGCACGTGGATCTCGACAAGGAAATCGTGGAAAAAACGGCCCTTAGTATCCCCGCGATTTTCTCGCGCATGGGCGAGCCCGCCTTCCGCAAAATCGAATACGAGCAACTGGCGCGGCTGGTGGGGGAATCGACCGAAAGTCGGAAGCCTCGCATTATTTCTCTGGGCGGCGGCACGACAGCACAGCCAGCCAACGTTGCCCTCCTACGCCAACACGGCGCGGTGCTGATTTGGCTCCGATGCCCGGCAGACGAACTCTTTCGGCGCTGCGCCCGCATCACCAATCGCCCGCTGTTCCGCGACGAAGCCAGTTTTCGTCAGCTTTATCAGGAGCGGCTTCCCTCGTACGAACTGGCCGACTATCAAGTGGAAAGCAATATCGAGCCTCTGCGAGTCGTGGAGCAGATCCTCGCACTCTCAATCTTCCCGAAGGTGACCGCATGACGACAATTCATACGCGCGCCGCATTTGTGGCAGTTTTTCTCCTTCTTACCGCGGCGGGGCTTCTTCTCGCTGCTTCAAGTGAATCAGGCGCGACACTTTCGGGCACGCGGTTTGCGCGCGAGCATTCGGACAAGCAAAATGCAGCTTCCCGGTTCGCTCCCGAGAAAGGTAAATTCAAAATCTTCGTGAATGGCCAGCAAGTTGGCAAAGAGGAATTTGAAATTGGATCAAGCGGCGCTGACTGGATCGTTCACGGCAATTCCGAAATTCAATCGCCGCAAGGGAATACTCACGTCGCCGGAACGCTCACTCTAAAGGCCGATGGCACACCGACGCACTACCAGTGGTCAATGCAGGGCCCCAAGAAAGCTTCGGCGGAGATCGCGTTTAAGGGTACTGTGGCGGATGTTGAACTTCATTTGGAGAACGCTCGCCCCTATACCCAGCAGTTCACCTTCAATTCCCCGCAAGTGGTGGTTCTGGACAACAACCTGTATCACCAATATGTCGTCCTCGCTCACCTGTACGATTGGAACAAGAAAGGTTCGCAGTCATTTGCAGTTCTGGTCCCACAGGAAATGACGCCCGGAAACGTAACCGTCGATTCGCTAGGCAAGCAGGACGTGGGCGGCGGCATAAAGCTCGAAGAACTGCGCGTGAAAACAGAAGATCTCGAACTGGATCTTTATTTGGACGGTCAAAAGCTGGTCCGCATCGTGGCTCCCAGCTCGAACGCGGAGATCGTTCGCGAATAACACCTGCCACACCGCGATCAAAAGAAAAAAGGTCCGGGATTACTCCCGGACCTTTTGCGTTTCGTGCCAAACGATCAGTAGAGGCTATAACTGCGCGCGATGAACCGTGTGCGAGGACTCGATGGGTCGCGCACGTTCGATTGTTACGGCTACGGTCATCTCCGACCCCTTGCGGAGAACTCCCAAATTGACCACCTTCTGTTCGTTCTTGTCGCGCAGCTGCTCGCGCAGCTCTTCGAGAGACCTTACTGGTTTATTGTCGGCCTTGATGATTACATCCCCGGCTTTTAATCCCGCCTTTTCGGCCGGTGTTGCTGGACGAACGTCACGCACGAGAACTCCCGCATTATCCGGAGCTCCGAAATAAGCGCCGAGTTGGCCCGAAAGATCTTCGGCGCTAATTCCCAGCAGCGGAGTGCGCCAGTCCATCGGACCAAAATCGGAACCGGCATGGAAGTCAAAATTGGGTGACGAGAATGCATAAGCGCGACCGAAATCGCGCATCTTCCCCTCCATCTTTTTCTCGAAGTACGCGCCGCGGTCACCGAGCTCGACCGCTAGCTCGCGGGAAGTTCCGCTCCGCGAAATCGTGAGGGTTACCGTTCGTCCAGGCGGCGTTTCGCGCACCATGCGCCGGAACTGCATCGCGCCCTCGATTGTTTGCCCGTCGTATTTCGTAATGACATCGTTTTCCTTCAGCCCGGCCTTGGCTGCCGGACTCTCTGGCTCAACGTCCGTCACCAGCACACCGCGCACCGGCGAAACCTTCAAATCCTTGGCCTTCTCCGCTGTTACCTCGTCGATCTCCACTCCCAGCCAACCGCTCTCTCCATCCCTTGAATGGACGAAAACGGTGGGTTCTTGTCCGCCGATGCGAGCTACGCTCTCCTGCACGCGTTCGGCAATTTCTTCAGCACGGGAAGCAAGTCTCTCCGCGCGAGCTTCGATTTCGTCTCGATTGCCTTCGAGCTTGGCCGAAAGGCTCTGCAGTTTTTCGAGCTCCGGCGAACTCATGGCAACCTCCTTGTCGATTCGTTTTTGTAGACCCGCAAGCTCCGCCTGTAGTTCCTGCTCGATAGTACGAGCGGCGCTTCCGATTTGTTCCATTGACGAATCTAGGTAGTCGCACTTTGGGTCCGCTGCGCTGGGTGTCGAAGGAGTCGCTGGCGATCCCGATTGGGCTGCAGGTCGAACTGCGGACTGGGCTTCCGGTTGACCGGGCAAAGCGCCCGGTGCAGCTCCGAGGGCCAGCATTAGAAAACCGATGCTCCCAACAGTCAGCAAATAGGCACACTTCATGGGTTTAGTCCTCACTTTCAAGAGAATTTTGCCCCGTCGGTTAAGTTCGGTCCATCAGACGGCCGGCCGCTGCATGACCAACCGAATTCCCCCATTTACGGTACGCACGGAAATTTCTCCCCCGCCCGTTCCGATTCTGGCGTGAAATGCACGAGCCGCGGGAGAACGCGACGTCGAAGTTACGGGCAATTCGGAGTAGAAATCACCGTTCATATTCAGGACTTTCAGATCCGCGCGCGCGTCGGAAGGGAGTCCCAGCACCACAGAACCGTTCACCGTTTCGATGTTCATCGGGCCGCCGTCCAGCAGGTGCCTTAATTCAAGTCGAAGATTGCCGTTTGTCGTTTTCGCGTTGAAACGGCCGGAGCTGTCGAGAACCTCGACGTTTCCGTTAACAGAACGAAGTTCTCCGGCGCCCTCGA
>Ga0210397_10002891_pt1 | contig 10685 bp, 10 predicted proteins | sample IncBWH2OmetaG_FD_160126 | JGI IMG/M metagenome (GOLD analysis project Ga0210397, IMG submission 160126) | Forest soil microbial communities from Barre Woods Harvard Forest LTER site, Petersham, Massachusetts, United States - Inc-BW-H-2-O ...
CGACAGCGTCGCCGCCGCAACCAGCGCGGAATCGGTGATGCGCACGCCGTGGTGCTGCTCGTACTTGTCTTTCAGGCCGCGCAGGATCGAGATGGTGTCCTCGACCGTCGGCTCGCTGACATAGACGGGCTGGAAACGCCGCGCCAGTGCCGCATCCTTCTCGACATGCTTCTGGTACTCATCGAGCGTGGTTGCGCCGATGCAATGCAGCTCGCCGCGCGCGAGCGCAGGCTTCAAGAGGTTGGACGCATCCATCGCGCCGTCGGCCTTGCCGGCGCCGATCAGCGTGTGCATCTCGTCGATGAACAGGATGATGTTGCCTTCGGCGGAAGTCACTTCCTGCAGCACGGATTTCAGCCGCTCCTCGAATTCGCCGCGATATTTCGCGCCGGCAATCAGCGAGCCGAGGTCGAGCGAGAGCAGCTTCTTGTCCTTCAGGCTCTCCGGCACGTCGCCATTGAGAATGCGCAGCGCCAGGCCCTCGACGATCGCGGTCTTGCCGACGCCGGGCTCGCCGATCAGGACGGGATTGTTCTTGGTCCGACGCGACAGCACTTGAATCGTGCGGCGGATTTCCTCATCACGCCCTATCACGGGGTCGAGCTTGCCGTCGCGGGCGGCCTGGGTCAGGTCGCGGGCATATTTCTTCAGCGCGTCATAGGCGTTCTCGGCCGTGGCAGAATCCGCCGTGCGGCCCTTGCGCAGCGTTTCGATCGCCGCGTTCAAATTCTGCGGCGTGAGGCCGCCCTTGGCGAGGATCTTGCCGGCTTCGCTGTCCTTCTCCAGCGCCAGGCCAAGCAGCAGCCGCTCGACGGTGACAAAACTGTCGCCGGCCTTCTCGGCCGCCTTCTCCGCAGCGTCGAAGGCGCGCGCCAACTCCGGCGCAAGATAGACTTGCCCGGCGCCGCTTCCCGAAACTTTTGGCAGCTTGGCAAGCGCATCCTCGGTGGTCTTGAGGATCGCGCGCGAATTGCCGCCGGCGCGATCGATCAGTCCGCCGGCCAGCCCCTCGCTGTCGTCCAGCAGGACTTTCAGCATATGCAACGGCGAAAACTGCTGGTGGCCTTCGCGCATCGCCAGCGACTGCGCCGACTGGATGAATCCACGCGCCCGCTCGGTATATTTCTCAATATTCATGTTCTTCCCTCAGCCTGCCGCCTGGCCCCTTAGGCACCAAGGCAGCATCTTCATTGGGTTTCCCCTGGCTGCATTGACGTTCCTCAACCAGCCAGCGGTCGTCGCCATCATCATTTTTCAGGCTTGCGGCGAATGTGGGCATGGAATTTCAGTTCCGAAAGAGGCCGGCTCACAAATTCGTGTGCAGTAGCGGGAAGCCGCGGAATTTCCTAAAAGGCGTGATGACCCAGCCCCTCTCCGCCGAGATCACCGGCCTTTACCGCTACCCGGTCAAAGGCCTCACTCCGGAAGCCCTCCAACAGGTCGCCTTGCGGCCCGGCGAGACGCTGCCGGCCGACCGCCGCTATGCCATCGAGAACGGCCCGAGCGGCTTTGACCCCGCCGCGCCGGCCTGGCTGCCGAAGACGGTCTTCCTGATGCTGATGCGGGACGAATGGCTGGCGGCGCTGCAGACGCATTTTGACGACGTGACCGGCATCCTTACCATCCGCGCGAACGGCACGGTCGCGGCGGAAGGCAATCTGGAGACGCAAGAAGGGCGGGCTGCGATCGAGCACTTCTTCGCCGCGCGCCACGCCGGCCGGATCAAGGGACCGCCAAAAGTGCTGCTGAGCCCAGGCCACAGCTTTTCGGACGTCGCCAAGAAGGTCGTCTCGATCATCAACCTCGGCAGCGTTGCGGCGATCGAGGATATGGTCGGCGCTCCCGTCCATCCCCTGCGCTTCCGCGGCAATGTCCATGTCCGGGGCTGGCCGGCCTGGCACGAGGCGAGCCTGCTCGGCGAGACGCTCACGATAGCCGGCGTGCGATTGAAGGTGGTCAAACGCATCACCCGCTGCGCCGCCGTGAATGTCGATCCGGAACTCGCCGTGCGCGACATGGAAATCCCGAACACGCTGATGCGCCGCTTCGGCAACAACGAATGCGGCATCTATGCCGAGGTGCTCGAAGGCGGCAGCATCGCCGTCGGCGACAAGGTCGCGGTCGAGCAGCCGGCGCTGGTGTAGATCGTCACTGCGGAGCCTGCGCCGTGCTATCGTCTCCGCCATCCGAGGGGAGACCGAGCCATGTATGTCGCAGGATTTGTGATTCCCGTGCCGGAGGAGAAGATGGAGGCCTATCGGCTATGGGCCGAGAACGGGGCGGCGATCTTCCGGGAATATGGTTGCATCGAGATCGTCGAATCCTGGGAGGACAACGTCCCCGACGGCAAAGAGACCGACTTCCGCCGTGCCGTGAACGCGAAGGCCGGCGAGAAGATCGTCTTCACCTGGCAGGTATGGCCCGACAAGGCGACGCTCGAGGCGGCCGAAGCCAGAATGCACGAGGACAAGCGTCTGGAAGTTTCCGGTGAAATTCCGTTCGACCCCAAGCGCCTGATCCTCGGCTGCTTCAAGCCGGTCTACACGATGGGCCGCGAGTAAGACGCCGAAAGGGAAAATATCGACTGCGGCCGCGCGCGCCAATCGACCAACGCGAGGCAGAGAAGAACCCCGCGCGGGGAGCAGCGGGGTTCTTCAAAACCGACAGGCGGCGAACTGTCGGCACCACTTCGGTTGCGGCTTTAATTCCTCTGACAGCCATCGGTTCCTGCGGAGAATGGCCCGGACCTGTGGAAAGCTGTGGATTGCTGAGGAGGCCCGCTCGTTGCGTTGCGGGACGGTTCCGTTTAGGAGAAACGGATGAGCGAAGGATTCGACGAGAAATGGGACGGTGAGAACCGGCCTGTCGCCTTGCGGAGGCGGCGGCGCGCACCCTGGATCGCGGCCCTTCTGGTCGGCCTCGCCATGGCCGGCGCGGGCGGAGCCTTTCTCTGGATGAACATGGACAAGCTCGTCCAGTTGACGAGCCGCGACGCCTCCGACAGCGCTGACGCGACGTCTGCCGACAAGGCTATGCTGACGGATTTGCTCGCTACCCAGCAGAAGACCACTGAGGATCTGGATACGCTCAAGGCGGCGGTCGAGGACCAACAGGGACAGCTCAAGTCGATCGCGAATCTGCTCGCCGCCCTGACATCAAAAGTCGATGCGCTGCAGGCGCCGGCAGCAGTGCCGCCGCCGCCACCCGTGCCCGCACCGCCGGGCGCACGCGCGCAGCTCGCCCCCAAGGGAGCAGCCAAGAAGCCGCCGCACGCCCCGAAATCGAACGGTCCGATCTCGGTCGGCGGCGCGCCGCTCACCGCTGCACCCGACGCCGACGCGCATTAGCCGAAGCTTTCGCCGCGGCGACCAAGTCGGTCTACTTGCTGCACCTCGCAACGCCTCGCGACGAGTCGTTCACTTTGGTCCGCGGCTCGCAGCTTCAGCGGCACCGATGCGATCACGGTTCGATCACCGGCGCGCGATGCAAAGTTGACCGCGCGAGCCTCAACATTTCGTATGGGCGGGTGTACGTCTTGATGCGCCGGGAGCCAAAAACAAGAAACAAGGATCAAGTCATGCGACGTCTTCTCATTTTGACCGCAGCCGCAACTCTCGTCATCGCCAGCGCGGCAACCACCAGCACCTCAGCTCGCACCACCCACCATCACTACCGCGAAGCCCACGCCAGCTACATAGTTCCCGACGGCCCCGTCCCCGCCGATACCCTCGGCGCCCACGACGCGTACATGAAGAATCTGCACGATTCGGGATACAATCCTCACAACGACTTCGATGGCCACGGCATCGTAAAAATCAACTGATCTGACGCGCGCGAGAAGAAGCCGGAGCGCTCCCGGTTTCTTCTCATCTCCCAAAGGCGGATGCACGTCCGCCATTCCCGGCAAGTGGACGTGCACCGCTTCCCTTTAGTTCGGCATCACATAGGCATAGATCCGGCCGCGCGAGATCGGGGCTTCGCGGACCCGGTTGCCGTTGTTGCCGGAGATCATGATCGGATTGCCCGACGCATCGATGCCGGTGATGATGCCAACATGGCCGCCGCCGCGACGGCCCATGACCGCGATGGCGCCGACCTCGGGACCGGAAACGCGATGGCCGTAGTTTGCGAACGAGTTCGCCATGGCCGAGCCGGTGCCTTGATGACCAGTCTTCTCCAGCACCATGTTCATGAAGCGCGCGCACCACAGGCTGCCGCCCATGCCGCTCGGCTTCGTGCCGACAAACTGGCGCGCCTCCATCACGAGGCCTGACGAGCTGCCCGACGTGACCATTCCGCCACCGGGCTCATAGGGCGTGGCGCTCGCCTGCGTATCGGCAAACTTCCGCAAGCGCGACAGCGCTACGCTCTGCTCAACGTGCCGGCGCTCCATCCGCGGGCGATGCGCGACGCGCGGATAAGACGCGACTTGCGAATAATTGGGCTGACCAAAAAATTCCGGCTGCGCGAGCGGCTGCTGTGCGAACCGGCGCGGCACGTGACGATACGCATGGCGCGTATGCGCGTAACGATAAGCGCCGTGATTAGACCTTGCAGAAGCGGGAGAAACAGAAACGGCGAAAGCCGAGGAGAGAAGAGCCAGCGCGACAAGCGGCCGGCGAGACGCAGAGAACACAACCATCATTCATCCTTCGTGACACCCCCATTCCCATCGACCCCAAGTGGAGGTCGTCACCCGCTTGCCCGTAAAGTGTGAGGATGTGGCGAGAAGAAGACTGCGGTGCAGCAATGCAGCAATGCGTTGAGCGAAGTTCAGCGGGCATTTTCGCGACAAAGGAAGTTTTGCCGCCGCATTGCAGTCACGAGCATTAACTGCAAGGTTCCATTCGCGCGCATGATCGCGAAAAAATGTGCCGCGCCGTTTACCATCGTGGCAAGCGCATGGCGCTTGCGCCGACATCATGCGCCAACGACAAGGCCTCACAAGAAGGAACCTCAAATGCCTCACGCCGTTGCGTCGGATAATGTCCGCCTGTATTTCGAAGAAGCGGGCTCGGGTACGCCCATTCTCTTCCTCCATGAATTCGCCGCCGACCACACCAATTGGGAGCCGCAGATGCGATATTTCTCGCGCGGCCACCGCTGCATCGCCTATTCCGCGCGCGGCTACACGCCATCCGACGTGCCGACCTCGGCCGAGAGCTACAGCTACAAGCATTTCTATACCGACGCCTTTGCAGTGCTCGACCATCTCAAGATTCCCAAGGCGCATTTCATCGGGCTCTCAATGGGCTCCTATTCGTCGGTGCATGCCGCAATGAACGCGCCCGAGCGCGTGATGTCGATGACGCTCGCCGGTGTCGGCTCCGGCTCGAGCCTGGAAAGCCTGGAAGCGTTTCGGAAGACCTGCCGCGACACCGCCGATCAATTCGAGAAGCTCGGCTCGGTCGAAGTCGCCAAGGTGACACGCGAGGCGCCGGGCCGCATTCCCTTCCTGGTGAAGGACCCGCGCGGCCACGCCGACTTTTACGCCGCGCTGGCGCGCCACGATGCCAAGGGCTCAGCGAATACGATGCGCGGCTTCCAGGGCGGCCGCCCCTCGCTCTACACCATGCCGGATGCGATCAAGAAGATGACGACGCCCACGCTGATCATCTGCGGCGATGAGGACGACGCCTGCGTCGAGCCGAGCCTGTTCCTGAAGAAGCATCTGCCGGCGTCGGGGCTGACGTTCTTTCCGAGGTCGGGCCATGTGCTCAATCTGGAGGAGCCGGCGCTGTTCAACGAGATCGTGGAGCGGTTCATCGCGCTGGTGGAGGCGGGGCGCTGGGGTGCGCGCGATCCGCGGTCGCTGCTGGCGCATTGATACCCCTCGTCGTGCCCGGGCTTGACCCGGGCATCCATCAATCTGCGAGGAATCATTTTGCGATGGATGGCCGGGTCAAGCCCGGCCATGACGACAGTGTAAAGATTCACTCGTCATTGCGAGGAGCGAAGCGACGAAGCAATCGATATCTCCGCTTGCGGCGCTGTGGATTGCTTCGCTTCGCTCGAAATGACGAAGGCTGCCCCTACCCCCGGCTCAGCAAAAACACCCCCTGCTCGCCGAACATGTTCCACACCCACCAGGGCAGGTTCAGCGGCACCGGGCGGCCGTAGAGATCGAGCGCGACGGCGCGCTCCATCTTGACGTTGATCTCGTCGCAGAGCTGCACGAAATCCTTGATGGTGCAAAAATGGATGTTCGGCGTATCGTACCAGGTCGCCGGCAGGTTTTCCGTGCGCGGCATGTGGCCGCCGATCAGGAGCTGCAGGCGCATCTTCCAGAAACCGAAATTCGGGAAGGAAACGATGGCGCGGCGGCCGATGCGCAACAGGTTTTCCAGCACCACCTTGGGCTGTCGCGTCGCCTGCAAGGTCTGCGACAGGATCACGTAGTCGAAGGCATCATCGGGATAATTGACGAGGTCGGTGTCAGCATCGCCCTGCACCACCGCGAGCCCCTTGGCGACACAGCGATTGACGCCTTCGCGCGACAGCTCGATGCCGCGTCCGTCGATCCCCCGGCTTTCGAGCAACTGCAACAGGTCGCCATCGCCGCAGCCGACATCGAGCACTTTCGAACCGCGTTCGACCATGTTGGCGACGAGCAGATGATCGCTGCGATAATTCTCGGTGCGATGCGGCGTGACGCCGCCGAGCGGCAGCGCTGGTTCGGAAAGCGCCATCGCTAGCCTCCCAGGCCCCGCGCCTTGCCGGCCGATTGCAGGAAGGCGCGCGAGATGTCGAAGAATTCCGGCACGTCGAGCAGGAAGGCATCGTGGCCGCGATCGGTCTCGATCTCGGCGAACGACACCCGCGCGCTGGACGCATTGAGCGCATGCACCAGTGCGCGCGATTCCGAGGTCGGGAACAGCCAGTCGGAGGTGAACGACACCACGCAGAAGCGTGTCTTGATGCCGCGGAACGCCTGCGCCAGCACGCCGTTGTGATCGCCGGCGATATCGAAATAGTCCATCGCGCGGGTGAGATACAGATAGGAGTTTGCGTCAAAGCGCTCGACAAACGACGAGCCCTGGTAGCGCAGATAGCTCTCGACCTGGAAATCCGCGTCGAATGAAAAGGTCGGCAGCTCGCGATCCTGCATGCGCCGGCCGAATTTCCGATGCAGCGCCGCATCCGAGAGATAGGTGATATGCGCAGCCATGCGCGCGACCGCGAGGCCACGGTGCGGATGCAGGCCGAAATCGGCGTAGCCGCCGCCGCGCCAATCGGGATCGGCCATGACCGCTTGCCGGCCGAGCTCATGGAAAGCGATGTTCTGCGCCGAGTGCCGCGTCGAGCAGGCGATCGGCAGCGCAGAGAACACGCGCTCCGGATAGGCCGCGGTCCATTGCAGCACCTGCATGCCGCCCAGCGAGCCGCCGACCACGGCAAACAGCGTATCGATGCCGAGCCGGTCGATCAGCATCGCCTGCGCGCGCACCATGTCGGGAATGGTGATGATCGGAAAATCGAGTCCCCACGGCTTTCCTGTCGCGGGATTGGTCGAGGCCGGCCCCGTCGAGCCCATGCAGGCGCCGATCACATTGGCGCAGATAATGAAGTACTGATCGGTATCAAGCGGACGGCCGGGACCGACCATGGTCTCCCACCAGCCGGGCTTGCCGGTGACGGGATGCGTGTTGAAGACATGCTGGTCGCCGGTCAGCGCATGGCATACGAGAATGGCGTTGCTACGCGCCGCGTTCAGCGTGCCATAGGTCTGATAGGCGATCTGGAACGGCGACAGATCGATGCCGCAATCGAGCTTCAACGGCGCTTCCGCGCCGAACTGCGCGAGCTGCGATGTCGGGTGATCGGCCTCGTGCGAGCGCTCCTCGGCGATCGCAGGACTCGGTACAGACTTTACACTCACCATCTTGTTTCGACGTCGCTCTCGCGGCGCCTCCCGAACCGGAACAGAACTCAGGCCAATAAAAAACCGGCCTGAACGGAGGTTCGGCCGGGATCATTCTGTCCCCGGCCTGTTTAGCGAGTTTTTTAACGTGGCTGCAAGCCGGCCGGCTCAAATGACCACGGAACGGTACAAAATTAGTCCCTTGTCTCCTTTTCGTCAAGCTGGGCGCAGGGTTAACGGGCGCCTGCCCAACTCACGATAAACCACACTCCTGTTACCTTCGCTTCAGCTTCTCTTGCACCAACTGGCGCCATGGGTGAGAACGGAGCTCTCAACGCCGGATTTTCCCAGATGTCCAAACCTCCGTCTCCGCCTTCGCTTGCCGAGCTGCGCAAGGAAATCGACGCTATCGATGAAGGCGTGCACCGCCTCTTGATGCAGCGCGGCGACATCATCGATCGCCTGATCCGCGTGAAGCAGACGCAGGAAGTGGGCTCGGCGTTCCGGCCCGCACGCGAGGCCGACATGATGCGCCGCCTCGTCGAGCGCCATCGCGGCATCCTGCCGATCGACACGGTCGAGGGCATCTGGCGCGTCATCATCTCGACCTTCACCTACGTGCAGGCACCGTTCGCCGTGCATGCCGATATCTCCGTCGGCGAAAGCGCGATGCGGGATTCGGCGCGGTTTCATTTCGGCTTTGTCGTGCCCTATGTGTCCCACTTCAGCGCGCAGATGGCGGTCGAAGCCGTGGCGAAATCCAAGGGCGACCTGGCGCTGGTCTCGGCGATCTCGAGCCGCACGCCGTGGTGGAACGAGCTCGAGGCCGACGGCGCTCCCAAGATCATCGCACGGCTGCCGTTCCTCGAGCGCGCCGATCATCCGGCAGCGCTACCCGTCTTCGTGATCTCGCGCGTGGCCGATGATGCCATGGTCACGGAAGTGCAGATGTGGAGCGTGCGCGTCTCCGGCTGGAATGCCGACACCGCCCGCGCGCTCGCGCCGCTGGCCGAAATCGTGGCGGTCCCCGACACCGCCTTCGACGGCGCGGCGCTGCTGGTGTCGGTCGAGGGCACCGGCATCGAGAAGATCAAGCTCGCTTTGCTCCAGGCAGGGGCCTCGGTGCGCTCGACGGCTCTCGTCGGCAGCCACGCCAGGCGCTATACGGTGCTTCCCAACGGGACTTCCAGGCCGTAAAAGCCGCCCGTTATCCCGGAGACCACGATGAACCGCCCCGTGCCGAATCCCGGCATTCTCGACATTGCGCCCTATACCCCCGGCAAGAGCCCGGTGCCGGAGCCGGGCCGCAAGGTGTTCAAGCTTTCGGCCAACGAGACGCCGTTCGGGCCCTCGCCCAAGGCAAAGGAGGCCTACAAGCACGCCGTCGAGCATCTCGAGGATTATCCGGAAGGCACCTCGCGCGTGCTGCGCGAAGCGATCGGCCGCGCCTTCGGGCTCGATCCGGACCGCATCATCTGCGGCGCGGGCTCGGACGAGATCCTCAATCTGCTGGCGCACACCTATCTGAAGCAGGGCGACGAGGCGATCTCGACCGCGCACGGCTTTCTGGTCTACCCGATCGCGACCATGGCGAACGGCGCGAAAAACGTAATCGCGGCCGAGAGGGACTTCACCGCCAATGTGGACTCGATCCTCAAAGCGGTGACTCCAAGGACAAAACTGGTCTGGCTCGCCAATCCGAATAACCCGACCGGAACGTATGTTCCGTTCGACGAGGTCAAGCGTCTGCGCGCCGGCCTGCCCTCGCATGTCGTGCTGGTGCTGGACGCCGCCTATGCCGACTATGTGTCGCGCAACGACTATGAGCTCGGCATCGAGCTCGTTGCGACCACGGACAACACGGTCGTCACGCACACCTTCTCGAAGATCCATGGCCTCGCCGCGCTCCGCGTCGGCTGGATGTTCGCCCCGGCGCATATTGTCGATGCGGTGAACCGCATCCGCGGCCCGTTTAATGTCTCGACGCCGGCGATGCTCGCCGCGGCCGCGGCGATCGAGGACACCGCGCATCAGGAGATGTCGAAGGTGCACACCGAGAAGTGGCGCAACTGGCTGACGGAAGAGATTTCCAAGCTGGGCCTGAAGGTGACGCCGAGCGTCGCCAATTTCGTGCTGATCCACTTCCCAACCGAGAAGGGCAAGACCTCTGACGAGGCCGACGCGTTCCTGACCAGGCGCGGGCTCGTGCTGCGCGGCCTGAAGAACTACCAGCTGCCGCATTCGCTGCGCATGACCATCGGCACCGAGGAAGCCAATCGCCTCGTGGTCGAGGGCCTGCGCGAATTCATGGCCGGCAAGTGAACGGGCAGCCGCAATTCAAGCGCCTCGCGCTGATCGGCTTCGGCCTGATCGGCGGCTCGATCGCGCGCGCGGCGAAGGCGCAGGGCCTCGTCGGCGAGATCGTCACCACCGCGCGCTCGGAGAAAACACGCGCGCGGGTGAAGGAATTGGGGATCGCCGATGCCGTGGTCGAGACCAATCTCGAGGCGGTGAAAGGCGCCGATCTCGTCATCCTCTGCATTCCCGTCGGCGCCTGCGGCCCCGTGGCGGCGGAAGTCGCAGCTCACCTTGCGCCGGGCGCGATCATCTCCGACGTCGGCTCGGTCAAGGGCGCGGTCGTGCGCGAGATGGCGCCGCATCTGCCGCAAGACATCCATTTCGTCCCGGCGCATCCCGTCGCCGGCACCGAGCATTCCGGCCCCGACTCCGGCTTCGCCGAGCTCTTCATCAACCGCTGGTGCATCCTGACGCCACCGGTAGGCACCGAAGCGAGTGCGACCGAGAAGCTCCGCGCATTCTGGGC
>Ga0210397_10002896_pt1 | contig 10683 bp, 10 predicted proteins | sample IncBWH2OmetaG_FD_160126 | JGI IMG/M metagenome (GOLD analysis project Ga0210397, IMG submission 160126) | Forest soil microbial communities from Barre Woods Harvard Forest LTER site, Petersham, Massachusetts, United States - Inc-BW-H-2-O ...
GAGCCCGAGCAGCTCGCCGGGATCGACACGGAGTGGATCTCGCAGAGCCCATACAGCCAGATCGTCCGCCGTGACGTGAGCAGCTCGGAGACCGAACTGTTGAGCCAGCCCGACTTCCTGGCCGGTCGCCGTCGGTTGGTGAAGCTCGGTCTCGAAGCGGGTGACTGGGGCGAGAACGTCTACCGCATCGTTGACGGAGATCCGCTGTCAGCCGAGGTCCGCTGCCGGCGGCGAGCCGAGCTCGGCCGGGCCGGCTGGGAGATCCGCGTCGAGGCCGACGCGACGATGCGCAGCACGGCGACCGAGTACCTGGTCGACACCGAGCTTCGCACCTACGAGGACGACCGACCGGTGCTGACGCGGCGCTTCGAAACGCGTGTCGCGCGACGCGATTGAACCCGGCGGTTGGATGAATTTGTCTGGTATGTTGCCGCAATGAGCGCAGCTGATCCGGAGCTGCTGAGTGCGGCGATCTCCCGCCGAGCCCTGATCCGGCGCGCAGCCCAGTACGGCGTCGGGCTTCCAGCGGCTGGGTCTCTGTTGGCGGCGTGCGGCGGAAGTTCGAGCGGCTCTGGGGGCAACTCGGGATCCGGCGGCTCGCTGAACGGAACGATCGTCCTGAACAACTACCCGGACTGGATCGGCCCCCACGAGATCGCGACGTTCGAGAAGCTCCATTCGGGCGCCACGGTCAAACAGGTCACCAATGCCACCAGCAGCAGCGCCGAGGTGGTGCTCGCCTTCAAGAGCGGGCAGTATGACCTGCTGCTGGCCGACACAAGTGACACCGGGCAGGCACACGCGGCGGATGTCCTGCAGCCACTGGACTTCTCGAAAATTCCCAACATCGCTGGTGTCACGAAGAGCTTCCGCACGGCATATCCGTACGGCATCCCGACCGACTACGGCAAGGTTGGGATCGGCTACCGCCCGGATATCGTCGGCGAGGAGATCACTAGCTGGCACGACGTGTGGCGCTTGGCGCCGAAGTTCTCGGGGCAGGTGGTGTTCATCGACCTCGAGCGCGATTGCATGGGCTCCACGCTGAAGTACCTCGGTTACTCGAGTAACTCCACCAGCCCCGCGCAGCTGAACGCGTGCAAGAACGCGTTGATTCAAATCAAGCCGCACCTCAAGGCTTTCCTCAACACGAATGTCGGTCAGGGGCTCATCAACGGTTCCACTGCGATCGCCATGGACTGGGACTATGACGTGGCGGTCAACAAGCAGCAGCAGCCGAAGATCGAATGGGTGGCGCCGAGCGAAGGCATGAAGGCCTACCTTGAGGGCTTCGCCGCGGCGAAGACCACGAGTCACCTCAACCTCGTACAGGAGTTCATGAACTTCCTGCTGGAGCCGAAGCAGTACGCCCAGTTCGTCAATGCAACCGGGACCGCCTACCTGGTCCCAAGCGCCACGCCGTTCATCAAGCCCACGATCTCCAAGAACCCCATCCTGGTACCGAACAAGGCCGTGCTTGCAAAGGTGGAGTTCGATCGCTACCTCGGCGCGGCGGGTGCCACTCTCTGGGCTAACACCTGGCAGGAAGTGAAGGCGGCCTAGTCTCCGCCGCCGTCTCCACCGTTCCTCGCCGTCAGAGGGCGGGGAGTATCGGACGCGCGGCAGCGCGTCATCTCCTGGCAATTCCCACGGGCATCGTCACGCTCGCCTGCTTCGCGATCCCGCTGGGCCTGATCCTCGTCTACTCGTTCGGGTCAGAGAACCTCATCAACTTCAACATCGAGTTCGGCTGGACGACGGCTAACTACCGAGCCTTCGGCTCGTCGTTGTACCTCAACACGCTGCTTCGCAGCGTCGTCCTGTCGGTCGGCACCACGCTCGTCTGCGCGGTGCTCGGGCTGACACTGGCCTACTTCATCTCGCGGCAGGGCCCGCGGACGCAGCGCCTGCTGCTCGCCGCCGTGATCATCCCGTTCTGGACGAGCTTCATCGTGCGTATCTACTCGTGGGTCGATGTGCTCCAGAACGATGGGCCGCTCGACAGCCTCGCCCACACGCTCGGGATCGTCGGGCCGCGCTCGCACATCAATTTGCTCTACACCCCCGCGTCGATCGGGATCGGGATCGTCTACTCGTACCTGCCGCTGATGATCCTGCCGATCTACGTCTCGCTCGAGCGGATCGACCCGGCGATCTACAACGCGGGCGCGGACCTCGGCGCGACCCCATGGCGCCAGTTCCGGCGGATCGTGTTGCCGCTGGCCCGGCCCGGTCTGATCGCCGGGAGCATCATCGTCGGCGTTCCGGCGATGGGTGAGTACGTGATCCCGGAGATCCTCGGTGGCGGCAAGACGCTGATGGTCGGCAACATCATCGCCAACCAGTTTCAGGAGACCGGCAATTACCCGTTCGGGTCCGCCTTGTCGGTGACCCTGATGGCGCTCCTGGTGGTCGTCCTGTTCGTGCTCAGGCGCTACCAGCTGTCGGGAGAACCGTCGTGAACCTTCGCCGTCATCCGGTTAGCGCTGTGCTGAGCGCACTCGTGATCGCCTTTCTGTGGCTGCCGCTCGTCGTGGTTTTCATCGGCTCGTTTGACACCAATTCGCTGCTCACTTCGTGGACCGGGGCCACCGGCCACTGGTACAACGAGGCGCTGCATGACCCAAACGTGCGTGATGGATTCGAGACGACGCTCATCATCGCCGTCTTGTCGGCCCTGCTGTCACTGGCGGTCGCGCTGACGGGGGCACTGTGGTGGCGGCGAGCCCATGGACGAGCACGTGCGCTCTACGACGGGCTCGTCTACGCGCGGATCGTCGTCCCCGAGGTCGTGTTCGCGAGCGCGCTGTTCTTCTTGTTCTTGAAGATTCACTTCACGCTCGGCCTGCCGACGATCGTGATCGGCCACGCGGTGCTCAACTCGGCCTACGCGACGCTGATCATTCAGGCGCGGCTGGTCGGGTTGGACCCGGCGCTGGAGGAGGCGGCCGCGGATCTCGGCGCGACCCCCTGGAGGACGTTCCGGAGGGTCACGCTGATCACACTGATGCCGGCGATCATCGCCGCTGGCCTGCTGGCGTTCACATTCTCGCTCGACGACGTGGTCACCTCGTACTTCCTTCAGGGCACATCGCAGTCGCCGCTGCCGATCGTGTTGCTCGGGATGATCAGGTTTCGGATCACGCCCGAGATCAATGCGGTCGGGGTGTTCGTGATGTTCCTCACGGTCGCGCTGATGACGCTCGCCGTGGGCGTGTTCAGTACCGCTGGGCGGCTCGGACGCTCGAGCCGCAAGAGCCGCATCGTCAGCTTGTACGAGGGATGAGCTCGGACGCCGCAGCGATCACCCTCGTCGCCTTGCGCAAGACGTTCGGTGACCTGGTAGCCGTGAGTGAGCTCGACCTGGAGGTCCAGCGCGGCGAGTTCTTCTCGATAATTGGGCCCTCGGGCTGCGGGAAGACGACCACGTTGCGCATGGTCGCGGGGTTCGAGGATCCGACCGCGGGCAAGATCCTGGTTGGCGGCCGGGATGTCACCGGCGTACGTCCATACCACCGCTCGGTCAACACGGTGTTCCAGAGCTACGCCCTGTTCCCACATCTGGACGTGTGGGAGAACATCGCATTCGGGCTGCGTGAGGCCCGGCGGCCCCGGGCGGAGATCGCCACCCGGGTGGGGGAGGCGATCAAGCTGGTCCGGCTCGAGGGCCGCGAGCGCGCGCGCCCGTCACAACTCTCGGGCGGTCAGCAGCAGCGCGTCGCGCTCGCGCGGGCAGTCGTCAACCGCCCCGACGTGCTGCTACTCGACGAGCCACTCGGCGCGCTGGACCTGAAGCTGCGGGCTGAGCTGCAGACCCAGCTGAAGGATCTGCACCGGGCCGTTGGGATCACGTTCTGCTACGTGACGCACGATCAAGGCGAAGCGTTCTCGATGTCCGATCGCGTCGCGGTCATGAACGCCGGCATCCTCGAGCAGGTCGGACGGCCGGAGGAGGTCTACCGCCGTCCTCAGACCGCGTTCGTCGCCGACTTCGTAGGCGCGTCCAATCGCCTCCGGGGGCGGATCGTGAGCGCGCACGGTGACGGGCGCTATCGGACCGAGATCGAGGGAGTAGGCGAGCGTTCCGTCTCGGGCGCCGCCGGGTTGACACCCGGCGCGGAGGTGACGGTCGTCGTTCGGCCCGAGGAGCTCGAACTGAGCACCGCCTCGACGGCGCCGGCGGTGATCGCCGCGACGGTGACCGACGTCGCCTTCCTCGGTTCGCAGCGAACGGTTCGTCTGGAGTCCAAGGTCGTCGGCAACCTGGTCGCGAGCACCGGCGGCGGCACCCGCGCGCCCGAACTCGGGTCGGAGGTCGGGGTCACTTTCAAGGACGAGCACTCGTGGGCAGTACCGGTTTAGCCAGGGGTCGGGGACGAGCGGATCGCTGCTGGGCGCCACCGATCGAGCGGCCGCGATGCAGCCAATCAGTGCACCGCCTCGGGTCGCCGCGCGCGGCGCTGCTGGACGCCGTCTGCCGGGCGCGCTTGAATGCCGTGGTCATAGCACCCACGACCGGGAGGAAAACTTGAGCCTTACCCAGACGCAGTTGATCGCCGCCGTCGCTGAACGCGCGGACATGAGCAAGGCCGACACCAAGCGTGCTCTGGCCGCACTCGATGAGGTCGTGCTCGGGGAACTCTCGAACGCGCAGAAGGTCCGGGTTGGTGGGCTCGTGCAGCTCACGGTTCGGGTCAAGCCGGCCCAGAAGAAGCGCAAGGGACGCAACCCGGCGACGGGCGAGGAGATCGATATCGCCGCCAAGCCGGCGAGCGTTGATCTGCGTGCCCGCCCGCTCGCAAAGGCAAAGGGGGCGCTGCCGTCGGTGCAGAAGGCACGTCGCAGGCTGGCCGCCAACTGACTGGCAACGACTGCTGGACCGCCGGCGGTTCGGACCCGTGGAGCCGCCGGCCCCGGTGACGGCGATTGACAGACTCGGCGCGTGGCCGACGCCGACGATCTGAACCTGCGAGCAGCCTGGGAGCGCCATGCCGGCGAGTGGGTGGCGTCGGCCCGCAAGCCGGGCCACGATACCCATGACCTGTTTGATCGTGACCAGTTCCTCGAGCTTGTCCCGGCTTCGCGCGCAAGCTCCAGGGCTGACTCGAGCATCTGGCCTTCGGTGGCTTGCGCGCAACCTATCGACGCGCTTGCGTCCAGTACCCGTCGGCACCGGCCGGGACAAACCGCGCCACCCCGGCCAGTTCGGCCCGGACGCTATCGATGTCGCTCTGCATGATCAGCGCTGCCTCCGCGGTGGCCAGCGGCTCCGGTGCCCACTGCATCAGCTCCGCGACCGACGCCGGCGGGGGCCGGCGGGCGAGGTACGGGGCCTGGTTGGCGATCGCCGCCTCATAGGCCTCGACGGGCTGCAAGCCGGGGATCGCGAACCCGTCGATGAGGTAGGACGGCGCGGTGTAGCGCCGCTCCGCGGCGGGTCCGCCGAGCTTGTGATCAAGGGCGCGGGCAGCGGCCGAAGGCTGGCGAGCAGCCGACGCGTCGGCCTCGAGATCCGCGCGCACCGCATCGGTCTCGGCCCAGCCGGCCAGCGCCTCCGGGTTCAGTCCGGCGTCGGTTGCCGCCGCAGCGAGCAGCGCGGGATCGTCGAGCAGACCTCCCTGCATGACCCGCACCCGCAGCGCTCGCAGCAGCGGCTGCGCTCGCTCGGGGGCGTACCGGCGCGCGGCGAGGACTCCCCGGCACGCCGGCTCCGATGAAGCCGGACGCGGATATGGGGCTGGGTCGATCGGCATCCCGTACTTCCGTTGCAGCCCGGGGGCACCCTCGGCCAGGCGCTCGGCCTCGCCGGGCTCGCGTGTCAACACGATCATCCGTACCGTCCACCGCAGCCCGTCGCCGTAGTGCCAGCGCAGCCGCTGGCGGACCGGCTCGGCCGAGAACGCGAACGGGCACGCCGGGTCGGTGAACAGCTCGATCGTGACCGGCACGCCGGGGCCCGTCACGTCAGGTGATCAAAATCGCCCCGCACCCAGCCGTTGTACCGATCGGCGGACCGGCGGACTGCGGCGGCGGCGTCGTGGTCGATGGTGCGCCCGAAGTTGTCATACAGCCGGTCGACGCCGAGAGCCTCCACGGATCGTGTGAGCCGCTCCACGACGGCCGGCGACAACGGGATGCGGTTCGGATAGCTTCGCAGGAAGGTGACGGTCGCCCGATCGGGATTGGCGTGGATCGTGTCCGAGACCAGGAGCACACCCCGGCCCTCGGCCCCGGCCTGCCAGTGTGCGACCGAGCTGCCGGCGAAGTGCCCGCCGAGTTCGTGCAGCACGACACCCGGCGCAACCTCACGACGCCCGCGCCAGAGAGTGATCGCCGGATCCGGACGCTGCACCCACTCCATCAACGGCTCGCAGACCAGGATCGGCGCTCCGCCGAGCGCGTGGCTCCACTCCACCTGCACGCCGAACATGTGCGGGTGGCTGGCGGCGATCGCCAGTACCTCGCCGCGCTCGCGCACAGCGGCGAGCGCGTCATCGTCGATGAATGCGGGCACATCCCACAGTAGGCTTCCCGCGGGAGTCGTGATCAGGTGCGCCTGCTGACCGATACCAACCTTCGGCTCGACGGTCAGCCCGAGCAACCCAGGCTCGACCTCGGTCATTCGGACCTGCCGGCCGCTCTGTGCGAGCTCGGTCAGCGTCGTCCACCGCTGCCCATCTGCCGGCACCCACTGGCGCTCGTCGGCGCAGATAGTGCACACCCCGCCGGCGCGCGCGTGTTCAACCCCGCAGGTGGCGCAGATCCACACCGGCTCATCGACCACCACCCGCACCCTACTTCGTTGCCGAACCGCGTTACCGGGCCGTCGGTGCGTCCGCCGCTTCGACAACCCGGGTCGGCTCCTCGGCCGACCGCTGTGACTGGGCATTGATACGCGCGCCAACCGGCGGCGTGATCGGACCGCGTAGCAGCGGATCGTCGGTACTGACCATCCACTGATGGAGCCGGTCACGCAGATCGGCTGCCACATCCTGATAGTCGGCGTCAGCGATCAGGTTGCGGCCCTCGCCGGGATTGAAGAACAGGTCGTGGAGTGACTCCCGGGCGACCGGGCGAGTGGCCCAGCCACGCTCGAGATAGGCGTTCTTACTGGGGCTGTCGTCACAGTTGGGCAGCACCGGATACGGGTAGTCGTCGAACCGGCGGATGTACTTGTAGCGCTCGGTGCGGATCGCCCGCTGCGGTTCGTAGGCGGCGTGGTAAGTCAGCTCGGAGAAGATCGCTGAGCGCAGTCCGGGCTCCTCCCGGCCTGCGACCAGGGCCAGCAGCGAGTGACCGACCGCCCACGGCGGCGCGGCCACGCCCGCCGTCTCGCAGACGGTCGGAAGGATGTCGAGGTGCGAAACGAGCGCGTCGAGGGCCCGCCCCCCGGTGAAGCCCGGCCCGCGGATGATCAAGCTGACGCCGATGCCGCGGTCGAGCAGGCTCGCCTTGGCGGTCGGGAACGCGAGCCCATGATCGGTCGTGAAGATCACCAGCGTGCGCTCGTCGAGACCGGTCTCCTGCAGCGCGTTCAGGACGGTCCCGACGCCGTGATCCAGCGAACGGGCGCTCGCCTTGTAGGCGGCGACGTCCTCGCGAATCTCGGGCGTGTCGGGCAGGAATGGAGGCGGCAGCGAGTAGACGCGATCGCGGACCGAGCTCGGCGCGAAGAAGCTGCGATGTGTCTCGAAGAACCCGACCGACATGAAGAAGGGCTCCGGGATCCCGCCGCGAAGCGCCTCGATCGCCGCGGGCCCGACCGAGTGAACGCGGGTATCCGGGATCTCGTGGACGACGTCGTAGCCGAGCACGTGTGGGTCGGCCGAGACATGCTGCTCGCCGATCAGCTCGGAGTGGTAGCCATGGGCGTTCAGTAGGCGGACGAGCTGGTGGTCGTAGTCATTGAGGGCGAAGCCCCGGTGTGCCAGCCCCATCATCCCGTTCGTGTGGCAGTACTCGCCCGTCAACAGCGCCGCGCGACTGCCCGAGCACGATGGCGCGGCACAGAAGGCGTTGCGAAACATGATCCCCTGGTCGGCCAGCCACTGGAGGTTCGGCGTCGGGATCGCGTGGCCGTAGGGCTGCACGTAGCGACCGGTGTCGTGCGAGTGGATGTAGAGGACGTTGGCCGGCATCAACTGCTCAGACGGGCGGTCGCATCCCGATGGTAGGCGGAATGCCACTCATCGTTCAGCCCGTCTGATTGGCTGATCATCCTAGCCTCCGGCTTCCACGCCGACGGTAGCCCTACCCCTATGTAGCTGAGCACACGCGCGACCGCACCCGCGGGATCGGGCTCGATGTCCCTCTCGTAGAACAGCTCGAGCGGCTCGATCAGCGAGCCCAGGAAGAACCTGCTCCAGGCCTCGTCGTCGCCGCTCAGGCGGCGGCGGAGATGCTCGATCCCCTCGAAGTTGTACGACAGCTCCGGAGCCTCGCTCCGTGCCGCCGGGTGCTCGAGGCGCCAGGTGCGGGTCTGCAGCGCGCGCCACATGCTGACCGCCTGGCGGACCTTGTCACGGCGGCGGACCCACACGTAGCTCGGATGTCCGAGCAGGCGCTCCAGCAGCTCGGATCCGGTCGCGCCGGCGTACTCCGGCAGCGACGCCGCGTGTTGCTCGAGGTCGGGTAGCTGGTTGAACATCAGCTTGGCGCCGAACACGCCGTTATCGGTGGTCCCGAGCCGGAAGGTGCGTTCGAGATGCGCCTCCCAGCCGTCGAGCGAGCTCAGGTCGGAGTAGTCGGGCGCATCCGTGGGGCGCCGATCGTCGCGGATCCCGGTGCCGGTGCGCGGCAGGCCGGCGAGGAAATAGCCGGGGTGCGGCGGCAAGCCGCTCTCGGCGCGGGCCTCGAAGTACTCCTGCGGGACTCCGGCAACCCCGGTGCTGGTGAGCAGCTGGCACAGGTAGGTGCTGCCGCTGCGCTGAGTGGAACACACGATGTAGGCTCGAGCTGGCTCGATCACACCTCCGCCCTTCTCACAAAGCCGATTGACGTTGTCGCCTTGGGGCTGGTCGAAGTTGCCTCTTCCGTGGGCTACCCGGATCCGCGCAACCGTTCACCGCGATCTCCAGCGACGATCGTGCGAGCCGGCCGACGACCGCGGAGCTCTTCCAGTACCACCGCACTGAGTGACTTCAGTCGCTGCTGCGGCGCCATTGCCATGTTGCGCACCGGGCGCCGCTGCGAGATCACCCAGCGACGCCGGATCCCGCCGTCACGCCGAGTTGCCCTCTTGTCCCACGTCTGCCCCTCTGCCTGTTGATCGTTCATCGCCCTACCTCGAATCGAGTCTTTCTGGGTCAAGCCGCGGGCAGCGATCGGCGCCGCGCGCAGCGTCAGCTGATCGACCGGGTGATCCATGCTTCCGGGTCGTCGGCAAGCTCGTCGACAGCGGCGGGAAGCTCTCCGCGCGCGACGTCGCCGAGCGTCACCTGCTCGACGACACTGCGCACGTTCTTTCGCACCGCTATCCATACTCGCGGCAGCGCTTGCGTGGCGCCGTCGTAGGCCTCGTCCTCCGGCGGTCCACCGCGCACCGTCGCCAGCGGGCCGTCGATCGCCCGGATCACATCGGCCACCGTCACCTCGTCTGGATCCCTCGCCAGCCAGAAGCCGCCGTCGATCCCGCGGCGGCTGCGCACGATGCCGGCATGGCGCAGCTCGCCCAGGATGTTCTCGAGGAAGTTGAGCGGCATCTCCTGCCTCGTCGCAATCCGCTCCGCCTTGACCGGCTGGCCATCTGGGGCAGCGGCTAGCTCGACCGCCGCGCGCACCGCATAGTCCGCCTTGGCTGAGATTCGCATCGCTCGTTCCTACGGCTCACAACAGGAAGCAGACGGATTGGTCATCGATGTTATATCCTTTTGTCGATTGATTTAGTTAAGTTAGCGGATCCGCTCTCCTTGCAGACCCACCAGATCGCATGAGCGCCACGGCGTCCCGCATCTCCCAACTTCGAGCGCTCGAGGCCGAGGCGGTGTTCGTGATCCGCGAAGTCGTGGCGGAGCTCGTGCGGCCCGTGCTGCTGTTCAGCGGCGGCAAGGACTCGATCGCGCTGCTCCAACTGGCGGAGAAGGCCTTCCGTCCCATACCGCTGCCGTTCCCGATCTTGCACGTCGACACCGGTCACAACTTTCCGGAGGTGATCGAGTTCCGTGACCGGCGCGTGGCCGACGCCGGCCACCGATTGATCGTGGCCTCGGTTCAAGCTTCGATTGACAGCGGGCGCGTCACGGAGGCGCCGGCCGGCTCGCGCAACCGGCTCCAGACCGTGACGCTGCTCGACGCCCTCGAGGAGAGCCAGTTCGACGCCGCCATCGGCGGCGCGCGGCGTGACGAGGAACGCGCGCGGGCCAAGGAGCGGGTGATCTCGTTCCGTGACGAGTTCGGCCAGTGGGAACCGCGAGCGCAGCGACCGGAGCCATGGGACCTCTACAACGCCCGGATTCGACGCGGTGAGCACATCCGCGTGTTCCCGCTGAGCAATTGGACCGAGCTCGACGTGTGGCGCTACATCGAGGCCGAACAGCTCGAGCTGCCGTCGATCTACTTCGCGCACCGCCGCCGGTTGCTGGAGCGCGACGGCATGCTACTGGCCGAGTCAGAGTGGATCGCGCCCCGGCCCGACGAGCGCGTCGACGAGGCGATAGTCCGCTACCGCACCGTCGGGGACATGAC
>Ga0210397_10002899_pt1 | contig 10680 bp, 8 predicted proteins | sample IncBWH2OmetaG_FD_160126 | JGI IMG/M metagenome (GOLD analysis project Ga0210397, IMG submission 160126) | Forest soil microbial communities from Barre Woods Harvard Forest LTER site, Petersham, Massachusetts, United States - Inc-BW-H-2-O ...
ATCGTGCGGTGGCCGGACGGAACGTCCGCACGGGCGATGCCGCGAACGCCCTGGCCGCCGCCGCATCCGTACCGCTGGCTTCCGTGGTCCGCGCATTGATGCTGCACTTCGGCGCGTACCAGATGGCCGCCCCGAAGACCGCGATCTCGACGCCCCAGCAATGGCCGCATAACGCGGCACTCGCCTGGCACGCTCTACGCGTCCTGTTCGGGGCGGAGGCCGGCTCGGGCTCTCCCGCATTGGCGCGCAACGTGGGATACATCCTCGGGATCGCCTGCTTGCTGGCCGTGGCGGCCGGCTTCGCGCGGGTCGTGTGGACCTGGCGTACCGCGAGCCGGGCCGAGCAGCTGCTGTGCGCCGCGATCGTCATTAACCTCTCGGCGTACGTGATCTCGACCATGCCGATACCCAGCAATTCCTACGAGGTGGTCGCCGTACTGCCCTGCGGCGCGATACTCGCGGCTCGCGCCTGCGTGCCCGGGCACATCGGCGGCACGCTGCGGTCCCGCTTGGCGGCCGGCCTGGCCGCCATCGTCGCATTGGTGCCATTGGCCACCGCGGCCGCCCAGCCGACCGCAGCGGTGCCGACGGCGCCCCTCAGCGCGTGGCTGCAGGCGCACGGACTCACATACGGCCTCGCCGGCTACTGGAACAGTTCAGCTATTACCCTGGATTCAGGCAACCGGGTGCGGGTCCGCGCCGTCCTTATGGACGGTCGCCAGGTCATCCCGTATCTCTGGGAGACGAATACCTTGTGGTTCGACGCGTCTCGGTACTACGCGAATTTCGTGATCATCGACCTGGCCGCCAACGGCCTGAGCCCGTCCGCCGAGCAAGCCTTCGGCAAGCCAGTGCGGGTCGGTCACTTGGCGCAGTGGGAGATCTTGATCTACCAGAAGAACCTGCTCAAGCAGCTCGCTACGGCCGGGACAGGACCATGATGAGGGCGGGCCCCGTAGAGCATGTGACCGGGCGACGGGTCACCAACTGGTGGCGATATATTTCGTCTCGGTGAATTCCAGGAGTCCGTCGTGTGCGCCCTCGCGGCCGATGCCGGACTGCTTCACGCCGCCGAACGGCGCCGCCGGGTCGGACACGATGCCGCGATTGAGGCCGACCATGCCGGCCTCCAGCGCCTCGCTGACCCGCAGGCCCCGGCTCAGGTCCTGGGTGTAAACGTAAGAGACCAGCCCGAACTCCGTGTCGTTGGCCCAGCGGACGGCGTCGTCCTCGGCGGTGAACCTGACCACCGGCGCCACCGGCCCGAAGATCTCCGTGCCGAGGATGCCGGCGCCCGACGGCACCTGGTCGATGATGGTCGGCTGGTAGAAGAAGCCCTTCCGGTCCGGTGCCCGGCCGCCGGTGACGACCTTGCCGCCGTCGGCTGCGGCGGACTCGACCAGCTCGGCGACCTTGGACCGGGTCGGCTCGTTGACCAGCGGGCCGACGTCGGTGCCCTCATCCAGGCCTGGCCCCACCTTCATGGCGTCCAGGCGTGCCGCGAACTTGCGGCTGAAATCGTCGGCCACCGCCTCGTGCACGTAGAAGCGGTTGGCCGCGGTGCAGGCCTCGCCCCCGTTGCGCATCTTGGCGATCAGCGCGCCCTCGACGGCGGCGTCGATGTCGGCGTCCTCGAAGATGATGAAGGGGGCATTGCCGCCGAGCTCCATCGAGGTGTTCACCACAGTCTCGGCGGCTTCGCGCAGCAGGATCCGGCCTACCTCGGTGGACCCGGTGAACGAGAGCTTGCGGACCCGCGGGTCGCTCAGCATGGCCGAGACGACCGCGCCCGACTTGCGCGAGGGCAGCACGTTGACGACACCGTCGGGAACACCCGCCTCGGCCAGCAGGCCGGCGATGGCCAGCGCGGTCAGCGGGGTTTCCGAGGCGGGCTTGAGCACCACGGTGCAGCCGGCCGCCAGCGCGGGGCCGATCTTGCGGGTGGCCATCGCGGCCGGGAAATTCCACGGCGTGACCAGCACGGAAACCCCGACCGGCTGGCGCATGACCAGGATCTTGTTCGCACCCGAAGGCGCGGTCATCAGCACGCCCTCCATCCGCACCGCCTCTTCGGCGTACCAGCGGAAGAACTCGGCCGAGTAGGTGGCCTCGGCTCGCGCGTCGCGCAGCGCCTTGCCGTTCTCGGCCACCATCAGCCGGGCCAGGGACTCGGAGTGCTCGGTCATCAGCTCGAAGGTCCGGCGCAGGCACTCGGCGCGCTGCCGTGGCGGCGTCGCGGCCCAGCCGGCCAGGGCGTCCTGGGCGGCGCTCACCGCGTCCAGGGCGTCTTCCACCGTCCCGTCGGCCACGTCCGTCAGCGCGTCTTCGGTGGCCGGGTCGATCACCGGCATGGTGCCACCGCCCCGCCCGCCGGTCCATTCCCCGCCGATCAGCAGCCGGGTGGGGACGTCGATGCCGGTCAGTTCGGCCAGATTGCTGCTCACGGGACTCCTATAGGGCTTTCGACACAGTCTCGACGATCCTATCCACCGAGGGCAGCACGTGATCTTCGAGCCTGTCCGCGGCCGGAAGCGGGATATGCGGGGTGGTGATCCGGATGACCGGGCCGGTCAGCGCGCCGAACGCCTCCTCGGCCACGATCGAGACGATCTCGGCGCCCCAGCCGCACAGCCGCGGGTTCTCCTCCACCGTAAACAGGCGACCCGTCCTGGCCACCTCGGCCAGGATCGTCCGCGTGTCCAGAGGCACGAGCGACCTGACGTCGACGACCGTGGCTTCGATGCCGTCCTCGGCGGACAGCTTGGCGGCCGCGGCCATCGCCCGCGGCACCATCGCGGCCAGCGCGACGATGGTGGCGTCGCCGCCCTGGCGCAGCACGCTGGCCCGGCCGAGTTCGTCGGTGATCTCGCCGTCCGGTACCTCACCCTTGCTCGGGTACAAGCCCTTGTGCTCGAAGAAGATGACCGGGTCCGGATCCCGCACGGCCGCGGCCAGCAGCCCGATGACGTCGCGCGGGTTGGACGGGGCCACGACCTTCAGCCCGGGCACCGCCATGGCCCAGTTCTCCACCGACTGCGAGTGCTGGGCGCCGAAGCGCAGCCCGGCCCCGTTGGCGCAGCGGACCACGAGCGGCAGCGTGAGCTGGCCGTCGGACATGTACCTGCTCTTGGCCATCTCGTTGGCGATCAGGTCCCAGCAGACCGCGAAGAAGTCGCTGAACATGATCTCGGCTATGGGCCGCAGGCCGGTCATGGCGGCGCCCATCGCGGCGCCGAGGATGGCCTGCTCGCTGATCGGGGTGTCGCGGACACGTTCCGGCCCGAACTCCTCGAGCAGGCCCGGAGTGGTCTTGAACACGCCGCCCGCCGCGGCGACATCCTCGCCGAGGAAGACCACGTCGGGGTCGCGGCGCATCTCCTGGGCGATCGCCCGGGTTACCGCGTCACGGTATGTAATAGCAGTCACATCGGTCCGTTCGGTCGAAAATTAATTCCGCCAGGCGTTGCCGCCGTCGGCCCATACGTTCGTGCCCGCCAGCTCCAGCCGGGGCTGCGGGCCGGCCTTGGCCTCCTCGGTGGCCCGGTCAACCGCCTCGCGGGCCTTGCTGTCGAGCTCGTCCAGCACCGCCGGGTCGACGCCGCGGCCGGTCAGGACGGCCCGGTAGGCCGGCAGCGGATCCCGGGCCAGCCACTGGGCCACCTCGGCGTCGGGGCGGTACTTGCCGGGGTCGGCGCGGGAGTGGCCGCCGTGCCGGTAGGTGAGCGCCTCGACGAGCGCCGGGCCGCCGCCGTCCCTGGCCCGGCCGAGCGCGGCCTGCGCCACCTCGTAGACAGCTTCTACGTCGTTACCGTCGACCACCACCGCGTCGAGCCCGTAGGAGGCGGCCCGGTCCGCGGCGGGCCGGGGCACCGCGGTCACCGAGCCGATCGGGGTGTACTCCATGTACTGGTTGTTCTCGCAGATGAAGACCACCGGCAGCTGCCACACCGAGGCCAGGTTGAGTGCCTCGTGGAAGGCACCGATGTTGGTGGCGCCGTCGCCGAGGAAGCAGACCGTGACCTGCCCGCTGCCGCGGTACAAGGCCGACCAGGCGGAGCCGTTGGCGATGACCAGCTGCGCGCCGATGATCGCGTAGGCCCCGAGGATGCCGCGCGAGGTGTCGAGCAGGTGCATGGAGCCGCCCTTGCCGTGCATGAGGCCGTTCTCCCGGCCGAGGAGTTCGGCCATCACCTGCGTCATCGGCGTGCCGCGGGCCAGCACGTGGTTGTGGCCGCGGTAGGTGACGAACATGTAGTCGTCGTCGCGCATGACCTGCGACACGCCGGCCGCGACGGCCTCCTGACCGGTGCCCAGGTGCGTCGTCCCCTTGACCAGGTTCTGCATGAACAGGTCGTAGGCGCGCTTCTCGAACAGCCGGATCTCGGTCATCTTCCGGTACAGCTCGAGGGAGGTGGCGGTAGTTATCACTTTGTCTATTTCCGGCACTGTAAGTGATCGCCTTGTCAGTAGGGGTTGGTGACGTACAGCTCCTGGGCGGGGAACCTGGTCAGGATCTCGATCCCGTTCGGGCCGACCACGACCTCCTCCTCGATCCTGGCGGCCGAGCGCCCGTCCGTGGCCGGGCAGTAGGTCTCCAGCGCGAAGACCATGCCCTCCTTGATCTCGACCGGGGCGTCCAGCGAGGTGAGCCGGGAGATGATCGGCCGCTCATGCAGGGCGAGGCCGAGCCCGTGCCCGAACAGCAGCCCGAACGCCGTCTTCTCGTCCGGCAGCCCGATCTCCTCGGCGGCTGGCCACAGCCGGGCCACCTGGTCGGTGGACACTCCGGGCTTGATCATCTCGATGGCGGCGTCGATCCACTCCCGGGCTTTTTTATAGGCGTCCTTTGGCGGCTGGGTGGCCCGGCCGACCGCGAAGCAGCGGTAGTAGCAGGTCCGGTAGCCGTTGTAGGAGTGCATGATGTCGAAGAACGCCTGCTCGCCCGGCCTGATCATGCGGTCGGAGAAGTTGTGCGGGTGCGGGTTGCACCGCTCGCCGGAGACCGCGTTGACCGACTCGACGTCGTCCGAGCCCATCTCGTACAGGCGCTTGTTCGCCAGCGCGACGATCTCGTTCTCCCGCACCCCGGGCCGGAGGGCTTCGGCGATGTCGGCGTACGTACCGTCGACCATGGCGGCCGCGGTAGACAGCAGGGCGATCTCGTCCTTGGACTTGAGCTGCCTGGCGTCCAGCATCACCTGCTGGCCGTCCCTGATGTCGATCTGCTGTTTTTGCAGCTCGAAGAAGGTGGGGACCTCGGCGAAGTCGACGCCGACGGGCTCGTTTCCGACGCCGGCCTGCGTCAGGCGGTCCTTGATCTCGGCGACCTGCCTGGCGGTGAGCCCGGACGCGGGCGGGGCGGCGCCGCGCATCGTGGTGTAGGAGGCGATGCAGTTCTCCGGCTTGAGCCACGGACAGTACAGCCGGTGGTGCACGGCGGCCGAGCCGAAGTCCCACAGCACCAGTTCGCCGGTCCGGGTGTACAGCGCGTACCGGCACAGCTTGTCCCTGGTCCACTCGCCGATCGCGACGCCGGTCAGATACCTGATGTTGTTGTTGTCAAAGACGAGCAGCGCACCGAGGCCCGACTGCTCCATCGCCTGCTTCGCACGGTCCAGGCGGTAGCGGCGGAGCCGGGCGAAGTCGATCCGTTCCTCAAAGTCGACGTTCATCCGGCCCGGCGCCGGGGCGAGGGGACGATCAGGCATGCGGGGCTCCTCGGCTCGTGCACCTCGGCTCGTGCACCACAATCCAAAGACTTGTGCAGTGTGGCTGTCAAGCCAGCTCGGTCATGGTGTGCAGTGTAGGTTTACATCATGGCAGACTTCGATCCGGGCACCGGGCTCGGGCCGCGGCTGCGGCTGGTCCGAAGCTCGCGCCAGCTGTCCGTCCGGGAACTGGCGCGGCGGGTGGGTTGTTCGGCCAGCCTGATCTCGCAGATCGAGCGCGGGGTGTCGGTACCGTCGGTGGGCGTGCTGTACTCGCTGGCCACCGAGCTGGGCACCTCGCTCGACTACCTGCTGTTCGGGTCCGGCGCCGGCCCGGAGGGCGTCGCTGCCCCCGCGGCGATGCCTGACCCCAAGGCGGCCGCGCCGCCGCCCGCGATCGTGCAGCGAGGCTGCGATCGCCGGATCATCGACCTGGCCAGCGGCGTGCGGTGGGAGCGGCTCACCCCCCAGTCAGAAGCCATGACCGACTTCCTCGAGGTGATCTACTCCCCCGGCGGCCACTCCACCGACGAGCGGCGCCCGCTGCGGCACGACGGGCGTGAGTACGGCCTGGTCATCAGCGGCACGCTGACGGCCAACGTGGGCTTCGAGAGCTACGAGCTGGGCCCGCGCGACTCGATCGCGTTCGATTCCTCGACGCCGCACGAGTACCTCAACAAGACCGGCGACGTCGTGCGCGCGATCTGGGTCGTCGTGCATTCCGAGCCCGGCCGCGCCTGACGCCCTGGATGTCGAGGCCCGAGCTATGCCCGGAATTACCCCAAAGCCGGACATATGACCCTCCGGTTCCGCCGCATGGACGCCGAGTGGGGTCAGGCAGGCGTCATGGGTAGCTGATGAGATTGACGGGCGTTCCTGTTCCGGGGTTATTGGTGGAGGTCACCGGGCCGCCTACGCCGTTGATGATCGACTTGTCGCCGCCAGAACCTCCGAGGTAGACGACGAGCAGGTCGTGGAACTGCACAGCCGGCGTCTTGGGGGCCTGGAATGCCGCATCGTCGAACAGCGTCGCCGGGGTCTGGATGAACACGATGTAGCTGCCCATGCCGTAGCCCTGGAAGCTCTTGACGTTACCGGTGACCAGGAAGGAGGGATAGCCGTCCTGAGTCGGGCTGGCCATCCACGCGGACTGGCTGGGCGGGTCATAGGGCAGTTCGTTCTGGAAGAAGATGTCTGTGCCGCCCTGGCCGCTCCAGATCACCTCATTCTTCTGGTAGTGCTCCACGAACAGGCCATACGCGGTCACATTGTCTCCGGTTACCGCGACGCCCGTGTCGGCGGTGTTGACGGTCCAGCCCACCGCGTTGCCGTGGTCAGCGCGCCAGGCCCAAAGGTCGTCGATTATCGAATTCGACGCATTGTCCAGGAGGCTGACCGTTGCGGAGACGGGCGTGGTCTCCGCACCGCCGATGCGGAAGAAGACATCCTGGATGAGGTCCGGGTTGCTGGCATCGCTCGGTCCGGGAGTTCCGACCGAGAGCAGGACCGGCGACTTGACCGGGCCGGCATCGATCATGAAGCCGGACAGCTTCACCCCGCTGTTCCTGACCACGATCATGGCCGCGTTGCCGCGCTGCGGAACAAGGGTGGCCATGCCCAGGCCCAGCACCACAGTGTCGGGGTGCGGGACCACGATGGGCTGATTCAGGTTATAGACGCCAGGGGTGAGGATAAGGTTCTGGCCCCGGGCCAGCGCTGCGGTGATAGTCGCGCCCGACATGCCCGGACTGGCCACGAAGAACTTCGACAGCGGGATGGAGGTGCCAGCTTCCGCGCTGCTGCCTGAGGCCGGGCCGACCGAATTGTGCTGGACCGCGGGAACGAAGACGCTGTAGCCGCCTTGCGAGCCGGTGTAGAGGAACGGCGCTTCCTCGGTCACCGGGCAGGTGGCGAGCGTCGTGAACACTCCCCCATTGCCGAAATTCTGCGCGGGAGCGCCGTTATCTCCGCAGAAGACCTGGTTCCAGACTCCGTTGCTCCATCCCCCGCCCAGGTTGCTGTTCCTCGTAATCCACTGCTGCTGGGAACCGTTGATGATGGCCGGGCCGGTGAACCCGGAGTCGGCGATGAACCCGCCGCTGGCGAAATCCGGAGAACCGTCGCAGTAATCCATCAGGGACAGCTTGCCGTTGACCTGGACTCGCCGTAGCGGCGCGGCCTGCGACACCGCCCAGAAGTCCGTGGCCGCGGAGCAGTCGTTCCCGCCGGGCTTATTGCCGGCCACGTTGATCGTGAGGTTCGATAGCGAGCGCCAGAAGTTGTCGAGCGCGATGCAGTTGGTGCCAAAGCACTGGTTGTAGACGTTGATCTGGCCGTTAATGGTGACATCTCCCGGGCTGCGCCCGAGGCCCGCGACGCTGGTGTAATAACCGACCTGGAAGATGAGCGGGTCTGCGGAGGATCCGTAGGTGCCCGGCGCGAAGAACACGGCGTAGCGCTGGCTGCCGAACTGGTTGGACACCTGCTGGCTGGCGATCGAGTCGAGCGTGCTCTGGATCGAGTCCTGCGTCATGCTGGGGTTGAAGACGAAGACGTTCGCCCCGAACTGCCCGCCCGTGGTCGACGGCGCTACGACGCCTGCGGCCGCTGCCGTCGGCGCGGCGGCAGCGGGAATCGTCGGTGCCGCTGCGAAGCAGGCGCCGGCGAGCATGGCCGCTGCAATGAGAACGACCCGGCGGGGCAGTCGGCGAGCGTCCAGACCGCTGATGATCCTCTTCATGACACCGCCCCGACGCGAGTGCGAGGCTGGCTGGTTTCCCGCATGATGGCTTCCTCCTGTCCGGCTCCCCCCTGGTCATCTGCCGATACCATTCCCGGGGTATTGCGCGCTGGAGACCAGACAGCAATGGGACTGCCCTTCATGATCACTTATGCTGGATGTCAGGAATGGCACCGCGCCTTAACCTAGCGGTACAGCTGTTAACGCGCCGTAAACATCAATGTCTGGCCATCAAAAATCCGTTAACGGACTTAAGTCGACATTCTTTCATGGTTTTCAGGAAAGGAAGTCACGGCCGGGCTAGCCTGCCGTGGCGCGCGCGGGCAGGTGCCGGGCGAGGCTGACCACATGGTCGCAGCGCGCGACCACTTCGGCATCATGGGTGGCAAGCACCAGCGCGCCGCCGTCCGCCGCGACGCCCAGCAGCCGGGCCAGCACGAGTTCGCGAGTGACGGCATCCTGCTCGGCGGTCGGCTCGTCGGCGATGAGCAGTTCCGGCCGCGCCGCCAGGGCCCGCGCTACCGCGACGCGCTGCTGCTGGCCGCCCGAAAGTTCTTGCACCAGGTGGTCGCCGTAGTCGCCGAGGCCGAGCTCGGCGAGCGCGGTGTTCGCGGCCGCCATGGCCAGCCGGGCGGGCATGCCCCCGGCCCGCAGCATGATCTCCACGTTCTCCGCCGCGGTCAGCAGCGAAACCAGCCCGTAGCCTTGCAGCACCGCGGCGGTGCGGGCGGGCAGCGTGCCCGCGGTCACCAGTTCTCCGCCGCGCCGCACCGTTCCCGCCGCGGGAGCGGCGAAACCGGCGAGTACGGAGAGCAGGCTGGTCTTGCCCGACCCGGACGGACCGGTAACCGCCACTCGGTCACCTGGCCGCACAGACAGGCTGACGCCCTCGAAGATAACCCGCCCGCCGCGTTCGAAGCGGAGACCCTCGGCCTGCAGCAGGCTCATTCCTCCTCCTCGGCACCGGTGGTGCCGGGTTCTACCCGGCGCAGCAGCACGCCGCCCTCGGCGCGGCTCGCGGTGGCGAGTGAGCCGGGCGGGAACTCATCGAGCAGATCCGGTGGCAGGGTCACCGTGCCGTCCTTGCCGACCACCATGTACTCACGGCCCCCGTGGCCAGCCGCGCCCACGCGCCCGTCCCTGATCGTGATCGTACGCCCGAGCGCCGCGGCCACCTCCGGATCGTGGGTGACCGCCACGACAGTCGTGCCAAGGCTCACGTTGGCGGCCTGGATCAGCTCGATCACGTCACCGGCCGACTCCAGGTCCAGCTGGCTGGTTGGTTCGTCCGCCAGCAGCAGCCGCGGCCCGTTGGCCAGCGCGACCGCGACCGCGAGCCGCTGCTGCTCGCCGCCCGACAGCAGTCCGGCGCGCCGGTGCGCCGCGCTCGCCAGACCCACGCGATCCAGCAGGTCGGCGGCCCGGCGGCGCTTGACCCGGCGACTGCGCCGGGTCGGCGCCTGGGCGAAGAGCACGTTTCCCGTCGCCGACTGGCTCGGCAGCAGGTTGCTCGCTGGATTCTGCAGCAGGAGGCCGACCTCGCGCAGCCGCATGCTGGTGAGGGCTCGGCCGCTGAACCCGGAGAGCGGCCGCCCGCCGACCTCGACCGTGCCCGCGGTGGGCTTGAGCAGCCCGGCCAGGTGCCACAGCAGGGTAGTCTTCCCCGCGCCGGAGGGGCCGAGCAGCGCCACCATCTCACCCGGCTCGATGACCAGATCCACTCCCCTGAGCGCGGCCACCTCGTTGCCCGGGGTGCCGTACACGTGCACCAGGTTCTCGCAGCGGACGGCCGGAGCGGCCGGGCCGGTCATGGCGGCGCCTCCCTGAGCAGTTCGGGCCGGGCCGACCGGATCAGCCGCACGGTAGCCACCGCGACGGCCACCGCCAGCAGCGCCACGGTGACCACGAGCGGGATCACGACCTGCGTGGCCGACGGGACGAACAGCAGCGACGGCGCCGCCGGCGGGGCGAGGAACACCGGCAGGTTGCGCAGCACCAGCACGGCCGACCCGATGCCGGCTGCCACCCCCGTCAGCACGCCGAAGCCAAGGATCACCGACTGCTCGATGAACACGGAGGCACGCAGCGACCGGCGCGGAACGCGCCCGGCGATCAGGGCCGCGTACTCGTAGCTACGCCGGCGCCCGGCCTGGTACAGACCGAGTACGGCGGCGCCGGCGGCCAGCAGCGCCGCGGCCGCCGCGGCCGCCAGGAACAGCACGCTGGCCAGTG